>ODAI013395024.1_pt1 | contig 10545 bp, 12 predicted proteins | sample 1539321 | NCBI WGS metagenome assembly ODAI01 (sample SAMN02144231, study PRJEB22623) | gut metagenome | biome: sheep rumen | host: Ovis aries | place: New Zealand | reverse complement strand
TTTTCCTTTAAAAATGCCCTGAAAATTTTCCTTCGCGATCGTTTTAATCATCAGAGACCGAACTCTGCCCAGACAGAAAGTGTGGTAGCTGGGGCTCTCGGCCTTCAGCTGGCAGGACCCCTGTACTACGAGGGTAAGCTTGAAGAAAAGCCTTATATCGGGGATTGTTTACGGGCGCCGGAGCATAAGGATATAAAACGCGCAATTTTTCTTATGTACACAGCGGCGATTTTATGCGAAATTATTTGTGTCGGGATTTTGATATGCACGGCGGCGATATTTATTCACATAAGATAAAAGATGATTTCTCTATTAATGTAAACCCGCTGGGGCTGCCGTTCAGGGCGAAGATTGCGTATTTACGAGCACTTAAAAAAATCCGGAATTATCCGGATCAGCAGTGCCGGGAGCTGACAGGCGCTTTGAGTAAAAAAGTGGGACTTCCCTGGGGCAGACTGGTTTTTGGTAACGGAGCCAGTGAACTGATTCAGGCACTGCTCAGGGCGGAAAAAGCTGACAGGGTCCTTCTTTTTGCACCTTCTTATACAGGCTATGAGCGGGCGGTTAAGTCCTGCGGTGCAAGGCCGATTTATTTTTACCTGAATGAGGATAGCGGTTTTTCTTTTGGCGAAAGTGATTTTGACCGCCTGGCGGAATTAATTTTGCAGGAAAAACCTGATTTTTTGATTTTAACTAACCCGAATAATCCTGACGGAAAGCTTTTTGATGCTAAAATTGTCGAAAAGCTTATACAAAATTGCTGTAAATATAATGTAAAAGTGCTTATAGACCAGTGTTTTATTGAGCTTGCTGACGGTGGAGAAGAGGTTTCGGGGATGGCTGACGGAGTTTTTCTTCTCCGGGCTTTTACCAAAAGCTATGCAATTCCGGGATTGAGGCTTGGTTACTGCATCTGTCCTGATACGGCGGCTGCTGAAAGGCTGAAAGTCCAGCTTCCGGAATGGAATGTTTCTTCTGTTGCCCAGGAGGTCGGGCTGGCACTTTTGAAAGACGCTTCTTATTTGAAGCGGGCAAGGGCACTTATCCGCCGGGAAAGAAAGTATCTTTCTGAAGAACTTAAAGCTTTGGGTTTTAGAGTTTACGCTTCGGATGCTGATTTTATACTTTTTAAGGATGACTTCGGGGGCGGCGCACTGCCTTCCCAAGTGGGAGTGGAATCTGGCGCTGGTGACGGGCACTCCCGGCTGCCACTTGATGCGCCGCCCCCGACATCACTCTATGAAAAACTCCTTGAAGAAAAAATCTTAATCCGTGATTGCTCGGACTACAAGGGGTTAGGACGGGGCTGGTACAGAATCGCGGTAAAAAAGCACCGGCAGAACAGGCAGCTGATAAGGGCGATAAAAAAGGTGAGGGGAAAATGATTGAGTTTGTAAAGCCGGAAGAAATTGAGGCACGAAGTTTTGAAATTATCTCGCAGGAGCTTGAAACGCAGAAAATCTGCCTGGCGGCTGAAAATAAAGATGTAATTATGCGGGTAATTCATACGACGGCCGATTTTGATTTTGCCCGGACTTTGAAATTTTCGCCTGATGCTGTGGCGCGGGCAAGGGCTCTCATTCAGGAAGGGGCTCACATCGTAACCGACACTAATATGGCGAAGGCGGGAATTAATAAGCGGAAGCTGGAAGCTTTTGGCGGGGAAGTTCACTGTTTTATGGCGGATGAGGATGTTGCGGCTGAGGCAAAAGAGCGGGGGTTGACCCGGGCTGCTGTGAGTATGGAAAGGGCTGTGGCGCTTGGAAAAAAGGTGATTTTTGCCCTTGGGAATGCACCGACTGCCCTTATTTCCCTGCATGAGATGATAAAATCCGGTATATACCGTCCTGATTTTGTAATCGGCGTTCCGGTTGGCTTTGTAAATGTGGTAGCCGCGAAGGAGCTTTTTCTGGGTGGAGATGTTCCTTACATCATAAATCAGGGCCGCAAGGGAGGAAGTACGGTTGCGGCGGCAATCTGCAATGCCCTTTTGTATGGAATTGAGGCGGGTGTGCGGGGAACTGTATCTTCGGAGGCGGTGCGCTGATGGCTGAATTGCGTTATGGCTTTACGACCGGAAGCTGTGCTGCGGCCGGGGCAAAAGCGGCGGCCTACATGCTGCTGACCGGGAAAATCAAGAAAGAAATCAAAATTACAACTCCCAAAGGAATAGATTTTATTGCGCAGATTGTTGATATTGCCCGCTTTGAAAGGGAAGTCAGCTGTGCGGTAATCAAAGACGGAGGCGATGACCCCGATGTTACCAGCGGCTGTCATGTTGTGGCGACGGTGAAAGTGGCCGGCGGGGAAGACTACGCTGGTTACTCTGAAATGTCGGGGAAGCAGGCGGCAGCAGGTCAGGCTGATTCCGCTGGCGAGCCGGGGAATAAGGCTTTCTCCTGTGCTCAGGTGCAGATTAGGGGCGGCAGGGGAGTTGGGCTTGTGACAAAACCGGGACTTGATCAGCCGGTTGGAAATCACGCTATAAATTCCGTTCCCCGGCAGATGATAGAAAAAGAAGTTCTGGAAGTCTGCGAGCTTTGTGATTACAGGGGCAGTCTGCTGGTAGAAATCTCGGTTCCTGAAGGTCAGAAAATCGCCCGAAAAACCTTTAATCCGCGGCTTGGCATTGAAGGGGGCATTTCAATCCTTGGAACAAGCGGAATTGTTGAGCCTATGAGCAGTCAGGCACTACTGGATACGATTTTTATTGAGCTCCGCCAGCAGAAGGAGCTTGGAAGTAAGACAGCTGTCGTTTCACCGGGCAATTACGGCCTTGATTTTATCAAATCTGAATATGGTTATGACCTGGACCGCGCCGTTAAATGCTCGAACTTCATAGGCGACACAATAGACATGGCTGTAAAACTGGGCTTTGAAAAATTTCTTCTTGCGGGACATATCGGAAAGCTGATAAAGGTTTCAGGCGGAATTATGAATACCCATTCGAAAATTGCCGACTGCCGCATGGAACTGCTTGCGGCCGCGGCCATTCAGGCGGGGGCTTCTGTCAAAACCGTCAGCGCAGTCCTTTCTGCGATTTCAACTGAAGAAGCCTGTAAAATCATTATGAGCGAAGAAGGACTGCCTGCGGGCGGGGAAGGCGGCAAGAAGATGGGCGCCCTCTTAAACAGCACAATGCAAATCGTCATGGAAAAAATCCTTTATCATCTTCGCTGCAGAGCCGACCCTATGCAGGTTGAATGTGCCACCTTCAGCAGTCAGCTGGGACTTCTTGCAGAGTCAGAGGGCTTCAGGTCTGGGCTTGCTTGCGCCAGATAAAGGAGCTCTATATAATTAGCCCGAAGAATCAGACAGAAAAGGGGTATTTTTATGAAAATTTTAGCAATTAATGAATTATTTGAAGAAAAACATATTGAGCTGATAAAAAAAGGAGCGACTGAAGCCGGTGCGGAAGTACATTTCTATACTTCTGACAAGGAAATCCCTCAGTCTGATTTTGATGCTGACATAATTTATGGTTTTGCGCCGGAAATCGCTAAAACCAGCAAAAATCTTAAGTGGCTTTGTGTACCCTGGGCGGGCGTTGATTCCCTTATGGTTCCGGGATATTTTGCAAATGAAGACTGCATCCTGACAAATTCCGCCGGTTCCTATGGAGTTTCGATTGCGGAGCATATGATAGCAGGCGCGCTTGTGATTCTTCGCCGCATGAATGAATTTTATGATGAAACCAGGGCCGGCTTCTGGGGAAAACCCCGAAGTCAGAAATCCCTTAAGGGCTGCAGAATTACCGTTCTTGGAACCGGCGATATCGGAACGACTTTTGCAAAGCGGGCCCGGGCCTTTGAACCGGCAGCTTTAATTGGAGTGTGCAGAAGCGGTAAGGCAGGGGATATTTATGATAAGGTTTTGCCTGTCAGCAAGCTTGATTCAGTTTTGCCGGAAACTGACCTTCTTGCCATGAGTCTTCCGGGTACGCCGGAAACAAGGAATATCCTCACCAGAAAGAGAATTGAACTGCTTGCGGATGGTGCCTGCATTGTAAATGTGGGCCGAGGAACTGCCATCGATGAAGAAGCCCTTGCCGACAATCTTGAAAACGGCCATTTGTACGGTGCTGCTCTTGATGTTTTCCAGACTGAGCCCCTTCCAGAAAACAGCCGCCTGTGGAAGCTTAAAAATCTCGTTATGACTCCTCACGTTGCCGGAAACCTGACTGTGGCCTATACAAAAGATAAAAACGTAGAAATGTTCCTGGAAGATCTGAAAAATTTCACCGCCGGCCGCCCAATGCACTATCTGGTAGACAGAAAACTCGGGTATTAGAAAAGTGATTTAGTCACAGAAATTACGAGAGCTGTGCTATAATATTAAAGTATATTGTTAGAATACGGAGGCAATATGAAAAAGATTTTTGCTTTACTCGCAGTATTTGCACTTTCTTCTATATTATTTGCGCAGAAGGCTGGTAAAAAGATTTCTTTTGATTCGGTTGATTTGAAGGGAAATGCTGTTACAGACTCCATTTTTCAGGAAAATAAAATTACCATGCTGAATATCTGGGGAACCTTTTGTCCGCCATGTATCCGCGAAATGCCAGATCTTGCAAAACTCAATGAAGTAAATAAATCAAAGGGAGTCAGGGTTGTTGGAATCCCTATTGATATTATTGATGAGATGGGAAATATTTCGCCAAAAGAGAGGGCTGCTGCCGACGAAATAATCAATGCAACCGGCGCTCATTATACCCATCTTGTGCCAAATTACGGTATGTTTTCGACATTTTTAAGAAACATCCAGGCAGTTCCTGCTACTATTTTTGTTGATTCAAATGGCAATCAGGTTGGACAGATGTACCTGGGAGCCAGAAGCCAGCAGGACTGGCAGAAAATCATCGATAAGCTTTTGAAAAATGCAGAGTAAAAAAGGGCGGAAAATTGCAGGAATCATCCTTCTCGCTTTAGGCTTTGCCTTGATTTGCGCAGGCATACTTCGCGGAGAAGCTTTTACTGTGCTTCACAAAGCCACAAAAATCTGCCTTGAATGTATAGGAATCGGCTGATATGACTGCTGCGAAATCTGGAAAAATTCGTCTTGTTACTCAGGCTTGTTTTGCGGCCCTTTCAAACGGCTATGTAAAGGGCTTTGCCGGCGGAAGAATTTTTGAAGGAAAGTCAAAATTCCTCTGCGTGCCCGGCCTCAACTGCTATTCCTGTCCCGGAGCCCTGGCATCCTGTCCAATCGGTTCTCTTCAGGCGACTCTCAACGCCCGGGAATACCGCATTTCTCTATATGTTGCAGGACTTCTCGTGGTCTTCGGCACTATTTTGGGGCGTTTTGTCTGCGGATTTTTATGTCCCTTTGGCCTTATTCAGGATTTACTATTTAAGATTCCTTTTGTCAGAAAAATCAGAAAGCTTCCCGGCGAAAAAGGCTTACGCTGGCTGCGCTTTGTCTTCCTTGTAATCTTTGTAATTCTGCTTCCTATGTTCGTAATCGACATTACAGGTCTTGGAGAGCCCTGGTTCTGCAAATTTGTCTGCCCGGCCGGAACTCTGGAAGGAGGCGTGCCCCTTGTTTTGTTAAACAGCGCAATGAGGGGAGCAGCCGGCTTCCTCTTCAAATGGAAGCTCTTAATTCTGATTATCACGCTGCTTTCTTCAATCGTGATTTACCGTCCCTTCTGCCGTTATGTCTGCCCGCTCGGCGCCATTTACAGCATCTTCAATAAAATCTCATTTTACCGTATAAAAATTGACACAGAAAAATGCACAAAATGCGGCGCCTGTCAGAAAGCCTGCAAACTCGACATTCCCGTCTGGAAGAATCCTGACAGTATGGACTGCATCCGCTGCGGCGACTGTAAATCCGTCTGCCCGCAGAAAGCAATAAAATAGGAAGAAGCCCTTCACACATAAGATTTTCTTTCAGACTCTTGAAAAACATGCGGGTTAAGTTGTAACCTAATAATTATAAGCGCGTACCTTTTTTTGTAGATTCTCAACAAAAAATTTAAATTCAGTTTAATTAAAAAACAGGAAACATTATGCCATACTTCAAGATTCTGCTTAGTATTCAGTATCTCAGTATTATTCTGATGATTTTTTTGTGTGCATGTATTATCAAAAAATGGTCAAAACCGGCACATGCATGGCTTTTTTTCTATTGTATTACTACTCTCGTAAATAATGCCGGCTATCTTGCTCTTTTGCATGCCCAGACCGAAAGGGAAGCTCTGCTTATCTGGCAGTTTACCTATATCTGCAGGGCCTGGATTCCTTTTACTCTTTTTAAGTTTGGTCTTTTCTGGTGTACAGGTAAGCGCTATCCAAGACTGACAAATGTTTTGACTTATGTTCATGCGCTCATGTATATCATGGTTTTGACAATGCGGGTTAATCATCTTTATTACAGCGACTATCAGTTTGTTGACGACGGACTTTTCCCGCATTTTGAGCTTAGAAGGGGACCTTTGCATTTTATTTATGATGCAATGTGTCTGGTATATGCTGTGGTAATAATGAGGCTGATGATTCTTTCTGCAATAAAGGAAAAGGATCGCTGCCGCCGCCGCCAGTTTATTGTAATAGCTTCCGCAATTTTTACGGTAATTATTTTCTGGATTTGTAAGGTTTGCCGCCTTGTTCCGGATTATGATATGACAGCTCTTGGTTTTACTGTGGCAGCTGTCATTATCTGTATCGGAATTTTTTGTTTTGATATTCTTGATACAAAAAATATGAGCGAGGCTGTGGTGATGAAAGAGCTGCCTGAAGTGGTAAAAAATCGCAAAATCGAAGCTTATGGTGATTATGATATGAGGGTAAAGCTGCCTGTATCAGAAATCCTTTATTTTGAAGCTGATGCGGAGCGGGTTTTTGCCTACACCAGTGATGAGATTTACAATGTAAAGCTGCGTCTTTATCAGGTAGAAGAGTTTGCCCAGGGAGAGGGAATTATCCGCGTATCAAAGTCGCATCTGATAAACGTAAGGAAAATTGAATCAGTACGTCCGGCCATCAACAGCAGACTTTATGTAAAAATGCTGAATGGTGAGGAAGTGCTTGTAAGCCGCAAGTACACCCATGCTCTCAAAGAGGCTATGGAATAAAAAACGCCTGCATTTCATCTTGAAAAATATGTATTTCATCTGAAATGGTATTTTGTTCTATACGTTTTGTTATAAAATAAGTACAATAATACTAAAAAGGTGAAGTATTACTTAAATGAGCAAAATATTGATTCTTACAGGAAGCCCGGGCAAAAACGGAAGTACAGATAACCTTGCTGCCTCATTTATCAGAGGTGCTATTGCGCATAATGATATTGAGGTTGTGTCGGTATCAGATTACAAGGTTAATCCTTACATCGGCTGTAATTATTCTTTTTCTCGTGTAAAGACGGAATGTTTTCAAACTGGCGAAGTTGGCAAAATTTACGAAAAGCTTAAAAAAACAGATGTTCTTGTAATTGATAATTCAGATAAAAATTCCGAAAGTGATTCCCACCTTAAAGCGATTATGAACAGATTTAACAGATCTTTACAAAAATCCTTTCCCTTGAAAAAACTGAATCTGATGTCTGAAATAAAAGGTCGTATTACAGAGGATGACTTAAAAAAAGCTTACGAATTAGGAAAGGCAATATAAAGATGGGATGTCTGACAGCTTTATCAGACATCCCTGTTTTTTTACCACCACTCAAAGAAGAGTCCAGCCAGCGGAGAAAGCACAATCATTATGCATGAAAAAGTAAATGACTCAATGGAAATGAGTGTTGCCCTCTGCTCTGACGGGAACATGTCCTGAAGGCGAGTGTTTGTCCGCACCTGCAGGGCATCATCGGCAAGGGCTGCCAGAAATCCGCCCAAAGTCATAAGGACATAAAGCCCTGAATGTTCAAGCGCAATTCCAGAAAGAATTATCAGAGTTGACAGTGCAAAAACAGTGCGGTAACGGAAAGTTTTTGCATAAAGAATAATTTTAGCACCTATAACACCACCTGCCTGCAGCACAAGAAGTGCAATTCCGAGTGCCCAGTTTGGAATTCCTGCCATCGGGAGCTTTGCCTGCAAGAAGAACAAAAGCAGAATATCCATCGCACCCACAAAGGAATTGATGAACATCATCGCGAGTGCTTTTCGGGCTTCTTTGAGAAAGAGCAGGCTTTTTTTAAAGCAGCCGGTGATTTCCTTCCAGATATGGAATTCTTTTGCCGGAGCTTCAAGCCGCACTTCAACAAGACCTGCGAGCAGGAAAAGCTGAATGAAAGATGCAAAAACGCCGGTTGAATAAGCGATTTTGTAGCCTAAAATCAGGGCAAAACCTGCGGTCAAAGTGGAAAGTCCTTCACAGGTACGGTAAATTACCAGCTGGTTTGAAGCATATTTTTCAAAACGCTGCTCTTCTCCCACAGATTTTAATGAATCATAGGCAAGTGCATCGCCGGAACCGGAAGAAAAATTGTAGCACAGGGCATGAAGTCCAATCGAAATACATACCATGGCAAAATTGTTGGAGAAAATCATAACGATATCGCCGGCCATTCTCATAAGGCAGGAAATAACGAGCGTCTTTTTGCGGCCGAATACGTCTGCCAGAACGCCCGAAGGAATCTCAAACAGAATGCTTACGATATGAAAAATCGTTTCGGCAAAGCCAATCTGAGCAAGAGAAAATCCCCGGGAAGCAAGAATCGCAACCCAGGCACCCGAAAGCGAAATCTGTCCGAAAATGGCAGAAGAATACAATCTGCCGATTTGTTTTTTTATGTTAAACATAGTGCGCCGCCCCTTTACGGCTGAAAAAAATAAAAAGAAGGTTGATAAAAAGGGGAAATGGAAATGTAATCTGGATTTTTGATTTTAGAAAAAGGTTTGACAAACCCCAGCTTTCTGAAAAAGACCCACTACCCCTATGACAGGGTTGAGAAATAGCATTTTTCTAACAATAAAACTGGTGTTTTCCACATAATAAATTCATCTTAAGACATAGGAAGTGATATGTCAAGAAAAATGATTGGGCTTTGTTATAAGCGGTAATGTATATAAAAACATAGTGCTGTTATGGCTTGAATATTGATGAGCAAAAAGCAAATTTAAGGAAATTCAGGGAAATTTCCCTTAATTAAATAGAACTTAATTGTAATGTCCTTTACAGGAAATTATTTGGAGCATACCATTTTCAACACGATATACAAGGCGATTTACATCATCAATTCTACGGCTCCAAAATCCGCTTAGGTTTTCTTTAAGTGGCTCTGGTTTTCCAATACCATTGTCAAATCCATTTCTTTCAATGTCCTGAATAAGTGCATTTATACGTTTTATTGTTTTTTTATCCTGACCCTGCCAGTAAAGATAATCAGCCCAAGCTTCATCAAACCAGATTTTTTTCATCAATCTACCTCGATAAGCTCATGCTCAACACCACGACCTTCTTTCAAGGCTTTTATTCCTCTTTCAAGATGTGCAATATTACTTTTTGAGTAAAATAAATCGTCATCTTTTGATTCCGAAGTCCAATTTTGCAATGTCTGTGTAAGTCGTGCCAAAAGCAAAACGCACTGATTATAAGAAAATGAATTGACTTCTTCTAAAACTGTATCAAATGCAATATCACTCATAATATGGCCTCCACCATGAATTTAAACTGTATTTATTCAAAAATCAAGTTTTCGGTGTAATAAATTGTAACACAAGAAAAAAGAAACTATACAAACAGAAAATTAAGGCTGCAGTTCTCCTCTTTTGATTTTAAAAGTTTAAAGCCCGCCTTACCACGCTGAATTTCAACAGGAAAGAACGGGTAATGTTTACGAATTGTAATATCTGGAATGAAAGATGTATTATGCATTTCATCGGGAATTTTCTGCATCTTATTTGAAAATTGTGATAATTTCTTATTTTTTCTTTTATAATAAATAAATCATTGTAAAGGAAGTCATATATGGAATTCATCAAGGCAAACGACATTAAAGAATTGTCCAATCCCGGCGTTGTTTCGCGTCAGCTTTTGAACCCGGAAAATTCAACAAGCAAACGCGTGACGATTACCGAAGTTCATCTCCTTCCCGGAGCCAGCCAGCCGCGCCACACTCATGATGCGTCGGAGCAAATCTGGTACGCAACAAAGGGCAGCGGCAAGCTTCTTCTTGCGGACGACAAGGAAAAAGAATTCAAAGCGGGAGACGTGGTGCGCTTCGCCGACAAAGACGTTCACGGACTTTTGAACGACGGTGACGGAGAATTTATTTACGTTTCTGTTACTGCGCCTCCAATCAATTTTGGCTACGCATACAAGAATAAAAAATAAAAATATGGAAAAAAATTATGGAAGAATTTATCAGACTGAACGAAAACTATCTTTTGCAGGCTGCGGAATTGTTCAGCTCTTCATTTGCGGGCGAGCCTTGGAATGACGACTGGAGCGACAAAAAAATGCTGGAAAATTACATAAAGGAAGTTTCGCTCGGTTACAATGCGCTGAATTACGGTCTTTTGATTGACGGAAAACTTTCTGCCATTGCGCTTGGCTCAATCCGACACTGGTGGGAAGGGGCAAATTACAACATCGAAGAATT
>ODAI013124220.1_pt1 | contig 10545 bp, 6 predicted proteins | sample 1539321 | NCBI WGS metagenome assembly ODAI01 (sample SAMN02144231, study PRJEB22623) | gut metagenome | biome: sheep rumen | host: Ovis aries | place: New Zealand | reverse complement strand
GGAAGTTCTTGCCAATCTCATAGACACCTTCGAATCCGCCTACTATGAGACGTTTCAGATAAAGTTCTGTCGCAATGCGCATGAACATGTCTTGGTTGAGGGCATTGAAATGGGTGGTGAACGGTCTGGCCGAGGCGCCGCCGGCAATTGACTGCAGGGTAGGGGTCTCTACCTCGGTGTAGCCAGCCTCGTCAAGTACTTTCCTAAGTGTGCGTAGCACAGTGGCACGCTGCAAGAATGTGTCTTTCACACCGTCGTTCACAATAAGATCTACGTATCGCTGCCGATAGCGTAGCTCCGGATCATCGAACTTGTCGTAGGCAACACCGTCTTTGTATTTCACGATAGGCAGTGGTTTTAGTGACTTGGACAGCAGGGTCAGCTCATTTGCGTGAACTGAAATCTCACCTGTTTGGGTCCTGAAGACGAAGCCGCGAATACCAACGAAATCGCCGATGTCCATCAACTTCTTGAAGACGGTGTTATAAAGCTCTTTGTCTTCATCAGGACAGATATCGTCTCTTGTGATATAAACTTGTATACGGCCTTTAGAGTCTTGCAGCTCTATGAATGATGCCTTTCCCATGATTCGGCGTCCCATCATGCGTCCTGCTATACAAACCTTTCGTGGTTCGGCCTCATCGCTGAAGCTGTCACGGATTTCTGTTGAGAAAGCATTTGTGGGATACTCGTTTGCTGGATATGGATTAATACCCATTTTGCGAAGCTCTTCAAGGGAATGTCGGCGAAGAATCTCTTGTTCGCTAAGTTCTAATACGTTCATGTCTTAATAATCTGTTATTTTTCTTCTGGTTGCAAAGTTAATTAAAAAAAGTGATGTACAAAAGAATGATTCCTTAAATAATCTATAATGTCGCTGAAAAGTTGTAACTTTGCATCCCGTTATGATGTACTTAGGCGAGATTATTTCCCTTGGAGTAGCTCTTTCTTGGACGGTTGCAGCCCTTGCCAGTGAGATTGGTAGCCGTAGCCTTGGTGTTTTTGTTATGAATGTGTGGCGCATGGCCATAGCATTGATTCTGTCTGCGTTGCTTCTGTGGTGGACGTTGGGTAAACCCTATCCAGTCTATGCAAGTGAGGACACTTGGATGTGGCTGTTGGCATCGGGTGTGGTGGGCTATTTTTTGGGCGACTGGTGTTTATTCAACAGCTATCTTACCATTGGTTCACGCTATGGGCAGCTGTTCATGACGCTTGCTCCGATGTTTACAGCACTTTTTGCTTGGATGTTATTGGGGCAGCATCTCTCTTTCGGCTCCTTGCTGGCCATGTTGGTCACCTTGACCGGTATTGCCATCACTGTTCTCAGCCGCGATCACCATCATGTCTGTGTCAACCTGCCCACAAAAGGCGTGCTCTATGGTATCGGCGCCGCTCTTGGTCAGGGTGTTGGCCTTGTGTTGAGCAAAATAGGGCTTGACCATTACGTCGCTGACGTTCCAGCCGATATTTTGTCCTCAGTTGAGCATTTTCTTCCTTTCGCTTCTAATATGATACGCTGTGTAGCCGGTTTCGTGTGTTTCTCCGCATGGCTGATACTAAGTGGAAAAAGTGGTAAGATGCTTGCCAGCATAAGTGAGCACCGTGGAATGTTAGCTATGCTGGTAGCTGTACTTTCAGGGCCGTTTGTAGGCGTAGGGTTCTCTTTGATGGCAGTCCAGCATACGGCAGCAGGTATTGCCAGCACCATCATGGCGCTCACACCTATCCTAATTCTGCTTCCTTCTAAGTGGTTGTTCGGACAGGCAATAACGATTCGGGGAATCATCGGAGCTGTTGTCTCAGTGTTTGGCGTCTCGCTCTTCTTTCTGCTGTAATAATTATTCTCTGAATAAAACGCATTGAAAAATCTTAATTCTTTCCAAGAATCAAAAAAATGTAGAGGCGTTTAACTGTTAATTCGCATTTTCTTCTTAATTTTGCAGTAAAATATCATCTAAATATAAAAATGGCGAAGAAAAAGAAAAAAGATCCAGAGTCTCGGCTCACTTTCATGGAGTCACTTGGTTTTGTCAATTTCTTTCATAACGAAAAGTTGAGGTTCTTTTTGGGACTTTTACTTTTCGCTCTTGCTTTCTACCTGATGCTTTCGTTTATTTCGTTCTTTACCACAGGACAGGCAGATCAGAGTTTGATAGAGAATCTCAGGGACGGAGAAATGGCTAACGACAAACATCAGTTTAACAATTATTGCGGTTCCATCGGTGCTTACATATCATATTTTTTCATCAAGCGTTGCTTCGGACTGTCGGCTTACCTCATACCGATATTTCTCTTCTTGGTGTCATTACACGCCATGAAAGCCTACAGGGTCAATTTGTGGAAGCTGTTCCTTGTACTGACTATTCTCGTGATATGGAGTTCGGTGACGCTTGCCATGTTCCTGAGCTCTGTGTTCGAAGGCAACCATTTCAATCCTGGTGGTGATCATGGTCTCGCCCTTCGACAGTTGATTGAAGGCTATGTCGGTACTCCTGGACTCGTCACTATTCTTGCTTTGGTAGCTCTCGCGTTTCTTGTCTATATCAGTACCACTACTGTTGTTTTTATCAGAAAAGTGCTGAATCCATCAAAGTTTATTGACAAAATAAAGTTTAATGTTGTTGACACTTCAAAAGAAGAAGTAAAGCCGGAAGACAGCTATGAGAAGCAGATTGAGACGGTGGATGACCCACTGGTGTTTGACAATCCTGAGACCCAGACTGTCGAATTTGAACATGTGAGCAAGCCTGCAGACCAGAAAGAGGATGACGTGAACGAAACGGTTGTCGAACCTCGGAAAGAAAAAAAGCCAAAGGCAGCCAATGACGATGTGGAGATGGATGTTGAGGTTGCCGGTGACGAAGAAACGGCTGACCAGTCGAAGCCTGTGGCAGAGGCTGAAGAGACGATGGAACCGTACGATCCGAAGCGTGACCTTGAGAACTACCACTATCCAACGCTTGACTTGCTGAAAACCTACGAAAGCGATGGTAAGCCATATATCGACATGGCTGAACAGACTGCCAATAAAAACCGTATTGTTGACGTTCTGCGCAATTTCGGCATTGAAATCAGCAGCATTAAGGCTACCGTAGGTCCTACCATCACTCTCTATGAAATTACTCCAGCCCAAGGTGTGCGTATCTCGAAGATTCGCAACTTGGAGGATGACATCGCATTGAGTCTGAAAGCCTTGGGCATTCGTATCATAGCCCCGATTCCAGGGAAGGGAACTATTGGTATTGAAGTACCAAACGCAAAGGCGAGCATTGTTTCGATGGAATCGGTGCTAAACTCCAAGAAATTTCAGGAAACGACAATGGATTTGCCATGTGCCATGGGTAAGACCATTACAAACGAAGTATTCATGTTCGACCTTGCTAAGATGCCTCACTTGCTTGTGGCCGGTGCAACAGGTCAGGGTAAGTCTGTCGGCCTGAATGCCATACTTACCTCTCTTCTTTATAAGAAGCATCCTGCTGAAATGAAAATTGTGTTGGTTGACCCAAAGATGGTGGAATTTAGCATCTATGCAAAGATAGCTAATCATTTCCTTGCAAAAGTTCCAGACGACAATGCTTCGGCTATTATTACTGACACAAGTAAGGTGGTACGCACACTCCAGAGCCTCTGTGTGGAGATGGATGCTCGCTACGAACTACTGATGGCAGCAGGTGAGCGCAATATCAAGGACTACAACCGCAAGTTTATCGCCAGGAAACTGAATCCGGAGAAGGGACATAAATATATGCCTTACATTGTGGTGGTAATTGACGAGTATGGTGATCTTATCATGACTGCCGGCAAGGAGATTGAGCTCCCAATAGCTCGTATCGCTCAGAAGGCACGTGCCGTGGGAATACACATGATTATTGCCACGCAACGTCCTACTACCAATATTATTACAGGAACCATCAAAGCCAACTTCCCGGCACGTATTGCCTTCAAGGTAAGTCAGGGAATAGACTCCAAAACGATTCTTGACCGTATGGGAGCCCAGCAGCTGATTGGTCGTGGTGACATGCTTTTCCTACAGGGCAACGAGCCTATACGTGTACAGTGCGCTTTTGTAGATACGCCTGAAGTTGATAGCATCAACCAGTTTATTGCCCGACAGCAAGGTTATCTCGAACCGTTCGAACTGCCAGAGCCAGCCATAGAGAGTTCCGATGATATGGGTGGCAGTAGTTCGGATGTTGACTTGACACATTTAGACCCCATGTTTGAGGATGCTGCCCGTCTGATTGTTCAGAGCGGCACTGGTTCAACAAGTCTCATTCAACGTAAATTTTCAATTGGCTATAACCGCGCAGGCCGACTGATGGATTTGATGGAAAAGGCAGGTGTCGTGGGTGCTGCTCATGGTAGTAAGCCGCGTGAAGTTCTCATTCAGGACGAATTGAGTTTAGAGCAACTGTTGTCTTCTTTAAAGAAATGATGAAATAAGAACTGAGAAATTTTGTAAGATAGTATTGATAAAAAATAATATTTGATATGAAAAAGAATATTTTCTTAATGACTTTGATGCTCATGATAAGCCAATTAACTGTTGTCAAAGCGCAGGATGCACGCAAAGTACTTGACAAGTGTGCAGAGACAGTCAGCTCTAAGGATGGCGTGAGTGCCTCTTTCTCAATGGAAAGTGCCCAGTATGGCACAGCGAGTGGCACCATTGCAGTGAAAGGCAAAAAGTTTCATGCCTCGACAAGTGTGGCATCAATATGGTTTGACGGAAAGACACAATGGACTTATCTGCATAGCAATAATGAGGTGAGTGTCACTACGCCTACCGATGCCCAGCTCCAGGCTATCAACCCATACAATTTCATTAATCTGTACAAGTCGGGCTACAAATACACGATGACGACTACGTCTTCAGCATACAATGTCCATCTGACTGCGGATGATTCCAAACGTAAGATTCAGGAACTGTTTATCACAGTTGACAAGAAGTTGTCTGTACCAACAGAGGTGAAATTGCGTCAAGGATCCAAGTGGACAACCTTTGTCATTAGGAACTTCAAACAAAATGTCCTCTCTGACACTGAATTCCGTTTCAATACCAAAGATTTCCCTACAGCTGAAGTGATAGACCTTAGGTAATCGAAAGAGCTATCAGGGGAAAATTGTTACACTATGAATGCCATCACACTGTTTAGGCTACTGAGAAAGAACAACAATCTAGGATTCCGCCGCTCGCCCGCATACGAGCAGAGTTTGGCGGCCAAGATATTGTTGGGAATCGGTGCGGGTATCTTTGTCATCTATTTGCTTGTTTATGGCACTATGTTCGGAGCTTTGGCATCTGATGAACAGAAACCAGCATTCCTCATTGCCATCATGCCTATACTGCTACTGGTGGACTTTGGTATACGCTTCATGGTGCAGCAAATTCCTGCCGTGTTGATGAAGCCTTATATGCTCCTGCCAATACCCCGTAGGAGCGTTATCGATACCTTCCTCGTGTCATCGTTGCTGAGTATTTACAACTGGCTTTGGCTATTCTTCTTTATACCTTATATTATAATAGTAACAGCTGGTGGCTGTGAGGGATGGCTCTCTTGTTCGCTTCTTCTATCGGGCATACTACTACTTATGGTTAACAGCCAGTTCTACCTCATGATGCGCACGCTTATAGGGCGCAATCTTCTGTGGTGGCTCCTGCCATTAGCAGTATTTGGTAGCTATTTCTCACCGTTGCTGATTGACACTAAGGGCGAAGCTTTCGAAAGTATGCTCGACAGCATGGTGGAGTGGGGCAGCACACTCTGGCTTCCACTTTGCTGTTTGGCGCTTCTGTCCCTTATCTTCCAGCTGAACCGCATGATGCAGCATGCCTATGTCTACGAAGAGATAGCACGCCAGGAGAAAAGCCAACCAACGAATATCAAGCATATTTCTCGGTACGCATTCCTAAATCGGTTCGGCGAGACAGGTGAGTACCTGAAGCTTGAACTGAAATCCATTATTCGTAACAAGGCTATACGTGCCAGGGTGCTGATGAGCCTCTCGCTGATTGTTGTCTTCTCAGCTCTTGTGGCCTATACCGATATCTATAATGGGGTGCTCATGTTGAATTTCTTCTGCTGCTATTGTTTTTCCCTCTATGGCATCACGGCACTTGTTAAAGTGATGGGAGCTGAGGGCAATTACATTGATTTGTTACTTGTTCATCGGGAGAACATACTCGCCCTACTCCGAGCCAAATACTATTTTCACTGTGCCATACTGCTGGTGCCTTTCCTCATCATGCTCCCTGCTGTGATGGAGGGCAAGTTCTCGATGCTTATGATGTTTGCCTATTTACTGTTTTCCAGCGGACCTCTCTATTTTGTGCTTTTTCAGTTGGCAGTCACTAATCAGCAGACTCTTCCTCTTGACCAGAAAGTGACGGGCAAGGCTCAGTTGGAGAATGGGCGGCAACTGATAGTAGAGCTCGTGGGAATGTCGCTTCCCATTGTCCTTGCCCTGGTTCTTATAGCCTTTTTCAGTGAGGAAATTGCTTATGGCTCTCTCATTGCTGTCGGCGCATTCTTTACGGTTCTGCATCCCCTGTGGCTTCGTAATGTCTATAACCGTATGATGAAGCGTAAATATGAAAACTTGGATGGGTTCCATGCCTCGCGTTGATGTTAAGCCAGACGAATAAGACTCAATAATAGGTAACTTAAAACAAATCAAAAAGATGAAAAAACTAATTCTGTTAATTGCCGTATTTGCGTTTACGATACCTTCGCTGTTGCTTGCCGAGTCAACACAAATGGTGGTTGTCAACGGCGAGACCCTTGTTAAAGTTGCAGCTCGTATCACCTTTGATGGTGACAATGTGACAGTGTGGTTCAATGACAACACTTCTATGACATCTGACATGAATGCTGTAACTATCACGTTCAGCAATCCTTCGTCTATCCGTGGTCTTTCTACATTTCAGCTGAAAAAAGAGGTTGACGAGCAACTCTCTCTTGAAGGGCTTGCTCCTGGCACTGAAGTCATTGTCTTTGACACTGCCGGTAAAGCACAGCTTTGCTCAAAGTCGAATGTTATTGATGTTCGTTCTCTGAAAAGTGGCATCTATATGCTTAAGGCTGGTAGTCAGATTGTGAAATTCGTAAAACGCTAAGAAAATGATGAAAAAGACTTTTCTCTCCATACTTGCACTGATGATGTCACTGATGGCAGGTGCACAACAGAAGTGGAATTTCGCCCAAATCAGCGACGATGACATAGCGGCTCTGAAGGCAGTCCCGTCTGAGTGGGCTTATACTGAAGCCAGTGACCGCTATGAAGTTCAAGTTGCCGTTAATGGCCCTTTGACCGCAGGAGGCAAGGAACTTGCAATCACGAAAGGGTTGAAGTTCAATGCTCCTGTGAAAAAGCTTCGTATCGATGTAAGAAAACGCATCCAGCTGGCAGGCAAGAACGTGGTTATCACCATCCCATCGCTAAAGAAAGGACAGGAAGTGACTATATCTTTTGCTTCTACTGGCTCAACAGCCGCTACGTTCGATATGCTCGGCAACCTGACAGATACGTCTGGGTTTATAGCTGCCGACAAGGAAACCGTGCAGACGGGTAAGGGGACTGTCAATGCTGATGGCGATGTGACGTTGTCTTCTGCAAGCGGTTCTCTGAATGTGTTCTTTGTTGAGGTGAGTGAAGTTCAGCAGGGTGAACCCACGACAGAGACCGACCATTCGGTGGCAAAGGACATCAAGAAAAATCAAGCTTTGCTGACACTCGACTCTGGTAAAGTGAAATACTACAACACTTCCGACCTATCGAGCATTGATATCAGCGATTCTAAGGTTGTTATCAATACAATTGCTCAGCAGGAAGATGTCTACGATGGTCTGGTAAAGCATATTGGCTTTGCCAAGAAAGCAGAAGACATCAGTCCCGGTGAGATTATTAATGGAGACCTGAAGTTGACAGAAGCACAGGGATGGCAGGAGTCACTCTATGTGAAATGGGACTTGCTGGAAGGTGCCAATAGCTATAACGTCTATGTGAAGGGTGGCCAGTATGCCGACTTCATCAAGATAGACCAGCAGCTTGTGCGCAATTATGGCTCCTACGGGCGTGCCGATGTGGTAGGACTGCGCGCTGCGTCCGACTACACAGTGAAGGTTGTCCCCGTTGTGGGTGAATCCGAAGCTGCCGATAAGTCCAGCATAGCACGGAACATCAGCGTAAAGTCATACGACCGTTCTGGATTTGCTCATTTCAACTACGCTACAGGAGTAGGAGCTTACAATAATGACGGAACCCTGAAGCAGGGCGCAAAGGTATTCTATGTAACAGCCAGGACTGCTAAGACTATCTCTACCAGTGTGGCAGGTGCCGAGACAAATCCCTGTGTAGGATTGCAGGCCATTATTGCCGGATATGAAAAAGGAAAAGATCAGACACCTATTGTTTTCCGCTTCCTGGGATTGGTGACAAAAGATAATCTTGATGCTGTCGGAAGTAAGGAAGAAGGTATTCAGGTGAAAGGGCGCAATGCCGATTCTGAGCTGAACATGACTTTTGAGGGAATTGGTGACGATGCTACCATTAAGGGGTTTGGCTTCCTTGTACGCAATTCCAAGAGTATCGAGTTCAGGAACCTCGGCATCATGCGTTGTTTGGACGATGGTCTGTCGCTTGATACTGACAACTCGAACATCTGGATTCATAACATGGACTTCTTCTATGGTCCTAACGGCGGTGGCGATCATGCTAAGGGCGACGGCTCATGCGACGTTAAGAGCGATTCGAAGTATATAACAGTGAGCTATTGTCGCTATTGGGATACGGGTAAGACCAACATGTTTGGCATGAAGAGCGAAAGCGGTCCCAACTATATCAGCTATCATCACAACTGGTTCGACCATTCCGATTCGCGCCATCCCAGGGTGCGCACGATGTCTGTCCATGTGTGGAACAATTATTTCGACAATGTGGCGAAGTATGGAGTCGGTGCCACTACAGGTGCAAGCGTATTTGTAGAGAACAACTACTTCCTGAAGACGAAGAAGCCCATCCTTTCATCTCTACAGGGTACCGACGGTTTGGGAAGTGGCACGTTCTCTGGCGAGAATGGTGGAATGATCAAGGCCTACGGCAACTATTTTGACCGTTCAGCCGCTCACTTCAGCTACTACACGCAAAAGAATCCGTCATCGAAAGGATATGATGCCTACGAGGCAGCAACTCGCAACGAGCAGTTGCCCACTACTGAGACGACTGTTGTTGGCGGCACATCTTATAATAATTTCGATACTAATGCTTCGCTTATCTATCAGTACACGCCCGATGCTGCAGAAGATGTACCATCAGTTGTCATGGGCTTCTATGGAGCAGGACGCCTGAACCATGGAGACTTCAGCTACACCTTTACCGACAACGTGGGTAGCGATGATGCCGACTCAGCCTACGATAGTGTGCTTGGTGGCTTGCTCGACAACTATAACTCAACTCTTGTTGGCATATTTGGCGACGAAAATTCTCAAGGCGGTGAAGGAGGTGAAGGCGGCGAAACACCCGAACCCACACCAGAGGGAACTGTTCTTGCTTCGTTCGACGGTTCACCCTCAAGCTCAATGTTTGTGGTGGGAGGTAACTATGGTGATGGAAAGGTTACATACGACGGAAAATATTATAAGAAAGGTGTGAAGCTCGATAGCAAAGGCTCTATCACATTCACTCCGGCAAAGGATTACAGCATGACGCTGATTCTGGCAACGGTAAAATCTGGACGTGATGTGAAAATCAACGGTGAACTCACTACAGTGACAGGAACTGAAAATGCGAATGGAGCCTACTATGAGCTGCAACCCATCACTGTCGCTAAGGATACCAACTATGTCATCACCAAGGGCAATGCCGAGAGTATCGTGATGCTTATCAAACTCGAACCCATAGAATAGTTCCAAAAAGCTAAATGCATTTAACGCACCTTTAAATGCATTCAACGTGTTGTTAAATGCATTTAGCTTTAAGTAAGATGCATGGAACAATTTAAAATGTATCTGACAGAAAAACGCCTATTCACTCATGTGAGTGACGGGAGACTATATTTTGTGCCAAAAGTCAGTTAAATCAATTCAACCTTGTTGATGTCCTGCTCTTTTTCACAATAGTGACAGGTCAGTGTGGCTCCGTTCACATGGAAATGTGTCTGCATAGGTTCATTGTTGGTGATGCACTTAGGGTTGTTGCACCTCACTATTCCATGAATCTCGCTGGGCGTTTCAACAGTCTTCTTCTCCACCACTTCGTAGTCGCGTATAATATTCAGAATAACATTGGGCGCAACAACTGACAGACGGGAAATCTCGTCGTCGGTGAAGAACTTGTCGGACACCTTGATGATGCCCTTGTTGCCCACCTTCAGAGAGGGGTAGTTGATACCAATCGTTACTGGGTTCTTTATATCGAAAAGACCCAGCAGTGAAGCAACCTGATAGGTCTTGCCAGCTGGTATGTGGTCAATGACGGTTCCTTGCTCAATAGCTGCTACTAAGCGTTCTTTCTTGTTCATAGGATAATGGTTTTGTCGTT
>ODAI010992218.1_pt1 | contig 10545 bp, 2 predicted proteins | sample 1539321 | NCBI WGS metagenome assembly ODAI01 (sample SAMN02144231, study PRJEB22623) | gut metagenome | biome: sheep rumen | host: Ovis aries | place: New Zealand | reverse complement strand
CTCCAGAGCGGCAGAGACGCGGCCCTGGCCGCGGCGCAGAAGCTGCTGCCGGACTGCGGCAGCTGGGAGGCGCTGCAGGAGGCGGGGCTGGACAGGCTGATCCGGGAGGAGAGCCTGCGGAAGGCCGCAAAGGAAAAAGCGTTGCGGGAGGCCGAAGCGCTGGATCGGGAGCGGCGGTCCCTGCGGCAGAGCGCGCCAGCCTGGGAGCGGGAGAAAAAGGCGGCCGCGGAGCAGCGGGAGGCTTTGCTGCTCAGACTGCAGGAGCTGCATACCGGAGAAGAGAGCCGGAAGGCCCTGGTACAGGAGCGGGAAGCCGGCCTGCAGTATCAAAGCGAAAAAGAAGCCAACGAGGCGAAGCGGCAGATGCTGCGGGAGCGGGAAGAACTTCAGACGGAGCTGGAGCAGAGCCGGAAACGTCAGGAGGAGAGCAAAGCCCTGCGGGATACGGCGCTGGGAAGCCTGCAGGAAAAGGAGAGCCTGACCCGGGAGCGGGAACAGGGAGCGGCCGAGGCGGAAAAGGCGCTGGCGGCGGCTCTTGCGGAGAACGGATTTGAAAACGCGGAAGCGGCCAGGGCGGCCCTGCTCCCGGCGGGGGACAAAGCCCCTGCCGTCTGGCTGCGGGACGAGCAGCAGACCATCGGCGACTGGGAGGGGGCCCTCCGGCACAAGAGCGAAGAGCTGCGGCAGCAGCGGGAGAGCCTCGCGGGAAAGGAACCGGCGGAGCTTGCCCTGCTGGAGGCGCAGCGGAAGGAGGAAAACGATGCCCTGAACCGCTGCGGCGAGGAGAGAACGAAAATGGAAAACCTCCTGCGCAACCACCGGCAGGTGCTGCAGCGGGCTTCGGAGGCGCGGCTGGCCCTTGCCGGCAGCGACCGGAGCTGGAAGCGGCTGGAGCGGCTGGGGAGCCTTGCCGCAGGCATGAACAGCGAGGGCGGCAAGCTGAGCTTTGACCGCTACGCCATGGGAGCGGTGTTCCGGGAGATCCTGGAGATGGCCAACCGGCGCATGGACACCATGAGCGGCGGCCGCTACCAGTTGATGCACCGAAGCTCCGCCGAACGGCGAAACGCCAAGGCGGGGCTGGAGATCCAGGTGCTGGACCTGAGTACGGGGCAATTGAGAGGCTCGGAGAGCCTCTCCGGCGGCGAGGGCTTTTTCACCTCCCTCTCCCTGGCACTGGGCCTGGCGGACGTGGTGCAGAACCGGGCAGGCGGCAGAAGTCTGGATGCGCTCTTCATTGACGAAGGCTTCGGCTCCCTCAGCGGCGGCGTGCTGGACAAGGCCCTGGAGGGGCTGGGCCAGCTCTCGGAAGGCAGGAGACTGGTGGGCATCATCTCCCATGTGGAGCAGCTGGAGGAGTGCATCCCCCAGAAGATCCGGGTGGTGAGCGGCGAGAAAGGCAGCAGCCTGCGCATCGAAGGCGCCTGAAGCAATCAAAGGGAAAGAGGAAGAGACCGCATGGTTCCTCCGCTCAGAAGGAGGGAACAATGCGGCCTCTTTTTCGTCTTGTCATGGGGAAACATGGGGACGATCCTGACTTTTTGCCTGAATTGCAGGGGAGGAAACAGGCCAATCTCGCCAAAAAGGGAGGAAAAAACAGTTGCGAAACCGGGCCTGTTCCTTTATAATGCAGTTTTAAGGGGAAGATTTGCTTTGCACGGAATCACTTTCACGATGTAAGGAAAGAAAGCATGTGCACCCCAGTTCGTAAATTGAGCCGGTGTCATACCGGCTTGGTAAGGGAGGAATTCGATGAACAACAGTTGGAAGCGTTTCCTTTCTCTGCTGCTGGCCATGGTCATGGTCCTGTCCCTGGGCGTGACCGGCTTTGCGGATGAGGGAGAAGCCCAGGAGACCCCTGCGGAGATCGCGGAGGGCTCCATCGCCTCCACGGAAGAGGCAGACGGGGAGGATCCCGCTGAGGATCCCGCCGAAGAGACCCTTCCCGGAGACGGAGAACTGGAAATGGAAGAGATCAGCCCGGACAAAGTCCATGTCCGGAAGCTGGGTCTGGAAGAGGAAGAGGACCTGGGCGAGATCGTCCCCATGGATGGGGAAGATCTGGACACCGTGGTCCGGGCTTCCATCTTTCTGAATAGCCCCTCTACCCTGGCCGCGGGCTACAGCGCCAAGGGCGTTGGCACCAACGCCGACGCCATCGCTTACCGCGACGGGCTGAAGGCCGAGCAGGACGCCATGACCGCGCAGATCGAGAGCGTCATCGGCCATGAGCTGAACGTGCACTGGAACATGACCCTGGCGATGAACGCCATTTCCGCCGACCTGAGCCTCGGTGAGATGGTGAAGGTCAAGGAGATCCCCGGTGTGCGCAGCGTCCAGCGGGAGAATCAGTTCCTGCCCATGGATGAGGGCAGCATCTCCGAGCCGGATACGGCCAGCACCAGCGAGAACATGGTTGGCGCTACCGCCGCCTGGGCCGCCGGCTTCACCGGCGCCGGCAGCAGGATCGCCATCATCGACACCGGCATCGACACCGGCCACCAGTCCTTTGCTGAGGACGCCTTCACCTACTCGGTGGAGAAGGCCGGCGCCACCGGCGAGCTGATGACCGAGGCGGAAGTAAGGAGCCTGGCCAGCCAGCTCAACAGCAAGAGCAACAACTATGTCAGCGCCAAGATCCCCTACGGCTACAACTATGTAGACAACACCACCAGCATCACCCATACTATCGATGGCGATGTCCAGGGCAACCACGGCTCTCACGTGGCCGGCATCGCCGCGGCCAACCGCTACATCAAGAGCGGCAATTCCTATACGGATGCGGCCGACCAGGTTGGCGCAGTGGGCATGGCGCCCGACGCCCAGCTGCTGGTCATGAAGGTCTTCGGCGTCAGCGGCGGCGCTTATGACTCGGACTACATGGTCGCCATCGAGGACGCCATGGTCCTTGGCGCCGACGTGTGCAACCTGTCCCTGGGCTCCAGCGCACCGGGATGGAGCTTCGACAACAGCTATCAGTCCTACCTGAACGGCTGGGCCGACGGCTCGCACAACGACGAGATGGTGCTGACCATCTCCGCCGGCAACTCCTACTCGGCCACGGACTATGCCCCCTCCGGTGCCACCTATATTGAGGACGCGTATACCCACACCGGCGGCAGCCCCGGCTCCTTCGTGAACAGCCTCTGCGTGGCCTCCGCCCAGAACACCCTCACCACCGGCACGCCGATGCAGTTTAACGGCGACCTGGACGTCTTCTACTACGAGTCCACCGGCAACGAGGAAGAGGGTACGACCTACACAAACCCCGAACTCATCACCATCGTCGGCTCCTATCAGTATGTCTACATCGACTCTGTCGGCACTCCCGAGGAGTTCAGCAAAGTGAACGCCGCGGTGAACCTCTCCGGCAAGGTCGTCATCGTGAATCGCGGCGATCTTTCCTTTGTGGAAAAGGGTGAAAATGCCAAGAGCTACAACCCCAAGGCCGTGATCATCGCCAACAACAAGGCCGGCACCATCCACATGGATCTGACCGACTTCACCGGCACCTTCCCCATGGTGACCATCACCCTGGATGACGCCCTGAAGATCAAGGCCGGGGCCGGCAGCCAGAGCACCGCCAGCGGTGTTACCTATTACACCGGCAGCATGAAGGTGACCAACACCGAGAAGAGTGTTGTCATTGATCGCGCTGAGGCCACCATCAACGACTTCAGCTCCTGGGGCGTTCCCGGCTCTTTGCTGATGAAGCCGGAGATCACCGCCCCCGGCGGCGATATCTATTCCGTGAACGGCACTGCCAACACAAGCTCCGGCACCACCGGCGGCGCTGACCAGTATGTGAGCTACAGCGGCACGTCCATGGCGGCGCCTCATCTGGCGGGCCTTTCCGCGATCCTGGCCGAGCGGATCCGGGAGCAGAAGATCGAGAGCCTGAACCCGGGCCTCGGCAGCTACAGCATCCGCGCCATTGCCCAGAGCCTGCTGATGTCCACCGCCACGCCCATGGCACCCAAGAACAATTACCTGCCCATCCTGCAGCAGGGCGCAGGCCTTGCGGATGTGAGCCTGGCAACCACCGCAAACTCCATTATCATGATGGATCCTGCGAACAGCGGTCTCACCGGTCTTACCGGCGCCGCGGCTGACGGCAAGGTGAAGGTGGAGCTTGGCGACGATCCCGATCGCGCGGGCGACTACAGCTTCGGCTTCACGGTTTATAACCTGACCCAGGACGACATGGTCTTCGATGTGGACACCGATGTGTTCACCCAGGCCAGTGACGGGGAGTTCATGCTTCGCTCCACCGCCATGCTGGGCGCCAGCGCCACCTTCTGGTGGCAGCCCCTGGACGGCGACTCCGTCCCCAACGAGCATGACGTGAACAAGGACGGCAGAACCGACAAGGACGACGCCCAGGCCATCCTGGACTTCCTCTCCGGCGAGATCGAAGAGGAGGAGCTGGACCTGAGCGTGGCCGACCTGGACGAGGACACCAACATCACCACCCAGGACGCCTATCAGCTGCTTGGCTTCGTCTCCGAGCAGGGAAGCGATACCCAGGACGGTCTTGTCCCCGCGGGCGGCAGCCGCTACTGCGCGGTGCGCATCAGACTGCCTGAGGCGCTGAAGGACAGCATGAACGCCGAATATCCCGGCGGCGCCTTCATTGAAGGCTTCACCTATCTGACCTGCGTTGGCACCACCAAGGACGGCGCCGTCTATACCGACGAGCACTCCATCCCCATCCTGGGCTACTACGGCTCCTGGACCGACGCTGCGATGTTTGAGACTACCTCCTATACGGAGGCCCTCTACGGCAGCGAGCAGCTGCCCTACTCCGGAACCAGCGACACCAACTACATGAAGCTGCAGATGAACGGCTCCTCCGTGAAGTTCAGCGGCAACCCCTATATGGTGGAAGCGCAGTTCCCCGCGGACAGACTTGCCATCAACAGCAACACCACCATGCAGAGCATCGCCTACAACCTGATCCGCTCCGCCGGGACCACGGGCTTTGCGGTCAGCAGACTGAGCGACGGTCAGGTCAGCGAAGTGCTGCATTCCTCCATTGCGGGCAACGAAGTCACCGGCCAGTGGTTCTATGTGAACCAGAACAGCTGGCAGAATACTTCGACCCGGTACTACGCCATCAACAAGACCCCTGCCAGCTGTGGCCTTGCCGAGAACGATACCTTCCGCGTGGGCTTCTACGCCATTCCCGAGTACAACGCCATGCTGGTGAACAAGAGCTATGACGCTGGCAATTCCGGCATCCTGAGCCAGGAGGGCTTCAACAGCCTGCTGACCGGCAACGTGCTGGGCAAGGGCGCCTTCGTGGGCTTTGACTTCGTGGTGGATGACACCGAGCCTGTGATCACCGACGCAAGACTGAACGGCAGCACTCTCACCGTGAGCGCCGAGGACAACAGAGCCCTGGCCTATCTGGCGGTCCTGAGCCTGGACGGCGAGACCGTCTACATCGAAGAGGCCCCCGGCATTTCCAACGCTGAGCTGAGCTTTGATGCCAGCGAGGCCATTGCCAACGCCCACGGCTATGTGGCGGTGTTTGCCGGCGACTACGCGGGCAACGAGGCCGCCATGGCCGTGAAGGTCAACGACAATACCGTGGAAGAAAAGACGGTCTATGTGCTGACCGATACGCTGACCGCCGGCGAAGAGTATCTGATCGTCAGCGGCAATACGACCGGTACCGCGCTGGCGCTGGGCCACACCGAAACAACCGCCGGCATCAATGAGGTGACCGTGCGGGCCGGCATCGAAGAGACCGGCAACCAGGCCTATATCAACGACGCTGACGTGGCGAACACCTCCGTGTGGGCCGTTTCCGGCGGATATCAGTTCACTAACAACGGATACTACCTGCGGCAGGCCAGCGGCAACCTCAGCATCAGCACCAGTACCTCCAATAATAACTGGAACTGGGACGGCAGCAACAACAGGCTGTCCACCACTTACCTGACCCGCACCTACTATCTGCGCTTCGCCAACGGCACCTTCAGCCTGAGTACCGCGGCGAACAGCGTGTACCTCTTCCAGAAGACTGTGATCCGCACCGAAGTGGATCCCTATACGGTGCTCTCTGTCACGGTCACGCCGGACAGCCTGGATCTCTACAAGGGCAACACCGCCGATCTCAGCGCCAAGGTCCAGCCCCTGACCGCCGGCGACCGGAGCGTCACCTGGACCAGCTCCGATCCCAATGTGGCTACCGTGGATGAGGCCGGCAGGGTGACCGCCGTCGGCGCTGGCGTTGCCACGATCACGGCCACGGCCAACAGCGACATCGAAAAGAAGGGCGAATGCGCCGTAAAGGTAACCAGCATCGACAAGGCCCTGAACGGAATCGTCTGGGACGAAGAGGGCGGCGTGTACTTCTCCAGCTTCAACACCGACAACCTGCCCACCTGGACCAAGCGCCATGAGGACAACAAGCAGCTGCAGCTGCTGTCCGCCTTCCAGAATACCGCAAGCGCCCTGTATGCCAGCACCATCGACATGAATAGCCAGAGCAGCGAGATCTACTCTGTGAACCGCAGCACCTACGCGCTGACGGATTACGGCACCAACTATGTCATGGCCTTCGGTATGGCCCGGGCTTCCAGCACCTACACCAATTACTTCGTTTATGGCTTTGCCAAGTTCGTGATCTTCGGCAACCTGGCGCCTGAGACCGACGAGAACGAGGGTACCTTCTCTGGCTTCCCCTACGGCGCGCTGGATACGAGCAGCGTCCTGGGCGACTCCTATGTCTGCGCCGTCTGCGCCAAGGCCATTGGCATCAATTCGTCTCAGTATTATCTTCTTGACGAGAGCGGCAAGGTCTGGCAGACCACCTTGAGTATTGGCAGCAGCGTTTCCTTCAGTGAACCGACTCTGGTTGTGGATACCGGTATCCCCGCCGGCCTCCTGTACCAGTCCATCTACTATGACGGAAGCCGCCTCTACTGGTCGCATCAGACGGACAATGAGACGGAACTCATCATCATCCTTCCCAGCACCGGGCAGGTCTACCACGCCGGCAACTTCGGCGAGGGCGTGTGGCCGGTGGGCGGCCTCTATGTGGACGGCTCCGCCGCTCCCGCGGACCTGGGCGATGAGCCCATGGGCGAGGATCTGGGCATGGAGCGTGTCGCTACCTATGCCGACCTGATGACTCCCGACGTCATCGAGCGGCTGACCTACGAGTTCTCCCGCTACGGCGTTGACGTGGACATCCCGCTGCCGGAGACCAGGGAGGAACAGCCTGCCGATGAGGGCAGCATCGAGGACGGCGGCACCATCGCCCCGGTGGAAGAGCCCATTATTGAGCCCGTTCCCGCGGAGGACGGCCAGAACAGCGCTTATACCGGCGGCCTGACGGCTTTCCGCGGCGCTGTGAGCGCGGCTCCCAGGATCAACGTCGCAGAGCCTCTGGCGGCGGATGATACCATTGCCGTGGAGGTCACCGAGATCGAGGCCAGCCACAACGGCCTGATCGCTGTGAGCTTTGATCCCGCGCTTGTGAGCCTGGAGAACTGGACCGACAGCAAGAACGCCAGCAACCTCTCCGTCCACGTGGATGACAAGGGCGTGGTCACCATCGCCTATGCCAACAAGGACGCTGACGGCGACGACATCGCCCAGGGCGACGCCATTGTGACGCTGAACTTCAGCGTTGCCAATGAAAGCGCGCTGGAATGCGGCGAGATCGCCACGCTGACCACCCTGGAGCGCAACAGCAAGCTTGAGCTGGACGAACAGACCGACGCGATCCTGCCCGGCAATCCGGGACATGAGTGGGGCGAGCCCACCTGGGTCTGGGCTGACGATTTCGCTTCTGCGGACGCGGAGTTCGTGTGCAAGAACGATCCCGACCACAAGGCCACGATTCCCGCGGAAGTGACCGAGAAGACTGTGGACGGCGTGACCAGCTACACCGCCGCCGCGGTGTTCCAGGGCAAGACCTACACCGACACCCGGACCAAGGGCGAGACCATTGAACTGAGCTTCAGCCACAGCATCTCCCTGGGGAACAACCTGACCATCTATTACTTCGTTCCCGCAAGCTTCCTGGAAGGCTACGAGAATGTCCGGCTGCACGCGGAGCGGAACAAGTACAACGGCGACGGCAGTTCCTTCCATGTGGAAGAGTACGAGATCACCGAGTACGAGATCGATGCGAGGAACCGGTATAAGTTCGCCTTCAGCAACATTGCCGCCAAGGAGATCGGCGACGACGTGCGGGTGACGGTGCTGGCCGACAAGGACGGCGTGACCTACAGCAGCAAGGTGGACACCTACAGCGTCAAGACCTACGCCATGAACCAGCTGGCCAAGAGCAGCAGCTCGGAAAGCCTGAAGACCCTGATGGTCGACCTGCTGAACTACGGCTCCGCGGCCCAGACCTACTTCACCTATCGGACGAACAGCATGGCCAATGCGGACCTGACGGCGGAGCAGCAGGCGCTGGGCACCGCTGAGCTCGGCACGCTGAACTCCTGCGAGGCCACCGTGGAGACGCCGGGCGCTACCGCGCACTTCAGCAGCAAGAGCGTGGTGCTGGACAGCGAGATCGTCATCAAGTACTATATCACCTTCGACGAGGGCCAGAGCCTGGACAATGTCCGCGCGGAGATCACCTACGAAACGGCAGTGGGAACCCCGACGACGGTGAGCTTCGACGCCAGCGAGTTTGAATACGAGGCGGACAGAGATCGCTATGCCCTTCGTCTGAGGACCGTTGCGGTGAAGGACGCCGCCCGCCCCGTGACCGCGAAGATCTATGACGGCGACACGCTGATCAGCGACGTGTTTACCTACAGCATCGAGACCTACGCCTACAACCAGCTCAACAAGCCCGAGCTCGGCGCTCGTCCCCGCGCGATCATCACCGCCATGATGATCTTCTGCAAGTCCGCAGAATCTTACTTTACGAATAACTGAGGAGGAAATGAAAATGAAGGAACGTTATCTGCCGATCAAAATGGAAGTCATTCGCTTTACTGCTGCTGACGTGATCGTCACCAGCGACGAGAATGAACTTCCGGAAGACTAAACAAAAACAGAAGACGGGGCATGTGGCGCGCCACATGCCCCGTCGTTTTTTGTTTTCTCGATCTGCGCGGCGGCGCCCTGTCGCTGCCGCGCATGGGATCGAAGCTTTTTGTGAAAGGGGACTCCGCCGCTTCCTGCCGCCGCTGCCCGCTAAAAAGGGAAAATCAGATCTCCAGGGCTTGCTGGAGCCTGGGAGCCAGGTCCGCCAATTCCTCGGGACGGACTTTCTCCACCGCCCGGTCAAAGCTGAGAAGGCCGTTGATCTCGTCCTCCACGTCGGAGACCTGGGTGTAGACGGTGCCGCAGAGCCCCCGGGAGACCAGGGGAAGCACCTGCGTCTCATAGAGGGCACGGAGGTCCCGCACGAAGCTTTCCCGGTCCGGACATTTGCGGTAGCCATAGGGCTTTTCCGGGTTGAAGCTGTGCTCCGGGATGGAAAGACTGTAACCGCCGAACTCCGAGAGGAGCTGGGGCTTTTTCTCCGTCCCCAGCTTCAGCTTGCGGAAGTAGATGTGGAGAGAGTCCACATCGCTGGCAGTCTGGTGGAACCAGCCGGAGGTGCTGTCGATGAAGCGGCTCGGGTCCCGGGAGCGGAGCCGATAGTAGGCCGCGTCCGCGCTGAATTGACCCCAGCCCTCGTTGAAGATGGTCCAGAGGCAGATGCAGGGGTGATTGGAGAGCGCCGCGACGGTATCGTCCATGGCGGCGTAGAAATGCTCCCGGGTCTGAGGGTCCCGGTTCAGCCTCCGGTCATCCCGCCGCTGAAAGCCCAGGTTGGGCAGGCCGGTCTCCCGCAGATAGGCGTACTCGCCGTTGTTGACCATGTCCTGAAAGACGATCATGCCAAGACGGTCACAGTCGTAGTAAAACTGCTCCGGCTCGATCTTGATGTGCTTGCGCAGGGTGTTGAAGCCCAGCCGCTTCACGGTGCTGATGTCCCGGGCGAAGGAGGTGGGGCTTGCCGGGGTGTAGAGCCCGTCGCTCCAGTAGCCCTGGTCCAGAAGACCGTGGAAGAAATAGGGCTTGCCGTTGAGACAGAGGCGGGGGATGCCGTTCACGGTCTCGGTGCTGAGGGTGCGGAGAGCAAAATAGGACTCCACCCGGTCCTCCCCGGCGGTGAGTGTAAAGGGATAGAGATGAGGATCCTCCGGACACCAGAGAACGGGAGAATCCACGGGCAGACGGACAAAGCCGCCCTCCATGGGATAGTCCCGCCCGAGAAAGCGGACGCTGCCATCGCTGACGCCTTCGGCCCGGATCTCAGCCCAGTCCGGCCCGGTGCGGATCGAGAGCCTGCGGACATAGCTTTCCGGCACTGGCTCCAGCCACACGGTCTGCCAGATGCCGGAGCAGGGCGTGTACCACATGCCGCCCCGATCCTGCCGCTGCTTGCCCCAGGGAAAGCGGCGGTCCAGGTCGTTCACCACCAGGACCCTGAGCTCGTTCTTCCCCTCCCGCAGGGCCTCAGTCACATCGGCGGAAAAGGGGAGATAGCCGTTTTCATGGCGGGCCACCTCCCGACCG
>ODAI014668777.1_pt1 | contig 10546 bp, 21 predicted proteins | sample 1539321 | NCBI WGS metagenome assembly ODAI01 (sample SAMN02144231, study PRJEB22623) | gut metagenome | biome: sheep rumen | host: Ovis aries | place: New Zealand | reverse complement strand
GTACTCCACCTCATTGTCATAAGACCTTTCTGACATACCCCAAGCAGAGTCAAGAGACACGTCAATATAAATCTTCTCTGGTGCTTCCATAACTAATTCTTTTTATTGTTAATCCTGTACTGAGATGATTCCGCACACTTCGCTGTCTGTGCGAAGCAGATATACGAAAGCGTCGTCACTGGCGTTCTCTCTGAAATTGACAACTCCATCCACAATGCTAAACGGCATCATGGGGTCTGCCTCATAAAGGTACTTCCTCAACTTATACGGCCGCTCATCTGTTACATCGACAAGCGTGTAGTTGTATTTCTTCTCGAAGCCCCCGACAAGCATCTCGACTGCTGTCGAAAATTCACTGTCGCTCATAAGATAGCTTTCTGCTTTCATAACCTTTGTTGTTTTGATTTACGTTACAAATATATGACAAAAAACACAGACATCCAAATAATCCTAGATGATTTTTTCTATGTGTCACCATGTCGCTGACACTATGTCAGTCTGTCAGTCCATTGGCGTTTGGCACGGCATTTGCATATATGCCAGTGAGAGTTAAATAAAAATAGTTTTAATTTTAATAAGGTATATAACATGAGAACAAAGTTCTTCGGAAGGGTTGGCGGTGAGAGCTACACTAACACAAGCAGCATCAAGCCGTATCTTGCAGATGTGCGCAAGGCTGGTGGCGACCTTGTTGCCGACAATCTGAAACTCGTCATCTCAATCGCAAAGAAGTATGAGTTCGCCATGCCAATCGAGGACTTGATTCAAGAGGGCAACATCGGTCTTATAAAGGCTGCTGAGACCTATGATGAGACACTTGGTGCTTTCTCCACACACGCCACGCCAATCATCAGAACGCACATGCTGCAAGCAATCGAGGTTGGCCAGTTGGTGAGAGTTCCCCACTACTGCTACAAGGGCAGCGCAATCAACGACAGCCTTGACGAGTGCATCGGAAACGATGGTGACGGTGCTGACAAGAAGTCTGATTTCGTCATAGGTGACATGGGAGTTAACGAGAACCTTGACACTTTGGCGGTATTGCTTGGCAGTCTGCTTGACAAGTTGTCGGACAAGGAGAGAAAGGTCGTTACCATGTACTACGGAGTTGGCAGCGACATACCAATGGGTTATCCCACAATTGCAACGGAGATTGGCTGTTCGGACGAGAGAGTTCGCCAAATCCATGTCGGTGCAATGATGAAACTGAAAAAGTTCGCTAAGAATTTGGATATTTGAAATGAATGTCCTATATTTGTAGTGAAGCAAGGCTGAACTTGCTCCCCAATCCTTTGGGGAAGTCTAATGAGATTAAGAGAGAGCGATTTTTTACATGTTCAATATGTTAATTACTAAAGTCTTGAGCCAGCCAGTCCGTGAGGATAGGCTGGTTTTTTTTTTTGCGTTTTATTTGGATATTCCAAAACTTTGTCCTATATTTGTGGTGAAGTTTAATTTAACTTATTTCAATATGGAAAGTATTTGGAACATTATTAACGGAAACCGAGAGGAATGTATAAAGTTCCTTGAAAACCAGCCCGATGAGAAGTTTGTCTTTGCCGAATATGACAAGGACGAGATGGAATGGATGAACCCCAATTCTGAGAGTGAGGATAAGTCCTGCTACGTTGAAGATGTCGCTCCATTTGTCACCTACGCTGATGATGACGGGAATGTATCTGAATACATCGTGACCGAAATCTACTTGCTGAAAACGCACGATTCCAAACGGATTCCATGCGCAAAGGTTGTCAACGTCCAAGACTATCGTGACCGCCTTGAAACCCCAGTGAATTCGCTCTATGGTGCAAGCGAGTGTTATATCTATGAAATGCTTATGGACTTAGAGGTCGTTTAAAGAAATTTGGCTATGAAAACGAATATAAAGGTAAGGAACAAATTCGAAAAGGAGTTCGTGAACGGCCTGCTCATTAAGCCGTTCAAGGACTATCCATTTCTCGCTGAGAAGATTCAGAGGGTTATGCAAGAGATGTATGACTTGGGTCATGCTGACGGAATGGCCGACATGTTCCTCTCAACAAGGGAGAGCATGGAAAGATAGATTCATTTTTCCTTGGATATGACGAAGGAATATCCTATATTTGTAATGTAATTAATAAATAGCAATTCAATATGGCAGATATTAAAATGTACGAAAAGTCGATAGAGGACTTGAAACATGAAGTGCTCGGTGACATCAGGGAAATCATGGAGAAGGAGAAATACCACAAGTTCCAAGAACCCGTCTACATTCACTACATTGAATATATGGTGGCTACAACCGAGAAGTGTACGATGCTGGCGTATAGCGATGGCGATGAGAAATTCTTCTTTGAGACGAATCATTCTTCCGCACCCGTTGACATCACAACCCGTGATAATGAGGACATGCTCATGGAGTATGATTTTGATTCACTCCTCAATCTCTACAAGACACTCATTGCAGAGTTGCGTGCCGAGAAAATCCGCTACATTAAAGAACTCCTGCAAGAGCATAAAGGTAAGATTGAGTTCGCTGGCATGAAACCAATCTACATTACCAATGGTACTACAATCACCAAGACAAACGCAGTAAACGTTCACATTTCAGATGAAGGCTGCGTTGTGGTGCACACCGAGAAATCACCGAAGGTAATCGGAAAGGATGAGTTGGCGTCCAACCTCGACCTCGATGAAATCAACCGATTGCTCGAATACATCAAGGATGCGACCGAAATGACATTCAGCGTGACCGCTTCCAATGTGCTCTCACGCACCTTTGAGGTGAGGGCTGGAAGCTGGGAAGATGCGGTGGAGAAGGTGAAGGCAATGCTGGAGAAAGAGCCGTTGAATGAGGGTGACGTCCTTAGTGTTCAGTTCGGGTGATATTATTATTTGTATGGAATATAATTAACAAATAGGTCGTAAATAAATGTTATTTTTACCACCGATGCAGTCTGTGAAGATAGCATCGGTTTTTTATTTGGATATTCCGATTTTTTATCCTATATTTGTATTGTGAGGTGACAACCTCCGAACATAAAGTGAGCAGAACAATAACATTAAGTAATATGACAAAGAAAGAGATTAAGGCAAATATCAATGTGCTGGACGAGAACGGAATAGCACTGATTTCCAATGACGGGGAATCGTATGAGTTCGAAGCCTTCACGCCTGCTGGCGGTGACATGGTTATCGTCCTCGATGAACCGTCAAAGGAGAAGCTGGAAGAATACGTTGAGGATTTCGACATCAACGAGGAAGTGCTCATGTGGTGGAGAAATGGAAGGGGCAATGGCCTGCCGTTTGCAAACATACGTGACCACTACAACGATTTGGAGAAATACATCAACAAGATTGACGATGTTTGCGATATGCTGGATTACTAATCAACAAATACTATGGCGAAGACAAGAACCTTAAACGTTACCGCATACCCTTGTGCGGTTGTGAGTGGAACAATCGAAATTCCAGCAGATGTCCCCGACGATAAGCTGGATGCGTATGTAAGTGAGCATTTCGATGATGTTGATTTCGGTGAACCGCAATTGGATTTTGCTGACACTGATTTTGACATCAACGAATAGCATGAAATAACGGGGCAATCAAGACAAGCAAAGAAAATCAAATTAAAAGGAAGCTGAGCAGTATAAGTTGAATCCCCCTGCTTTTGCTTATTTAAGGTTGTTCCGTTTTTTTTTTTTGGAATAAATTCATTTTTTATTTGGTTATTCGGGAGTAATGTCCTATATTTGTATCAGAGTTAGTTAACACATTTGTTTAATTTTAAAGTTATATTAAATTGGGCTTAGATGTATATTTCCACAAAGTGAAGAAGGCTCGGAAGTCTAAGGATGAACCCCTCAAGACGATTAAAGAGTACAATGACATCCTCAACCAACGTGCAAAGGACAAGGCGAAGAGGTACGCCAAGAGGATGATTAAGAAGCTGGGCAATGCCGCCAATGATTCTGAATATGCGGAGATTTACCACGAAATCTTCCCTAAGGGTATGAAGAAACTCACCCAATATGATTGGAAGTATCGGAATTTTGTCGATGAGGTGAAGCCTCTAGATGAGGTGAAGAAATTCTTTGAGAATTTCACGGTAACCTACTATGCCGAGGAAGATGCGTATTTCCGCAAGGTGAATTTCATCTACCACTATTTCCAGCCGAAGCTGGTGGATGAGTGCGCCTTTGTCACGAAGGCTGACCTTGAGGACATCGTCGAGCGGTGCGACAAGATTCTTGAAGGACTTAAGTTCAAGGGAGAGGAAATCCCATACGAGAAGATTGACCTTGCGCAGGAACTCCTCCCGACACAAAGCGGTTTCTTCTTCGGCTCAACCGACTATGACAAGTGGTACTTTTCCGATGTCAAGGATGCAAGACGTCAGATGAAGAAACTCCTTCGTGGATTCAACGAGGACACCGATGTAATCTATGTGGTAATGTCTTGGTAGGGCATCACCATACGTAAGAGAACAAAGGCATGTTAAATATTGTTTCCGCCAGCCAGTCCGTGAGGATGAGCTGGTCTTTTTCTTTTTAATCTTTTTGGTTATTTAGAATATTTGTCCTATATTTGTAATGTAACAATTATAAGCCAAAGAACATGGAAATAGAATTGGAAACAAGAACACTTAGAGAACAATGGGGCATATGGACTCATATAAGAGACAATTTCAACGAGGAATACGGAGTCCCCGACATTGATACGGGAACCAAATACGTTGGAACCGAAAACCCGTATTACGGTCAATTCATGGACTTGGGTGAAAAATATTGGAAGAAACCGTCTGCAATCATTGAAGAAAACCTCATAGCAATAGGAAAGGCGAGAAAGGAACTCGTAGGCTACTCATACGACTGGGATGCGAAGGTTCCCTATAACATACGGCTCAATGACATAGATTGGACTTATAGGGACGGGTCTTTCTACATTATTCGGAATTGACACAAGACAGGATAGATTTTTATCACCTTGTCCGTGAGGATGGGGTGTTTTTTATTTGGCTATTCCGAATATTTGTCCTATATTTGTAACGTAAAGAAATAACAATATGGTCAAGATTTCAATGTATAAGGAGAAGGGTGCGCTGCTGGTAATATGGCGCACACCGAAGGGAAAACTCATTGGTGAGTATTTCCATAACGGCATTGAGAAACGTGGAAGATGGGACGAGAGAGCCACGTTCGAGAGTGATGGTGCAACCGAGCACAATGTCCTGCAACACTTCGGGTTTGATACAACGCAACCAGCCTATTGGAAACGATGGTCATAATGTCTAAGGCAAGGGGCAACTGGAAAGTTGTCCCGTTTTTATTTGGATAATCCGAATTTTTATCCTATATTTGTAATGAACAATTAAAAGCATTTCAATTTATGGAAACATATTACGAGGTTACATATACCGACAAGCAGGGAAACAATAAGAGGTACACACGTGACACGGTTGAGCGTGGCCACTACCTTTACAAGAGCCTTGTGAGTGATGGGATGGAGAACGTTGTGCTGAGAGAGGTATCAGCCAACGGCATTGCCCAGTTAAGGCCATACACACCATCAAAGGTGAAGGAACAATCGAAGAAGGAAGAACCGAAGTCTGAGGGCAAACCAAAGACATGGTTTGAAGCGGTTTGGGGAATCCCCGAGGAAGAATACAATGAGTGTGTCGGCAATTTCGCAAGGCTGCACGGAACGACAAAGGAAGAATGGGGATTATAATATGATTGAGAACTTTATCTACAACGACATCGTCCTTTACTGCAAGGGATGGTATCAGAGCAAGGATGACGATATCATCAAGGACTTGGGTTATCTATTCTCCAGGATTTACGCCTGGACTCCAAAGACGGAGCATGAGGTTGCGAGGATGATGCTGAGGGTGCTGGACAAGTTGTATGCCGACGAGAACAAGGTGTTTGACGACGAGTCACCTTTCTGTTTTGTCAGTTTCTTTGACGAGGTTGAAAGGAATATGAGGTTGTATAACGTGTCGTTCGACATGGCAGTCATCATCTACGTCAAGTCAAGACTATTCGAGTTGAGAAGTTGTAAAATTAAACTCAACCCACCACACTACGGAAAGAAAGAGCATTTCAGGCTGGGCAATCCTTGGGGATTCAAGAATCCCATTTCCATGACCTACAAGGAAATGAATAGAATCGCAGAGAGGGCGTTCAGTAAATAAGCAACATAAACAAAGAGACATGGGAAAGAAACCTTTTATTTGCGGTGGGTATACACAAGAGGACTGGGACATATTGAACGGCTCGTTGTTCGATATTGAATACTATGACGATTACTGTGATACGCCAATGAGCAGAACGGAGTACATTTCGTACATAACCAAACCTAAATGGGCATAATGCAAAAAAGAAAGGTAACTATATACCTGTTGTCCCCGAATAATTAGTATTTTTTTGATATTTATTTCAAGACGAATAAGATAATATAAATACAAGAATATGAAGAAAACAATTAGATTGAAAGAAAGTGAACTCAGACGAATGATTTCTGAAAGTGTTAGAAGAACATTGAATGAAGATTATAATGGTAATGGAAAATCATTCCCAATTGACCCGTCAGACCTTGCACGCCAACTCTATAACAGTGGTTGTGATTTTTATATGTTCGTTCATCATCTTGAAAAAACATATGAGATGATTAAAGACGAAAACAATGTTAATTCTGAAAATGTTTTTCAAAATATCGGAAAAATATCAGACTCTACAGCCTTTTACATATCTATAGATGATAAAATAACACCACAAGAACTTGATGTATTGGCAAAGATTAGTGATAAATACCAACAAAACATTGAATATGGCGGGGAAACATATTTTTATATATATGATAAAGATGCTTTATACAATTTTATTAAGGATATAAAAAGTTTGCGGTTAGGCAGACCAGCATACGTATATAAGGGTGAAGAGCCTGATTATGAGTGGAAATTTATAGGGGAAATAACAATTTAAATACAAATCGGGGACAACAGGTATATAGTTCCCAAAAGAAAACGATTCTTCTTTGGCTATCCCGTTTTTTTATCCTATATTTGTAGTGTAGAAACCATTAACTTTCAAAATCATGGCAACAAAGAAACAAGAAACGCAACACCTCAACAAACTCATAAAGAGAATCGAGGAGATTGAGGACACCATCAAGATGGGTGACAAGTTATTCCTCAACTATGACGGAAAGCAGGTGGCTGACTATCAATTTGTCGAATGGTCAAGGGACGCGAAGCCGCCTACGGATTGGTTTAGGGAATGCGTGTGCTTCGAGGTGACGCTGAAGGGACTCGACCCCACAAAGGTTGACATCGCCTTTGAGAAGAATACCGACCCCGACATTTTCAGAAAAATGTTCAAACTTTAATTGGGTAATGGAAACAATTAACACAACAACAACGCAAGGAAAGAAAATCTCATTCAAGGTGGATGGGGTTTACTATACGAAGGAGAACAAGGATGAACTGTTCGATGGAGAGTTCAACCAAGGCTGCAAGTATTGTGTTGCCTACACGACAATCAAGCACGATAGGGGGTGGAAAGATGTTGTTATTTGGGGAAGTCATACCATCGTGGCATACGATAACGGCATCGTAGGGTATCAGAATTTCGATTTCCTTGAGCACAAGGAAGAGGCAGAAACCCTTTACAATCAGCGCAAGAAACTATCTCCGAAGGTTGGTACGATTGGCTATGCCGATGTGTTTTTATTTGAGAAAGAATAAGCAAAAGAGAAAAGATTATGGCACACAGAATATTTCACACATTTGAAGAATTTTTTGAGCACTTTGAACTCCCACGGAATTGCACCATAAGATTAACGTCTGAGGAGAATGCATATTTTGAGTTTTACCCATATAAAGGCGATGTTGTGGTTATTCGTGGCTGGATAGAAGAGTTCAACCATAAAGAGGTGCGAGTTTCATTTAAGTATAGGGAATTTAGATTAGGTAGTACAGTTTGGTCTTTTGAGGAGGCAAAAGAATATATCCGAAAAATAGATTATTACTACGAAGATTGATATAAAGCTGTATTACATTGGATTAGAAATAAAACAAATAGAATATTATGCTAAAGATGATGAAACTATTCAGCGCAAAGGACGCAAGAAACGAACTGCTTGGGGCAATCCTGCAAGACATCAGTACAAGGGCGAAGAACGGGCATTCAAGCTATCACCACTTCGAACCACTTTCGGACGAGTGCATCAAGTCATTGACTGACCTTGGGTACAAGGTGGAGCACCATGAGCCGTCCACCATGTCTGTAACCGAGAACATTCACAAAGTGTATGACGACTATTATGCAATCACATGGTGATGGATGGGAAAAAAAATGAATTAAATTGAAATAAAACGGAGCAATCGTTTGGTTGTTCCGTTTTTTTATCCTATATTTGTGGTGTCAAACAACCAAAACAACAAATAGCATGACAAAGGAACAAGCATTCAAGCAGATTGAGAGCATCAACAAGATGAGTGATAGTGATGTCATTGCCTACGGCAAAAAGCACATTAGCGGAATCATGGACGATGCGGCAGACGAGTACGGTCAGTATCGCATCAGCAATGACCGCAGGAAGGGCAATAATTGGAACAGTATCGTTGAGGGTGTGTACCGCAGCAAGGAAGGGAAGTTGTTCGTTGACATCTATTTCCAAGGGGGCAGCACCGACTGCAACGACAGTGAGTATTTCAGCACGTTCTTCTCATCGGCAAGCAACGTGAGGGTGACGTCACGCATTGGCAGCGCAGCCTACTCGTATGGCGAAAGAGCGGACGTGATGCGCTCCATTCTCATCGACTACCTCTATTGGAAGGTCATTGACAGGGACAAGGTTGACAGAGCCGAGAAAATTAGGAAACTCAAGGACTACCGAATCATCAACCCGATTCTCAACAAGTTCTATGATAGAAACCGCCTTGGCTACAAGACCTACCTCTACATGTATGGGAAAAAGTGTGTCGAGTACGATGCCTACAAGAAGGGTGAGAAAGACCTCAGCGAATACATCACCGATAACGTGGATAGCCTTGACGGAAAGACCAATGAGGAACTTGCCAAGATATATTCAGAGGTTTTCAACAACGCAGCAAGGGAGTATCTCAAGACGCACTGATTGGAAAAAATAGGGGTATCCGTTTGGATATCCCGTTTTTTTATCCTATATTTGTAATATAATAAACAATTTAAAACAACAAAGCTATGGGTAAGAGTAAGAGATACAAATACATCAACGGAGTAAAGCATAAAGTAATAGGCTATACCTATGACGGAAAGCCGAAAGGGTGGATTGCCTGCGGAGAAAATGAGTAGCACCAGCAAACAAATTTGGTTGCCCCGTTTATTCATCCTACATTTCTAATGTAATACAGATAAAAGCATGGCAAACAAGGACAGATATTGCATTTCATACATGGATGCGGAGAATAACTGGAGTGAGGTTACCGCACGTACAAGGAAGGAGGCACTTGCCTTGTACGACATGATAGGTGACGAGGCTGCGTTCAAGGTGGTGTATGACCTTGTCAGCGGAGAACAACTGGCGCAAACTTAAGCCATTTTTAGAGGAATAAATTTGGCTATTCCGTTTATTTATCATATATTTGTAGTACATTAAGAAACCTATTAAAAGTAAAAAAGCATGGCAAGTAAATTTTTTGAACAAATAAAGAGTGCGGTAATTGAGAGAGAAGTTGAAGACGTTTACAACAAGGGCATCTCTCTTTACTTTACTGAGGACATCAAGCATCCGTTCGCTTGTGACGGTTTGGTTGACACCAAGACCGAGAGCGGAAAGATGTTGAAACTCATCATTGAGTATAAACTGGATGAGATGCTGACATCTAAGGTTGTTCGTGCAAAGGTTATTGCACAGGTGCTTTTCTATCTCAAGCGTTTTGAGAACGAGGGTATTATTCTGCCTAATGTGTGCCTCATTGGTGACATCAACGAGTGTTTCTGCTTTCATACCAACGATATTCTTTCGTATCTTGACGAAGATGTGGATTGGACTCTTGCACCTTCTTCTGCTGGCAACTGCACCGAGTTGGTTCTTAAAATCGCCAATGACGAGAATATTAATCCCTATATCTTTGATATTGATGAGAATTTCTCGTTCAAGGATGTTGCAGATAAGATTAAGGCACTGGCCGATAATGTCCAGCGGTACGTTCGTGTGACCGAACATAACATCAGCAATATCTTTGACTATTTCTGCAAGAAGGTTATCAAGGATGCGAAGAAAATCCAAGCCAATGACCTCGTTGCCATCTTTATGGGTGTGATTACCGATGGCGATGAATACTACCAGCACCCAACAAAGAAGAACGTTCTCGTTTGCAAGGGTGGCAAGCAGGTTGCAATCAAGGGTGATGGTTTTCAGTCATTCTTCTCCTATTTCAATCGCAACTACACTCCGCAGGAAAAGAACAAGTTTGCAGAGATTAGTGACCGACTGATTGAAGATACCAATCGCAGAAACAAGGGCGAGTTCTACACTCCCACATTGTTCGTTGACCATGCCCACAAGATGATAAGTGAGC
>ODAI014343560.1_pt1 | contig 10546 bp, 18 predicted proteins | sample 1539321 | NCBI WGS metagenome assembly ODAI01 (sample SAMN02144231, study PRJEB22623) | gut metagenome | biome: sheep rumen | host: Ovis aries | place: New Zealand | reverse complement strand
GTGCCATCGTCAACGTACACGTCCGACATCCCACCCTTGTTGGATTGGGTTGTCTTCTGGTGGAGCGCAACGTCAACAACGCTGAAGAACAGCTCTCCCCTTGAACCAAGGGTGCAGTAGGTGTTCACGTCCTCGTTGATCCTCCCAAAGAACTTGAATGGCTTGTCCGTTCGGCAGAAAAACGAGTTCATCGCCTTTCTCTTCATTCTGTTGTGCGTCACGTCCCCTTGAACCCCTCCGAGGAAATCCCCATTCTGGGCAAAGGCGCACGTCAGGGCGTCGGTGTCGTCAAGAAGCTGAATCATGAGGTCAACTATCTGATCGAACTCCCTCACGTTGATTGTCTTCAACTTCTCCCCAACTGGAAATCTGTACTCGAACCTATCGTAGTCATCGTCAAACTGGGCGAAATACTTCAGACCAAGCTGCTTCGCCACCGTGAAACTGTAGTTGCGGGCGTAAACAATCACCTTGTCTGACCCCTCAATGTCGCATGTGTCAAATGTCTTTCCAACCTCTTCCTTGTTGAAAACGTGAACCTTGTCGGCCCCATACTTCTCAATGTACCTTCCAACAGTTGGGTCGTCGTCCCCAACAATGTACTGGATGTCCCCGGTGTACCCTGCCTCTCGCAGAGTCCTGTCCGTGTACATGTTGTCTGGTCTCTTGTAGGTCAGACAGAATATGCAGAAGTCGTCACGCATCCGTCTTTCCCTCGTCAGCGAGCCTTTTCGCAACAATCTTCTTGATTGACTCGGACAGACGCACATATCCCTTCGCAATCGCATCGTCCATGTCAATTATCACAAGCGCGGAGTCCTCCATCAGACTTTGCATCTCTGGTGAGGCGGATGCGTAGTAGTCGGCAATCTTCCCATAGTTGAACACAACATGCCTGAATGCAGCTATCTTGAGGAACTGCTTCTCCTCCGCGGATACATTGGACTTCTCAATGCCAGCCATCAGCTCCTTGAACTTGTCCATCTTCAAGGTGTCCATTAGGCTCTTTGGTGGCGTGTTCTTTGGCTCGTATTGTGGAATGTTTGCCTTTACCGTGTACATGTATCCGTCCTGTCCTATTGCTTCACAGTTAAATTATACATCAAACGGTCAAGACAGTAAAATCTTTCTGCGTGTATATGGGACGGCATGGACGAAAAGATCCATCTTGTGCTTCGTGAGGTTTGGATTTGACTGGCTCTTCCCAAAGACGAACATCGCATCAGCGTCTGGATCCTCAAGCAGCATTCTGTGGGTGTCGTACATCATGAAATGCCCAAGGTTGTGAGAGACGAACTTATCGTCAATCATTCCAAGCTGCGCCGCGTTCTTGCGAATCATTGAGAAGAGCTGCTTGGCGAACCTGGTTCCAGATACATAGCCAACAACCTTATCGTTGAACAGATAAGCCCTTTGGTAGTGGTATGGGGAAGTTGGCATGGAGATGCATCTGAAATCGTTCCTCTTTCCACCTTCGTTGTGCCTTGCATACCAGGCGTCAACAAGTTCCCTCACCCCATCTTCAATGCCATCAAGGGAAGTACGCACTTCAACCAGACCCTCCATCTTGGGTATTCTGTGGTGCTGCATCCATCGGTGGTTGAACAGTTCTGGGACATCGGGCTTCGTGTTGTAGAAGTTGAAGTTGTATGGGCTTTCCTCTGAAACCAGTATTTCCTCGTCAACCCCAGCCTCTGCCCATTTCCTTCTCACCTCCGACACATCCACCCCCATCACGGATGGCAGTATTCTGTAGGTGAATATGAAGTGGATGTTCTTCTTCCCATTCACCGCCACAAGCGGCTCCATCATCTTGAAGAGACAGAGATACTTCACGCCATTCCATTCAACAACCCTGTAGCGGAACCTGTAGTTCTTCAGAATCTCGCACTGGACTGGGAGGCACATGTAGTCTGGCATCTCGCATATTGGAACCTCGTTCACAAGGAAAAACGTCTCAAAGAGTTCCTGGCAATCGGCCCCAATCTTGAAGGTGTTGTCCTTCAGCCACTGAACCCCTGCGTCTTTTGGGATGTCTGTTATGGAAATTGGCTCGGTCATGCGGAGAAGTTGAACAGGTTGTCCATTCTGGTCTGTTCGTCCATCAATGGGTTGAATGTGTTGGCAAGTTCCTTCGTTGAGTACAGCTTCTTCCAGCAGGCTTCAACGAACTCTGGTGGAAAGACCTTGACCCCACCATAGTGGAGAAGAAGATTGTAGTGTGCGCACTTCCTGCAAGAGCATCCACAGTTGTTCTTCCAGAGAGTGATGCCATACTTCTTCTGGTTTGTCTCATGGCACTTCCTTGACGATTGCGCAGCAAAGCAGCTGAACAGAAGATCCTCAACCCCATACTTCATGGCAATCTTTAACTCATCAAACTTGGTCATTGAAAGTGGCATTGTGAGATAGTCAATCCCAACATGTCTGTTCACGCACTCAATGAAAGTCCTTGACACCTCGGATGCGTCGGTGAAGTTGGTTCCTGGAACGCAGTCCTTGAGGAAGAAGTTGTCCTTCTCGCCAAGGCTAATCGTCCTGCACCCATTCTCAATGCACCAATCCACCATCGTTGCCATTATCATCTGGTTCTTAATTGGGTTCTCAGCCCAGTGCTTTCGGTAGGGATTGTCCTTCTTGAAGTTCCCAACATATCTCGCCTCAACAACCGGAACCCCAACCTTGGCGCAAACATCCTTCATAGCCTTGAACTCCTGACCACCACACGAATGGTTCAGGTTAGCCATAGTGTAGGCAACGACATTCTTCCCATTCTCAATGAGCGAGAGCATCTGCGCTATGGAGTCAAGTCCACCACTCACTGCAACCAGAACCATGTCTGGATCAACATCTGGGACATTCTCTGGAAACTTGACTGGAATCGTGTTAATCGTTGGTGGTGGAAAACTGAATTCAGTATAGACTAGATCCACGAACTTCTGAAAGCAGTCTGGGACTGAAACCACATTGTCAAAGACCTCCCGGTTGCACACATCGTAAAACCCGATTATCTGCTCCGAGAACACAGTTCCCTTGATTGGAAGTGTGACCCTGCTTGCCTTTGACTTGATTTCAACCATTTTACAGAATTTCCCCAACGTAGTTCGGGAGACCAATCCTCACCAGTTTCGCGTAGATAGGACGGTCAAGGTTCAACAGACCAATGATTTCAGAAGTCCCCCTGCTCTCGTACTGCGTGGAAAGTGGCTTCATGTTCCCATCGTAGTACTGCAGGATGATGTCCCTCTGACCAATGCAGCATCCAATCTGGACATGGCACTCGTCAAGTCCATGCCGAAGGAGATAGTCAAGGGCTTTCTTCCGTGCGTAGAGGTTGAGGGTCAAGTCTGCCTTTGTTGGATCCTTTGTCCATGGGGAGCCACCACCAATCCTGCAGTTTCCACCATAGAAGTCAACGGCCAACTTTCGGCCAGTAGTTCCAGCGTCTCCCTGCGATGAATGGCAGACGTACTTTCCAGTCCCATTCACTATGATATCCTCGCAGTCCCCAACAATGCTCTTTACAATCCCAACAACCTCTGCAACCTTCGCATCGTATTCCCTCCCAGTCTCAAGAAGGGGAATAGCAACAACAATGGACTCAACAACGTCATCCGTCATCGTGACCTGAGTCTTGATGTCAAGTCCACCAATCCCAGACTTGAAAAGGGTGTCTCCAATCTGCCTTGCATACCAGTGGTCAAGTGGCATGTAGTTGGTGCTTGGTCTGTTCACGGCCATTCCCCAGAAGATGCCCTGGTCGCCCCAACCCTCTCGGTCAACGCCCTGTGCGATGTCTGGACTCTGGATTGAGATATGCTCGACAACCTCAATCTCCCTGGGGTCAATGCAGTTTCCCTTCCCCCACTTGTCAGCGTACTTCTCGGTGTAGCCAATCTCCTTGATGGCATCCACAACCATTTGCCTGAAGTCCTCATGGCTCGTACCGACAGTACTGGTGATTTCGCCAGCCAATGACACAAAATTGTCCTTGACCTGCACTTCAAGGGCATATCTTGTCTTTGGATCCTTTTCAAGGAACCTGTCCAATATGTATTCGCTGATGTAGTCGGCAATCTTGTCGGGATGACCAATCGTAACGTATTCACTTGTCATTTTACTGTTGTTTCCTTTCCACATTTGATTCAGTCAATACTTGAATTTGAATCGCAGATTTCGCTTCCTTTGGGGGAAATGGTGAAATCACAGATTGTCCACTCGTCTTCCCCATGCTCCTTCCATCCGAACTTGAGGACAAACATGTTCAGTCTCTTGACTTCATCATCGTTCGTCTCGTCATCACAGATTATCTGGTAGTCGTTCAGCGTTCCATCGTCAACAAGTGGCTGTGCGATCTTCCCAACAGCCTCTATTGCCTTTGCCCATGTGTCGAAGTTGTTTGGCTCGTATGCCACAACCATCTGAAGAGCATTTGAGATTTCAGTGTATGTCCTGCTCTTTATTTCTTTCCAGTTCATTTCATTCCTCTCTTCTTTTTCAAGTTCTCGTGCCAGGGCTTCACCAGTCTGTCTATGATTTCACCCATCTTATCAGGTTGAAAGGATTCAGTTTCTCCATCTTCCCCACCACACCGTTCATTGACACCCTCAAGGAAATGCTCAAGGTCAAGGGTTACTGTCCACGGCCCATTTGTCAAGGTGAACCCATCGTTCCCATTAGCCAACTGGTTCATTGCCATCATTCCAATCTTGTTGAACGATTCAACAAGGGCTTGGAACAACTGCTTTTTCATTTCCTCGTCATTGTCCATAAATCATTCCTCATCTGCCCTTTCCATTCAACACATCAATTATACAATCAGCCCTGTCCTTGGTCAAGCCAACAGTCATGTCAGTTTTCACAACCCTTGAGTTGTCAACGTATGGAAGGATGTCCACAACCTCGTCGTCAACAACGCAGAACGATTCAACCTCTGGATGCTCGGAAAGCCATTGGTTGATTTCAAGCCCACGGATTCCCTTTGGGTCGGATGGTGTCTCCCCAACGAAAATCCCGTCACGTTCTCTTCTCAACTTCTGAGCAAGCACGTCCCTCCAGTTCCTGTCTGGCTGGTATGGGGCATATGTCTTGTGGTGACGCCATGAGGAGGAAAACACGATTTTGCAGTCCGTGTTCCCAATGACATAGCGGAGCCTCGCAACAAGATCTGGATTGAAGCCATAACGCCATTCGTCAAGGTCAATCCAATCGTTGTCCTGCATGGGAGTTGGACACATGCAGTTGAGAACCCCGTCTATGTCAAGGAACAGGACTTTCATCAGCTCACCTTTCTGAACCTGGGCTTGCCATCCTTGCCGAACGAGACAATCTTCATGTCCCCAAGGTGCTTCTTGGACACCTCTCCCCTGATGTAGAGGAGTTCGGTGCGGATGCCCATTTCCCGACAGAGGACGTTCAAGGCAGATGCCGAATGTACGCCATTGTGGACAACCGTCAGATAGTTCAACTGCTTCAATCCGGCAAGATACCGCTTCATCGCGTCCATGTCAATGCGCTTGAGGCTGTCAACCACAATCTCCTTGTGGGGCTTGGTCAAGAAGTCCTCGCCAACGTACTCGAAGGAGTAGCAGTCCCGGTTCACCGAATGCACTGTCTGATCGTTCTTGATGTGGTTGATGCGCCCATTCGAGAACGCGCCCTTCTTGCCATTCCTCGCGGTTGTGCGCCACTTGGGGTTCTTGGAGAGGTAGTGACCCAGCTTGATGTGGGCCGTTCTGATGTACAGCTTCAATCCCCTCTTGACGTACATATCGGCTATCGTGTCAAGGAACCTGCTTCCAACCCCCAGACCCTGGAAGTCTGGAAGGATTACAAGGCGCGTCACTCGCCAACCACCACCCATTGTTCCAGAAGGCTGGGGCATGACGGCGCAGAATCCCACAAGGGTCTCGCCCCATTTCAGAATCCAGCAGTCGGCGTTTGAGGCAAGCTTTCCATTCAGATAGTGATGTGGAGCGAATACCTTTTTCCAGACCTCTCGCTTCTCGGCTCCTTCGATTTGATGGAAGGAGAGGTCGATGCTTTTTTTAGCAATCGTTCCCTTGTGTCCTTGTCCCGGAAGTCGTATACCACGCCCTTCTGGAGGTCAATGAGGATGTCGGGCTTGACATAGGGAATGACATCGTAGTGGCAACCACAGAGGATGACGTTCTTGAAGCCCTTCCTGCGGATGTACTTCTGGATGCCATTGGAAGCTGCCATGGCCACGTTTCGGTCAATCACGCTTGTGTACTCGTCAACCATGACCCTATCGCCGAGATTCAGAGCCATGTCGGCTCGGAAGCCCTCGCCGGTTGAGAGGACGCTGCGTGGACGGCAGATGACGGGCATGGAACTCAACCCAACGGACTGGAGGGCGGAAAGACCATCGTCTGGATCGTCAATGAAATTGGAAATCACAGCCTTCGTGTTATCGTAGGACTTCGTGGGATAATGCCAGCCAGCATTCTTGAACGCCTTGAGGAAGGTGGACTTGCCAGAGCCAGAAGGTCCGACAATCTGGATGATGTTCACGTCCATGTCCAGAATCTTCTCGGGAATCTCATAGGGATATACCTTGGACTCTCCCGTGAACTGGTAGTCAAAGCACTTGTCAACAAGGGCAGTTGCCTTGTCAAGTGGAACCTTTGACACAAGAGGAACTTCGCTCCTCTTCAACTTGCACAGAACTGGGGCAAGTTCCCAGGGTCTTTTCTCAGACATTTCTGCCTTTCCTTTTTTTGGTTTACGAAAAAATCATCACCACCCATAGAAGCCATCGGGAGCCTCTTCAACTCCAATGGTCAGGGTCTCGTTCTTGAACATCCCATTCCGCTTCCAGAAGTCAAGATGCGCCTTCGCGACCGACTTTTGGGGATAGCCCTCGCCAGCCCAGGCGGAATGCACGAACTCCCCATTGGGGTCGCTCGTCTCAATCACGTACATGGTCTTTTTCTTTGCCATAATCAGCTCCCTGTTTTCAACAGACACAGACAATATATCATAGTCCCCCACTGGAAGTCAAGGGGTCTGTCTGGAAAATTTATTCACAGTTCTCCCCTGATAGGAAAACCTTCAGAGGATACCAGAAACTGCCGAACATGAAGTTCTCAACATCCCCCTTGCCATAAAGCACAATTGAGCAATCTTCTCTCTTGCAATCGTCAATGACATCCAGGCAGTCCTTTGCATTCTGGAAACTGTCGAACATGATTGCGCCATCTTCAGGGCGTTCAACCCAGTTCTCAATGCCCCAGAAGAAAGACTCGTCCTCCGTTCCAGCACATTCAACCTCGTTACTGAACCCACCAAAGAACTTCTCAATGTTGGTTTCAGTGTCACGATTGACAATCATGAATCTGCTGTCATCATTCTGGTTTACCTTTGACTTCTCAATCATACCTTGGATCCTTTCTTGATGTTACGCAAAGTTTCGTCGGATTCCTCATACCACTGGTCAATGGCAGGTTGCTCAACACCAAGGTTCTGGAGAATCTGATGGAATCTCCAATCAGGGGAATCCTCAACCACCCTTGAAACCAGTTCAAGTATCTTTCTGTTCGCATCTTGCCTGTTCATTCTCAACAACCCTTATCCTTTCTGGGGGAATGTCTCCCCATGCGCAAATCTCGTCTGTGTTCTCAATGAGAGGCGTTGTAAATCTAATGTTCAACCCATCAACGTCCACACAAAGCAGAACAAGCCCATCGACAATCCAACTGTCAGGGTCTTCCGAAAGAAACACGAACGCGGACTTGTAGTCTCCATGACAACGCAGAAGTCCATCCTTCAATATGGATTCCACGTTCTCGGGCTTGGTGACGTGGTAGAGTTTCACCACTTTCTTCCTTTCAGCTTCTCCTCAACCCCATCCCAATAGCCTTTGTGGAATCCCTTGTATTCCTCAGTGCATCCATCAGCAATTGAGATGTCACGTTCCTGCGCCAACTGAAACACGGCGTCCTGAAGGTTGTTCATGGTGTAGTTCATCGGCGATGGAAGGTGGTAGTCTCCAGCCACAATGGAATGCGCGAAGTTGAACGCCCAGTCAATGACGTTCTTCTCGTTCTCGGTAAGCCGCTCGGCCTTTGGCAAGTTTGTTTTCATGCCTTTGCCACCTTCTTCGCCTCACGAGCCTTGGCAAGCCGCTCTGCTGCTGCCTTCCTCTGCTCGTCAGTCATGGTGCGCTTCCGATTTGGGTTCTTTCCCATTCGGTACGGCCAGAGGGGACAGTCCTTTGCCGGACACAACTTCACCTCTTCTCGTTGATCACAGCAGCAGTCCAAGCACTTCGCCCGAATTGCCTTGATGGGCGTACTTATGTCAATGGGTTCTTTCTCCATTTCATTCTGTCCTTTTTGGATCATCATTACAGTTCAGTATACAACAAATCTGGCTTCTGGTAAACTTCAAATGTTCCCATGGCACGTCTGGTCAAGGTTGTTCCACACCTCGTCGTCAATCCAATGCCCACTGGGGTGGTCATCGTCTCGGTCATACTTCTCCTTCGTCACGATAAGCAGATCGGAGATTGGAACGAGGGTGTATACCTTGCGGTACTTGTGTATGTTCTTGTAGATTGACTTCAAGTAGGAATAGACGGTGACAACCATCTGAGTATGGTCAATCAACTTCGAGTTCTGAATCCCAAACTCGTTGACGCACACGTTGTCCTTCCAAGTTGTGAGGACTGCCTGCCATGGGAGATTCCGAGTGAAGGACAATCCAACCGGAGCCTTGAACTTGCGCTTCTTCAACTTCACCGTGGAATACTTCGTGAATGAAGTGACATAACCGGACTCAACAACGTCCTTGACGGCCTCCCAATCTTCAAGTGGAACGTCAGGTGGAATATCAACCTCTACGCCATCCACGGCATCCCGAATCTTCTCGTTGTATCGTGGAAGAAGGTCAAGAATCCATGCCGGAACCCTTGAATCCCTATCCGTGTCCACGGCATCCTCAATCTCCTCGCTGTGGTCGTTGACATAGCCACTCTTCACGAACAATGAAACAAGTTTCCTGTTCCTCTGATAGACAACATCCTTGTCCTGCCACCACTTCAACCCATACTCCCACGAACCATCGCGGTAGTGGATTTTCACTGGAAGCACGTTGGTGTCAGAAAAACCATCGTGGAACTCCTTGCTGGAGAACACCATTCCCCTGAACGTCCTGCTAACAAGTTCCCCATTTTTGTCAGTATAGGCAAACTTGAGTTCGTCTCCCTCGTACTTCGTCTTGCCGTTCTCCTCCTTCTTCCAGAGGTTGGCAAGAGACTGTATGACGTTCGCCTTGAGCAAGTCCTCAAGGGAAACCACTTCAATCCACTTAATTCTCTTCTTCATAGGTCAACCATTCTCCAAGTCTGTTCTGAGGGACGGTCCAATCATAGCCATATGCCTTTTGATTCCCAAACCTCACGGTCTGCATGACATCCTCGTTCACCAGCTTCGTTCCCTTGTATGTCATGAGCACAATCTTGATTTCGTCCAGACTCCATTTGAGGGGGCCGGGGCAATTTGAACTCGTCTCAATGTTGTATCTGTCATGGGCGAGCTTGAAGTTGCCATAGTCCATCCTGTATTCCTTGCGCTTGATTGGATTCCCGGACTTGCCTGGTTGCACATAGGAAATACGGACGGAAAAGATGTTGCGATAGCCCCGCTTGTGGCTTTTCTTCAACGCCCTCAAGCAGGCTACATCGTCTGAATATGGAATGCCTTTGGTCATGTTATTCATCATCCGGTTTGTGAATGTATCGGGTGTCGAGTTCTTCCTTTACCACAACATTCTCTTCCCAAGCCAATTTTCGCCAATAATCATTGTACTGTGTGAAAACTGACCGTATGATATGTCCATCATCAGACTTCAATCTCACAATAGCACCCTTGAGAATATACCCCTCTTTCGTCTCTTCTCCCAATGCCACATATTTTGCCTCTCGGTAAATAAAGAGTTTAGAGCATATTCTAACTGTATTGCTTACACCCTTCTTCACTGATTCTGGCAACTTGTACTCTTCAATTTCAACTGGAAAGGCCCTGCCATCCGACTTAGATGCCATCCATACCACTTCAATAGTCCAATTAGTAATCGCATGGGAATTACAACGCACATTGACATCGTATGCCAAGGCATTGTATTTAATCTTATCAGACGAACCCCAATCTGTGCGCCACGGAACCTTCTTTATCACAAGACGTTTGGGTTTCAATCCGAATGTCATGCTATACGCCTTGCTTATAATTTTTTGTTCAGCGGTCTGGGCAAAACTGTCGCAAACCATTGACATAATGGCGCACATGACGCACATAATGATTTTCTTCATTTCTTCTCCTATTGGTTGTTTTTCAAAACACCTAAAGTATATCATATTGGTGCGTGAATGTCAATAGGGATAGAAAAGATTATAATTGCAAATTTACTTGGAAAAGTCAACTTCTTCAACAGTTATGCCTGTGTTCTTGGTAATCCAATCCGCTATCAAGTGCCTATGGCAGAAATCACCTGGCTTTTCGTAGCATAGCATTACGGCATTGTCCCC
>ODAI013050904.1_pt1 | contig 10546 bp, 8 predicted proteins | sample 1539321 | NCBI WGS metagenome assembly ODAI01 (sample SAMN02144231, study PRJEB22623) | gut metagenome | biome: sheep rumen | host: Ovis aries | place: New Zealand | reverse complement strand
TGAATCAAAAGCATCCGGCACGCCGTCCAGATCCGTATCGGAGAATGCACCGTCCGGCAATTCCGCCGAGAAGGCATCCCCTTCGAGGTGGGGCGTTCCTGACACGTTTTCATGCATATATACCCGGTTGGCTTTCCGGGCCGCATCCACCATCTCCGACAGCATGTTCTTCACATCCCGTCCTTCTTTGATGTTCCTGATGTCAAAATTCTTCATGGTGGCATCGGCGGAATCGCAGTGCACCGTGGCCATCCGGAAGATCCGCTGCCAGAAGGACTGCATAAAGGTCACGTCCGTGATCCGGTAGAGCCGTACTTCGTCCTCCTTGATGTTGAAGATACCCGTTTTGATGTACAGCCGGGTATCATCCAGCCGGTAGACCGTGAAGGTCCAGGGCAAGCCGAGAAAATTCCGCTTCCGGGCCCGCCAGATCAGTTTTTCATCGCTCTTTGCCATTTTCTTTCCTCCATTCCAAAGGGGCTACCCTTTGTTCTTTTCCAGTTCCAATACAAACTCTTCTTCCGTCAATACCCGGATGCCATTTTTCCTGAACAGTGCGGCGGTGACCCCGTCTCCGGGGATCTTCCTCCCGGAAAAGGTTCCGTCGTAAATGAGACCGGACCCGCAGGAAGGGCTTTTTGCCTTCAGGACCGCACACAGATCCGGCACTTCCCCTTCCGGGAACTCCTTCTCCATGACCGCCTGATAGACCCGCTTCACTTCGCTCAGGGAGATCTCCGCTCCCTGCCGGAAGGCGTCCGTGACGTCTTTCCCGGACCGGTCCCTGACTTTCGCCCGGCCTTCCAGCACGTCCTTTCCGTCTCCGCCGATGATCTCCGCCGGCTCCCGGGGGCTCTCCAACCCGCCGGCACACTCCGGACAGATCAATTGGCAGGGGTGGTCTTCCAGGAAGGCTGTGATCTCCTCCCGACGGTTGTTCCCGCCATTATATTTGCAGTTTTCTCCTGCCAGACAGGCGCTGATGATATAGAACATGTCACACCTGCCCTTATTTCAATTCCAATACGGTGACGCCGGCACCGCCTTCTCCCGCCATCCCCGGCCGGAATTTCTTCACGTGTTTGTTCCGGCGGAACAGGGGCTTCAGGCCTTCCCGAAGGATCCCCTCTCCCTTGCCGTGGATGATGGTGACCTGCTTCAGCCCTGCGATAAAGGCGTCGTCGATATATTTCTCCACCAGCACCGCCGCCGAATCCAGGTCGTTCCCCCGAACATCGCAGCTGGTGCTGATATTCCTGGTTTTTTCCTTGTACATGGATGCGTATTTGCTCCGCATCTTCTTTTCGTCCGGTGCGTCCTTCAGCTTCTGCAGGTCCTTCGCATTGGCGCCGACCTTCATCAGTCCCACCTGCACCTGCAGGTTCCCGTGTTCGTCCGGAGCCGTCACCACCGTACCCTGCTGATCGATGTTCACCAGGTAAACGGAGACTCCGGGCTTCAGCTCGCTGAGTTTCGCCGGCTCTTTGTTTTCCGGCCGGTCATCCAGCTCTTCCGCATACTTTTCGGAACGGCTCTTCACCTTCCGGCGGACTTCCTCCAGACTCTTGTTGCGCATCTTCGGGTCCTGCATCTTCTCCAGTTCCCGCAGTTCTTTGAAGACGGAATCGGAGAATTCCTTCATCTCCTGCACCATCTCCCGGGCTTCTTCCCGGGCACGCTTCAGGGCCTTCTCCTTCTGGAGGTTCATTTTCTCCTTCTGCTTCGCCAGGTCTTCCTTCAGTTTCTGGATCTCCTGGTTGGCCGCCTCGGCTTCCGCCCGTTCGGCCTCCGCCTGCTTCCGGTCTTCGTTGATCTGGGCGATGAGGTCTTCGAATTCGATGTCCCCCTGCTCCAGCAGGCCCCGGGCTTCCGAGATCAGCTCCTCCGGCAGCCCCAGCTTCGCCGAGATCTCGAAGGCATTGGACTTCCCCGCCACGCCGATGATCAGTTTATAGGTGGGAGACAGGGTCTCCACATTGAATTCCATGGAACCGTTCTCCACGTTTTCTGTAGCCAGAGCGTACTTTTTCAGCTCCGTGTAATGGGTGGTGGCCATGGTCTTGGCACCCCGTCCCATCAGGTAATCCAGCACCGAGATCGCCAGTGCCGCCCCCTCTGTAGGGTCTGTCCCGGCGCCCAGTTCATCCAGGAGCACCAGGCAGTCCAGCCCCGCCGCTCCCACGATCTCCACGATGTTCTTCATGTGGGAGGAGAAGGTGGACAGGCTCTGTTCGATGCTCTGCTCGTCGCCGATGTCCGCGAAGACTTCTTTGAAGACCGGCATGGTGGTGCCGATCTCCGCCGGTACATGGAGCCCTGACTGGCACATCAATACCATCAGGCCCACGGTCTTCAAGGTCACGGTCTTCCCGCCGGTGTTGGGCCCCGTGATCACCAGGGAGTCGTAGTTTTTCCCCAGCTCCACGCTCATTGGCACGACCTTCTTCCGATCGATCAGGGGGTGTCTGCCCTGCTTGATCCGCAGATACCCGTCGTCATTCAGCCGGGGTTCGATGGCTTTCATCTGCAGGGCCAGCTTCGCCTTGGCAAAAGCGAAGTCCAGTTTGATCAAAATCTCCTGGTTGGCTTCGATGCCGGGGGCCTGGGCTGCCACCATCTTCGACAGCTGTTCCAGGATCCGGGCGATCTCCGCCTCTTCCTTCAGCTGCAGCTCTCTCATCTCATTGTTCAGGTTCACGATGGCCTGGGGTTCGATGAAAAGCGTCGCCCCGGTGGCGGACTGGTCGTGGACGATCCCCGCCACTTCACCCCGGTGTTCCTTTTTCACCGGGATCACGTACCGGCCCTGCCGGATGGTGATGACGCTGTCCTGCAGCACGTCTTTATTGTCACGGGAGGAGACGATGCTGCTCATCTTCGCCCGCAGTTCTTCATTTTTTCGCACCAGTGCCCGGCGGATGCTCCTCAGCTCCGCGCTGGCTCCGTCGGCGATGGATTCTTCCGATAAGATGCACCGGTCGATCTCCTCTTCCTCCGGTTTGCAGACAGTGATCGCAGAAGCATAGTCGGCGATCACGCCCTTCACCTCCACGTCAGTCTTCAGGTGGGAGGCGATGTTGCGGGCGGTATACAGGTTCTGCTTCACCTGCAGCAGCTCCTTCGGTGAAAGGGTCCCGCCCTTCACGGCAAACTTCAGCGCCGGCAGAATGTCGTTGATGCCCCCGATGGGGATGGTGCCCTTCTGGACGATGACGGAAACCGCCTCCGAGGTCTCCGAAAGCATCTCCCGGATGTCATACACGCTGTCGGAAGGCTCCAGGTCTCTGGCCAGCTGCTTCGCCGCCCGGGAGACCGCCTGCTCCGCCAAAAGTTCCAATATTTTATTGTATTCCAGTACTCGTAATGTCCGCTCATTCATCAGTCTCTTCCTCCGGAATGAACATCTGCATCTGCAGGTGCATATCTTTGAGGCCGCGGATCTCTTCCTTCAGGTCCTCAATGTATTTGTTCAGAAAACGGTTCTCCTCCCGCAACTTGTCCGCTTCCGCCCGGACCCGCTCCAGCTCTTCTTCGAAGGCGGACCGGTCATCCTCCGGGTCCTCGATCCGAAACAACTCTGCCGCAGACTTTTCCCGTCCCTCCTGCAGGCTCTGGCTGAAGTCTTCCAGCTCCCGGTTCTTCTGCAGGATCACATCCAGGGCTTCGTCCCGGTCCTGCTTGATCCGGTACAGGTCTTCGGCGATGTTGATGGCCGTCAGGGTCATAAAATCCCCCTGGTTGCCGGAAGCGCCCTGCTTCTGGAGCTCCGCGATCTTGTCATTGACGTATTTCGCATACCGTTGGATATCCTTCGGCGAGGAATCGCCGCTGATACGGTATTTTCTTTTGTTGATCATGATCTCCGTGATGTTGGAACTGTTGTTTTCCATAACGGCGTCCCTCCTTTTTTTGTATCATTATATTATACCTTTAATTAGGGGTATTGGGCAAGGGGTATATTTAGCTGGGAGAGGGAAGCTAGAAGCTGGGAGCGTCCCCGAGGGGATTCTATCCGAAGCCTCTATAGCCCGGACACAAAAAACCGGGTCCGAAGACCCGGTTCTGTTACTGTATTCCATTACTTATTAACCAAATAATCCTTTAAAGAAATTGACGATCCCCTGGAAGATCTTCCCCAGTCCGCTCAGGAGAGAATCCTTGTCCAGATCACTCATATCGATGCCCAGTCCCTGCAGCCGGTCGTAGATGTTCCCGGCCTGTTCGATGAGCTTGTCGGTATCCAGATCCAGCTTGGAGATCTTCTTCATCAGCGCCAGCAGCTGCTGCTTTTCCTGATCCGTCAGGGTCACGCCCAGCTCCGCCGCGCCTTCGTCGATCATCTGCATGATCTCTTCATCGGAGGCTCCTTTGGATTCCGCCACCTTCTGCTTGATCAGCGCTACCACGTTCTCCGCGTCTTCATTGCCCAGTGTCTGCCCCAGTTCACCGGTGGTGACCAGTTCCTGGACAGCTGCGTCTGCATTTTCCTGAGAAATATTCTTGCCGGTCACGCCCTGGTAAGCCTGCATAGCTCCCACCAATCCGGCGGTGCCGGAAATACTGAAGGGGGCCGCCACCGTCACGTCGGCGTTTTCAATACCGGCGGTGGTCAGTGCGTTCTGGTACATCCCCTCCGTACAGTAGGAAATGTTGTGGGTGGTCACCCGGATGCCCCGGCTGTCGGTCTTGTCGACCCGGACGCAGGACAGGGCCTTCGTGCCAATGACGCTGGCCGGCAGGTAGTTATCCAGGTATTGATGTTCCATGGCGTTGGTGACCTGAGCCACATCGATCTCCGACAGATCCGCTTCCGTCAGACCGAAATACTGCAGGACGGTGGCCCGCTGGTCGGCGGTCAGGTCTGCGCCCAGAGATACATAGGTGTCGCTGGAATCAGCGAAGGCCGGGATCATGGATCCCAAAACCAGTGCGGCAGAAATCGCTACCGCAAAGAATTTCTTTGTTTTCGTAAATCTTTTATTCCTCATTTGTTTCCTCCATTCATTGTACATCGAAAATCAGTATAGCAACCTCATTTGACAGTGTGATTGTACAACGGAAGGAACCCAAATACAAGGAAGTTTTCCTTACCTTTTCATGACGAAATTATGACGGAACCCATCTTCAATCTCGCTTCTTCCCTTTATACTCCACACACATCATGGTCAGGTCGTCGAATTGCTCAGTCTTCCGGCAGAAGACCGCCACGGCGTTCCTCATGTGTTTCAGGAGTTCCTTCGGCGTGGCGTCCGGGTGACGGTTCAACGCCTTCATCATCCGCTCCATCCCGAAGAGCCGGTTTTTATCATCGGTGGCCTCCGGCACACCATCGGTGTAGAGGAAGAGTTTGTCACCGGGTTCCAGCTGCAGTTCATAGTCGTGGTATTTCATCCCCGGCATCCCGCCGATGACGAAACCGTGTTTATCTTTGATGATCTCAAACTCGCCCCCGGCCCGCTTCAGCGTCGGGTACTCATGCCCCGCATTGGCGGCAACGAGCTTCCCGGTGGAGAGTTCCAGGATACCCAGCCACACTGTCACGAACATTTCCTCCCGATTGTTGGAGCAGATCGCCTCGTTGGCGTACTCCAGGATCTGAGCCGGGCTCCTTCCGATCATCGTGGTGCCTGCCAGTAAGATCTTGGAGGCCATCATGAACAGAGACGCCGGGATCCCCTTCCCGGAAACATCCGCCATGGCCAGGTACAGGTGGTCCTCATCGATCATAAAGAAATCATAGAAATCGCCGCCCACTTCCCGGGCAGGATCCATATCCGCGTAAATGTCAAATTCCTCGTGTTCCGGGAATGCCGGGAACACATTGGGGAGCATATCCATCTGGATTCGCGAGGCTAACGAAAGTTCCGTGCCGATCCGTTCCTTTTCCGCAGTTACCTGGGTCAGATCCTCCATGTAATCGCTGATCTGCTGCTCCATCTGGTCGATGGAGCCGGCCAACTGCCCGATCTCGTCCTTGGTCCGGATCGTCTCCGTAAGCTTTTCATCGGCAGGGACGTTCTCCTTCGCAAAGCGAACCGCCTCGGCCGTGATCTTCTTCAGCGGGTTCAGGAGAGACCGATTCATGAATACGCCCAGTAACAGGATCGACAGGACCATCGCCAACAGGATCACCAGGGCCACTTTCCGGATGTAATCGATCCGGCCCTGGGCCAGCACATCCATTTGGCGCTGCACGCAAAGGATCGCCCGGGTCTTACCGGCGCTGTCTCTTAAGGGGACCATTGCGGTGATGTGAGGATCCGTCTCGATATAGCCTTTGTCCCGGATCACCAGTTCCCGGTCGGAGTCTCCGTCATAAAGCTTTTTATACTTGATTTTGTAGTCATCGTTGGTGGTTTCCCGCAGGTATCCGAATTCGTAGACCGAATAGGGACTGTCGTGGTTGATGGTGGAAAACAGGAATTTGATATGTCCGTAATCCGTCAGATCCGGCTGGATCACATAGATGAAGGTGACGCCGTAAGCGTTGCAAAGCTTATCCAATTGGTCCCACACGGCTTTGTATTCTTCTGTTTCTCCACCGCTTTCCGCATAGGCGTCCATCCGATCCGGATCCACCTCTGTCGCCGCGGCATCAGCGACGTGAAAAGCGTCATCCTGATATTGTTGATACAGGGCTTCAGAAAATCCCTGAAAACCGAGGATGCAGATGATCACCGAAAATACAACCAACAACAGCACCGTGCCATTGATACTTTTAAAAGCAATACTGGAAAAATATTTCTTCATTGTCCTCTCCGTCTCTTATTCCTCAAAGATCATTCCGACCCGATGGTCAGACTTATTTGTATTGTAACCAAAAAACGGAAAAAGCGCAAGACGGAAAAACCGGGCAGCAACGCTCACTGCCCGGTTTTTTAATATCCTCGTTTGGAAAGTTTATCGGTCTTCTTCCGGAAGAAAGGTTTCCCCGGAAAATCAAAGCACTGTTCTTTTTTCAGCGTCCGGTCTTCGAAAAAATCATCCACTGCACAACAGCTTCCCACTGCCCACAGGCACCTGGGGAATCTCGGACAGATGTATTCGAAGCACTCCCACTGTTTTTCGCCGCCCATTATTGCTGCGGATAGAACCCAGTGGTCCCCTCGTCCAGATTGATGAAGATGTTCTTCTGCTGGGTGTAGGCATCCAGGATGCTCAGGTCGGTCTCGCGGCCGATACCGGAATTCTTATAGCCGCCGAAAGGTGCTCCGGCCGGAATCTGGTTGTAGGTGTTGACCCACATACGTCCGGTCTCGATGGATCTGGCCACCCGAAGGGCTTTATAGATATCCCGGGTCCAAACCGCGCCGCCCAGGCCGTAATCACTGTCGTTGGCCATAGCGATGACCTCGTCCTCCGTCTTGAACTTGATCACGACTGCCACCGGCCCGAAGATCTCTTCCTGTGCCACCCGCATGTCGTTAGTAACATTTGTGATCAGGGTCGGCTTGAAGAAGCATCCCTTGGCCAGGTCGCCTTCGGTATTCCGTTCCCCGCCGCAGGCTATGGTGGCGCCTTCCTCCTTAGCGATCTGGATGTAAGATTCGATCTTCCGAACCTGGGCCTCATTGATCTGAGCCCCGATCTGGGTGTTCATATCCATGCTGTCGCCCTGTTTAACGGTTTCGAAGGCCTTGATGGCTGCATCTACGAACTTATCATAAATGCCTTCCTGGACGAAGACACGGGAACCTGCACAGCAAACCTGCCCCTGATTGAACAGGATGCCTACCTGCAGGCCGTCGATGGCCTGGTCAAAGTTGCAGTCATCGAAGTAGATATTGGCGCTCTTGCCACCCAGTTCCAGCGTCGCCGGGATCAGTTTGTCTGCCGCAGCTCTGGCGATGCTCAGGCCCACTTCCGTGGAGCCGGTGAAGGCCAGTTTCCGGAATCCCGGGTGATCCAGCATATACTGCCCTGCCTTGGAGCCTTTCCCGGTGATCATGTTGATCACGCCGGCCGGGAGCAGGTCTTCGATCAGTTCCAGGAATACGATCAGGCTCAGCGGTGTGTTGGAAGAAGATTTGATCACGGTGCAGTCTCCCGCAGCCAGTACCGGTGCCAATTTCCAGGCGGCCATCAGGAACGGGAAGTTCCAGGGTACGATCTGTCCCACTACGCCGATCGGCTCGTGGAGCACGATGCTCAGGGAGTTGCCGGTGATGTTTGGTGTATTCAGAACCGTTGCGCTGCCCTGCTGAGTGAGGATCGCGCCGGCAAAATAACGGAAATGTTCGGAAGCCCACGGGACATCGATGAAAGTAGTCTCTCGGATCGGTTTCCCATTGTCTAACGTTTCAACTGCTGCCAGAAGCTCTGCGTTTTCGTCGATGCGGTCTGCGATCTTCAACAGGATATCCGCTCTGTCCTGTGGCTGGACATTCTTCCAGGCAGGGAATGCTTTCCATGCTGCTTTCACTGCAGCATCCACATCCTGTTCCGTCGCTTCTGCACAGTATGCCAGGTGTTCGCCATTTGCCGGATTCGTGACATCAAAAGTCTTCCCGTCGGAAGCATCTCTCCATTCGCCTCCGATGTACAGTCCGTACTTTTCTTTTAGTTTAACTGCCATTTGTTTTTCCTCCTTAAAATGACCTTCTCAGTTTATTTTTTGCTAAAAATATAATATAATAAATCTGAACATTAAGTAATAACCAAAACGAACATTTTTTGAGGTACCAGATCATGTTGAAATACAGTTTTGAAAAAGCATCCGGAAAACCCTTATACGAAGAACTCTACGAAGCCCTGAAAGGAGATATCCTTAGCGGCCGGCTGCAAGCCGGTCAAAAGCTGCCCTCCAAAAGGCAGATGGCGGAGGACAACGACATCAGCATCACCACCGTCCTCAACGCTTATCAGCAGCTGATCACCGAGGGCTATATCTCCAGCAGTGAAAAGAGGGGCTACTTCGTGGAGGAGATCCAGCAGATCGAACCGGTACCGGAGAGCCCCCACACTTTCGTGGAGAAATACTATAAGGAGGAAGACTGGTTTGCGGATTTCGAGTCCAACAATTTCCTGTACAACCGCTTTCCCTTCGCCATGTGGAAGAAAGTGATCCGGGAGATCCTGTCGGAATATGACCTGGAGCTGGTACGCCGGGGAAATCCCTTTGGGTTGGAAGAACTGAGGACCCAGATCGCCGATTTCCTCTACCGCTCCCGGGGCATCAGCGTGTCGCCGGAGTGCGTGATCATCGGTGCCGGAGTCGAATACCTGTACGCCCGGCTGGTGAACCTCTTTTCGGATGAGACGATCTATGCGGTGGAGACCCCAGGCTACCGAAAGATCCCGGACATCTACGATGCCTACGATCTCCGGTGGCAGAGTGTGGGGATGGATGCACAGGGGATCCGGATGCATGAACTGTTCTCCAGCGGCGCCAACATCGTCCATGTATCTCCGGAACACCACTACCCTTTAGGGACCGTCATGTCCGTGGCCAGGCGGCACCAGCTGCTGAACTGGGCCAACAGCAATGAAGGCCGGTACATCATCGAGGACGATTATGACTGTGAGTTCCGTTATCAGTCAAAGAGCATCCCGGCGTTGAAAAGCCGGGATCGGGCCGGCCGGGTAATCTACGTGAATACCTTCAGCAAGACCCTTTCCCCGGCAGTCCGGATCAGCTATATGGTCCTGCCGGAACAGTTGCTGCAGCGTTACATCGAGCACACGCATTTTTTCACCAATTCCACCTCCAGCCTGGAACAATACGCCGTGGCCCGCTTCCTGGAAAAGGGCTATTTTGAACGACACCTCAATCGCATCCGTAAACAGTACCGGCAAAAGGGGGAACAGCTGATCCATCTGCTCCAGGAAAACAAAAACATCCCCATCCGCTCCATCCGGGGCGGAGAGAGCGGCACCCATGTGACCGTGAGCCTGGATACGAACATGAGTGACCGGGAGCTTAAAGAGCGCAGCGCCGAAAAGGGCGTCCACCTAAACTGCCTATCGGATTTCTGCACAAGGCCGGAGCCTCGCTACGATCATGTGATGGTGTTGAACTTCTCCGATATGGAGGAGGAGACTCAACGAGAAGCCATCCGCCGGTTGGGCGATATCTTTTAACTCTTTTATACTTTTCTGCTCACGGGTCATGTTTTATGCCTATTGAATATTTCATTTCTGAGGAGTATAATGAGGGCATATAGTTAGTTATAGCTAATTTTTATTACTCTAAACAAACACGAGGTGACATAGATGAAACAGTTTGTGGAGGTCAATGACCTTCGAAAGAATTACGGTGAAGGCGGCAGCTTTACCAGGGTCCTGCAGGGGGTGACCTTTTCCGTCGAGAAGGGAGAACTCTGCGTGATCCAGGGCTCCTCCGGATCCGGGAAGTCCACTTTGCTGAACTGCATCGGCGGCCTGGATGAAGCCGGCGGCGGAACGATCATGGTAGGAGACCGGGAGATCACGGCCCTGAAAGGGGACGCCCTGTCGGATTACCGGCGGGAGGATCTGGGCTTCATCTTCCAGTTCTATAATCTGGTGCCCAACCTGACGGTCCGGGAAAACATCCAGCTTTGTGAAT
>ODAI012156782.1_pt1 | contig 10546 bp, 6 predicted proteins | sample 1539321 | NCBI WGS metagenome assembly ODAI01 (sample SAMN02144231, study PRJEB22623) | gut metagenome | biome: sheep rumen | host: Ovis aries | place: New Zealand | reverse complement strand
GGATCCCGACGTTCGCTTTGTCTATGGCCGTGTTCAAATCTCCAAGCGCGCGGAACTCGGACGTGACAAGATTCATCAGCTCCTCGATCGATCCGTACTTCCTGCAGATTGTGACGTGGGTTTTCTTTTCCGTCTCCGCGTCATAAAAGGGAGGCACCTTGAAAAGTTCCCTCTGGTTTGCGGAAATGCATCTTTTGAGAGTCTGCCTGATTTTAAAGGCATCGGTGAGCGAAAGATTTACTGGCTGCATTTTTTCCTCCAATAAAGTGTCTGTAATTAATATAGCATCGAAAAATCAGGATGTCAAATTTTATGAAGATGAATTTTAATTCAGCCGGCACTTAACTTTTTTCTTCTATTAATATAGAATACATTATAAAATGTGTGAGGAGTTCATTTATGGGAAATAAAAAAATAACGCTTGTTTTTATGCTCGCTTTTTGCGCCCTGCAGATTTTCGCGGCACCACTGGGCAAGGTCGTCGGTAAGCTCTCCAAAGGCGTGGGCGAGGATTCTGTCCTGAGATTTTCACATGAGGGCGACAAGTTTTATTACTCATATAAAAAAGGAGATAAGTTTTTCATAAATGCGGACAGAAAACAAATTGGGCCGTTTAAAGAGATGCCTTATTTAATGGCACACTGTGAAAAAAACTTTGCCTATGTTTATCATGAGCCGGATGGAAAATATCACCTTGTTCTGAACGGAAAGGAAACTGGCTGCTATGATGACGTGTATCTTTTTTATTTTATGAACAATCAGGGAAATTATTTTTTATATGCGAAGGAAACCGACGGCTGGTACATGATTACAAAAGACAAAAAATACGGGCCGTTTGAAAAAGAGCCGGATTTCATTCAGTGGAAAAAGAACGGAAGTCTCTGTTTTTGTGTCCATGAAAATGGAGCCGATTATGTCTGGACGGATGGTGAGAGGCGCGGGGCTTTTAAGTCAGTGGACTCCGGCATTATATTCTCTGAGACCGATGTTTTTCGCTATACCTGGTGCGAGGAGGAGTCCTCAGGATATCATCTCTGCGTGGACGGAAAAGATTCCGAAGCGTATAATTGCATAGACCTTTATTGCACAAAGGACGGAAGGGCGTATTACATTGCAGACTCCATGGATTTGGAGAAATCTTATTTGATTTGCGACGGAAAAATCCTCAGGGAAATTGATGTCTCAGAGTGCGATAAATCCGTTGTCATTGGAAGTGCTCTTGCTGACGGGCACTGTGTTTCCATTCGGCTTCTCACGATAGCATACGGAGATGAGATCGCGTTTTTACTGAAGGACGGAGAGATAAAGGCAGAGATGAAGTCGGAAGCGGATAAGTCTGATGAGGAATACTCCCATCCGTTGTTTGCCAGAAAGTGGATTTCATGTCCTGCGGGAAGATTCGGTCCGTATACGGCTGTCGATGATATTTGTTTTGACATGCACGGTCATGCGGTCTGGAGCGCGAGAACTGACTGCGACAAATGCGGTCTTTATGTTGACGGCAATCTGATTTACGAAACTGACAGGCGTTTGTTCTTCACCGATTTTGAGATGCTTGGGGACAGATTCATTTTCATTATGGGAGGCAATTTCGACACTCTGAATGTAAACGGAGATGTGCTTGAGTTCAAGGATTCTCCCGTGGTCTTTGCTCCCAGACTTGTGCCTGAAAGCGATGCCTATTTGTATTTCTCAAACATCGGTGATTTTCGCGGGGGAATCCTTTGCCATGACGGAAAACTTTACAAGGCTTCCTTCGATGAGAAATCCGCTTATTATATAGAAGGAAACAGAATCAGAAAAATTAATCTGGAGTAAAAACTCTGTATGGCTCACTACTTGCAACGGCGGGGCTTTTTCAGTAGAATGATTCGCCGAGGAAAAAAATGAACAAAGTCACATCGTTTCTAAAAAAAGAGCCCATGCTCACGGTATCGCTTGCGGTCGCGCTTATTTCCCTTTTCATTACGCCGCCGAGCAGGGAGCTTCTTTCTTCCATTGACTGGCACACTCTCGCCACGCTTTTCATGCTGCTTTCAGTGCTTGAGGGATTCAAGACCCACAATATTTTCGCGCCGCTCATTCGTCTTACTTCCAGGATAAAATCCATGAGGCGGCTCACTGCATTTTTTGTCTACTCGGTTTTTCTTTCTTCCATGTTCGTTACGAACGACGTGTCGCTCATAATTTTTGTTCCGCTCACAATCATTTTGTTCCGTGCTGGAAAAAAAGAGAGATACATCATTCCGGTGCTTACTTTGGAAAACATCGCGGCAATCCGGGGAAGCTTGCTCACTCCATTCGGCAGTCCGCAGAACCTGTATCTTTTTACGAGGAGCGGAATCCCGGTCAAGGATTTTCTTCTGACCATGCTTCCTCTTTGGCTTGGGAGCGCCGTGCTGCTTTATGTTTTCATCCTGTTCCTTTACCGGAAAGATTTGGGGCAAAGAATTGAGGGCGGGGGTGAGACGGAGCAAAATCAAGGGGATGTGAAAAACGTGGGTTTGCGCCGTGCGGTCCACATCATTTTGTTTGTCGCGATCATCATCTCAATCGTGACGCGGAGCTCTCTCTGGCCTTATCTTGCGGCATCCGTTTTTGTGCTGCTTCTGATTTTTGATCCGAGGATTCTTTTGAAGACCGATTATGTCCTCCTGCTCACTTTCCTCTGCTTCTTTGTCTTCAGCTCCTCAATCTGCCGCAATCCTCTCATCGCGGATTTTCTTTCCAGGGTTGTTTCGGGAAATGAATATTGGTGCAGCATTTTGTTGAGCCAGGTGATTTCAAATGTTCCCGCGAGCATCGTGCTGTGGCCGTTTACGAAAAATCTCCGTGCGTTGCTTTACGGACTTGACAGCGCGGGTCTCTGCTCCATAATCGGAAGCCTTGCGAGCGTAATCAATCTCCGCATTTATGTGAGGGAGTATCCGGGAAGGACGCTTTCGTTCATCAGGACCTTCCAGATAATCAGCATAATCTTTTTCGCGATTGTCGTAATCCCGCAGTTTCTTTTGTGCGGGTGAGTGATTCGCCGATGGATTTTCCGCGTTGGATATGGCAAAAATTGTTTGCCTTGCCAAACTTGCCGGATATCGATTATAATGTATGGGAACACAAATTGATTCTTCTAAGGAGGCCGGTTTGAAAATCCTGATTCTTTCGTGCAGCTGCGGAGGCGGACATGATTCCGCTGGTAGGGCGGTGAGGGATGAATTTCTTCGTGAAGGAGATGAATGTGAATTCCGGGACGTGCTGTCTTTTTTCAGCCGCCATTATTCGAAGCTGATTTGCAATTCATACGTGGAGCTTGTGAAGACCGCGCCGGACATTTTCGGCAAAGTATATGAGACGAATGAGAACCGTTACAAGGAATGGTATGCGAAAAAGAGCATGTCGTTCTCCTACATCGCACAGCTTCCTTACGCGAACAAACTTCAGAAATTTATCACTGAGGAAAAATTCGACGCAGTGATATGCACTCATCTTTTCGGCGGACAGGTTCTTACCCATTTGAGGCGGCACGGAAAATTATCGGTTCCTTTTTATTTTGTGAGTACGGATTATTCATGCGCTCCGCTTCTTGAGGAGGTGGAGGCCGACATGATTTTTGTTCCGCACAAGGACTGCATCCCTTCGTTTACTGTGAGGGGCATTGATGAGAAAAAACTTTTCGTGTGCGGAATCCCGGTCGCGGAAAAATTTAAGCGAAGGACGGAAAAATCAGAGGCGAGAAAACAACTCTCTTTGCCGGTGGACTCAAGCATCGTTTTGATTATGAGCGGAAGCATGGGGTTCGGAAATCCCGTCGCGCAGATAAAGGAAATACTTGCGAGAGTCGGCGGAAACGTGATGGTCATATTGATTACGGGAAAGAACAAGAGACTTTTCTCCAAGGCAAGCAAGGCGTTCAGACGTAATGAGGATGTGCTTACGGTGGGCTTTACGGACAAGGTGGATCTTTTCATGGACGCTTCAGACGTGATTCTCTCAAAACCAGGCGGACTCTCAAGCACCGAGGCTCTTGTGAAGAATATCCCGATTGTCCATACGAATCCCATCCCCGGATGCGAGACCGAGAACGCAGATTTTTTCAGGTCGCACGGAATGAGTCTTGTTTCATCCGACGTGGGTGAGATTGCCGGGATGACCGCAAGGATTGTCACCGACCAAGGACTTCGCGGCGAGATGTTGGATGCTCAGAGAAAAAACAGCTTCCCGGATACTGCCCGTCAGATTGTGTCGTTCGTAAAAAAACAACGGAGAAAGGCGGGGACGGAACCTGAAGAAAATCATGTTTGAGATTCTGCAGGTTGTTCTTTGGCTTTTCAAGTAGTTTGTCTGCCCAAACTTCTCAATCAGTGTCGGGGAGGGGGGGCAAAGTTGATGCAGGTAGACAGAACATGGATTATAGAAAGTTTAGCTCCGTCCCTTGAAAAAAAAATAAAATCATGGCAGAATAGGAATGAGAAAAGATGATTCAAACAAGCGGAGGTGCTTCAGATGAAAATAGCGATGTTTACGGATGCGTATTTTCCCAGGGTGAATGGCGTCGCTGTTTCGGTAAAATCATATTCCGAGCAGCTTGTGAAAATCGGGCACTCCGTTTATATAGTTTGCTGTGATTATGATTGCCAGCCGAATTTGAATCCACTTAATGCCGGAAAAATCAGATATGAATATCCTCTTGGAGAGAACAAAAATCTTGTGCTGCTCCGCATTCCAAGCGATCCGATCGTCTTCTCCAAAGAGGACCGTCAGACGCGCCTGAACCAGTGGTGGAACATAAAGCACAGTCTCGATGAGATTTCTCCGGACGTCGTGCACATCAACACGGAATTCGTCATGGGATGGTACGGTGTAATCTATTCACGTCACAGGCGGATTCCAATGGTCTTTACTTTCCATACACTGTGGGAGGATTACATTGAGAATTATGTCAAGGCCCTGCCGAGAAGCGCATCTCAGAAAGTCGGTCGCGAGATGGTCAAATTCTATCTGAAACGCGCGGATGAGATAATCGTTCCCACGGAAAGAATCGGAGAAGTGGCGAGAAGATACGGAATCGACCGGCCCTATGACATACTCCCCACCGGTATACAAGATGATTTCCTCAAAACAGACGTGGCATCTCAGGCTGAGTGGCTCGAGAAAATCTACGGAGAGTTTCCGGCTCTCAGGGATTCGGAAATTCTTCTCTATGTCGGACGCGTGGTAAAGGAAAAAAATCTTGATTTTCTTTATGGGGTCCTTGAAAGAATCAAACCGTCTCATCCGGATGCAAGGCTTCTTATTGTGGGCGGAGGACCGTGGCTTGAAGGACTGAGAGAGCTCGCCGAAGAAAAAGGATGCTCCGATTCCGTAATCTTCACGGACTACAGGCCCAGAGAAGAGCTAGTGCATTTCTATCACATGGCAAAGATTTTTACATTTCCGAGCGTAACGGAAACCCAGGGGCTTGTTACCGTGGAGGCGATGATGACAGGACTTCCTGTGGTTGCCATTGGAGAAATGGGTACTATAGATGTGATGCGCGGTGACAACGGAGGATTCATGGTTCCCAATGACATGGAGATTTTTTCCGAGAAGGTGCTCGCCCTGCTGGACAATCCTGAGCTGCACAGGTCAAAATCAGAGGAAGCAAGAGCATGGGGCAAAAAATGGTCTCTGTCCGAGCTTACCCCGCGGCTGGTCGCCTATTATGAGAAAGCCATTGAGATAAGGCAATCCCTAAAAACTCATTCTGATTAAAACTGCCACCCGATTCCGACCGAAGGCATGAAAGCTCCCATGTTCATGTCTGCGTTGACCGTAATCACATAATCCACGGCAAGCTCAGCGTAAAGTCTCTTGTTGAAATAATACATGAGGGATGCTCCCGCGTCGAACGAAAGACTCAGAGTATCAAGCAGCCTTGAATTTATGTCGTGCGGAAAATGGAACTGTATGTTGTTGAAGTAAGTGAGTCCCGCTCCGAGATGAGGCTCCACGAAAAATCTCCTCCGCAAAAATGGAAGCTGGCAGACAAATAGCGCGTGAAGGTTCCAAAGATTTCCGTCAATGCTGTAATTCTCGTATTCTGCTTTCAGACGGTTGTACGAGAACCTGAGTCCCACGCCGAGATATCCCCACACATGCTTCATCGGAACCACGGTCACTTTGGTCTGGAAAGCGATTGGAAAAACATTCTCGTCAAGATATTTTTTTATCGTGTCGTCGTGAAGAATCACCGGAAGAAAATATCCGCCCTCAACGTCCACGTCCACTAGCTTTTTGAATTTCACAGTGAGATGGCTTCCGTTTGATTCCTCCGAGTGAAGTCCCGACGCATCCTGGGCGAACATGTTGTACTCACCCACGTCAAGCTCCCTCATCGGAAACTGCAAGGAGATTTTGCGTCCGTTAGCCGACCTAGAGACCACGGATTTGGGTCTGACCGTTCTCCTGTCGCTTTTCAAAGAATATTCCGTGAAGACAAGGGTGTCCTCGCTTTCGGGAGGCTCAAAGAGATTTCTTCCCTCCACGTCCACGATTCCGTTGTTGTCAAGGTCATCCAGATAGATTATGGAGCGCATGAAAAGAGGATAGCTCACGTTCCTGATTTCCGGCTTGTGTGCCTGAAGGACTGTAAAATCCTCCACGGTTCCGAGATCAGACTCAAGTCCTCCGAGCACGTTGTACACGCGGATTTCCGACCGGTAATCTCCCGGCGGCAGAACCGGATCTATGTAAATGAGGCAGGTCTCGTTCTCATTGTCATCGGTCTCATGGCGGTACACGACATCCCCCGCTCTCCCCGTCTCTTTGTCCAGGCTGTAGATTATAATCTCATATTTGAGGACGTCCCCGGCGCTCTCCCATGCGAAGGGCTGGCTGATTGAATTCGTCTCTGCGTTCTCCTTCCACGCGTTGATTTCTCCGCTCCCCGCATCCCAGTCGGATAAATCCTCATCGGATAAATCCTCACCGGATAAATCCCCAGTGGACAAATCATTCGCAGCGGAATCCCCGGGAAAAATCGAGTCAAAAAATCCGGATATGTTTCCGTCCTGAGCGAAGGAAAAAAAAGAGATGAGAACAAATAAAACTGCGGCGATGTGTCTTTTACTCAGCATACAGCGTACCCGTATCCTTTCGCTTTCCGCCTCCAGAATTCATGCTGTAGTCAATCGTGAAGTCGTCCTCGACAGGAATTCCATCGACCAAAATTCTTTTCCTTTCCTCATCAAAAAGAACGGCCCTGACCCTCCATGTGAAGCTGCCTTTCGAAAGCCGTGTCAGTTCATCCAGCTTGAAGCTCGTGATGTCGTTTCCCTCAAGAGTCTCAGTGATGAAAAGTTTCCCGTCGTCCTTTCCGAAAATCTCAAGGATGTAGGAATTCGCCCTTGGAACCTGCTGCCACCTGAACATGATGTACGGATTCTTTCTGAGGTAAGCTGCGTCGAAAAGTCTTCCTCCATCGGTCCTGGCTCCTGCTGGAACCGGGAAAGGCGGAAGCGGCTCGACAATGAATAATAGCTTTTCTTGTGATGAAATGTCAAGGTCATCCATGGTGCGCGCGCTGACAGTCCACTCATAAGTTCCCGACGTAAGCGGCTCAAGCTGGAACTGATATCCCCTCTGAGGATAGACCTGCCTTCCTGGATTCTCCCCGTCCCTTTTCGTAAGTATGATTTGTGCCTGTGAGAAATTCTCCGCGGATGACCAGACGAGCACGGGAGGTTTCTCAATGGCATCCCATCCCCCTATGACAGATTTGTTCTCCGGAGACACGAGCTTCACGGGGTGAATTTTTCTGAGAGCAAAATATGCCTCGGTAAGCAGCGAGCTTCTTCGTGAGCTTCTCTCCCCCTCGTATGCGTAGCCCTGGATTTCCCACCTGTAGTTTCCTTCCTCAAGGTTTTCCACGCTGACCGGAAGGGATCTTCCCGAAATGAACGACTCGTCGAAGAAAGGTTTGTCGCTTCCCGCCTTGAAAATCTTGATGCGGTAGTAGTCCATCTTTCCCTCGTCAGTCCAAGTGAAGACGCACTTCTCTCCAGGCCTGATGATTGCCTTGTTGCTCTGGTTCGGAAACGTGATTGCGGGAGACGGAATCTCGCTGACAACCGAAAGTCTCTTTGCCTGGGTGGAGCGAGAGAATGAGGCTGATTTTGTCGAAATCCTCCAGTAGTACTCTCCCGTTCCAAGGCTCACACCCGAAAAAGCCGATCCGCTTATTTCCCTCTCATAGACGATGTTGGAGAACGCCGGGTCACGTGAGAACTGTATGTACTGCGCCATGCTCAAATTTGATTTCCATGTGAACCTCATGTCCCCGAGAAGAGGATGCCACAGCGTGTAGTTGTCGGGAGGGAAAATCGTCCTCTGCTCTATCTCACCGCTCATCGCATAGAAAGTCCTTACCGCGGACCTCGCCGATTCGTTTCCCTCGCTGTCAGTCTGAGTCACCGCCCAGAAATATTCTCCGTCGCTCATCTCCTCAAGCTCGGACTTGGAGATTGTTACGTAGTTCTCGGCAGTCTTTCTCTGGATTATGGGGGACGCAAGGCTCTGGAATTTGGAGACCGTGAGATTGTATGTCATCCGCTCGTCCGACATCCTCCATGAAAGTGACGCGCTTCCCTTGGTCTTGTCCACGAATGAGTTGTTCGCCGGACTCACCAGCACGGGAGGATTCAGAAGGTCCCTCTGCACGATTTTGAATGAGCCCGTCTCTGAGGGATTGGAAAGCCCCACCCTGTTCACGACGTAATATGGAGTCACCCGGTAGTAGTAGGTTCCGGCTCCCAGCGTGGAGATTATGATGGAAGAGCTCGACGACCTCTGGCTCACCACCGGATTCGACATGTCAGGGCTTCTTGAGATTTCAAAATTATATGCGGTCGCGGTCTCACTCTCGCTCCAGATGAACCTGACGGACGGAGTTTGCTTTCTGTAAGTGTAGGAAAAATTCTCCGCAGGAACAAGAAGACTCGGTTTGAGTGACTGCACAATCTGGAATCTTCCCGAGAAAATGGGCTCGCTTCCTGTTGATTGGGCCATGTCTATCAGCTTCCAATAATACACGCCTTTTGGAAGAGGAACCGAAACCGACGTCATTCCCGAAACGTCCATATCCTGCACTATCTCACGGAATCCCCTGTCGGAAGCCACCGTAAGCGAAAGATTTGCGCCCGAGCTTGAGTCCCACGAAAAATTCACGGGATAAGAATCCTCGCTGTACTGAAGGAATTTCTGATTCGGAAAAGGAGAGAACATTGCGAATCCGCCCGCTGATTTCTCACCGTCCTCAAGGCCAATCGACTTTCCCTCTCCAAGCTCCTCTCCGTCCTCAAAAACCGAGCTTCCCCTCAGGGCCAAAAAATCCGTCCTTCCGCCCTTCTTCTTCCTTGCCGAAAGCCTCGATCCCTTTCTGACCTCCATCCGCTTTCCGTCGCTCGAAAGAAAAAATCCTCCTCCGTCCGAAGCAGAGTCCACGTCGGCGTCTCCATAAGCAAGGTCCGCTCCCAAGGTTCCGTCATCATGCAGGAAAACCTGTGCCATGGTGTTCTCCGCAAGTGCAAGTGTTGTTCCGTCGTCAAACCAGATTGTGGCCTCGGAAATGTCAGCAGTGTGAATCGTGTCTCCGTTGTAGACGGGAGAGTTCTGCCTGAGCCTGTCCCAAATCACCCGGTCGATGAATTTTCTCTCGGCGGTCTTGTACTTGAACGTGATTGTCGCGATGGGATCCTCGTCCATCTTCGTGAGCGCGCGGAAAAAACTGGAGTAGAAAAACCAGTAGCACACGGCGGCACCGATGAGACAAATTATAACGGCTGTCCAAAATGGACCTTTCAGATCATTTCTTGACTTGAATCTTGTTTTCTTCTTCATTCAAGTTCACCGATTCAAATTCAGGGATTGGAATTCCGAGCAGAGTCCTCATCTCGTTCAAAGTCCTGGGACCAGTTTTGCCTACCGCCCTGGCACAGTCCGGATCAAGAACGAAATCCTTGTCTGAAGTCCTGAAGAAAGCCTCTATGTCGAAATTCGGCATGTTCACGACACCGTAGAAATGCTGGGCTCCCTTTCCCTTGACCTCAAATTCCACCGGTATCATCTCGACCACAATCTCATCCGCCTCGTTTTCAGCGGGCAATGTGTAGCCGTTTTCCTCGCACTTGATGTAATCCTTTTTCAGGAGATTGTATGTGTCCTGGGTAATGAGGATGTCGGTGCCGCAGGGTTTGTTGGAGCTTTCGGTACGGCTCGCGAAGTTCACGCTGTCTCCGATGGCAGTGTACTCCATCTTGTCCTCGCTTCCCATGATTCCGCATGTTGCCCTACCCGTGTTGATTCCGCATCCGATCCTGATGTGGGGCTTGTATTTTGCCTTGGCCTCGTGCTCGTGTGCCTTGGTGAAAGCCTCTGCGTCCTTGTTGTACTGCATGAGAGCGTATCTCATGGCGATGGTTCCCCGTATCGCGTTGATTGCATCCTGCTGGATGTGCGCGTGGTGGGAAGCCTCTTTTTCTTTTTTCGTGGGATCCGTATCTGGAAGCTGCTC
>ODAI010710836.1_pt1 | contig 10546 bp, 10 predicted proteins | sample 1539321 | NCBI WGS metagenome assembly ODAI01 (sample SAMN02144231, study PRJEB22623) | gut metagenome | biome: sheep rumen | host: Ovis aries | place: New Zealand | reverse complement strand
TTCGTATAATTACCCAAGTACTCTCATATAAAGAGCACTCGCTTCTTGTACTACTTGTCTGTTTATGTAAATCTCTCAAAGAACTCTTTCTTTTTATGCTCCGCCAAGTTTTTTAGCGAAAGCGGATGCAAAGGTACGGGTTTTTCTGATACCCTCCAAATTTTTCGGCAATTATTTTTCAGAAAACCTAAAAGTTTTCGAGATTGTTTACAAAAGAAATGCCTACACCTTATTATATATTATAAGGCATAGGCATTTTGAGGTACTTTTCAGTGAAAAATCAGTCTCGTCTTGCTCCAAAGATACGGAGCAGGTAGAGGAAGAGATTGATGAAGTCGAGATAGAGCGAGAGCGCTCCGAGCAGGGCCATCTTCTGAGCCGCCTCACCGGCATCGGGAGCCTGCATCATCATGTTCTTGATCTTCTGAGAGTCGTAAGCGGTGAGTCCGACGAATACGAGCACGCCCAGATAATTGAGGATGACAGCCAGCCCTTCGCTCTTGGTGAAGATATTGACGATGGTGGCAATGATAATGCCAATCAGCGCCATCATCAGGATGCGCCCCATCGACGAGAGGTCGGTCTTAATGAAATAACCGAGAGCGGCCATGGCAGCGAACGTGCCTGCCGTGATGAAGAAGACGTTGGTAATGCTGGAATAAGTATAAACCAGGAAGATGAACGACATGGTAGCACCGTTGACGACGGAATAGAGTACGAACATCAGCGTAGCCATGGTCAGCGACAGCTTGTTGATAGCAGCGCTCAGTCCGATAACGAGGGCGAGTTCGCCGATAACGAGTCCCCAGAACAGGATTTGGTTGCTGACCAGTGCCGTCATCAGCGTCTCGTTATGTGCCACATAGTAGGCAGTAGCACCCGTGATAACGAGTGCGAGCGTCATCCACAGATAGACCTTGCGCATCAGCACAGGGAATGCTGCCGACATTTCGAGTTCTCTTTCTCTTGCGTAAACGTTTGTAATTTCTTCGTAGTCCATAATCTTTCTATTTATTATTATAAGGTTATTGATTTGCCGTTAAAAGCGGAAGTCGAGTTCGACATCGACCATGTTGTAGTTATGACGAGCGGCGGTACGGTCGTTGACGCGAGCATACTCGACGTTGACCTGCAGGCTCTTGTTAAAGACGTAGTCGGCCCCGACCTCGTAGAGCGTCTTCGAGCGGTTCCACTCCTTAGCCTCACGATAGAGGTCGTAACGTGCCTTTACATGGAGCTTCTCCTTTAACAGCGGGGCGATGCAGAGCGCATAGACGCCGTCGGCCTTGTCGGCAGTGAAGGCGGCGTTCCACCCCTGACTGTGAATATACTCCGAGCGGAAGGTCCAGTCGTCCTTAGCGTACTCCGCCGAGATGGCGTAGCGGTTTTTGGAGCCCACGCCTGCCCTGCTGCCAGTCCAGCCGAAGGCCCCGATGCGCAGTCCCTGCACAGGAGCCACCCAAAGTCCGCCGATAATATCCTTACGGTTGTCGCGGTCTTTCTGGTTGATGCCCTCACCATTGAAGACGCCGACCTGATAGTGAAGGATGTTACGGCCGGCGCTGTTCTTCAGAAAGTCGCCCTGCAGCTGCAGACCGATATCGCGCCCGTTGGAGCCGTGCTCACCGGTGCGGTCAGAGAAGCCCGCCAGCTTAGATACGTTCTGCGAATACGACATGAATCCCTGTGTGATGGGGTGCATGGGATTCTCGAAGGTGAAAGGGCGCTTGAACTGTCCGGCCTTGACCTTGAAGAACTCATACTTCTGCCATTCGCCAAAGAGGTCGACGAGCCTGATATCAGTCTTCGACTTGTCGGGGTCGTAAGTATTGCCGTTAATCTGCATCTGAGCTTTCCAGTAGAAGTCGCGGTGGGCGCGTCCTTCGAGTGCCAGCCTCACCAGCCTCAGGTTAAAGGCGTTCGACTCGGCATTCTCCTGGTCGCTGGCCTGGTATTGCACCATGCCATAGCCGCTGAACTTCATGTTTTTGACCCACTGAGGCAACTCGACAAGAGCCTTCTTCTGCTCCTGTGCGGCGGCTGTCAGTGAAAAGGCTACGAGAGCCATCATCAGTAATTTTCTCAACATCTTAATACTCTATACTTTTGTTCTGTTCAATAGCTTTTTCATTGGTCCGGGGCTTGTCGTGACCCGAAAATCCGGCCAAAGTTACAAAGAAATTCTGGAAAAAGACAATTTTTGCACTAAAATCTTCTTTGTATTCAGAATTATTTGTAAATTTGCAACATTCAAAAACAAATTACCCATGAAAATAGGACTATTTATCCCCTGCTACGTCGATGCACTTTACCCCGAAACGGGCGTAGCGACCTACAAGTTGCTGCGGCACTTAGGGCTCGACGTGGAATACCCCGCCGGACAGACCTGCTGCGGTCAGCCCATGGGCAACGGCGGCTTCGAGAAGCAGGCCGTTCCGCTGGCCGAGAAATTCGAAGACAGATTCAAGGGTTACGACTATGTCGTGGCACCGAGTGTCAGTTGTACGGCGTTCGTTCGCATCAACTACCCCCGCCTGCTGAAGCATGACTGCCAGACGGCAAAGAAGGCGATGGACGTTGTGGAGTTCCTGCACGACGTACTGAAGGTGAAGCAGCCTCTGGGCACGTTCCGCCACAAGGTGAGCCTTCACAACTCGTGCCACGGCGTGCGTGAGCTCGGTCTGTCGTCGCCCAGCGAGATGCACGTCAGGCAGTTCAACAAGATTCGCGACCTGCTGGAGCTCGTTGAAGGCATCGAGGTGGTGGAGCCCGAACGCCCTGACGAGTGCTGCGGTTTCGGTGGCATGTTCGCCGTTGAGGAGACGGCCGTGTCGGCCCAGATGGGGAGAGACAAGCTGGGGCGCCATATTGCCACGGGTGCTGAGTACGTCACTGGTGCCGACTGTTCGTGCCTGATGCACATGGCGGGAATAGCGCGTAAGCAAGGGATGAAAATGGCGTTCAAACACGTGGTAGAGATACTGGCAGCAGGATTGTGATATGGCAGCGGAGAAGCCGCTGACTACGGAGAAAGGAGATAACGATAATTGCAGCGACAGAGTCGCTGCACACAAGAAAGGGAAATATGAGTACGCAACATAGCAAGGCAGCAAAGGCGTTTCTGAAAGACCAGAAATACGCCCAATGGCACGACAACACATTCTGGGCCGTGCGCAGCAAGCGCGACACGATGGCTCAGGGACTTGACGAGTGGGAACAGCTGAGGGAGAAGGCTTCGGCGATTAAGCGTCACACGCTCAGCCACTTAGATGAATATCTGGAGCAGTTTGCCAAGAATGCCGAGAAGAACGGCGTCATCGTACACTGGGCCAAGGACGCCCAGGAGTTCAACGAGACCGTCTTCGACATTCTGAAGGAGCACGGTGTGAAGAAGATGGTGAAGTCGAAATCGATGCTCACCGAGGAGTGCGAGATGAACCCGTACTTAGAGGCCCGCGGCATCGAGGTGGTTGAGACCGACCTCGGCGAGCGCATCATCCAGCTAAAAGGCCAGAAGCCGAGCCATATCGTGATGCCCGCCATCCACCTGAGCCACGACGACGTAGGCGAGCTGTTCGAGGAAAAGGGCATCAGCGACGAGAAAGGCAACCACGACCCGACTTACCTGACCTACAAGGCTCGCCTCAGCCTGCGCAATGAATTTCTGACCGCCGACGCGGGAATGACCGGCGCCAACTTCGGCATTGCGGCCACGGGCGACATCGTGGTCTGCACCAACGAGGGCAACGCCGACATGTCGACATCGTGCCCCAAGCTGCACATCGCGGCCATCGGTCTGGAGAAGGTCATACCCGACTACGACTGCCTGGCCGTGTTCCAGCGGATGCTCTGCCGCGCCGGAACCGGTCAGCCGACGACGACCTACACGAGTCACTTCCGCAAGGCCCGTCCGACGGCCGATCAGATGCACATCATACTGGTAGACAATGGCCGCTCGGAGTGGATCGGCAATCCCGAGCACTGGGAGATACTGAAGTGCATCCGCTGTGGGTCGTGCATGAACACCTGTCCCGTCTACCGCCGCTCAGGCGGCTATTCGTACAGCTACTTCATCCCCGGTCCGGTGGGCATCAGCCTCGGCATGCTTCGCGACGCCGGGAAGCACTCTGGCAACGTGTCGGCCTGCTCGCTCTGCATGAGCTGTCAGACGGTCTGCCCTGTGAAGATCGACCTTGGCGACCAGGTGTACAAGTGGCGTCAGCAGCTCGATGAGTTTGGCACGGCAAACCGAGAGAAGAAGCTGATGAGCAAGGGCATGAGCATACTCTTCGGCAGTGAGGCGCTTTATAAGATGGCCACCGCCGTGTCGCCGATTGCCAACATCATCCCGCCATTCCTGATGAACACGAAGCTGAATCCCTGGGCTGAGGGACACGAGATGATGAAGTTCCCGAAGAAACCATTCCATGATATCATCAAAGAAGTGATGAATGATGAGTAATAAAGAAGATATACTGAAGAGGATACGGGCAAACGTCAGGCAACAGTTTGACATGCCCGACTTGAGCGACATACGGGCCGTGACTTACGACGACCCGTTAGGACAGTTCGTCAAGATGACTGAGAGCGTGGGCGGACGAGTGATTGAGGTGAAAGAGGGCGAAGACATCAACGCCGTCATAAGGAGCGCCTATCCCGACGCCAAGGAGATCGCCTCGAACCTGCCCGAAGTGACAATAGCCACGCGCAATCCCGACACCATCGGCAGCGCGCAGGCACTGAACGGCACAGACGTAGGCATCGTCCGCGGACAGTTCGGCGTGGCCGAGAACGCCTGTATCTGGATACCACAGACGATGAAGGAGAAGGCCGTCTGCTTCATCTCAGAGAATCTGGTGATTCTGCTGCAGAAGACGCAGATTGTGAATAACATGCACGAGGCTTACCGGCGCATAGCCTTCGACAAGACGTACGACGGATATGGTACCTTCATCAGCGGTCCGTCGAAGACGGCCGACATTGCGCAGGTACTGGTGATGGGAGCTCAGGCAGCGCGCAGCGCCACGGTGCTACTGCTGCCTTAGCAGAAAGCATTGAGCAGGGCGACGATGCGGTCAGCCTCGGCTTCGGTAAGCGCCTGATGGCAGGGGATTGAGAGTTCCTCGGCATGTATCTTCTCGGTGACAGGCAGCGAGCGTTCACTCCACTGGCTATAGCAGCGCTGCTTATGGGGCGGGACGGGATAGTGAATCTGCGTCTCGACGCCATTGTCGGCCAGATACTGCTGTAGCTCATTGCGCCGGGAGCACAGGACGGGGAAGATGTGGTAGACGCTCTCAGAGGATTGCGGGAGCGTCAAGGCGGGATTCTTCACCTTATTTATATAATAGGCTGCAATTTCGCGGCGTCGCTGGTTGTCGGCATCGAGGTAGCTGAGCTTCACGTCGAGGACGGCCGCCTGGAGCTCGTCGAGGCGGGAGTTGCGGCCGCGGGAATCAAATACGTATTTCTTGGTAGAGCCGTAGTTGGCGAGGGCGCGGACCGTGGCGGCCAGCTGCGGGTCGTTGGTGGTGACGGCTCCGCCGTCGCCGAGAGCGCCGAGGTTCTTGCCTGGGTAGAAGCTGTGAGCGGCGGCTTGGCCGAGGGAGCCGGTCCTTGGCTGCGGCAACGCCGCAGCACAGCCGACTTTAGGCGATGAGAGAGGGGCGGCGGGAGACGGCGGTATGCAGCCGTGGGCCTGGGCGTTGTCTTCGATGAGGAGGAGGTTATGGCGGCGGCAGATGTCGGCGATGGCGGGGGTGAAGGCACACCGACCATAGAGATGGACGATGAGGATGGCACGGGTACGCGGTGTCAGCGCGGGTTCTATCAGGCGGTCGTCAATCTGGAAGGTGTCGAGTCGAGGCTCTATAAGCACGGGCACGAGCCGATTCTCAGTAATAGCCAGAATAGAGGCGATATAAGTGTTGGCCGGCACGAGCACCTCGTCGCCCTCGCGCAACTGCCCCTGTTCCATGTAGGCTCGGAGAATCAGCGTGAGGGCATCGAGACCGTTGGCCACGCCAATACAATGCTCGGTGCCAATAAACTGGGCATAGTGCTGCTCAAAGCGTGCAGTGGCCTCGCCGCGCAGATACCAGCCGGAGTCAACCACGCGGGCTACAGCCTGGTGGATTTCCGCGGCGTGAAGGGCCGTGATACGGTTCAGTGGCAGATAGGGGACGTTCATAGTGCGTATTCGTAAGTGTCGTAACAGACGGCACGTGCGCCAAACCCCTCCTTCTGGAAAATCAGCTGGGCGTTGAGGTCGGCGCTGTCGCTGACGGTAGACTTACCAAAGTCGATGTAGGGATAGTCAGCGTAGACATTGTTGATAAGATGGTCAAACAGCAGGTCGATGGCACCGTGCTGCTTGCCGTAGGGTGTGGCCGAGATATACTGCGTATGCAGCACGCGGGGCGTCAGGAAGAGCAGCGTGCCGGCAACGGGTGTCTCGCCGTCGAGCACGAGCCACAGTTTGATATTGTCAGGGAAACGTCTTTGCAGCAGGCGCATCTCGTCGGCGGTGTGGACGGGGCTGACGGCGTATTTCTGCGTGAGGTTGTCGTTGAGGATGGGCCAGAAGTCGTCGACATTTGTCGACGCACAGGCCCGTAGGCCTGCTTTCAGGGCTTTGCGGAGCCCAGAACGTCGCGACTCAGTGAACTTCAGACGGCGGGAGCCGACGATGGTCGAGGAGATGTCGCGGATGGCAAGCCGGGCGTTACAGACGGCGGTCAGGGCGTAGAGGTCTTCCTCGGCGGGCAGCTGGTGGTAAATCCAGGGAATGGCCTTGTAGACGACGCGGCGGAATCCGTGCCGCCGCAGGTAATCGTTGATGGCAGCAAAGACGCTGAGCACGCCCTGAGCCGAGCAGCGGCTGTCGGTCACGAGTCCGCCGTAGGTCAGTCCACCGTGGGAGACGAGCGTGTCGCCCTTCTCGTTGGCAGGCAACAGGGCGTAGAGTCGGTCGTCGCGGAAGACGAGCAGCGAGTGGTCGGCGAACCGGTCGCTGTGGTAGTCCATGAAGCGTCGGTCGAAGAGGAACGTGCCATTCTTCGACCCGCCGACAAAGCGATTCCATTCGTCGGCCATCTCAGCCGTATATCGTCTTACTTCGTACATCCGATGTATCTCAGAAACTCGTCGTAGTCGTAGATATAGTCGTCCTCGTCGAAATGCTCGGAGGCGAGCACCAGACAGACGGCACCCGATGAGAAGTCGTCGAGCGTGCGCCACGTGTTGACATCAATGAGCAGTCCCTGCCACGGATGGTTCAGCAGCACCGTTCGGCGCTCACAGCCATTGTCGAGCGTGACGTGGAAGCTGCCGCTCAGTGCCACCACAAACTGCTTGAGCCGCTTGTGGGCATGGCCGCCCCTGCTCTCGCCCCCCGGCACATCGTAGACCCAGTAGGCCCGCTTGATGTCGAAAGGCACCACCGACTGAGCCTCGGCCACCGTCAGGTTGCCACGGGGATCGGTAATCTTTGGCAGGTCAATCAGATTAATGTCTAAGGTCGGCATAGGGGTCGGTTCCTAAAACAGTCGTTGCCAGTCGCTTAGCCTTATCGCGCAGGGCGTCAACATCGTCGGTCGGTTCGCCGTAACAGAGCACGACACCCATGCGCCGTCCCTTGTGGGCCTCGGGCTTGCCGAAGATTCGTATGCGTGTGCGGTCCTCCAGGAGGGCGGTCTCCAGGTTATAGGGCAGCAACGAACGGTCAACGGGGCTCGTCGCCTCCTTAGGCGACAGGATGACGGCCGATGCTCCGGCGTGCTCCAGGTGTATGCCGGCAATGGGCAGTCCCATGACGGCGCGGAAGTGCAGTTCGAACTCAGAGAGGTTTGTGGTGTGCCCGAGCGTCACCATGCCCGTGTCGTGCGGACGGGGTGACAGTTCGGAGAAGATGACCTCGCCCTGCTTGGTGAGGAAGAACTCTACGCCCCAGATGCCGGCGCCCGTGAGTGCCTTGGTGACCTGGTCGGCCATGTGCTGTGCCTGCCTGAGTGCCTGGTCGGAAATCTTGTAGGGCTGCCACGACTCTCGGTAGTCGCCGCCCTTCTGTACGTGTCCGATGGGCGGGCAGAACAGCGTTGGCCAGCCGTTCTTCTGAGTGACGGTGAGCAGTGTGAACTCCGACTCGAAGTCGATGAACTCTTCGATGATGACCTCCTTGACGTCGCCGCGCGAGCCTTCCATGGCCTCGCGGAAGGCCTGTTCCAGCTCGTCGTCGTTATGAACATAGCTCTGTCCGTGTCCGCTCGACGACATGAGTGGCTTTACGACGCAGGGGAACCCTATCTCGTCGGCGGCCTTGCGGAACTCGTCGAAGGTCTTGGCATAGAAGTACTTGGCCGTGCGCAGCCCGAGCTCCTTTGATGCCAGGTCGCGTATGGCACGGCGGTTCATGGTGTAGTTGACGGCACGTGCCGAGGGTACCACCTGTATGCCCTGCTCTTCGAACTGGAAGAGTCGTTCGGTGCGGATGGCCTCTATCTCGGGCACTATGATGTCGGGACGGTGCTTCCGCACTACCGCCTCGAGGGCGTCGCCGTCGAGCATTGAAAACACTTCGCGCTCGTCAGCCACCTGCATGGCGGGCGCATTGTCGTAACGGTCGCAGGCAATGACGTACTGTCCTGCGCGCATGGCGGCAATCACGAACTCCTTGCCGAGTTCGCCGCTTCCTAATAAAAGTATCTTTTTCATCTCCAATTAAATTTTTTACCCAAATGATATTTTAACGATTGGAAGCCCATGAATTCCAATCTTCCCAGACAACTGACAGATTGAAACACGGTTTTCAATTCCTCATAATTACTATACATCGGTTCTTCCACACTTATCACGAGTCTGTCGTCCTTGACAAGCCACAGGGAATCCTCGTCTATAGACCCTAACTGACCATTGGATTTTTCCGTCACATAATAGAATCCATCAAAATCGGATATGGCATAGTAATGAACATTAAAAGGCCAAAACGTACGTTTCACCTCCATCTGCCCACGCCATACTGTGATTTTCTTATATGGAAGAAGGAATACGAGAAGCAGACTGCCAAAGAACAATACTTCAATTGCGCCTAATAAAACCATACCCCACCGTACCGGATTGCCATCAATCAGGTCTGAAAGAGAGGTTGCTACTCCAACAAACACTAAGAACAGCATAGAAACCAAGATACCATACAAACGTGACTTTTTATATTCAGATACAACTTCGGCATTGTCTCTTACAATGAAGCCTGACTTATCCTTAACGGCAATAGCTGCTTTTATCTCTTCAAAATTCAAGTATAAATTAGAGGCTATACTAACCTGCCGTTCTCCATTCTTAATCAACCTGAACACTTCTCTGTTTTTTCCATACTCACTCTGAGCATAGTCAAACTCTGCGAACCTGTAGAACCGTTTCCAGAATGGCAACAGCAGGTTTTGGACCTCTAATCCATCTGCAACAACGGTGATACGCTTTATGGAAGCCAGATAGAAAGCAGAAAAAAGTAAAGCAAATGCAATCCAAACAATTAACAAAGGCAAGATGGCACTCTTTAATAAGGGAACACCACATAAGGCAAGAACACCAAGTGCTATTTCAACAAGTGTCAGCCACACATACCTTTTATTTAATTGAGAGGTTACCATCTACTGACTAACGGTTATTGTACATCTTCTCGTAGTACTTCTGGTAGTCGCCTGAGGTGACGTTGTCGAGCCAGTCCTGGTTGTCGAGATACCAGCGGACGGTGCGCTCTATGCCCTCCTCGAACTGGAGGGAGGGCTCCCATCCGAGCTCGCGCTGCAGCTTCGACGAGTCGATGGCGTAGCGCAGGTCGTGGCCGGCACGGTCGGTGACGTAGGTGATGAGGTCCATGTCCTCGCCCTCGTTACGGCCCAGGAGACGGTCTACGGTGCGTATGAGCACGCGGATGATGTCGATGTTCTTCCACTCGTTGAAGCCTCCGATGTTGTAGGTGTCGGCCACGCGTCCCTCGTGGAAGATGAGGTCTATGGCTCGGGCATGGTCTTCGACGAAGAGCCAGTCGCGCACGTTCTCGCCCTTGCCGTAGACGGGCAGCGGCTTGCGGTGGCGTATGTTGTTGATAAAGAGCGGAATGAGCTTCTCGGCGAACTGATAGGGCCCGTAGTTGTTGGAGCAGTTGGTGACGACGACGGGCATGCCGTAGGTGTCGTGGAATGCGCGCACGAAGTGGTCGCTCGACGCCTTCGATGCCGAATAGGGCGAGTGGGGCTGGTACTTGGTGGTCTCGAGGAAGAACTTGTCGCCGTAGGCCAGATGGTGCTCGGCCGAGGATGCCGTGGTGGTGAACGGTGGCTCTATGCCTTCGGGGTGGGTCAGTTCCAGTGCGCCGTAGACCTCGTCGGTAGAGATGTGGTAGAAGCGCTTTCCTTCGTACTTCTCGGGCAGCGACTCCCAGTAGAGCTTAGCGGCCTGTAGCAGCGAGAGCGTGCCCATGACGTTGGTCTGTGCGAAGGTGAAGGGGTCCTTGATGCTGCGGTCCACGTGGCTCTCGGCCGCCAGG
>ODAI011578251.1_pt1 | contig 10549 bp, 8 predicted proteins | sample 1539321 | NCBI WGS metagenome assembly ODAI01 (sample SAMN02144231, study PRJEB22623) | gut metagenome | biome: sheep rumen | host: Ovis aries | place: New Zealand | reverse complement strand
TTTTTGTCTGAACGTAAAACCAGGTCATCAAACATACCGTTACGCTGTAAGTCTTTGTCATAAATAATTAAACATGGCATTTGCTTGCCATTGGCGAGAGCTGTTTCTATATGAAGCCATGGAGAAGCATATGTCTTGTCGTTTATGACCTGATGGTCATTACCAACCACGTTCTGATGAATTACACCATTTTCAACCTTCAAATATTCAAAAGCAAAGATGACACATCCATAACAGCTCTCTAACTTTGTCTCGATATCTATCAACTGACATACAGGTCGATATTGTGAACGTTCTATCGAACATGGTTTAAAATTATCGAATCCATCAATAATACTTTGGATTGCCTCAAAATGAAGAGTCTGCTGAGAGTCCATCGCACCAAGTTTACTGATAAAAATATTGATGTCATCCTTGGTTGGTTGGTACTTATTTCCTAAAGACCTATCGTGATGGAATATCCCTTCTGAATCAAGAAAATCGCTTATACTATACTTATTTGTTTCGATCACTCCGTTAACAGTCTCTTTTACTTTAACTTTAGCTGAATCCAGTCCAATAGCACCAGCAAACATAGCTCCTTCAAGATCGCAATCTTCGTCGAATACCACATGTTTGATATTACTACAAACGAAATTAGCATCCCTCAAAATGCAGTTTCTGAATCTTGTCGAGGGCATTATAGTACAGTAGAAAATGGCTCCAGTAGCATCTACACTGTTAATGCTACATTCTTGAAGGATAGCATAATAGAAGTCAGCCTTCTTTAATGACAAACGATCTTTTTTATATTTCTTATCCTTCGTAATTTCATAATCGATCCAACTTTGTGGTTTTATAAGAGCTCCCAACATGTTGACATATTGCATATCTTGCCCTCTCAAATCCTCTGCGTAGGAAAAACCATCTGCGAGCGTTTTCTGTAAAGTTGCAGGAATCGGATCACGTAATAGTACAACCATCAGATTCTTAGCTTCATTTTTGAAGTTACGTCCCAAGACATGTCTGCCTTTATGTCTTAGGAAAGTACGAAGAAGTATTGCAGCAGTATTTTGCTCCATTGGATTACAAGAATGGAGTGATCTTGCACACCTATTAAATAGATTTGCATTTTGAATCTGTTGCTGTATCACATATACGACAAAAGATATAAAAACCGTCAATATCGAGACTCCAAAAGTTAATGAGTCTATATAATTACTTTCTGTTACCATTTTTATTTGTTTATTTATAGTATTTCGTGATGCAGAAAAACTTCAATATAGCCTGTTCCCTTAGTTTTGATATAAAATTCCAAGATTCTGCTTTTTCTTTTGCAGAGCCTTTCAATTTCTGTCTTATTCATTTTTAAGCTGTATTGAACGATTCTTTATGGTCTATTTCTTTAAGAATATAACCCGACTAACATCCCCCTGAAACATCAATTCCTTTGAAAGAATCTTCCAATTTAACACAAACTCATACGTATCTTCCTCTTTCTTTGTATAGAAATCTGTTGGATTAAACAATATCACATAGCATGTCCTTTCCTCTTCTCCCTCTGATGCCGACAAAGAGAAATAATCAAGATTGAGAGTATGGTTGGAAATCAAAGGTAGATACTCTATTTTGTCAGGTCTGACTCTGCCCAGTTCATAGACTAAAATATCATCATGCCTAAAAACGCTATCTTTCGTAACGGTATATAATACCATTGCGTAGTTTATGGTATCACGATTCTGAACGGAAATGCAAAAAGTAGTATCTTGAGAATAAACCTTGCTGACACTTACCGATTCTACATATTTGTTGTCTGAAATGGCAACCCTGATCTGAGAAGCAATTGCTAAAGATAGACTGTCCTGAGTTTCTTCTGGCCTTCCCTTATGTAAAACGCCATGAGATGTACGGACTGGCTCTGTATCAAACCCGGTCTGTTTTGCCAATGAAATAAGGAAAGAGAAAAACTTGTCTGTTCCATCGTATCGATGTTGACTTACTATTTGCTGAGGGGTTATTGCCCCCTTTCCTTTGTTCCATGTGAAAATCTCACCACTCCTTTTATCCTTGATTTTTACGAGATACAGATCGTTTTTCAACAAAAAAGTATCTCTCTCAAATAATTGAGTCCCTCTTCTTGGATAAAACTCCTCACCGCGAGCTGGGGACTTTAAAACGACACCACGTGTTGCGTTGTACACAACATATGGAAGTTTGTTATATGGCAGTACGTTCTGCGCACAAATGGGCAGACTTATCTGCAAAACTAAAATTAAAACAAGATTTCTCAACGCTTTCATGACTCACCAAATGTTATTGTTTTATCTTTCAGAAGATGTGCTAAAATTATCGTCACGATATAGGGCGAAAAGTCAATATAGTAATAATACCGACAGAATAAGAATGTACCTATACCGGCAAAAAGAACCACGGAGATCAAGAACAGAAAACACCAGAAAACTAATCTTGACCAAATGCTTTTCCGTTTATTTTCTGATTTCTTCCTTTTGTTATTCCACATGATTGCCAAAACAGCAACAATCAGGCATAAAAGATAACGAATGAACTTTGGTGTTGAGTATATTATTTTATTCTCAATGAGGGAATTGATAATATGGGCATGAATCATTACACCCGACAGACTACTCCCCAGTGGTGTCAAATGCTGGTCATTCGTATGTTTTGTACCACCTATCAGAACAATCTTGCCTGAAATCTCCGACGCTAACGAAATACTATCACGCTGATTCATGTCCAGGAACTGAAAACCTGGAATTTCATCATCGTCTTCCATCTTCAATGTTGTATAATTGATAATCATTTCTTTTTGGCGGTCTATGTTTGAGAGGTCTGCTCCATCCTTATTTGCTATAACACATCCAAATGCATCGATAGATTGATCATCCGCACTAAATGCAGGCGTAAATTTCCTGATAACATCGCGATTATTAGGGAAACTTACAACGCCATAGTCTTTGTCCTTCAACTGTTCATAGAAAATGCCATAATCAAAAGCGTCTATCCCTTGCTCATTATCCTGATAAACCACAGGTAGAACGATGTTAGGAATAGAAAGAATTGTTTGGACCAAAATACTGTCTCCAGCAGAATTCTCTTCTGAAATATAAGATACATCCAACCCAATCAGCTTAGGGTTCATGTTACTTACTGTCTTTAGTATTTCTGTTATGTCACTTCTCGAATGATCAGTAACATCGATTATTGCAAATCTTCCATTATCAACAGAATTACCTTTGACACTTTTCCATACTGCTGTATAGTAATCTGACATTTGGTCAATATTTCGATTGGGAACAAAAGGAATAGAGACTGTTTTTAATGCCAAAAAAGCAACCCCAAGAAGGTTAAAAATGGCAACAATTACTATAATAACAACCGCTTTAAAAAGCGTATTCATATATTTCTTCGCCATAGAGTTACTTGTTTATTGAGGTTCTTTCACATACAGCACGTACACTCCTTCCATTCTCCCTAAACCCATCATCTGAAAGGAATACAGAGGATTTCTTTCGCATCTCTGCTGAGTCATCCGCATAAGAAATCCATATTTGATATGCCTCAAAGCACATGTCTTTTCTGAGTTCTGAAGCCCAGTATTTGCCAGACTTGCCAACGTCTGACACCACATCATCATAAATATATCCAGCTAAAGGGAAAAAGACTTTATTACCATTAACTTTGCTAACGGCCCAAAATCCTTTTATGCCTTTTATCTCATCAAGCTCCCAGTTACAAGAATCCACCAATTCGCTTATCTCATTCATGGTAGGCATTCGCCAGGGATTCCCCCATTGAGCATTTGCCACATCGTCCGCAATGTCTAATTTCACATCGTTGGGATTCTGCTTATTCTCTTCTCCTAAATACTTGGTATAATCAAGCATGGCTTTAATTTGGGCATCAATTGTTGGTAAATTGGTTGCTCCTAATGTCTCGCCTGCAAACTTATAGGTCATTTTGTTATAACTCGATTTTGTATAGGTTTCACCCCATGCATAATAATCACCATACTCTTCAGGACTATTGCTGCCAATATTACAACTTGCCCAAAGGACAGACAATCCAAGATCAACATATTCATGCCCTTGAATCATCTGAATACTTTGTCCTGCTGCGATTAAAGGAATCGTCAGTAATACACTTATTAAAGAAGACTTTATTATTCCCATAAAACGACTTTGAGATTAGGATTAATAGATTTCTTTGCTCTGAAAAACGCATCATGGCAGGATGCTCCTTTGGATAATTCCAAATAAAACCTATTTGAGAATTCTGTAGCAACATTATCATCAACAGGTTCTAGATAGCATATTACATTTTGTGCTCCTATCAGGTGGAATGCTTCTGCTATACCAACTGAGCCAGATGCACCAACGGCACCTTTTCCGGACATACAAGCGTCGAGGAAAACCACCTCTGAGTTAATGTGCTTTATCTTTAGTACATCGCTACCCGACATATAACACAACGAGGACTGTGGTGTGTCGTTATATCCCGATAAAATCACGCAGCTATTTTCCATTATATTCCTTTTCAGAATTAATTCGTCAGGTGTAAAATCATCGCTTGGACTAAATAGTTCCCCATGGGTAGAGATATGAACAATTCCATTGCTTCTGCTAATTTCGCTCGTCACCACATTTCTTGTGGCATCGTCACCACAAATGGGACGCACATTAGAGTACAAAGTATTAATATAAGCCAACTCTTTTGCTGGTCCTAATAGTTGATCAAAGTTACCGCCTTTTCTTACAGACACCGATGGTGATATAGTTCCCACTTTTGTATAGTTTAAATCGCCTATGAATGTAATCTCACTGTCCACCAACTTACTGCTACGGTCTTGCAATAATTGAGAAAGTGAGTGAAGGCGAACTATGGAAGAATCATTCCCCGCAACATCAATAAATGACATACGAGGGGTACCAACATAATAAAATCTTGTTGCATTGGGATAAGTTTCTTTAATCTTGCTTAGATCATTTACAATAGTATCATTGATATATCCTCGATGCCAAACATCTGGTATTTTTTGGTTTTTGGTAATAATTAATGCATAGTTCCTGTATCTTGTGCCTAAATCGTATTGATAATAAAAATGGCCAGATGCAACTGGTGCTTCAAAATGTAGAATTGCGCAATCCGTTTCTTCAAGACTGTTCTGGATGTCGTGTAGAGTATAGCCTGGCGATTGAGAATACCTGTATGAGCCATTTAACGAATATGAAATTTCCTGGAGCTTAATTAGATTATCCATACAGAAACGCTCGTAATCAGAACCGACCTTTTTGCAAAACTCACTTTCTACGACTGTCGTAGTTAACGTAGAAATGAGTGAATTTAGAGCTATTGGAATCTCGAAATTAGAAATGTTGTTTTGTTGACAGATTTGAACCATTCTTTCGAATGCATCCACACGCCTTTTAAAAACGTCTTGAAATACTTTTAATTTTCCTTTTTTTATAATTTGGCTTGAGCTTATTGAGTAAACTTTGTATTGAAGAATAGGATAATTAGAAAAAACAGAATCCTTTCCTTCAATGGTTTGATATAACACATCGGATATTCTGTCACTCTTTTTTTCAAACCATTTACCTTGTTTTTTTAGCCAACTGTCATCTCTATCTATTGCAAGAAAATGATCAGCACATTGTGAGACCGCTAAAGCTCTCTCCGAATATTGTATGTATTTTGCCCAAGCCTCTATAGTAGCTGAGCTTTGAGGTACTTTTTCATGAAGATAATCATCATATATAGCAACACAAGATCTTGCCCATCTTATTCCATCTATAATTGAACTAGTATCAAATTGAGAAAGGCTGTATTGATATGCAGCAACACAACCTAGATATAACACATTTGCAACATCCTCCACATCATTAGATTCCCAGTAACCTTGAATCTTTCTCCAATCTCGATATGGGTGACTTTTATATCCCACACTAAAATACCTGTAATTACCAAGATAATGCTTACATGAGTCAACGCAGTCTTTATATCTTTCGGAAAGGTACAACGTGCTTATTCTGTTAATTACATTGGCATCAATCTTTGGCTCTTTATTACCGAAACTTTGCCCATTTGCAATAACAGAAATAAGCAAGAGGGCAATTACTAATAATTGTTTTTTCATATGGTACATTATTTATTGTTTGTTTAGATTCTAATGTATTAATCACTAATGTCAAAGAATGAACATCTAATTATTCCCATAATACTACTTTGATATTTTGTTTAATTGATTTTTTCGCTCTAAAAAAAGCATCATGACAGGAAGCCCCTTTGGACAGCTCCAAATAGAATCTGTTGGAGAAATCCGTTGCAACATTATCACCAACTGGTTCAAGATAGCATATTACATTTTTGGCTCCTATTAGGTGAAACGCTTCCGCTATACCAACAGAGCCAGATACGCCAATAGCTCCTTTTCCGGACATACAAGCATCAAGGAAAACAACCTCTGAATTAATGTGTTTTATCTTCAGCACATCGCTACCCGACATATAACACAATGAGGACTGTGGAGTATCATTATATCCAGATATAATCACACAGCTATTATCCATTACATTCTTTTTCAAGCTCAATTCTTCTGGAGTAAAATCATCGCTTGGACTAAAAAGTTCCCCATGTGTAGAAATATGAACGATCCCGTTGTTTCTGCTGATTTCGCTTGCCACTACATTTCTTGTGGCATCATCACCACAAATAGGACGCACATTAGTATACAACGTTTTAATATAAGCCAGTTCCTTTGCAGGCCCTAAGAGTTGACCAAAGTCATCGCCCTTTCCTTTTGATTTCGTTAAAGACACCTCTCCTACTTTTTTATAGTTCAAATCGCCTATGAATGTGACTTCACTTCCCGCAGTATTACTGCTTCGTTCTTGTAACAATTGAGAAAGTGAATGAAGCCGTACTATGGAAGTATCGTTCCCTGCAATATCAATAAATGACATCCGGGGTGTACCCACATAATAAAATCTTGTTGCTTTGGGATAAATCTCTTTAATCTTGCTTAGGTTGTTTACGATAGTATCATTGATATATCCTCGATGCCAAACATCTGGTATTTCTTGGTTTTTGGTAATAATCAATGCATAGTTTCTGTATCTTGTACTTAAATCGTATTGATAATAGAGATGACCAGATGCAACAGGTGCTTCAAAATGTAAAATTGCGCAATCCGTGTCTTCAAGACTATTTTGAATATCACTTAAAGTATAATCACCATAATGAGAATACCTCGAAGATCCATTTAAATAGTAAGACATATCTTGAAGCTTTATCAAGTTTTCCATACAAAAACGCTCATAGTTTCCTCCAACTATTTTACAAACGTCTTTTTCTACTACACCAAGTGTTAGCGAATATACTATAGCATTTAAAGCATTATTAATCTCAAGGTCATAAATATTATTTTGTTCGTTCAGTTTAACTAGTCTCTTTAAAGCCTCTATACGATTAATAAAAAAAACTTTAATGTTCTTGTAATCGCCCTTCCTAAAACTATTAGCCGAACTAATCGTGTTTATTTTATATTCAAGAATTGGATCTTCTAAAGAAGGGGCATCTATTCCAGAGATGTATTTATTTAATAATTCAAACATTTTATTTGATTTATCCTCAAACCATTTAATATTCTTTTTTCCCCATCTTTCATCATTAGCAATTGAAAGGAGGTGTTGTCCTATTCGTGCCGCATCTATTCCTCTTTGTCCCAAAATAATATTATTATACAGATTATCCTTTGAAATATACTCATCTGATTTTATTTCCTTTATATAATCATTGTATATAGCAACACATGTTCTAGCCATATGTATTCCATCAAAAATTGCTCCAACATCAAATACATCTAATGTATACTTATATGCAGAAACACACCCAAAATAAGTCATCGCTGCTATATTTTTTATATCATTTGGATCTTTATATGTACTATATTTACGCCAGTCCCTATATGGATGTTTTTCATACTCTAAGTCCCAATATCTGTTACGTAGATAATGTTTACAAGAATCTAAACACTCTCTATAATTCTCTGAAAGGCATAAAATGTTTATTCGATTTATTACCTCGTCATTTATTTCAAGGTTCTGAGTATGATAATCTTGTCCAACAATGCTAATTGTAAAAGCCAACATAAAAAATATAAAAATAATCTTTTTATTCATACTAAAAATTATTATTCATTTAACATTTAGATATGTTGTAACTCAAAAACTTATTTTTGTTAACATCATATACCCTTACTCTGACTCTGTATGTTCTTGCTCCATGAAGCCATATTCCCCTTACCAGTTCTTATCATCATTGTCATTTTTCTTTTTCAAAGATATTCCGTACTGCCACCAATACACTGATCTCTGCCAACAATTCCCTTACCATGTCAATTTGCTCTGACGAGAGGTTTTGCTCCAACTTATGCAAAAGTTCAACCACTCGCTCTTGTTGCTCTTTGATTTCTTCTTCCGTAACAACTCCGTCCTCCATAATCTTCTGGAAAGAAGACTGTTGAAGGATAAGGTCATCTATATTAAGACTAGCCGATTCGTCGAAAAATGTATTCATATCGTTAGGGTTTAAGGGGTTAAGAGTTTAAGGAGATAACGGCATATATTATATCAAGGCAGTGCCACAAGTGGAGCAGAACTTCTGACCGGGTTTTACCTCTGCTCCACAGCCAGGACATTTAGGATTCTTCTTAGCCTTGTCTAGAGAACCATCGGCTTTAGCCTGCTTATAGGAGTTGCGACCTTCCTTGATAAGGTCTTTCATATTATTCTGCTTAATAATGTCTTCGATAATATGCTTCGTATCATCTTCTTCGAGTATTTTAAGTGTTCCATCGGGTTGCATCATCTTCGTGATGAATTGCAAATAAATGACAGCAGCTGCATAGACGATGATGTAACCAAGCGCACCATCAATGGCGGCGGATGCCACTTGCCCCCAAATAGGTATGAATGATAATACAGCAGCTCCTGCGTATGAAATCAGCAATGCTCCCGAACAGGTAACGATATTAGTTAGGATGGCAGAACCGATGAATTTTGCTGTATTCTCAGACATGGATATGCCAAGCGTTTTGTTAATCTTGCCGTATGTGGCCCATACAAACCCTGCTTGTGTCAATGCTGCAACGACCCCTGCCACACCAGGAATAACACATGCCGCCATGCCCGCGAGGGCTGACGCAACGGCAAAGTCGGTGATAATCTCTTTGATACATTCTATTTTAGTTCCGTCGAGAGAACCTTTCATCGAATCGTTAAGACCTTTGAAGGCGAGGTATAACAGGGGAGTTAGATTCATTGTCTTAAGTTTTTGGGGATTTTATATTTTCTTTCCACAATGCTGGCAGAATTGCCAGTCGTCATCAATAGCATTATGGCAATGTGGACAGATTTGTTTTGATTCTACCATTAACTTATATTGTTCCGTATCAGTCCATTTTAACAATTCACGTATACGCACAGATGTGAAAGGATGGTTTTGGTCCATGACTGCCTATGTCTGCAATGCCTTGTTCCACAAGCCATTCTTACAGAAAGCATCGTAAAGGTCTGCCTGTTCTGCCAATTCCACCAAATTCAGTTTTGAGGTAATATCCTTTGGGCCACCAGCCAAACGTGCCAACATCGAAGTGGCTGTTTGTGGACCAACGATAAAAGCTGCTACGCGATCACAACTCAATTCACTTTTTCGTTCCCAATACATTAGAGCGTAATGTAATGGAGCTGCAAGAGAAGCTAATGTTTCGAACATTCCAGTAGCGTTTGCTAATATCTGAGCAAGGGTATGATAAAGCATGTGGTGACAAGCTATATGCCCACATTCATGGGCTACTACTCCACGTAGTTCTTCCTCTGACATCATCTCTACTAAAGACGACGTAATGGTAATGGCTGTTTGTGTATCACCGAAAGCATAGGCATTCGGTATCGGATTCATCTCCAAATAGAAGTCAGGCTCTTTAATGTCAAGCCGTTCACATATTGGAGGAAGAATATGGTATAATTCGGGAAGTTGCGTAGGTGACAGTCTGACTTTGGATGCCATATTAAGCCCTGTCTGTAACTGTTCTATACCAAGATCCATAAAAGTCTTAATAACAGTTGGCAGCACAGGAATTTTCTTTAAGGCTTCCAATGCCGTTGAGTCCTCTGGGTGTATGAAGTCTAAAGGTGTCATTTAGATCCAATTATTTAGGTAGCAGAAAAAGTTTTTAACGATTTCGGGTGTAAAGTTACAAAAAAATATGCAAATACCAAGAAAATAATGAAAAAATCTCACTCTTATCTTTTAACTATCAAATAAATCGGAGGCTGCGTTTAATTGCAGCCTCCGATTTTATTACTTAAAGAAGTTCGGACTTGTTGCGGCGAGGTCGTAACCCATCCCGATATACTCCCTCATTGACAATACTGCCGTTGTACTCCATCCCGTCTCCACCTTGGTCATCATTAAGAGAAGGTTTATCACAAGGTTTCTGTTTCTCAGGTCCACCTGTGTCTGTGGGGTTATTGTCCCCAACTCACTCTGC
>ODAI012188504.1_pt1 | contig 10550 bp, 5 predicted proteins | sample 1539321 | NCBI WGS metagenome assembly ODAI01 (sample SAMN02144231, study PRJEB22623) | gut metagenome | biome: sheep rumen | host: Ovis aries | place: New Zealand | reverse complement strand
GGAGGTGGTGAATGGCGGTGCAGGATACCTGACGCTTTCCTTCTTCTCCACGGCTCCGACGGTGTATTTCGCGCCTATGCTGTCCTGGAGGAACTGCCTGGCCTGGGCGATGCCGCCGAACCTGGTGTCCAGCAGGCCCTTGACCGTGGCTCCGCCGGCAGCGAAGACGCCGTCCACCTTATAATATGATTCCGGAACGAATGCCATTATTTCCCGCTCGCGGTCCACTATGAGCCTGAGCGCCACGGACTGCACGCGTCCTGCGGAAAGGCCGCGCTGGACCTTGCGCCAGAGGATGGGGGACAGCTCGAAGCCGACGAGGCGGTCCAGGACCCTTCTCGCCTGCTGTGCGTTCACGAGGTTGATGTCTATGTTGCGGGGGTTCTTCACGGCATCCAGGATCGCGTTCTTCGTGATTTCGTGGAACACGATGCGCCGGGTGCGCGCCGGGTCGAGCCCCAGAGTCTCCGCGAGGTGCCAGGATATGGCTTCTCCCTCGCGGTCTTCATCGGAAGCCAGCCATACGGTCTGCGCCTTCGAGGCGGCTGCCTTGAGTTCCGACACGACCTTCTTCTTGGCCGCGGGAACCACGTATTCGGGCTTGAAGCCGTGCTCTATGTCTATGCTGAGGCTGCTTTCCTGCAGGTCGCGGATGTGCCCGTAGCTTGATTTTACAATATAGTCTTCGCCCAGGAATTCCCGGATAGTCTTGGCCTTGGCCGGAGACTCGACGATGACGAGATTACCCTCCATAGTCTTCTACTTGGTTTTGTTGTGCAAAGAAAACCACAAAAGGGGGAATTTTCAAAATTTTAGTAGTATTTTTGTATCCTACGGAAACCCGCCATGATTTTATCATGGCAAAAATATCGGCAGATGACTGAAGAAAAGAAAAAGAAGATCACCAAGTGGTTCTGGATCATCATCACGGCGCCTTTCGCCCTCGTGATCCTGCTCCTGCTGCTTGTCGCCCTCTTCGCCAAGATACCCTCATTCAAGGAACTCGAACACCCGGACAACAAGCTCGCCACGCAGCTCATAGCCGAGGGCGGGGAAGTGCTGGCCACCTTCCATATGGAGAACCGCTCCTACCTCACCTACGACCAGCTCGCCCCGAGCCTGGTGGACGCTGCGGTCGCCACGGAGGACGTCCGCTTCTACAAGCATTCCGGCATCGACTTCAAGAGCCTCGGACGAGTGCTCGTGAAGACCCTTCTCCTGCGCGACAGCGGCCAGGGAGGCGGTTCCACCATCACCCAGCAGCTCGCCAAGACCCTCTACCCGCGCCGTGCGGTGCGCAGCAAGCTCTCGATGGTGTTCATCAAGCTCAAGGAATGGATCACCGCCGTGAAGATAGAGCGGGAGTACACCAAGAACGAGATCATGGCGATGTACCTGAACTCCATCTTCTTCGGTAGCAGCGCCTACGGAGTGGACGCCGCCGCCAAGACCTACTTCGCCAAGGAGGCCTCCATGCTCAGCATAGAGGAAAGCGCGATGCTCATCGGAATGGTCAACAAGCCGACCCGCTATAATCCTATATTACATTATGATTATGCGCTCCAGCGCCGCAACTTCGTGCTCGGCCAGATGGCCAAGGCGGGATTCCTGGACAAGGCGGCCTGCGATTCCATCCAGCAGATACCCATCGCCACCGACAAGTTCGAGGTGCAGGACCACAACGCCGGCTTCGCGCCTTACTTCCGCGACATGGTCCGCCGCGACCTCACCGCCAAGCGCCCGCGCCGCGCCGACTATGAAAGCCCGGAGGACTACTCCGCCGATTCCGTCCGCTGGCGCGACGACCCGGTCTACGGCTGGCTCAACAAGAACAAGAAGCCGGACGGATCGCGCTACGACCTCGACCAGGACGGCCTGCGCATCTACACCACCATCAACTACAAGATGCAGCAGTATGCCGTGGAGGCCATCAGCACCCACCTCGGCGGCAGGCTCCAGAAGGATTTCGACCGCGAACTCAAGTGGAAGAAGAACAAGCCTTTCGCCAACGACGTGGACCAGAAGACCATAGACCGCGTGATGAACCAGGCCCGCCGCTGGAGCGACCGCTGGCGCCTCGGCAGGAAGGCAGGCCTCTCCGACGCCGAGATCCTCAAGCAGTTCAGCGAGCCCGTGCCGATGACCCTTTTCGCCTGGAATTCCAAGGGCAAGGTGGACACCGTGATGACCCCGGACGATTCCATCCGCTACTGCAAGGGCATCCTCCGCACCGGTTTCGTGGCCATAGAGCCCCATACCGGTTACGTGAAGGCTTACGTGGGCGGTCCCAACTACCGCTACTTCAAATACGACAACGTCCGCCAGGGCAGGCGCCAGGTGGGCTCCACCGTGAAGCCGTTCCTCTACACCCTCGCGATGCAGGAGGGCTACTACCCCTGCGACCAGGTGGTCTGCATGCCGCAGACCTTCGATATGCCCGACGGCACCACCTGGACCCCGCGAAGCACCGACAAGAAGGAATGGATAGGCACTACGGTCACCCTCCGATGGGGCCTCGCCCACAGTTCCAACAACATCTCCGCGTTCCTGATGAAGGAGCTCGGTCCCGCCGCGATGGTCCGCATGATGCGCCAGATGGGCGTATCTACCCACCTGGACGAGGTCTATTCCCTCTGCGTCGGCTCGGCCGAGGTGGAGATCTACAACATGGTGGCTTCCATCAACACATTCCCCTCCAGGGGCGTGTTCATCAGCCCGCAGTACATCACCCGCATCGAGGATGCCAACGGCAACGTGCTCGGCGACTTCTCCAACCGCAAGCGCGAGGCCATCTCGCAGGCGGTCGCATACCAGATGGTCGGGATGATGCAGGCCGTCGTGAACGAAGGTACCGGTTCCCGCCTGCGCGGCACCTACGGTTTCAAGGGCCAGATAGCCGGTAAGACGGGTACCACCAACGACAACTCCGACGGCTGGTTCATCGGCTATACCCCCGAGGTCACGGCCGGCGTGTGGGTGGGCGGCGAGGACCGCCAGGTGCACTTCAACAGCACCGCTCAGGGCGGCGGCTCCAACATGGCCCTCCCGATCTGGGCGGAGTGGTACAAGCGCTGCCTGCGGGATCCCAGCACCGGCCTGCACGAGAGTTCGGTGTTCGTGGCACCTCCTTCCGGGACCCGTTCCGACTGCGGCGAGGAGGGCAGCCGCTTCCTCGGAGGCTATGGCGACATGGACCCCGACGGCGGTGAGGCCGGCAGCCACGACGAAGAAGAAGACTATTATTTCAACTAGAAAGATATGGGCAAGTACAAGAAGATTGCAGTCATCTACGGCAGCGATTCCTCCGAGTCGGAGGTTTCCTGCAGGAGCGGCGAGTTCGTAGCATCCCGCATAGACGGCAACGAGTACGACATCTACGAGATATACGCGCGCTTCGGCAAATGGCAGGTCGTGGCCTGCAAGAAGTGCAATTCCATGAGGCAGATCTTCCCCGAGGAAGCCCGCCCGGAGGTTGACAAGAACGACTTCTCCGTGCGCCTGCTCGGAGAGAAGGTCAATTTCGACTTCGCCTACATCGTGCAGCACGGCGCCCCCGGCGAGAACGGGCAGATGGCGGGTTATCTGGAGATGCTCCGCATCCCGTTCAGCACCTGCGGCTCCTACGCCAGCACCATTGCCTTCGACAAGTTCGCCTGCAAGTGTTTCGTGCGCGAACTGGTGGACGTCAAGTGCGCTCCGGATGCATTCATCCGCCAGGGTCAGGACGTCGAGGCCTTCTGCGCGAAGGTCGTCTCCACCCTCAGGATGCCCGTATTCGTGAAGCCCACCCAGGCCGGCAGCAGCTTCGGCGTGACCCGCGTGACCGACCCGGAGGAACTTGCCACGGCGGTGAGCTTCGCCTTCTCGGAGAATCCTTCCGTCCTCGTGGAGCAGGGCCTGACCGGCCGCGAGCTCACCTGCGCCGCATATCTCGACGGCGGAGAGGTCCGCTGCCTGCCGCTCATCGAGATCGTCACCGAGAACGAATACTTCGACTACGACGCCAAGTACAACGGCCACAGCGCCGAGGTCTGCCCCGCTCCGGTGGACGATTCCGTCAGGGAACTGGTGCAGAAGACCACCGCGTCCATCTATTCCTGCATAGGCTGCAAGGGAGTCGTCAGGATGGACTACATCCTCGCGGACGACGGCCTTTACTTCCTGGAAGTCAACACCATACCCGGCATGACCAGCGCTTCGCTCGTCCCCAAGATGGTGCGCACCGCCGGGATGGACATGACCGCCTTCCTGTCCACCATCATAGAAAACAGCTAGCGGTGCTGCTGTCCTCGTTCATACAGGAAAGCACCGCCGCGCTCGGCAGGCTCTACCCCGCGCCCGAGGCGAGGAGCATGGTGCTCATGCTCTGCGAGGAAAGGCTCGGAGTCAAGAGCTATACCCATATAGTCATCCCCTCCACCGAGATCCCCGACGAGGCCCTTCCGGGGCTTCAGGAAGACATGCGCAGGCTGCTGGCCTCGGAGCCGCTGCAGTATGTGCTGGGATTCACGATGTTCTACGGCCGGAGGTTCAACGTCACGCCCGACGTGCTGATTCCCCGCCCGGAGACCGAACTCCTCGTGGACGAGGCGGTCAAGGCCGGCCTGGCACTCGGCCGCAAACTGCGGGTGCTGGACCTCTGCACCGGTTCCGGCTGCATTGCCTGGAGCCTGTTCCAGGAGCTGCAGGACGCCGAGGTGGTGGCCGTGGACATCTCCCCGGCGGCGCTCGGGGTGGCCCGCTCCCAGTTCGGCGGTCCCGGCCCGGAATTCATCCTGGCCGACGTGCTGAAGGATGCCGATTCCTTCGACCACGGGATGTTCGACATCATCGTATCCAACCCGCCCTACGTGATGGAGAAGGAGAAGCCCGCGATGCGCGCCAACGTGCTGGACAACGAACCCCCCATCGCCCTTTTCGTGCCGGATGACGATCCGCTGCTCTTCTACCGCGCGATTGCCGGATGGGCGCTGCGCTTCCTCGCGCCGGACGGGACCTGCATAGTGGAGATCAACGAGAGCCTCTGCGCCCCCACGATGGAGGTTTTCACGCGCGCCGGCTTCCGGAACGCCGTCGGTCTTTGCGACCTTTCGAGGCGATTCCGTATGGTGAAGTTCACCAGATGATGGCTCCGGCTGCACCAGAAGGCCGATTTTCAACTTAGCCGTTTCTTTTCTTCCGAAACTGGTCCTTTATCCGTCACTTTGTACAAAAACTGAGTGACTATGAAAACGACCGGAATCTTTACCATTGCGACGCTCGCTCTCGCGCTGGCGTCCTGCGAACAGTACAGAAACGAATACCCCGTCCCGCAGCCGGATCCCAGGCAGGAACTGACCCTGCGGGAGGTGGCGCGCATCCTGTCGGAACTCCCCCTGGAAGGCGCCCATCTCGGCGAGGTCCACGATGCGGTGAGTTCCTCTTCGGGCAACGGCTACGACGAGGAGTACATGATGTCGGACCTCTTCAGCAGCCCGGGCGCCGGAGTGGGCGACGGGGGCGTGCCCAGCAGGGCAGGGGGCTACGGAAGCCCGCTGAAGGACCTGTTCGCCGACTACTTCGAGGCCCGCTGCGCCGCCACCCGGGCGGGTTCGGCGGTGGAATACATCGAGGCCCTGAGCGCTTCGGACATGCAGATCTACTGGCCGTACTCCGAAGACTGGGACGGCGAGTCCTACCCCATCGTCACCTTCGATCCGGGATATGGCGCCGAGAGCAACTACGGCTATGAAATCCGCTTCGACGGGGACGGCGTAAAGGTGGTGGACTCGGTCTTCGTGGACGAAGCGGTGGCGATGACCCGCCCCGTGTGGGTGATCAACCGCAACGACGACAGCGCCTTCACTCCGCTGGAACTGCTGAATGCCGCGGAGGCTTCCTGCGTGGCATCTGCCGCCGGGCGTCCCGCCCCTTCCGCAGCCGGGCGGATGCTGATGATAAAGTCCTTCCAGATGCTGCGGAACTACGATTCCTGGTTCGGCGGGGCCTCCGAATTCTTCGTCAAATGCGGGGCCGTGGACGGCTTCAGGGCCACCACGGACGAAGACCTCAAGAAATACTCCGCCTCGCTGACGGACTTCATGATCTCCGTCAAGCGCAAGCAGCTCAAGCTCACGGTGCCGTTCGAGGCCATCCTGCTGTCGGACTTCACGGACCAGATAGACAAGCTCGTATTCCTCATCATCGAAGACGACGGGGGTACCACCACCTCCTGGAAATGCTCCGCCACCGTGAAGTACCAGTCCAAGAACTACGGCTTCGACCTGGAAATCCCCTACCACGACAAGGACGACATAGTCTGGCGCGGCCAGCTGTCGAGCACCTTCTTCACTGAAACCCCGGAAGTGACCGGCCGCTTCGGCGACGTGCGGGTTACATTCAGGGTTAAATAGACAGGATAGCGCCGTTTCATAATAAATGAATATATTTACGATATGAAACGGATTCTGATTCTTCTCGCGGGGGCACTCGTATCCCTTGCCGCATTCTCGCAGAACATACAGCCGGTCCCGGTGCCTCAGGACAGCGCCGAAGCCCGTCCGGCCCCGATCGATCCTCTGGCCGTCAGACAGTTCGAGCTGTCCAACGGAATGAAGGTCTGGGTGAACCAGGACTATTCGCAGCCAAAGGTGTACGGCGCCGTCGTGGTGCGTGCCGGCGGCAAGGACTGCCCGGACACCGGCCTTGCCCATTACCTGGAGCACCTGCTGTTCAAGGGCACGGAGGAGCTCGGTACGGTGGACTATGCCGCCGAGAAGGTCTGGCTCGACTCCATCGCCCTGTGCTACGACAAACTCTCCACCCTCACCGTGGCGGAGGAGCGCAATGCCGTCCAGAAGGAGATAAGCCGGCTCAGCCAGCGCGCTGCCGACTATGCCATCCCCAACGAATTCGACCGTCTCATCGCCCGTTTCGGCGGTACCGGCCTCAACGCGGGCACGTCCTACGACTACACATACTACTATAACTATTTCTCCCCGCAGTACCTGGCCCAGTGGGCGGAGCTGAACAGCCACCGCATGATGCATCCGGTGTTCCGCCTGTTCCAGAGCGAACTCGAGACCGTGTACGAGGAGAAGAACCGCCAGGCCGACAACACGATCCAGTCCCCGCTGTTCGCGATGATCAAGGAATTCAGCGGCAGCAACCCCTATTCCTACCAGGTCATAGGCAGCACCGAGAACCTCAAGAATCCGCGCCTGGGCGAGATGATGGCCTTCTTCGACAAATACTATGTCGGCTGCAACATGGGTCTGATCCTGTCCGGCGCCATAGACACCGACGGGCTGATCCCCCTGCTCGAGAGCCCCTTCGGGCGCATACGCCGCGGGGAAGTCCCGGAGAAGGCACCGGTGGACGTGCCCCCGATGACCGGCAGCCGCGACGTGAAGATCAAGGCGGAGATCCCGCTCATCAAGATTGCTGTCTATGCCTTCAACGGCCCTACCGACCGCGAAGCCGACGCCCCTGCGCTCGAGCTCGCCACCATGCTGCTCACCAACAGTTTCGGGTCAGGCCTGATGGACTCGCTCGTCACCGGTCACAAGATGCTGCTTGCCGGTGCGCAGCGCATCCCGATGTTCAACGAGATGGGCATCGTGGGCTTCGCCGTAGTGCCGACCATACCTTTCGGTTCGCTCCCGAAGGCGGAGAAACTGTGCTGGGAGCAGATTCGCAAGATCCAGCGCGGCGAGTTCTCCGATGCCGAGGTGGAAACGCTGAAACTGAAGGTCGTCAGGAATGCCTGGAAGGACCTGGAGACCATAGACGGGCGTTCGCAGCAGATGGTGTCCGTGATGAGTCAGGGACGCGCTTGGGACGAGTACCTCCGCCAGGTCGCGGACATCGGTTCCATCACCCGCGACGACATCGTCAAGGCTGCCAACAAGTACTTCACGGACAAGTACATACGCTTTGAGAAAGTGATGGGATCCTATCCCAAGGACAAGGTCGCCAAGCCCGACATCCAACCCGTTGTGCCCAAGCACGCGGGCGAGAGTTCGGAATATGCCAGGAAACTCGAGGCCATGCCGGCGCCGGAAGTTGCGCCCAGGCTCGTGGATATGCGTGGCGACGTCGTGCGCCTGGACGTGACGCCCTATGTCCGGCTCTACCACAAGGAGAATCCGGTCAACGACCTCTTCGACCTGACCATACGCGTCGTCCGCGGGGAACAGGAGGACCCGAAGGTCGTCCACTTGGCCTCGTTCCTCAACACCCTCGGCACCGATTCCCTCAGTGTGCAGCAGCTCAGCAAGGCCTGGCAGGCCCTTGGCACCACCTTCTACGTGGGCACGGGCAAGCATTCCTTCGACCTGCACCTGTCAGGTTATGAGGCCCGCCTGGACGAATCCCTCAAACTTCTGAGGCATTTCATCGACCACGCCGTACCCGACAACGACAGCTTCAAGGAGATGCTCTCCGGCATCGACGTGGAAAGGGAGACCTTCTTCTCCGGCGGCCCTTCCAACATCATGTCCGCGATGCAGAAAAAGGTGTTCTTCGGGGACGGCTCCTCCTACCTGACCCAGCTTGACAAGAAGGAACTCAAGGCACTGGGCACGGACGGCCTGATGCGTACCTTCAACGACCTGATGGACCACGGCTATGCGGTGCTCTACTCCGGCCGCCTGTCCGCTCCCGACGTGGCCAGGGCGCTCGCGCGCAATCTGGACCTCGGCCGCGCCGTCAAGACCGAAGACTGGACCCGCCTCCACTATATGAGCTATGACGCTCCGACCGTATTCTTCTACGACCTTCCGGGATCCCGCCAGGCCCTGCTGACCACCTACAAGGCGTTCGACAAGCCGCAGACGGGACAGGACAAAGCGGCGCTGAAGATGCTCGGACGCTATTTCGGCGGCGGGATGTTCTCCCTGATGTTCCAGGAAGTCCGCGAGTTCCGCTCGATGGCCTACAGCGCGTCCGGCCTGACCGACTGCTCTTCCCCGGCCTATCCGGACGACCCCGCGCTTTTCATCACCTCGCTCGGCACCCAGGCCGACAAGACGCTTTCGGCAATGCAGCTGGTGGATTCGCTCATCAGGACCCTGCCCATAAAGGAAAACAACCTCGAATCGTCGCGCTACTCCATCGTGGCCTCGGTCAACAATTCCTATCCCGATTTCCGTGGCCTGCCGGGCGAGGTCCAGCGTCTCGAACTGATGGAATATAAGGAGAATCCTGACAAGGAAATCCTGGAAAACCTGCCCTCCGTTGATTCCGCCGCCCTCAGGGAGTATTACGAGAGGGCGGTTGCTCCGGCGCCTGTGGTCTGGATCCTGGTCGGTGACCGCAAGTCGCTGCCAATGAACGAAATAGCTTCTTACGGCAAGCTTGTCGAACTGAAAAAGGCCGACATCTACAAATAGCCCCGGATGAAAAGAATCGCCCTCATATTCGCCCTTGTCCTCGCCGCCGCCTGCAGCCGGCAGGAAAGCATGGAGCAGCTCGCCGCGCGAGTATTCGACGTGGCCGGCAGGCAGGTGCAGATCCTCGCCGCGGCCCTGGACAGCACGCAGGTACCGCGCACCCTCAACCCGGACGGCAGCCTTAGGACCTCCGACTACAAATGGTGGTGCTCCGGCTTCTTCCCCGGCACCCTGTGGTACGTCTATGCCTACACCGGTGATTCCCGCTTCTACGACCTCGCCGTGGCGGAATGCGCCAAGATAGACGGGGTGCAGTACATCACGGACGGCCACGACGTCGGCTTCATGGCGAACTGCAGCTTCGGCAATGGCCTGCGCATAGGCGGCATAGAGGAATACGCCCGGCCGCTGGCAAACGCCGCGCACAACCTCGCTGCGAGGTTCAATCCCGCCGTTGGCTGCACCCTGAGCTGGAATCCCCGCAAGGACAAGGACTGGCTCTTCCCCGTCATCATAGACAATATGATGAACCTCGAGATCCTCGTAAGGGTTGCGGAGATGGCCGGTGAGCCGGAGCTCCTGGAAATCGCACGGAGCCACGCAAATACCACGATGAAGAACCATTTCCGCAGCGACTACACCACCTGGCACGTGGTCGATTACGACCCTCAGACGGGTGCGGTGCGCCACAAGCAGACCCACCAGGGCTATGAGGACGGCTCCACCTGGGCCAGGGGAGAGGCGTGGGCGCTCTACGGCTACACGATGATGGCCGAACTCACCGGCGATCCGGAGTATCTCGCGCAGGCAGAGCACATAGGCCGCTGGACCATCGACAACCTCCCGGAGGACGGGGTCCAGTACTGGGACTATGACGCCGCCAGACTGCTGCTGGAGGCCTCCGACAGCGTTTCCTTCGACCGTGCCTGGGCCGGCGGGAAGCCCGACGGAAGTATCCAGCGCGACGCTTCTTCCGCCGCCATCACCGCTTCCGCATTCGTGCGCCTCGGGCAGCTGACAAAGGACCAGTCCTTTGCAGAAGAATGCCGCGCCGTCGCAGAGAAGCAGATACGCGCCCTGGCGGGACCGGAATACCTTGCGGAGCCGGGGGAGATGCAGGGCTTCCTGATCAGGCACTGCACCGGCTTCCTCCACTCGGACAGCGAAGTGGACGTGCCG
>ODAI013654235.1_pt1 | contig 10551 bp, 8 predicted proteins | sample 1539321 | NCBI WGS metagenome assembly ODAI01 (sample SAMN02144231, study PRJEB22623) | gut metagenome | biome: sheep rumen | host: Ovis aries | place: New Zealand | reverse complement strand
GTTTATTGGGGTAGCGATGGTCGCCATCATTAACTCGGGCGGCATGACGAAGTTCGGTGAGTACCCGGATTGGGTCAAGTTGATCTTTATGCTGATCATTGCCGTCTATGTAGTGCCTTCGCTTTTTATTCTGCCCACGGTATGGATGCTTCGTTCCTGGAAAACCAGCACGCTCAAAGAGAGCTATGTGCTGGCAGGCAAGAAATCTGTCGAATACCACAAGATTGTAGAAAAGACAGCGACCGGCATGAAGGAAAACGTCTATGTGGCCACCCAGATCAAGAAAGTGGAGGACGCAGGGAGAAAGTACATCATCAAGGGGAACATCAAGGAACAAGCGACCGGCATCACAAGTGATGAATTGGTAATTCCAAAGGCATACTCCAATATGGACAGCATAGCGAGGGCAGCCAGATACAGGTAAGCGGCTCATACATGCAGGGAGCAAGTTGTAGACCGTGAGAGCGGATCTGATATAGCAGTTGTCGTTTGAGCAGGGAATGAAAAGGGGAGCCGGAATATGGAGGATAAGAACAGGTTTACACTTGAAGATTGGGATGCGCCCGTTTATACCGGGGCAGAGGAGCTTAGGCACGCACTGGTTCACATGCAGTTGGAGAACAAGGTGATCTACGGATACAGGCTTCTGGACTATTCCTCGGTACAGCTTCCGGAATGGGATGATACAGAGGAGGAAGTGATGATTCCCGCCTTTGCGGCTCTGTCCAGCCCTCTGATTATTCTGTTTACAGATGGCACAAGACTGGAACTCTTTATGAAAGACCAATCCGTATTCCGCCTTTCGGTGAACCGGATTCCGATTGAAGCAATCAAAGAGGAGACCACTTTCAACTCTCTGGACCGCCTTTTTGCCAGAACAATCGGAACGTCTATCGTATTTACTGAGGTGCAGGTCACAGAAGATTTTCCGGAAATTGCTACGGAATATGCCGAGCAGTTCAAGAAGCAGACAGAGTATATCGACTCGGTGCTGTTCTGTCTGGATTCCGGAGATGCGCTGGAACTCTATTCCTGGGGACGTGATGGAGAAGTGGATCTGCTTGATGAGAATGGAGAAATCACGATGATCGGCATGAACGAGTTTCTCGATAAATGAACCATCATATAATCAATGAGATATGAAAAATGGGCTGCCGCATTAAGAATTACACTTCTTGGTGTCGCAGCCCTTTACACTTGCATGCCTGGATCAGTGCTTTTCAAGCCTTGTATAGATCCAGTAGGCGCCCATAGTCTGCCCCGGGTCGTTTGTGACGTCATCGTGCAGATACTCTGAAAGAAGCGGGGAAATGGATGCGGCGTCCCAGCTGTTCGCCGAATCTGTACTGTCGTACTCGATCTCGGCGTACCAGAATTCGGTGGGAAGTCCCTCATCGACGTGATTGACCTCCAGCTTATTGCCGTCCGGAAGCGCATAGGTGCGGCGCACTTTGGGAATCAGAGGAAGGCCGATCAGATCCTCTAGTTCACGAAATTTGTCGGCAGGGATATCCATTTCAATCTCTTTGCGGACAAGTCCGGTGCCGGACTTAAAACAAAGGACGTATTCTGTATCACCTCCGGTCATAGCTTCTTCACGGATGCGGACGGTGGGACGGACACTAATATATCCCTGACGCATGCTCTGTTCGTAGAGGACCGGAAGCCCAATTTCTTCCGGGGGCCAGTTATTGACCATCCATTTTCTTTCAATTTCCATACTGAGTCCCTCCTTGTAACATGCTCTGCAGTGTAATCTTCCAGAGCCTTGCGAGTTTATTATACTGTATTTGTAGAAGAATTCCAATTCCCGCAGCTTCCCTCTTCATTGCGGGAACATATATGACGTAAATATATATCGTCGTAAGATGGAGGATGCCATGCATAATAGCAGGAATCTAAATAGGCGTCTTGCACTGCTTGACAGCCTGCGGGGAATCACATTGATCAGCATGATCTTATATCACGCCTGCTGGGACGTCGTCTATATCATAGGCGCGGACTGGCCCTGGTACAGAAGCCGCGGCGGATTTATCTGGCAGCAGAGCATCTGCTGGACCTTCATCCTCCTGTCCGGTTTCTGTATTCCTTTTTCCAGGCGGCTCTTGCGGCGCGGGCTCATAGTATTTGGCGCCGGAGCACTGGTTATGCTGGTCACCAACTTGGTACTTCCAGAGGACCGCGTCATATTTGGTGTGCTGACTTTAATTGGCTCATGCATGCTTCTCATGGCTCTTGTGCGTGCCCTGACCGGAAACAGAACAGACATGACCGTCGGTCCCGCTAGTGAGCGGAGCGGTCAGGATTACAGAGAAGCAAATCATGAAGAGGGTAGTGGCATTTTTAGTGCAGAGATCAAACTACTTATATTTGCCGCGCTATTTGTTTTTTTAAGAGATATCAATAGCGGTGTGATCGGTACGGGGCTTCTTCATCGGGTCATTCCGGTGATCCCGAATATTTCCGTGGCGCTGCCGGAATTCCTGTATAGCAATCTCTTCACAGCCTATCTGGGATTCCCACCGCTTGATTTTTATTCCACAGACTACTTTTCGCTGATCCCCTGGACATTCCTGTACCTGTGCGGCTATGAGCTGCATCATATCGCTCGGAAGAAGGGAATATTGGAATTGCCGATCATGAAGAAGGAGATTAAGCCCCTCTCGTTCATGGGGAGAAATTCTCTTACCATCTATCTTTTGCATCAGCCGGTGCTGTATGGGCTTGTTCTTTTATATAGTGCCATCAGACATTGAAACTGCTGAACCTAAATCCAGGGGGAATGATTGCGTTTCCATAGGCGATGCGGGAGCCAACCTGGCAGGACATAGAGCCGGGGGCGTGAAGCAATAGGACGCAATGGTCCGTGGTGTACACAGCTTGACAGCTTGAGAAATCCAGCCGGATAGTGTATAGTATGCGTAAATAAACGTAAAGAAAATGTAAACATTACAGCTGCGTTAAAGGCGGATTCGGACGGGCGGGTCCGCATTCATTTAGTGGTAGAGAAGCTTATATGAATATAAGGGAAAACAGCTTTTGGTATAAGCTCAAAGAGAAGCTGGTCCCTATTCTGGCGGTTATTGTTGTCGCTGTACTTATCTGGATTGCGTTCGGAAATAAGATTCCGGGATTGATCCCCCTGCTCAAAGAGGGAGATGGTCAAAAGATTGCTGATTACCTATCCCAGGAAACCGGGATCAAGGGGATTATTGCGGTCATTTTGCTTCAGATGATCCAGGTTGCGAGTATTGTGATGCCCGGGATGGCGATTCAGGTGGCTTCGGGCCTGATCTATGGATGGCTCGAGGGCTTCCTTATGTGCTATTTCGGGTTTGTACTTTCAAACTTTCTGATATTCCTGTTTGCCAGGAAAATGGGAAGCGATCGCATCAAAGACGTATCCATGGGCAGGATGAGCCAGTGGCTGATGGAAAGGCTAAACGGGACAAAGCCGCAGTTTATGGTGGTGATCGCCAACATGGTTCCGGCCATTCCCAACGGGGTGATCCCCTTTATAGCTGCCAAAACATCCATTACGGCCAAGGAGTATGTGAAGGCTGTCGCAATGGGCAGCTGGCTGCAGATCCTGACTTCCTGCATGGCGGGGCAGTTCATCATTCAGGGACAATGGCTGTTCACAGGACTGGCAATCGCTTTTCAATGTGTGATAATCGCGGTGATTCTCTGGAAGAAAGAATGGTTCATGAGCAGGATCAAATAAGGATGCAGGATATGGGCGCAAAAGACCTTTGGGGTCAGAGCATAGAACCACAGCGTGAGAACTGCCCGAGACAGAGCATAAAGGTAGAGAATACATTACAACATACAGCATAGACGTACAGCAGAGGAGCACAGAGTGCAGGAAGAACGAAAGGATGTCGGGCTTGCCCTGGCGGAAAGCCTGAAAGATCTGGTACAGAGAGTGCCGTTTGAAAAGATAACGATCAAGCAGATCACGGATGGAGCGGGCGTCATTCGTGTTACTTTTTATAACCATTTTCAGGACAAATATGACCTGCTCCAATTCATTATCCGTAAGGAGATTCTGGAGCCGGTCGGTATTTTGCTCAAGAACAATATGTACAAGGAATCGCTCACCTTGATTTTTACCAATCTGAAAAAGGACAGTGCTTTCTATGAAAAGGCTGTGCGGATCGAGGGGCAGAACTCCTTTGAGGCGATTACGGAGGAGTGCATTTATAAGCTGCTCCTGGAGCTCTTTAGCGAGAGAAGCAGTGGGAAGCCCCACTCCAAGCATCCGTGGCTCACCGTGGACTCGTTGGCCAGATATTATGCAAGGTCCATGAATTTCGTCGTCATCTACTGGATCCGGTCCGGCATGACAGTCTCTCCGGAGGAAGTGGCCAACATTTATGAGTATGTTGTGACCAGGTCTCTTTGGGATATACTGGAGGAATTGTAACAACTACACTTTGCTTAGTTTGTTATATCAAACATAGACAAATGGCACTATTTGTATATCGGCTTTGAACAGCGTCAAAGGATTGAATATGTTCATATTCAGTCCTTTTTTTTATACTCATTGGCAGTGAAAAGAAAGGAGAGATCATAGGATTATGAAGAGCTTTGGCAATGTTGTGGTCAAACTAAGACACCTGATCATGGCGCTTGCGCTGATCCTCATGGTTCCGGCCATCTGGGGATATCTGCACACAAGAGTCAATTACGATATTTTGACCTACCTGCCGGACAGCATTGAGACCATTCAGGGTCAGAACATCCTGATGGATGAGTTCGGAACGGGCGCGATCACCATGCTGATCGTGGAGGATAAGGAGGACAAGGATATCGTCGCCCTCAGACAAGAGATCGAGAAGATCGATCACGTCAAGAAGGCCCTCTGGTACGACAGCTTTGCGGATATTACCGTTCCCAAGGAGATGCTTCCTCCCAAGATCAGAGATGCATTTATCAACGGAAACGCCACATTGATGGCCATTATCTATGATTCCTCGACTTCATCGGATGAGACGATGGAAGCTGTTACAGAGATCCGCAAGGTGCTGGACAGCGGCTGCTATCTGCAAGGTATGTCAGCGGTCATTACTGATACAAAGGATCTTGCGGAGTCGGAGGAACCCATTTATGTAGCGATTGCGGTGCTGCTCGCATCCATCGTGCTGGCGCTTAGCATGGATACGTTCCTGGCGCCGGTATTCTTCCTTCTTTCGATCGGAATGGCGATTATTTATAATCTGGGTTCCAATTATTTCTTCGGTGAAGTATCTTATATTACAAAGGCGCTGGCAGCAGTTCTGCAGCTCGGCGTCACAATGGATTACTCGATTTTCCTGTGGCACAGCTTTAAGGAGAATGAGGCCAAACATGCGGACGCCAAGGAGGCCATGGCGGTTGCCATCAACGAGACACTTAAATCCGTTGTGGGTTCATCCGTCACGACCATTGCCGGTTTTGCGGCACTGTGCTTTATGACCTTCCGCTTCGGACTGGACGTCGGCCTTGTCATGATGAAGGGTGTTGCGCTGGGCGTTGTGAGCTGTGTAACCATCCTGCCGTCTATGATCCTTGCGTTTGAAAAGCCGATCGAGAAGACGAGGCACAAACCCCTGCTTCCTTCCTTTAACAGAATCCCGGATTTTGTGCAGAAGCACAACAAAGCCATTTTTATCATCTTCCTGCTGGCATGGATTCCAGCTATCTACGGATATACGCATTATGACATTTACTACGATATCATCCAGACGCTGCCCAAGAATCTTCCTTCCATGGTGGCCAGCCAAAAAATGGAAGATACCTTCAGCATGAATAACACGCTGATGATTCTGGCAGATGCAGACATGGACGCCAAGTCCGGCGACAAGATGGCATCGGAGATCAGAAATCTGGATGGCGTAAAGAGCGTCATTTCTGTGGACAGCTTCATGGGAGAGGGCATTCCCAGAGAAATCCTGCCCGAGGAGGCAACAGATGTGCTGTATGGCGGAGGATATCAGCTGATCCTGGTCAGCAGCGAATATGTGACGGCTACCGAAGAGGTCAATCAGCAGATCGATGCGATCAATGAGATTATCCACCGGTACGATAAGAATGCGATGCTGATTGGCGACGCGCCTTGTACCAAGGACCTGATCGCAATCTCCAACCACGACTTTAACGTCGTCAACTGGGCATCGATCGGTATTATCGCGACAATCATTTTGTTCGTATTCATGTCCCTGAGTCTTCCGGTGCTCCTGGTGCTTGTCATTGAGTGCGCCATCTTCATCAACATGGGACTGGCCTATTATACGGGCACATCGCTTCCCTTCATTGCATCGATCGTCATCGGAACGATCCAGCTGGGATCCACCGTTGACTATGCGATCCTGATGACCAGCAGATATCAGGTGGAGAGGGCCTCCGGCAAGGACAAGAAAGAAGCGGTTCTGATTGCCCACAAGACCTCGATCCAGAGTATATTTATAAGCGCAATGTCCTTCTTTGCATCCACCTTCGGTGTGGGCATGTATTCAGGCATTTCCGTCATCTCTTCTCTGTGCATGCTGATGGCGAGAGGCGCCCTGATCAGTATGGTGACGGTTATATTTGCGCTCCCTGCGGTTCTTCTTCTGTTTGATCCGATCATTGTAAGAACCAGCCGGGGCTTCAGAAGTAAAGATGTAAGTGTAGAGAATCAGGACAGAAAGCTGTCCCATTCCATTTCATAAAGGAGATGTGTAATCATGAAAAGAAAACAGGTTCTTGCCCTGCTTCTTGCAGTGGCGATGACAGCAAATATGTCCATGCCGGCTATGGCGGCGTCTGTGACACCCGTCTACGGCAGCATTTATACACATTCTGAGGCGGTGGAAACCATCACAGAAGAGGATCTGGCAGCCGCACTCTCCGCAGCAGTAAAAGGAAACGGAGATAGCGCCCAATCCCAGAATGCAGAAAAGGAAGAAACCGTATACGTATTCACGGACGCAAGCGGCAAGCAGAAGAGCATGACCGTTTCCAACTGGCTCAAGAACAAGGACGGCGCGGACAAGCTCTACGACAACTCCGCACTGCAGAATATCGAGAACGTCAAGGGCGATGAGACCTTTACACAGAACGGCGAGATGGTGACATGGAACGCGGGCGGCAATGACATCTACTACCAGGGAACGACCGACAAGCAGCCGCCGGTTCAGCAGAAGATCACCTATTACTATGAGGGGCAGGAGATCGCTCCCGAAGATCTGGCCGGCAAGACCGGTAAGGTCACTATTCACATTGACTATGAGAACACAGAGAAGTATGACGACGTATACGTCCCCTTCACGACCATGACAGGCATCATCTTCTCCAATGACAATGTGAAGAACGTCTCCGTCGACAATGGCTCTGTCATCTCCGAGGGCAAGAACACGGTTGTCGTCGGCATGGCTTTCCCGGGTCTCTCTGACAGCCTGCAGGGTGCAAAGGACGATGCAGAGCATCTGCTCGATGAGACAGAGGCCAGCCAGAAGTCCAAGGACAAACTGAACGACCTGGAGATCCCGGATTCGGTCGAGATCACACTGGATGCCACAGACTTCAAGATGAGCACCTGCATGACAATGGTATTCTCCGGCCTCTTCGATGATGACGAAGAGATCGAAGAGGACCACGAGAGTATTCTCAAAGATATGGACGACAAGATCGCCGATCTCGAACAGGATGGCAGCGATCTGGCGGACGGTGCAGGGCAGCTCTCCGATGGTATCGAAGAAGCAGAAGATGGCAGCAGCCAGCTCTCTGACGGCGCAGGACAGCTCTCTGACGGCATCAAAGAGTACACAGACGGCGTTTCCAAGGTCAACGAAGGTGCCGGCAAACTCAAAGATGGAACCGGTACGCTTGTCAATAGCCTGCCTACGCTGACAAAAGGTCTCAAGACTTACACAGACGGCGTCGCGCAGGTCGACGAGGGACTGGGAACTCTGGTGGACAGCCTTCCCGACCTCAAGAATGGCGCATCTGCACTCAGCAGCGGACTTGCGCAGTTCGGCGGCGGCGTCAGCGAACTCACAGACGGACTCGGCACCCTGAAGGCGGGGACACAGCAGCTGACAGGCAATTCACAGGCGCTCAATGACGGCGTTTCACAGCTCTCCGATGGCGCCTCACAGCTGCAGGAAGGAATTAAGAATTACACGTTCGGCGTGGAGACCCTCAAAGCGGGAACAGGCAAACTGCTTGCAGAGGAGAATCTGCCCGCGCTTTCCGCCGGTGCCAAAACACTCAAGGATGGCATTGACGGCTATGCGGGCCGCGTAGCAGGCGTAGCCGGTCAGATCGGCGATGGCGCGCAGCAGATGGTTGACAGTGCCGCAGGTGCGCAGGAAGCTATTGAGAAAATTAGCGGCGCCGGAGCGTCAATCGGTACATTAGCGAATGGTGCAAAGAGCGTCTCCGATGGAGCAGCGAGCGTCAAAGAAGCTGTGGACAACACGGTTATGCCGGTGGTCTCTGCAATCGATGGCGCAGCCGGAGAAGTCTCGGCGGACACTGCCAGCCAGGAGGGCAAGGAGGCCGGACTCGATGAAGCGGGCCAGGTGGAAGCCGGCACTGCAGAAATCGGCGATGAGGTCTATGATGCGGTTCTTAGCCTGCTCCCTGAGGACTTGGAAAACAGGGAAGATATTGCACAGGCAGCAGCTGACAAGGCAGAGGAGAAGACCAATGAACAGTTAAATCTTCTTGCGGACGAGGCAAATAAAAAGATCGATAAGGCAGCCTCTACGGCGGCCTCTACGGCAGCAGAAAAAGCTGCCGGCACCGCAAACGAAAAGCTAAACGGCATCAAAGAGGCGGCTTCCGGTCTCAGTACCGGCCTCGGCGGCGTCTCTGAAAGTCTGCAAGCGGTTTCTGAAGGCGCAAGCGGCGTCTATGGCGGAATCAATGAAATGGGTGAAACCGTGAGCGGTCTGGCAGAGGATCTTTCTGATCTCTCTACCGGTCTACAGCAGCTTTCCGGCGGCGCGAGCCAGCTCAAGACTGCCGCTGACGCAGTTCAGGATGGATCTAAGCAGCTGCAGGCAGGCGCTGACGCGGTCTATCAGGGTATTGGCGCCGACAGCTCCCAAGGCGTCTGGGGCGGTATTCATTCACTTCGCGATGGATTTGACCAGGTGACCGGTGAAAATGGAGAAAACAACGACGCCCTTAATCAAGGCGCAGCGGCTCTGAGCGCAGGACTCTCTCATGAGCCTGCAAGTAAGGAGGATACACCCGGTCTCAAACAGGCCATTGCCGCCTATACAGCCGGCGTCACCAGTGTCGACGGAGGCGTGCAGAAACTCCACGAAGGCGCTAAGGTGCTCAACGGAAGCATGCAGACAATCCTTGACGGATCCAAGAAACTGGATGAAGGCGCAAAGGCACTTTCAGAAGGCGCAAGTACGCTCAAGAAAGGCACCGGAGAACTCACGAAGAACAACAAGATGCTGGGCGACGGCGCCAAGAAACTGGCGAACGGTGCCAAAGAACTGGCCGGCGGCATGACTGAGCTCAAGGACGGCACACAGACGCTCGCTGACAACAGCGGAAAGCTCACGGAAGGTGCTTCCACACTCAGCGAAGGCGCTGCAAAGCTGGCTGACGGTATGTCCCAGATATCATCCGGCGCATTGGAGCTCAAGGATGGCTGCGTCAAGCTCAACGAAGAAGGCGTGCAGAAACTGGCAAACCTTTACAAGACAGACGTCAAGTCCATCGACAACCGGATCAGCCTGCTCAAGGATGCGGCGAAGTCTTATAAGACGTTCAGCGGCGCATATAATCCTGACCAGGCGAGAGTGAAATTCATCTATAAGGCAGACAGCATTGAGTCCAAGGACTGATCTGTTTGTACGATAAAGAATACAACGTAGTAAGGATAAAGAAATGGGCAGTATACTAGTCATTTCCCTCGCCCTGGCGCTGAGTACCTACGGGATCGCGGCGCACAGGGGAGCCAATCTGGTTAAAGTGGATCGTTATACAGTGATCATGTCCGCCATATGGGGGAGCCTGGAATTTGTATCCGCTCTTGTCGGCTATGGAGTCGGCAGATGGGTACTGGCAGGAAGGATCGCGGAGGAACAGAATCGATTCTGGGTCCATGTGCTGGCAGGGGTCCTCATGGCAGCGGTCGGCTTTCGCATGCTTCTGCATGCCTTCCAGAAGAAAACCCTGTTGGAACACAGGATGGATACGGTGGATATCAAGACGGATACGATTCTTTCACTGCGGTTATGCGTTCAGGCACTTTTTCTGGGAATTGCCTGCGGACTGCTCATTCTTCCGATCCGAACCCTTCTGATCAGCATATTCGGCTTTTCTGCGATTTTTGCCGGAATTGGCTATGTGAGCGGGAGAGCAAACGGAGCTCTCTTCACAGATCAGGCGACCGGCATTGGCGGCGGACTGCTGTGCTTATTGGGGATTGTTTTACAATTGGCATAATAGAAAAGGGGCGCTGCCCTTGCTGAACAACCAGCAAGGGCAGCGCCCCTTTTTTAACGTATGATCGCCATTTATCATCTGAAGATAGGCTTTATAGCTTCGGGCACCCTCACC
>ODAI011671391.1_pt1 | contig 10552 bp, 7 predicted proteins | sample 1539321 | NCBI WGS metagenome assembly ODAI01 (sample SAMN02144231, study PRJEB22623) | gut metagenome | biome: sheep rumen | host: Ovis aries | place: New Zealand | reverse complement strand
TCCACCGTGGACTGGGCCTTCCTGGAGTCCTGCCTCCGGGAGGATTTGAACGAGACCGCGGAGCGGGTCATGGCGGTCCTGCGCCCGGTGAAGCTGACGGTGACCAACTATCCCGAGGGCCAGAGCGAGGAGGTCGAGGTGGAGAACAACCCCGTGGATCCCTCTGCCGGCACCCGGAAGGTCCCCTTCTCCCGTCACCTGTATATCGAGGCCGACGACTTCATGGAGGAGCCTGTCCCCAAGTACAAGCGGCTGACCCCCGGCGGCCTGGAGTGCCGTCTCAAGGGCGCCTATATCATCCGCTGCACCGGCTGCGTAAAGGACGAGAACGGAAACGTCACCGAGGTCCTCTGCGAGTATGACCCCGATTCCAAGGGCGGCAACCCCGCCGACGGCCGGAAGATCAAGGGCGCGGCCATCCATTGGGTGGACGCGGAAACCGCCGTGGACGCCGAGGTCCGGCTGTACGACTACCTGTTCAGCGATCCCGAGCCCGACGGCGGGGACAAGGACTTCCTGGAGTGCCTGAACCCCGGCAGCCTGACGGTCCTGGACGGCTGCAAGGTGGAGAAGAGCCTGGCGGAGGTCCCCATGCCCGAGAAGGGAAAGACCGCCACCGCCTTCCAGTTCATGCGGCAGGGCTACTTCTGCCTGGACAACCGGGATGCCAGACCGGATCACCTGGTCTTCAACCGCAGCGTCGCCCTGAAGGACAGCTACAGCAAATAATATCTCGCACTACATTTTCACTCCTGCCTGCACTTTGCCGGCAGGAGTTTTTTCTTTATCCCGGTACCCGGTCCGGCAAGGGCATCCTCTCCCCCTTTGACGGCCCGGTGTCTTTCACCGCCTGCTGCAGCCCCAGCGTTTTCCTCGCTTTCATGATGCGTCGGACATTCATTGTCCGACATACAGCACCGTAAGGTGCTGTAGAATTCTTTCTCTTTCTCTATATCTTTCTCTATATCTATATCTTTCTCTATTTCTTGGCGACATTCGTGTTACGGCAGGGCTACACTGTCGCCTCCTTCCTTCTTTTCTTGCAGTCTCCCCTGCCTCTCTGCCGCATAGATCTCGCATCCAGCAGCTTCGCCATCTCGCCGATGAAAACAGCAAACCACACTGTTTTCTTTCGGAGCGGTTCGCTTCAACTGATAAACATAGTCCTTGTGATACATCATCTTTTTCGTGTAAACCTGCGAACTGAGTTGAATATGGTGATTTCGGAAATATACGATTGAGGGTGGGCATGATCCTTCAGTATGCTGGAATGGGGCAGGTGCCGACACTGCAGCCGGAACAGCTGCCGGAGCAGCACCCGAACGAACCGAAGCAGAAGGAGTCCTTGCGGTCAGCCGCCTCCAGCATCTCTTGCTATACGCGAATCAGTTTATCCGAATGAAGAGGAACAAAAAAGAAAGTAGGCACGTTTCAGTGTCTACTTTCATCTTATCAGGTACAGCAGATTATCCTGCTTCCGTTTAATTTCTGATTTGATGCGGAGAATCGCCCCTGTCTTATTTATCCCCGTATTCCCGGCGGAAGGAGGCGAGGAGCTCGTCCAGGTCTTCCTCGGAGTGGGTAGGCGTGGCGGAGTCGCGCCCGATCAGGGTGGAGATATCGCGATCTCCCGGCAGAACGCCGTGGGACTCAGAGGCAGGGCGCTGAATCCGCTGGATCTTCGTCCCTTTGCTCTGGGCTGAAGGAGAGGACGGAAAGGCCTGACCCGTGCTCTCAGCAGGACGGGGAGCAGTCCCCTGCCGCGGAACCGCTTGCACGGGAGTGCGGCCGGCCGAAGGATTCTGTTGCGGGCGGGCCGAACCTCCGGCATGCGGCTGTACAGGATGGGGAGCCGATTGCTGATGATAGGAAACGCTGCGGCTGCCGGCATCGGCATGGGTCTGCTGCGCCGGGCGCTGCACTGTGTGGACCTGTGTGCCGGAATGCTCCCGCACCGGGCGAGCATCCTCCGGGCGGCGGTCAACCCGAATGGGGGTTCTTTTCTCCGCATCGCGCTGCTGCTCCCGCTCCCAGACTCTTCTCTCCACCTGTGCCCTGCGGTAGAAGCGGGAGAAGATGCGAAGGGCAACCAGAAGCACAAACAGGACCACCAGAGCGATGAGAACGGTTTTTAGCGTGGTGGATGTAAAGAAATCGTGGATTTTCTGGTTGCGGATGATTTTTGCGTCCAGCTCCACGTCCGCATCCGCTGTGAGGCGGACGGAGGCGTATTTCTCACCCCGGACGTAGACGTTGATGGTGCCGATCTCCGTGCCCCCCTTCACAGGGGCAACCAGGGCACCCGTATCCGGAATAATCTCAGTGACAATTTCCTTTTGCTGAATGTCATTGGGGACCAGCAGCACCAGCGTCTCGGAGGCGCAGAGGGCCACGGTGCCCTTGTTTTTGGCATTTTCCACCGGGAAGCGCTGCATGGGTTCGCCCGCGAGGAAGATGGTTTTGTTGGTGAAATTGGAGAAGGCCCACTCATAGAGGGTGACGCTGTCCTGGAAGTTCTGGTAATCGCCGGCGAAGGTGTAGGTCAGGGGGCCGTTGCAACCTAAGACAATGGCCATGATGCGGGAATCCTTCCGCGGGCAGACGGAGACCAGGCAGTAGCCGGCAGGCTTGGTGAATCCGGTTTTCACGCCCACAACACCGTCATAAATGTAGCCGTTGCCGTAGAGGCCGTCGGTGCTCATGAGGGCGTTGGAATTGTGGATGTCGAACCCGTCGGGCCGGTAATTGGTGCCGTGGACATGATAATCCGCCGTGCCGCAGACTCTGGCAAAGAGTGGGTGCGACATGGCCTCTCTCGTGATCAGATACAGGTCATAGGGGCAGGAGAAATGGCCCTCGGTGCGGTTGAGCATACCGCAGGTGTCGTTATAATGGGTGCTGATGCAACCGAGAGAATCTGCCCGGTCATTCATCATGTTGACAAATGCCCCGATGCTTCCTGCCACGTGGGTGGCGATGGCATTGCACGCGTCGTTGGCAGAATGAACCAGAGCGCAGTAGATCAGATCTTCAAAGGTAAAGGTCTCTCCCGGCTGAATGTTGGCGTTGGAGGAGCTGACGTCCAGCCCCTGGAGGACATCGGCCTGGGCTGTCACCTGGTCGTCCAGGTTCACCTGTCCCCGCTCCACAGCCTCCACCGCCAGCAGGCAGGTCATAATCTTGGTGAGACTTGCGATGGAATGAAACTGGTCCTTATTCAGCTCATAGAGGATAGTGTCGGTATTCATGTCCACCACGAGGGCAGCGTCGGCACTCTGAAGATGAGGCGGATCCACCGCAGCAAACGCCGGGGCGGAGAGAAGCGGCACAAAAAGGCAAAGTGCCAAAAGAATGGGAAGAATTCTCTTGTATTTCATAGACGCTCCAGAGAGATGTGAAAGTTTTTTCCTATCTTAGCACAGTTCCGGAAAAATATCCACAAAAATAAGCATGCGGTGCGTGTTATCCTTGCCTTGTCTCCTCTCTTCTGATAAAATAAGGGGAACGTTATCACAGGCTCGCTCGAGATCCGTGCCGATACGCTGCCCGCTCCGGATTCAAATGGAACGGAGTATAATAGTGTGGTAACAATATTATGTATACAGTTTTATGGAGACTCTTATGAATTTTCGAGCCTTTCTGGCCATACTGGTCTGTAAAACACTGCGCTTTCTCTCCCGTCTGCTGCATCGGGGCGGAACGGCCATGCCCGGCAGATGGGCGGTGAGGATCTGCCCGAATCTGCTTTCCATTCTGGCACGGGATGTGAAAACCATAGCCGTGACCGGCACCAACGGGAAAACCTCCACCAGCCGTATGATTGAGGAGGCCTTTGCCGAGCAGGGTCTGGATTATTTTGCAAACCGCTCCGGGGCCAACCTGATGAGTGGGGTTGTGACCGAGTTTGTGATGAACTGCTCCCTCACGGGAAAGATGCGCAGGCACAACGCCGTGATTGAGTGCGACGAGGCGGCTTCAAGAACCGTGTTCGCCCAGCTGAAGCCGAAGGTGATTCTGGTGACCAATCTCTTTCGCGACCAACTGGACCGCTACGGTGAGGTGACCCACACGCTGGAGAATATCCGCTTCGGGATTCATGGTGCACCGGATGCGGTGCTCTGCCTCAATGCCGACTGCTCCCTCACCTCTTCCCTGGCACTGGATCTGCCCAACAGAGCTGTCTTTTACGGGCTGGAGAAGGGTGCCGTCGCCTCCCGGGAGAAGCCGGAGATCTCGGACGCCACCCACTGCATCCGCTGCAAAACGGAATATGACTACAGCTACATCACCTACGCCCACCTTGGCGGATTTCAGTGCCCCCATTGCGGCTACAGCCGGCAGAAGGCTCAATACGCCGTAACGGCCGTGACGGAAACACGCCCTGACGGCAGCAGCACCAAAATGCGGATCGGGGAAAAGACCTACCGGATGGATGTGAACCTTCCGGCGGTATACAACATCTACAACGCTGCAGGATGCGTCGCCGCGCTGACGGAGTTCGGCATCCCGGCGGAAACAGCCGTGACGGCACCCGCCCGCTTCCAGTGCGGCTTCGGCCGGATGGAAAAGTTTGATCTCGCCGGCGGAACGAGAGTGATGCTGGTGAAAAACCCGGCCGGATGCAACCAGGTGTTGGAGTTTCTCCAGAGCGTGCAGGAGGAATACATCCTCGTCATCTGCCTCAACGACCGAGGCGCCGATGGGACGGATGTTTCCTGGATCTGGGATGCTGACTTTGAAAGACTGACTGCGCTCAGGCCGAATCTGACAAAGGTGATTGTTTCAGGGGACCGGACGGGCGACATGCACGTGCGTGTGAAATACGCCGGGTTGGAGGAGGGCGTGATCGCGGAAGAACGGGACTATGAAGCGCTGATCACCTCCCTCATGAAGGAGTCGCTGCCTGTTTTCATCATGCCCACCTACACGGCCATGGTGGATCTTCGCACCGTAATCATCCGCCATGTGGGCGGAACGGAATTCTGGGAATGAGAGGATGCGAAACATGGAACTGAACATCTGCCATATGTATCCCGACGTGCTCAATCTCTACGGTGACCGGGGCGACATCATCACCCTATGCCGGCGTCTGAACTGGAGAGGGATTGATGCCAACGTCACCCGGCTGCCCATCGGGGAAAAGGCCGACCTGGGGAAGGCTGACCTGATCTTCATCGGCGGCGGGCAGGATTTTGAGCAGCAGGTTCTTCTGGAGGATCTCCATCGGGGAAAAGACAAGGAAATCCGTGCCGCAGCGGAGGATGGGGTGACATTTCTCACCATCTGCGGCGGCTACCAGATGCTGGGCAGCTATTACGAAACCTATGAGGGGCAGCGCTGCGATTTTATCGGCGTGCTGGACCTGTACACCGTGGGCTCAAAAGACAGAATGATCGGCAACTACTGCTTTACCTGCGAAGAGGAATCCGGCGGGAGCACCGTGGTAGGATTTGAAAACCACAGCGGCAGAACCATGCTGGGCAGCGGTGTCAGGCCCCTGGGCAGGGTCCTGTCGGGCTACGGCAACAACGGAAAGGACGGAACGGAGGGTGCCCGCTACAAAAATGTTTTCGGCACCTACAGTCACGGTCCCCTGCTGCCGAAAAACCCCGCCTTCTGTGACTTTCTCCTTCTCACCGCCCTGCAACGAAAGTACGGCACGACGGAGCTTGCACCTCTGGATGATGCACCGGAGATCAGCGCCCATGACGAGATGCTCGCCCGCCTTTCCCATCAGAAAAACCACGGATAGTATCCGAAAAGCAATCGGCAGAATGTACAAATCTGAGCTTAGCTTTTTGTGCATTCTGCTGTTTTTTTGAAATCTTTTGTTTTAATTGCCAAGAGAAAGCCATGTTGTGTTAGGATGTTAACATATCTTTTATAACAGGAGGAAAACATCATGAGCACCTTTGCTGAGTTCTGCACTTCTATTGTAGGTAAGGTTCTTCTGGCCCTTGTGGTCTGGTTTGTAGGGAAGTTTGCCATTAAAAAGATTCTCGGCCTGATGGACAAAATCAAGGGCCTGGACAAAATTGAACCCAACACCCGCACGTTTATCAACAGTGCAGTGAAATGGTTGCTGTATGTGATTCTGATTGTCTCCATCGTGTCCATTCTCGGCGTACCGATGGCATCTGTCATCACGGTGCTGGGTACTGCTGGCGCCGCCGTGGCATTGTCGCTGCAGGGATCTCTTGCCAACCTGGCAGGCGGCATCATGATGGTGATTTTCAAGCCTTTCAAAGTAGGTGACTTTGTGGAGGCGGCGGGAGTATCCGGCGTGGTAAAAGAGATAACCCTTTTCTACACTGTGCTCAACACCCCGGACAATTGCCGCATTCATGTGCCCAACGGCTCTCTGATGAATGCCAACATCATCGACTACTCCGCCGAGGATACCCGCCGTGTGGACCTTACATTTGCCTGCGCCAAGAGTGAAAGCCCCGCTGCCATCCAGAAGCTGATTCTCGAGGCCATGCGTGAAAACGAAAAAGTGCTTGCTGATCCCGCCCCCTTTGCCCGTCTCTCCGGCGGAACCAATGAGGCCATGCAGTTCACTGCCAGGGCATGGTGCAAATCCGCCGATTATTGGGATGTGTATTTTGATCTGACCCAGGCCGTAACCGAAAAGCTGGGTGAAAATGGCGTTCAGGCGCCTGCCGTACGGGTGATCAGCGGAAGCTGAAAGCGATGAACTACCGCATTGAGAGGCATTCCGGCGAGAGCGCCTACATGCAGCTCTATCACCAGCTCCGGTCAGACATTGTGAGCGGCGTGCTGCCGAAGGGCACAAAGCTGCCTTCCAAGCGAGTGCTGGCTGCTGAGCTGGGTTTAAGCGTTATCACGGTGGAGCATGCCCTCGCCCTCCTCACGGATGAGGGATATACGGAGTCAAGGCCGAGAAGCGGTTTCATCGTCTGCTTCGACGGTCTTCCCTCTTCCGTTCCCCTGCTTCACAGGGCCACACTGGAGGATATGCAAGCCTCCCACTCCGCTCCGGAAGACTTTCCCTTCAGCATCCTATCCCGCACTATGCGCGATGTTTTGACCAGACAGGGGAAGCGGATACTGGATGTCTCCCCCCGTTGCGGATGCATGGAGCTGCGGCAGGCCATTGCGGCATGGCTGGGAAGGAGCAGATCCTTGCAGGTGAGGCCGGAGCAGATTGTCATCGGCTCCGGGTCGGAATACTTCTACGGTCTTGTTGTCCGCCTTCTCGGGCGAGAACGGCCTTTCGGCATTGAGGACCCTTCTTATGAAACTATTCGCAGAACCTATGAATCCTGCGGGGCGGTATGCCGACTGCTGCCCATGGCCTCCGACGGGATCTCCTCTCCAGCCCTGGAAAACTGTGACGCCGGTGTCCTGCACGTGACGCCCTACCACAGCTACCCCAGCGGTGTAACCGCCACTCCGGCCAAACGCCGTGAATACGCTCACTGGGCAGAGGCGCACAATGCCGTGATTGTGGAGGATGACTACGACTCAGAGCTCGCTCCGCTGCAGCAGCGGGCCGATTCTATCTTCTCTCTGTTGCCCGGTCGGGTGCTGTATGTAAACTCCTTCTCAAAAATTATTGCCTCAGCACTGCGTACCGCTTTTCTCATTCTCCCAGATCCGCTTCCCGACGGCTGGGCAGAAACGCTGCAGCATCTCACCTGCCCCGTGCCGGTTTACAACCAGCTGGTGCTGGCAGAGTTTCTCAATGAAGGTCATCTGGAACGCTATGTCAGCCGTAGGCGAAAAAAGATGGGCCTGAAAAAATGAAAGCTGGTAAAGTCCTGATAAAACAAAATGCACTCCCTCAGCTGCCGACAGGCAACTGAGGGAGTAATGATTTTTTTCGAAGCTCTATTTACCGTAAGCTTTAACGTTCAGATCTCTCTTTCCGTTATGCTGCGGAAGGGAGCTTGTCTTGAAAGAGTGCCGTCAGGGTATCGCGGATCTCCTCCTCGGTGGTGAGCTCCGTCGGTTCTCCTTCCGGAATGGTGACTGAAGCATCGGTATCCCGGATCAGAGCGCGGATTTCGAAGGCTTTGTCGGTCTTTGCAGTCTCGTCATAGCTGTCAAACGCCAGCAGCGCCAGAATGCCTTCCGCATCATCCGTCACGGTGAGCGTAAAGCCGGTGGTTTCACCCACCTCGCCGCGCACTTCTAAATAGGGGGAACCTTTCCCGAAGGCGTAATTGATAACAGCCTGAAGTGCCTCGCTTTCCAGCTTGCCGCTGATGCCGTTTTCATCCTCGGCAGCAGTATTGAGGCACAGAACCTCAGCTGTATCGCCGGTGTACATCACAAGGGCATCTCTGCGTCCCTCGGCAATGGTGCCGAAGGTCTCATACCCCAAGCCCATGCCATAAGTCGCGTTGGTCCCCTTGACAGATACGATGTGGTCGTCATCTTCTGCCATGGCCATTTCAAAGACGGTTCCGTCGAGCATGGAAGCAATACTGTCCACGCTGCTATGCATGGAATCCAATGCCGACCGGAAGCTCTCCATCACGGAAGACACATATTCCTCTTCAGTGGCGTAGCCCTGACTGTCTGCAGCGTACTGGGCCTTCAGGCCGGACTCGACCACACGCATGAATGCGTCATCATTCTGAACCTTTTCAACCAGCTGGGTGAGCATATTGCTCCACTCCTCTTTGCTTGGCGTAAAGGTGGTAATCTTGCAGGGTACGGTCTCCTTCAGCCCAGGAAGCTCGTAATCTGCCGTGCCCGTCTCGGTGTTGTTCTCATTGCGGATACCGGAAATGATGTTGAGATAATCTCTTGCGTGGAACATCAGCTCCATGACGGCACCGGGATCCAGAGAAGCTGTCATAGCGTCCACACTGATGCCGGAATCACTGCCTGCTTCCACAGACACTTTCAGTTGCTGCATCGTGTCACGGCTGATGTAGTACTGTTCATCTGAAAGCTCGGGAAAGGTGAAGTACAGTCCGTCGTCATCCACCCAGACGATGGTATGGATGGGATCCTCACCGTGGAAAACCACGTCTCCCTCCATGGCGAAGGCCTCTCCCTGCCCGTCCACCGTGAGATCAATGGTGGAATCGTTGATCCATGCATCCGCCTCACCGAGGCCCACAGCCTTACCCGTAACATGGATGGACTTGTTGGAAACTGCTTCTGCATTCTCAGTGCTCGGCGCAGCTTTTGTCGGCTCAGCTTCTGCTGCCCCGGCTTCCGTGTCAACTGCAGCTTCTGCTTCCGTAGGTGTTTCCCCCAGGATGGCGGCAATAGCCGGTTCATAACTCTCCACATAGGCACCTACAACCGGGGCCGCAGCGAAGTTGCCTTCTCTGTCTACAAAGAAGGTGGTGGGAAATGCGTCAAACGCAAACACCTCGTCTATATTCTCCGGAGGCAGAATCACCGTGTAGGTCACGCCCGCATCTTCCAGTATGCCTCTTGCGGTTTCCAATGCAACAGGATCATCCCCGTCATAGAGGATGCCGACGATGGCACAGTCCTTCTCCGCCAGGCGTTCATTCATGGCAGCAAGCTCCGGCATCTCTCCGATGCAGGGACCGCACCAGGACGCCCAGATGTTGACCATCGTCACTTCGTGGAGAGCAAACAGCTCCTCGCTGGAAACGGGGTTGCCGTCTATATCCGTGGTCTCGAAGTGGGCAACCTTTGACCCCTCCAGTCCTTCATAAGGCTGCTGCGGGGCATAGAAGCTGGCATGGGCCAGCAGTTCTTCCACGGTGTCTCTTACGGAGAGATATTCATCTTTGAATGCGGCATCAATGCCGGCTTCATAGTCATCTCCCGGTTCCTGATAGCGGAAGAAGGTATATTCCCCTACTTTTGCAATTTCGGAAGCATAGTCAGGGTTCAGCACTTCCTCCGTCTCGGCATCGGGAATAGTCCCGTATGCGGAGTTAAACATAGCGTTAACGGCAGAAAAATCGCGGTTCCCGTCCACACAGTAGATCTCGCAAAGAGGATTGATTGCTTTGAAGTAGGCATCAAGCTCCTCTTCCGTGACTTCTTCACTGGTCATAAAGGTCTCATAGGCTTCCGGCGCCATGGCCACATAGTCGATTGACGCATAGCGGATGCCGCTGCCGGACATGAGCTCGCCCCAGTCCTGAATATCCAGGATTCCTTTGGTTTCTTTAAATGAAGAGGGCGCTGTCAAAGTCAGCCCGGTCATGCTGAAGGAAATGGACTCCTGCCCGTCAGCATCGGCAAAAGCCGCGAGCGGCAGAGAAGCCAGCAAAAGAACCGACAGCAGGATACTGATGATTTTTTTCATACCTCTACTCCTTTTCTTTCAATGTGTATGAGTTTTCGAAAAAAACGTTTCTCACAAACCGATCAGATTTCTGATCCGATTGAATTATATAAAATCCTGCTGTTTTTCGCAACCTTACAGGCGCTTTATTTTCACAAAGTTCAAATATGGCAGCGTTCCGCTTATTCCCCGGTATGCAATTCAGGACTCGCAGCAGAACGGCGCCCTATCTTTATTTACTATACACATCCATGTTCATCTCACCGCAACGCCTTGCCACTATTGTGGAGGCCACCACAT
>ODAI011222809.1_pt1 | contig 10552 bp, 7 predicted proteins | sample 1539321 | NCBI WGS metagenome assembly ODAI01 (sample SAMN02144231, study PRJEB22623) | gut metagenome | biome: sheep rumen | host: Ovis aries | place: New Zealand | reverse complement strand
TCATCGGGATACAGGAAGAGTGTCAGATTCTTTTTGATATCTTCTTTATCAAAATCGATACCTTTCTTCACAATACTCTCATCGACAGATTCAATATCAAAAAGGTGAAGCTTGTTTGTACCTTTGCTATATCCGACAACGTCTATATCATAAAGTCTTGACTTAACCTTTGTCTTGCCAAATGATACTGTGAAAGTGGTCTTTGTCTTTGTGAGCCATGAATCATCCTCGATCCATGGATTCTTAACTGCAGTCTGCTTGTTTTTCTTAAACTCCTGCTTAAATAATCCAAAGTGATAATTAAGTCCGATACCGTCTCCCGGCAGTCCGAGTGATGCAAGAGAATCTATAAAGCACGCCGCCAGTCTGCCGAGCCCTCCGTTACCAAGGGAAGGCTCGGGTTCAACCTCCTCAATCTTTGCAAGGCTCTTACCGTACTTTGCAAGGCCTTCATTTAATTCATCATATATACCAAGGTTGATCAGGTTGTTTGAAAGCAGTTTGCCAATAAGGAATTCCATTGAGATGTAGTAAACTCTCTTCTTGCCTGTGATTGCAGGCTTATTCTTAAGCATATCCTTTGTCATATCAAGGAGTGCATAGTAAATCTCCCCGTCTTTTGCTGCCTTTAGCTCTTTTCCGTACTTTTTCTTTACGACTGCTGCCAGTTTATCCGTGGCACATACATCTTTGCCTTTTGATACTGCTTTTTTTACTTCTTTTTTCATGTTTGATTTATTCCCTTTCAATTTTTTATCTAAAAACCATGTTTTATTTACTTCCTCACAACGAGTAATTATACACGAAACCACCATTTTTTTCCACGGAGAACACGGATATCATGTTGACATAGTGCATCGATTTAGTTAACATAGTTTAGAATACTACATGATGCGGATTTTGTATACGGAGAATCAAGAAATGAGCTTTGCAATTTTTACAGATAATGCTTCCAACCTGCCTCTCTCATGGCTTAAAGGCGATGATGTTCATATCGTACCTTTTTGCTATTACATAGACGGCGTTGAATATAAAGATCTTGATATCGATAATTTCGACGGCCCCGCATTTTACAATGCGATGATCGCCGGTACCCATGTCACCACATCCCAGATAAACCCCGCCACCTACGAGGAGCACTTCAGAAAGGTTCTTGAAGAAGGCAAAGACATGATATACATATGCATGTCATCCGGCATAAGCGGTGCATACCAGTCATCACGGATTGCCGTGACAGAACTCATGGAGGAATTTCCTGACAGAAAGATCTACACTATTGACACAAGATCGGCATCTCTTGCCGAGGGATACTTTGCCCTCCTCGCTCTCGAATGCCGGGAAAACGGCATGACGATAGATGCGACAAAAGAACTGATAGAGAGCCGCGTTCAGAATATGTGCCAGGTATTTACTGTAGATGACCTTGAATATCTGCGCCGGGGCGGACGTATATCCAATTTCAAGGCAACGGTTGCATCAATATTGAATATCAAGCCCCTTCTTAAAGGAAATGAACTGGGCCAGATAGTCAACTTTGGCACAGTCAGGGGACGAAAGAAATCAATAAAGGCTCTGGCCGACAGATATGATAAATATGTGGTAAACCCGTCTGAGCAGACTGTATATATAGCCCATGGCAACTGTCAGTACGATGTGGAAGAGCTCAAAAAGCTCTTAAATGAAAAGAATCCCCCGAAGGAGATCCGCAGTGTAATGTATGAGCCTGTAACAGGCAGCCATGTAGGCCCGGGAGCCCTCGCCCTTTTCTTTATGGGCAGAGAAGACTTCCGAACATCCATGGATTAATTATTTTCAAATCAAAGTTTTGTCTCGTGCTGCATACGCCAGTCAATGCATCTGCGCAGATAGTGTATGTAGTCGGGATTCTTGCACATTCCCTTACCTTCAATATCAGAGATCTTGGCAACATCCATTCCGTTGCATGCTGTCGTCTTCATGACGATATTAAGGGGTGGTACATCAGTATCGTTTGCAATGTATGTGCCTATTCCGAATGCAACCTTTACCTTGCCCTTAAAATATCTGTTGATAGCCGTAGCCCGCTCAAAATCCAGGCTGTCGCTAAACAACAGAGTCTTTAATGAAGGATCTATACCGAGGGATCTGTAATGCTCTATCATCTTATCTCCCCATTCATACGGATCTCCACTGTCATGACGGACACCTGAGAAAAGCGTGGCATAGGTGAGCTGGAAATCCTTTAAAAAGCAGTCCGTCGTAATGGCATCCGTAAGTGCCGTACCATTAAGGACTCCGTACTCCTTTACCCATGCATCGAGGGCATACCAGTTGGAATATGCGGGATTATGCTTGTGATTGCCCTGACCGACACACATGATCCACTCATGTGCCATGGTTCCGACAGGCTTTACGTTATGCTTCATTGCAAGATATACATTTGATGTACCTACGAATATATTGCCGGCAGGGAGTTTTGCGTCAGAAAGCTTTTTGACAGCAAGGTCCTGGGCATCTGCAGAAAGTCTTCGGCGGAGTCCGAACTCGCTGAATGCCCCGAGTTCATAAGTGCCATCCATTATACCTGCAATCTTTTCATCAAGTTTTCTCTCAAAGCTTGCATAGAGCCTGTCAAAATCGTAGGCCATCCTGAAATATACTTCATTTACAATGGCCAGGGTCGGTATCTCATACATTGATGTATTGAGCCATGTACCCTTTGTCTCTATAGTCAGTCCGCATGCGGAATCCGTGCCTATCTCAAAATCGTCAAACCTCGGCTTCCAGAGTCTGAGGAAATCGACATATGATCCCTTTATCCACTGAATGTTGTTCAGATACCGGAGTTCTTCCTCCTTAAATCTGAGGTCGCAGTAAAGCTTTATCTGATGCTTGATCTCCTCCACCATCTCTTCCGTAAAATGCACATCATCATTTCTGCATTTAAACGACCATGTGGTCTTGTAGTCGCTGAACTGATGATAGATAGCCTGACCCATTGAAAACTTGTAAAGGTCTGTCTCAAGTAAACTTGCGATAATAGGTTCCATAATTTATTCCTCTCTGTTTTTTGGATTACATATTAAAGTATACAGCATTATACCCCCTGCTATGTAGAAAAGGGCCATATTGTACATCATATATCTTGGCTGACAGAATATAAGCGCTGATGTGACCATGACATTTACCACAATTGCACCCAGCACGATAAATCCGAAAAACGATACCGGATGTTTCTCACTGTCACGGGATAACACTATCATTATCATTATATAGCAAAAATAAGCAATCATGGCATATATATCAAGGAGACTGTTTCGCTTTGCAACCGTATTGACGAGACCGTTATAAACAGAGGATATATATACCTTTGCATACTTTCCAAGGTTATCTTTAAATATGGCTGCCAGGATGACTTTACTCACTCTGTCTGCTTCCATCTCTGCCTGGAGCCCCTCATCAAAACCTCGCGTGGCCGCATCCTCTTCAAGCATGGGCAGTGTGGTATCTATCGTGATTACATCAAAACTGTTTGCATAATGCTCCGACAGCTTTACTATTCCGCCTTCGGCATATTTTATATTGGCCTGCTTTTTATCGAGCTCATCATATACTTTTATAAAGATATCTCTCGCATCTTCATCTTTTATAAGGTCTGCATCCTCCCTGTCGCACACATATAACGATGTGGTGATGACAAGATTCATGTCTCTCGTATTTTTTATCATCTCTCCCCTGACAGCCAGGTTATAGAGATAATTGCCGGCTGTGGCAGATATAATACTGCAGATGATTATCGCCAATGATATCGCCATCTTTTTTATAAAACCCTTCCTGCCTATACGGGCAAAGAAAAGGGCTGCAAAACATATAATATAAACGATAGCCATATGCTTTCTCGTATCCATCATGAGGGCCGACAGTATCGCCATGATAATCTCGTACCTGATACCGCCTCCGTTTACAGCCTTAATGAGAAGGGCAAAGAATATGAGATACATCTGGAGGGCAATGCCTTCTGTCAGGATGCTATTTGAATATACACATCCATTCAAAGACAGGAACTGACCTGCAAAAGCCACGGCGTAATTCATCGCCGCCACAAAATACATCACACAGCCTTTCAGTTTAAAAGTATCCCTGATCGTCGCTGCCAGAAATGTGACTGCCAGTGCCATAAATATATTCTGCACTATTGCTGTTATCTCAAGCTGAGCCGTCTTTCCAAACAAACCGGCAATTGCCAGAAACAGCGGATATACCGGCTCTCTCGTTGAGTCCATGTTTATATATCCTGCCGAATCAGAAAACAGTTTCACTCCAAACTTAAAATACATGGTCAAATAAAACAAAAGGCTTAGACATAAAGTTATCCATGTATGAATATTTATTTTTTTATTTTTTCCGTTCTCACTCATATCTTAATTCTTATACAGTTTCATATATTCTTCAGCCATCTTCTTAACCGAAAAATCTTTACGGGCTCTCTCAAGAGCATTTTGCCCGAGAATCTCACGGAGACTGATGTCAGTCATTTTATTTAAGGCTTTTACGATGGCGTCCTCATCTACATCTGTAATGAGGGCTTCCCCGTTATTATTCAGCATATCCGGGATACCACCTACATTTGTGGCAATTATCGGCAGGCCTGTTCCCATAGCTTCTATCAGAGACATGGGTACACCTTCATAAAGAGACGGCAGTACAAACACATCAGCCCTCTCAAGCAGCGGAAATACATTATCCGTCGCCCCGTTAAAGAATACCTTATCCTCAATACCTTTTTCTTTTACAAGTTCCTTTATCTCACTTTTGAGCACGCCTTCTCCTACAAGAGTCAGCTTTGCATCCCTGTAACCTGATACAAACTTTGCAAAAGCATTTATAAGCATTCGATGATTTTTCTGCTCCGAAAATCTGCCTACATGTATAAATTCCAAAATATTTTCAGATTCATAATGGTTCTTGCAGATACACTTATCAAGATCGATTCCGTTATATATTACGGGTACTTTATCTTCCGAAAGACCATACTGTCTGCAGATAGTCTCTTTTACTTCCGGGCTGAGTCCCACAGGTACGACTCCCTTTTTTGTAAAGAGACGTTTGTTTATCATTGCCGCAATGCCGCTGCTTTCTTTTGATGCAATATTATGTACAGTGTGTATAAATCTCTTTACACCTTCTTTACTGCCCCCCGGATACGCATACTTAACGCAGTCAAGGTGAGTATGGATGACCTCAGGTTTAAAATCCCTGATGACTTTTCTTAACTTTTTTACCATGGAAAAATCAGGACCCGGTTTCTTATCAAGAAAAATGACTTTTATCCCTTTTTGCTTAAGACGCTCGGATATCGGGGTCTTTCTGTCATACATGCTGACAACGGTTACTTCATTATCCCCCGCAAGTTCACACGTCAGATTTTCACACATCCCCTCGGCGCCGGCCAGTTCCAGCGTAGGTATTATCTGCATTATTTTCATGCTCTGCCACCCACTTTCCCAAAAACAAATCCAAACAGTTTTTTCTTTTCCTGTCCGTTAAATATAAGCATAAACAGTATACAGCCGCCGGCCACGCCATATAGCAAAACTGCCCCGGCAAATGAAACCCAGGACCCGGGCACTATGACAAGGTTTAACAGTGCAAATACTCCGGTCAAAAGGCCGCACAAAAATATATGCTTTATCACATCCGGAAGAAATGTTGTCAGCCTGACTCCCAGACATTTTGCCGCATACATCGGGTGGAATATGACATTAGTCAGTGTACTGATAACTACTGTGGTGAGCACAACTGCCATCACCTGCATACCGGCATACTTTATGAGCACATACATACCGGCTACGTTTAAAAGGCCTCCAGCCACTGTAATAAGGCACGGTATCCTGTTTTTTATCGTAAGTGTATACGCGTAATAAAGCGGACTCACAACTCCCTCACCTATACATGTACTGATAGTCAGAATCGTCAAAAGATATACCAGCTTTGTATCCTCTCCCGGTATCCACAATCCGATGTAATAATATCCAAGGGCCAGAAAGCCGGCAAATGCAAGCTCAGACACGGCTCCCGCTATCTTCATAGAAAACCTGAATTCCTTAATCAGCGCCTCCCTGTTATCATCGGAATAATACTTAAGGAAAAGGGGCTGGAAAGGAAAAGCAATAATATTAAAAAGCGTGGCAAATATCGTACCTATTGTTTTTGCGTATGACAGCTGTCCCATCTGAAACGAGCCCAGCATAATATTGGTGATGAGGAGATCAAGTCCCGTATTTAATGTATTCCCAAGATTGCTGACAGAGTTCCATATACCGTTTATCACAAGTTCCTTAATCGCGCTTAATGAAAAATGTTTTCTGTCCGCCCTTAATTCCGGTGTATACTTTTTTGTCAGAAAATAATTTGACACAAACATAACTACTCCCGAGCATAGATATCCGACACCGATCACCCATAAGTTTGCCCCGAAAATACAAAACAGTACGACCATGGATATGACCTGGGCAATACTGCCGGCCCCCTTGAATATACCTATGAAATCAAGATGATTTCTGATCTGGGCAAACGATCCGTATGCCGTAGATACAGTCAGGAAAAAGAAATTGATAAAAATGATTATAAAAAGAGCTTTGACATCCGTCACAAGACTTAACGGTATATCAAGAAATCTCTCAAGATAAAAAGTCACTACGCCAAGGACAGTGATAATAACAACACTGAGTATCACATCTCCGTAAAAAACAGAAGAAAAATACCTGCGTGCATTATCCATATTGCCCTTGTGATATTCCACGGTGATAAAACGGGATGCATACGCATTTAATGCCGTAGTAAATATGGCTGCATAGTTTACAAAATTGATTGCAAGGGATACAAAACCATACGCATCCGTGCACATATTCTCAGATATGTATGGTACAAGAAAAAGACTTATCAGAAAATTTATGACAAAGGCCATGCCCGTGAAGAACATGGTCATGATCAGTCTTATGTTTTTATTTTCGCTCTTTAGCAAGTTCATGATATAAATCGTTTAGTTTTTTCTGCTCAAGGGTCACATCAAAACCCGCGTCCTTTAAGAGCTGTCTGTAATCTTTTGCAGTACCTGAATTCTTACTCTCCGATACATTTTTCAGATGATCCAGAGCCGCATCTGCCCAGCTTTCCGAGCTTTCCGAAAGGCCAAAATATCTGATGAGTCCTGTCACATCTACATCTTTTGTGATCGCATCAGATGCAATGATGGGAGTCCCTGCCGCCTGGGCTTCAAGGAGCACTCCCGGCAGTCCCTCATAATGAGAAGGGAAAACCATCAGATCAAATGATGCATAATAGTTTTCGATATCAGCATGTTTACCTGCAAAAATACAATCATTTTCAAGCCCGAGGCGTTTAACCTTTTCCTTAATACCCGGAAGGAGAGGCCCGTCTCCTGCCATTAGCAGTACGCTGTCAGGCCTCTTTTCATGTATCTTTGCAAATATGTCTATTAAAAAATCATGTTTCTTAGGATAGAGAAATCTTCCCCCGTGGCCGATAACCAGCCGGTCCTCTATGCCGTATTTCTTTCTGATACCTGCTCCGTCAGGATCTTTAAATTTATCAACGTCGATATTGTCAAAAATAATTCTGACTCTGCCGGCATCGTAATTTTCTTTACCGAATGTCCCTATGGCCGCATCCGACGAGCATGCCCACATATAATCGGTTTTTTCCGGGAGATGCTTTGTCAGAAATGAAACCACGAATGTCTTTAATCTGCCGCCTACTCCTGCACTCCTTGAGTGTGCCACCGTCACACATCCGTATTTCTTTGCTATCGGGAGATATAAAGATGCTGTATTTGTCGTATTGCCCTGGACAACGGTTATCTCCGGATGTTCTTTAAAGAAAACATCATGGGCTTTTTTATATGAGAAATAATTATAAAACCTGAACTTGGGTACTCTGTATATCTTCAGTCCCCTTGATAATATTTCCTCATCAAAATAATCAGGTCCCTCACTGTTTACAAGAAAGGCATATTCAATATCCGGATCGTCGTTTCTGCGGACCAGATCCATGATACGGTTTTCGGCGCCGCCCATCCCAAGGCATCCGAGCACATGGAGAACGACGATTTTTTTATTATTTTCCATCTGTTTACTGTTAACCGATTATGTCTTTTATTGCACGCATATGAGCTTTGACAACTTCTTTTCTGTCAAAACATTTTTCCATATGGGTCCTGCCGGCCTCGCCCATAGCGACCTTCTCCTCATAGGGAAGATTATGAAATCTCTCCATGGTCTCAAGGAGAGCCTCTTTTGATGCATGGGGGAATCTGTATCCGCTGACGCTGTCGATCACCGTCTCGCCGCATCCCGGTATATCGGATACGAGGATCGGTCTGCCTGTAGCAGCGCTCTCCAGACACACATTGCTCATTCCCTCATGATATGAGGGCTGTACCAGTGCACTGCACTCTGCCATATAATCCTCCGGCTTGCTTGTGAAGCTGTGGTATTCTATGACGCCTTTATCGATCAGATTTTTTACCCTCTCTTCGTAGGACTCTTCATAAAAACCTACGACTATATATCTGGTATCGGGATATTTTTCCTTCATCCGCTCAGCACTGTAGAGAAACTCCTCGATGCCCTTTTCTTTCATGAGTCTGCCTATAAAGAGATATGCCTCATCTCCCTTTTCGGGATAAGGTTTCTTAACAAATCTCTCCAGATTGACTCCGGCTCCGGTCGTCACATAAGAGGGGCCCTTAAGTATACCGCACTCCTCCATGATCCGCCTGTTTTCGGGATTTTCGAAAAATACCATGTTGCATTTACGGAGGGCTTTTTTATAAAGAGCGACCGTGATCTTTTTCAGCAGATTTTCTTTTTCAAATGCCGTACCGAGTCCCGTGATATTGGCTATATACGGGATGCCAAGATCGGCACATGCCAGTCCCGCATATATATTGGGTTTTATGGTCAGAGTGATGACAAGATCGGGCATCACTTCTTTAATATACTTCCTGATATCCCTGCTGAGTTTTAATTCCTTAAAAGGATTTGTACTCCTGCGATCCATGACCATGGCCTTTGTATGGATATTCATCGCCTCAAACTGTTCCGGATTGTCTCCTGCATTTTTTTCTATCGGGCAGTATAAAAAGACCTCATATTCCTTAGTCAGCAAGGTGAGCAGTTCTATTCTGAATAAGCATAAACTGTAAAATGAATTGGAGATCATGAGTATCTTTTTTTTCATCACTTCTCTACTCCGTCTTTATTCATATTTTCATTAAATCCTTCGGTGCTTGTCTTCATAAAAATAACCTTTACCGTCATCAGTATTATCCTGAGATCCAGTGCCAGTGAATAGTTCTCTATATACATAAGATCCAGTTTTAATTTATCATACGCAGTCGTGTTGTATTTACCGTACACCTGGGCATATCCGGTGAGTCCGCCCTTGACCTTGGTGCGATATGCAAACTCGGGTATCTCACTGCAGTATTTCTCCACATGCTCTGTCCTCTCGGGCCTTGGTCCCACCAGAGACATATCACCCTTAAGCACATTTATGAGCTGTGGCAGTTCATCTATTCTGGTTTTCCTGATAAATCGGCCGGTCTTTGTAATGCGGTCATCATCATTTGTCGCAGGATGAGCTTTGCCGTCCGACTCAGCATCCACTATCATGGAGCGGAATTTGTATATCACAAATTCCCTGCCGCCTATAGTCACTCTCTTCTGGGTAAAGAAAACAGGTCCTCCATCCTCTGCCTTTATGCAAAGGGCTGTGATCAGCATGACAGGTGACGTGATGATGATCATGAGCAGCGAGATAATGATATCCATAAATCTCTTTATAAACTTCTGCTCAAAAGTCATACATACATTGTCCGAAGCAATAAGAGGCGTATCAAACATATGATACTCTCTGGCTCCGCGGATGAGTATATCCGAAATCTTGGGTGTCTGATATACGGTGATATCCCTTCCGTAACAGTATTTCACGATATCATTTCGTATCTCTGATGCCACATCATATACAATGACAAATTCATGATTCTCAAGTTTTTTGGCTATGGCATCAAATCCCTCGGAGACATTTATCATATCGCCGATAACGTATTTGTCTTTTCTCGTAGACAGTTTGTCAGTAAATAATCTGACACTGTCTTTTTCATATATAAGGAGAATGTTCCATGCTGGAAACATCCTCACGTACACTGACTCCATAATGAGCACCAGCACTATACTGATGACTATCTGGATGATATTGCATATAAAGAGCCAGAGCATGATATGCCCGATGGCATAAAGGTCACCGAGTGTCAGGACTATCTGTATACACATCAGAAAGTTTGTGATGAGCAGTCCGAGGACCTGGGACAGTATGGTATTAAGCGGAGTATAAAAGCCTATGTCAAATCCGCCGTAAAGTCTGATAAAAATAAGCGCTGCTGCCGCATAAACGAGACATTCAAATATGTTTCCCTTTCCGGTAAAGGGAATAAACTGAATCGTGTTGATCTGCACATACCAGATAAATACAAACGGAGCACAGACACCCG
>ODAI010205350.1_pt1 | contig 10552 bp, 7 predicted proteins | sample 1539321 | NCBI WGS metagenome assembly ODAI01 (sample SAMN02144231, study PRJEB22623) | gut metagenome | biome: sheep rumen | host: Ovis aries | place: New Zealand | reverse complement strand
CCGTCGAAGTGGGTGTGGTGTATTATTGCCTTATTAGCTATCCAACCTGTGGAACTTTTCTGCCTGCTGACAGGCTATGAGATTGACCATACCAGATTCTACGAGATATCTGGCATCATCAATGCCGCTCATGAACATGGTACGTTCTGGGAGAACACACTCACCAACCTGCAATATGGGTTTGAGGTGAATCTGCGGTTTAATATCTTCAGCGGGCGATTGACACAATTGCTCTGCCTGTTTATTATTGGTATGCAGTTAGGTCGACAAAGACTTTTCTATAATGAGGGACACAACTTGCAAATATGGCATCGCATCCTCATCTGCTCGACCATCATTGTTATCGCGTTGAGTTTTGTGAATTTCGACGGGTTGGACTCATGGCTCAAGCCTATCTACAACCTCATTATCCTGTTGATGATTGTCTCTGCGATCGTCTCAGCCTGGTACGCCTTCGAGGATGTGCGCCGAGTGCTCCACCACCTCTGCATCTTCGGGCGCATGAGTCTTACCAACTACCTGCTCCAGTCTATCATCGGTAGTTTCATCTTCTGTGGCTATGGACTGGGCTGCTACTATAAAGTAGGCATTACTTACGCTGTCCTGATTGGTCTGGCAATGGTCATTGCACAATATGCCTTCTGCCGCTACTGGTTCAGCAGTCATCAGCGCGGCCCATTAGAAGGTCTTTGGCGAAACCTGACTTGGATTGGATAAAGATGTCTATTTCCCTGTCAGCAGATCCACGAGCGGCTTGTCCTTATAGCAGTCGTGCTGCTGGTCCCAGAAACCGAAGTCGGCATCATAGCACCAGGTGGTCCAGGCGATGTTGAACTCATTGAATACGGTGAGCATGTCCTTCGTCCACTGATAGCCCATCTCACGGTCTGTCTTCTCGTAGATGCCCCACTCGCCGCAGAAGAGCTGCAAGCCATATTTCTTGGCTACAGCAATGGCATCCTTGAAGTCTTCGCGAATCTTGTTGATGTCCCATACCTGCTCTGTATAGGGCTTCAGCTCAGCCTTGATGTCGTCGGGAGCAGCCTCGTAGTCCTCCTTGGATACAAGGATGCCGGGATAGTGAATCTTTCCGGTATATTTGCCGATAGGTGTCCACCAGGCGGTGTAGTGGGTCAGGAGCATCGGGTTGTAGTAGTGGAAAGAGAGCACGATGTTCTTGTCGCCCTCGGGCACCTTCAGGTATTTCATCGTCTCATAGCCCTGCCAGCGGTTGGAGCCTACGACAAGCGTGCGTTGCAGCTCACGGGCGCGGAGTGCCTTGTGTACTTTGGCCACCAGCTGGTTCCACTGTTCGTGCTGTTCTGCTACCGGCTCGTTCATAAACTCATAGGCCACCCAGTCGGTGCTGTAGCCTTTCAGCACGTCCGACAGCTGGTACCAGAGGTTGATGAGGTCCTGTTGTGCCTTCTCCGAGGTGAAGAGCGTGTTGGCATCAGCCTTGCCCTCGTTGACGGCGTTGAAGTAGTGGGAGCGGACGATGTGCAGATCGACGATGGCACGGAGATGGTGCTTGCCAGCCCAGTTGAGGGCGTTGGTCAGCAGCGTCCAGGCCTCAGGCAGTTTGTTACCCTGCTCATCCCAGAACTGTTCCTCGTCGATGGGGATGCGCACGAAGTCGAATCCCAGTTTCTCCAGTCTGGCAAAGTCTTCCTCCTGAATGTGCAGGCGGCGCATCTCGCCACGGGCCTCCGACTGCGACAGCCAGTGGCTCACGTTCGTACCGCGCTTGATCTTAAAGTTGTTTACTGTCCCAGTCTGTGCCAGACAAGGAGTTAAGGCAAATGCCATAACGGCGAGTAATACGAATAGTTTTTTCATTTTCTTCTTGTATTATGTTAGTATGTTGCGATCATTCGTATTTCGTCTTCAAAGGTGTCCTTCGACAGTGCCCTCGACTTGAGCTTCGAGCGGTAGGTGTAGATGGTGGTGATACTCGACCGCAGGATGTCGGCAATCTTCTGATTGTCGTTGATGCCCAGTCGGATGAGTGCCAGGATGCGGAGCTCGGTGGTCAGTTTCTGTCCACCATCGACCTCAAACTGGTTCCCATTGGCCATCAGGCTGTTCACCTCCTTGATGAAGTTCGGGTAGATGTTCAGGAAGGCGGTGTCGAAATTCTGGTAGAACAGCCGGATGCTCTCGTTGATGGGCGCCGAGCTCTTCAGCTCGGCATAGAGCTCTGCCATCTTCTTGTCGCGCGCCAGACGGTTCAGCTGCTTAGCCCGGTCTTCGCCCCGCTGGATATAGTTGCTGCTCAGTTCGAGGAATCGCCCGATATACTCATCCTTTATCCGGTTACTCTCTTTCATCTCGTTGTTAGCCGCTTCGATGGCGGCATTGCGCCGTTCCAGTTCCTGATTCAAGGTGTTAATCTTCTCAATCGCAGCACGTCGCTTGCGCATCATGGAGAGGATGAAGGTGATGGTGCCTATCAGCAATAATGTGATGACCGACAGGACGGCCAGGAGTATGTAGGTGCGGTTTTGCGTCCGGACACGTTCGGCATCGTAGGCCTCGGTGATGAGCGGTGCCAGACGGGCCGCCTGCAGACTGCGCAGACGGCTGCCGTAAAGTTTTGCGTCCGCACTGGCTTGTTGCAGGTAGTTATAGGCTTTCTTATATTCCTGTCGCTCCAGCAGGATAATCGACAGCTCGCGTAATGAATTGTTCTCCAGAATGTTGGCTCGCAGGTCACTGATCGCACTCAGCAGCAGATATTTCTCACGGGTCTGCGGCTGTTCCTTGCGCGTATAGAAGTAGGCCAGCGTGCTGGTGATAATACTATAGTGACGGTTGCCTTGTTGCAGTTTGGACAGATAGTTCTCCAGCATCTTGATGGCCTTGTCCGTTTCTCCTTGTTCGCAGGTATAGGTGGCGAGGTTGAAGATATAGTTATAAGAGTCGTGTGGCGCAATCTCGAGAATCTTCTGCCGATAGTGCTGCATACTGTCAACATAGGCAGGGAAGAGTGGGGTGAAGTTGGCCATCTCCGATCGAAACAGGTTCAGTTCGCTCTGTTGTTCATAGTAGTCGATTTTGTTTTCCGTGCTGATGTCCTCCACCCGTACTTCGTTCAGCAGCAGGCGTGCATTGTTGAAGATGCCGGATACCGCAAGGATATGAGCCATCTTGACGGCACTGGCGGCAAAGCGGTCTGCATCGCCAAGCGCACGCTGGCGCTCCACGTTCTTATTGATATAATAGTAGGCCGAGTCGAAATTGTAGGCCATATACTCATCGTAGATACGTTCGTTGAGCTTAAAGAGCTGGTCATCATCCAGTCCTTTCTGGAGTCCGTCTTTCAGGGCTTTCAGTCGGATTTCCTTCTCTGCCAGCAGTTTGCTCCTGTGCTCGATAAGGCTGTCGAGGGTGTTGTAGAGCCCGTCGATATCTGCCTGCTGAGCATTTACGGTCTGCAGAGATATTGCAAGGAAAAGGCAGATAAGATATAGTTTAGGTTTCATCACCATGTAACTGATTGTTGTTGGAATGCAAAAGTATGCTTTTTTTTCGAATCGGCCAAATATTTGCCTGATTATTTTAGATTTGTTTAGTTGTCGCCCTGCGACAGGCAATAGCGCCTGTCACTGGTGACTATTGTCCCGTGGATTGTTTGTATTCCAAGAGCTTGTTTTGCAAGTTGGCGTAGGCATCCGTATGCTTGTCACGCGACCTGTCCTCTTGATTGAGCGTGAAAGTGGTATCTCACCAACTTTGGCGAGGCGATTGCCATTGACGATCTGCCCTCCGGCAAAGACAGGCTGAAGTGCCATTATGCTGCCGATGGTGCCGTTCTTCAGCATCGAGATACTGATGGGGTTGGCAAGCGCAGCCAGCGCTTCGGCAGGAAGAGAGGTCGCCAGTGATGAGTCCGAAGATGGAGGTCAGACCCAGGGCGCGGTTCATCAGTCCAAGACCGATGAGCGCACCTGGTATCATCAGTCCAAGGGCAGCCATACAGACGGTGGTGATGCTCCGATTCAGCTGAGACAAGGTGCTACTTTTATTTGAATCCCGTGAGTCGCCCGTTCTTGTAGTTATTCTTACTATATATCTCTTTATCTGATGTTCTCATATCTGCCAAAATCGTGCATTCTTCAGACTGCAACAATGATTGGTATCAATCCAAGCAAACATAAAAAAGTGGCAGATGCTCTCGCATGTGCCACTTAAAACTAAAAACGAACCTAAACTATTTATATAACCTAATTAACCTTTATGTATGAAGTATGAAAACTATTTATTAGATTTCTTTTCGAGTGCAAAGGTAGTACATTTGTCTGCATGATGCAACATCAATAAAGAAAAAACAAAATCATCAAAATTTTAATCAGCTCATAGACAGTAGTTTACGTGACCACCCAACCGATAAAATCAAAGACTCGTCAATTTGCCAAAAATGTACGGTTGAAATAAATAACCTAAAAAATTTGGCGGTTTCGGAAAGAAATCGTATCTTTGCAAGCGTTAAACCAATAAATTCGTAAACTATGAAGACCAAAAGTAAAAAGAGCAAAACAAAGAGTGAAATGATTAGTGACAAGTATGTAAGATTCGACTGGGCGATGAAACGCCTGCTTCGCGACAAGGCCAACTATGGTGTTGTGGAGGGTCTTATTACTACTTTGTTGGGCAAGAAGATCAAGATACAGAAGTTGCTCGAAAGTGAGAGCAATCAGGACAGTGAGGATGCCAAGCAGAACCGTGTTGATCTGCTGGCAGAGGATGAGCAGGGTAGCTTGTTCCTCATTGAGGTGCAGAATGAGACCGAATTTGCCTATTTCCAACGCATGCTCTTCGGCGCCTCGAAACTGGTCACAGAATACATCAACCGAGGCCAGGGCTATGAGAAGGTGCGTAAGGTATATAGCATCAACATTGTCTATTTCAACTTAGGTCAAGGCAAGGACATTGTCTATCACGGCAAGACCGAGTTTCGCGGTATCCATGACGGCGAGATCCTGCAGTTGTCGCCTTTCCAGAAACAGAAGTTTGATGCTGATGTCGTCAGTGACCTCTATCCTGAGTACTTCATTCTGAAAGTGAATGACTTCGACCGTTGGTCACGTATTCCACTTGAGCAGTGGATCTATGTGCTCAACACTGGTGACATCCCCGAAGATGCCGATGCCCCAGGTTTGGATGAGGCACGCGAGAAACTGAAGATTGCCCGTATGACGAAGGCCGAGCTCAATGCTTATTACCGCCATCTCGACAATGTGGTCATTCTGCGCGACAACATCGAGACTGCAACATGGGAAGGTAAGATGGAAGGTCGTGCAGAAGGTCGTGCTGAAGGTCGTGCTGAAGAAAAATACGAAAATGCACGAAAGATGAAGGCACTCGGTTCCACCACAGACTTCATCCAAGAAGTCACAGGCCTTACTACCGAAGAAATTGAAAACCTCTAAAATGAGTTTACCCTCCATAAGATGACGGCTCACCCACGATTGTTGGGATGAGCCGTCATCTTAGTCATGACAATTGTTAGCGTACTATCACCTTTTGCGTCTTGCGGTCGGCTTTTCCAAACCTATCTAACTTGATGAATGAAGTACTATTAAAACTACTACTTGCTAAACCATGCAGCGGTCACGCTCTGACGCTCGCCCTGCCACTTCTTGTTGATGTCCTTTGCAATGATCATCGGGGCTGAGCCGGATTTCGGGAACTCTACCGTATAGACATTGCCCGAGGCCTCCTCCACTCTCACGCTGACGTTGTTAGCGTCTGGATTCCAGCCTGTCACCGTAAACTCGTCCAGTTTCTTATTATAGTCAATATCTGACGTGTTGAGCATCTCCTTGACGTTGAACTTACTGCTCTTCTTCCAGGTCTTGCTGCCTATCTGAAGCTCGATGTCAATCGTACCGCCCAGTGCGCGGACGATAGCCCGCTGGCCTACTGCAACAGGGTCGGAAGCCACATCTGACTTGATCTGACCGTTCTCGAGCGTCACATTATGTAAGATGTTGTAATCCTGGAACACGTCAACCACGATGTCGTTGAAGTCAAAGTCGTCAAGCGAGCCAAGGTCCTCAATGAAATAGCGCTTGGCTACAGATACCGGTACAGTATATTGATTGTTCTCAATGATTACCTCTGCAGGCACATCGGGATTGCCGACAACAGCGAGCACCAGGTCGTTATAGTCGTTGTCGCAATAGTCTTTTGTCTTGTCAATATCCTCGATGCCGATATACTTGATGACCGCCTCTTCTGCCAAAGTGTATCCATTGGGGAGTGTCAGGTCAATATCGTTAAGTGCATCCAGATAAATGGCTTGTCCGTTTGATGTGCCGACAGAAGGATGAACCTCTGAGCCATTTCTGACGTTGTCCAGATATAATTCCACACGGGTGCCAACGGGCGCTTGAATCAGGACACCGCTCATGTTGGCTGTTATGTCGCCGTCCTTCATGCCATTCACGTATGGTTTCCAGAAGTCTGTCCAGTTCTTGGAGAATACTTTGACGGGGGCCTCATCGCCCACTTTCACAAAGAGGTCGTAGGTGTTTTGGCCCTGTGCACTGATGGGGAAGATATAGAAAGAACTTGAAGGGGCAACAAGCACAACAGGCTGTCCTTCATGTTTTTCGTAATCAGGGAGCGTCGTTGCAACCGTATTAAAGATGTTGGTGTTCTCAGTAGGCTTGTTGTCAGAAACACCGAAATCCAGACCAGAGATACTCTGTATAGACACATTCTCTCCCGCACGTGTACCACTTTTTAATACGAAACCGCCAGTGGAATAGTCCCACGACTGATTGAGGCTCACGCTTGGGAATTTCTCGGCAAAATTTTCTGCGTAAGAGTTTGTTGACAACATGATGCATGAAATGCGGACACCACTCAATTCTATTGAAGGTTTTTCGGATGTGCTCCTGGATTCCCTTGAGTCAATGGCAAGCGAGCAAGTTAAGGGCGTCCTGCTGCATAATAGTTACCTGATGATGCAAATAATAGAAAACATCCTGATATCAGCCGACCATGATGGACACCTGCTGGACTTGCATATCCAGGAGCTTGATTTCCCAAGGCTGTTTGACGAGAAGTTCGATGCATTCAGACCGTGGACTGACACATTAGACATAGACTTCCAGAAGGACAACCCATACCAGTCGCTAAAAGTGAAGGCTGACCCAGAACGCATCCAACAGGTCATTGTACGATTCGTGACGAATGCCGTGAAGTTCACCCCAAAGGGCTATGTCAAACTCGGCTACAGGCTACAGGACGGCGGATTATACATCTACTGTGAGGATTCTGGCATTGGAATAGCCCAAGAACATCAGAAAATCCTCTTTGAACGTTTTTCAAAACTCGACGATTACATTTTGGGTACAGGGCTTGGACTACATGTCTGCCAAAAGATTGCTGACAAGTGCGGCGGCAAGCTTGGACTGTTATCCGATGGCCCGGGCTGTGGGGCTACCTTCTGGTTCTGGTTCCCTATACAGTCCTAAACCATAGGCAAACTATGCTATGAGTGCTATAGTTTGGCATAACATTCTTATTGCCAATGGAAGTAGTGGCAGTCGGTCATCCTTTCTGCCTGCTGTGCTATCTGGTAGAGGTTCTCAGCCACCTGCATCTGCCCCTCGCTAAGTGTCACCACGGGGCGGTCGGCAAGCGTGAGGGACTCCTGCTGCCATTCTGATAAGAGGACAGAACGTAGATTATCGATTTCGATATTCGGCTGGCGTCATGCCCGCCTCGCGTTTGAAGAACTTGGAGAAGAACGAGGGATTGGGGAAGTTCAAGGATTCAGCGATCTGCCAGACAGGCAGGTCGCTGTATTTCAGTTGTAGTTTGGCCTGCTGGATGATGTGGCGGTTGATCCACTGCATCACGGTCAGGCCGCTGTTGCGACGGACGATGGATGAGAGATAGTTGGGCGTGATGCAGAGACGGTCGGCATAGAACTCCACCTTATGCTCCGTTAGGCCATATTGCTTGACGAGGGCCACAAAGCGGTGGTGCAACTGCTCCTGATGGGAGGCAGCGACTTTGGATGAAGCCTGCGTCTGCTGCTCTAAGCGTCTCAGGCTGAGAAACAAGGCGGCCTCTAAATGATGGATGATTTCGAGGTGCTTGGGGTCGCGGTGTACTTCCTGCCAGAGCAGCATCAGCAGATTGTCGATGTCGGCCACATCCCGCTCTGTCAGTTGCAGGCAGACGGTATGGCTGAATCCTGCAGACGGGGGCAAATCCTTGAAAGTGATGGCTCGCATATCAAGGTCATCGCTGTGCTCCACGATTTCGAGGATAGAGTCGGGCGGTAGTACGAAAGCCATTCCGGTGTGCAGCTCATACTCCTCCAGATTGGCAATGATTCTCGACCAGCCTGCCGTCACCATCACCAGCCGCCCTTCTTCCACGCGATACGGCTGCCCAATGTGTAGGATCTTCTGCCCGAAGGCACGGGCACTGAGGACCAGGTAGATGTCGTTGTCGACATAAAACCCCTCGGGATTCTCTGCCAACAGATTGACGATGTTTAAGTTAAGAACGTCGATATATTTCATCTGCTTTGTGTAGAATCAGAACATTTTTACCTTTTATCAGATAACGTACATTTATCGGTTTTATTGTAATTTTGCAGCAGAAATATCAAACAATTACGATTATGGCAAATGTAAAAGACATGATGATTCGCAAGCCGTCGCTGAAGTACCGCGACGTGCGTGAGTATGAAGGAAAGTTCTACGACTGGGAGGCAGGCGAGCACCTGTTGCAGAAAGGTATGGTGGTTGATGAGATATTCCACCCTCTGGAGCACGACATCGTATTCGAGAAGGACCTGCAGGTGACGCTGCGCGACGGGGTGAAGATTCTGACGGATGTGTATCTGCCTGCCGACACCGACGAGCCGCTGCCCGCCATCATCGCCTGGAGTCCCTACGGCAAGAATTCGGGCAATGCCGAGCGCTTTAAGAACCTCTTCGGGCTGCTGGGACTCGATCAGAAGCGCATGAGTGGCTTGCAGAAGTTTGAGGGACCAGACCCCGACTTCTGGTGCGCCAACGGCTATGCCATTGTCTATCCCGATCCGCGCGGCATCGGCCGTTCGGAGGGCGACAGCACCATGCTGGGCACACAGGAGGGCGAGGACGGCGCCGACCTCGTGGAGTGGGTGGCCCGTCAGCCGTGGTGCAACGGCAAGGTGGCCATGAGCGGCACGTCGTACCTGAGTTTCTCGCAGTGGTTCATTGCTGCCGAACGGCCCGAGCATCTGGTGTGCACACAGGTGACGGAGGCGCTGACTGACGGCTACCGCGACATGTGCCTCGTGGGCGGCATGCCCGACTATGTGTTTACAGAGGGCATTCAGAACAACCACGAGGGCTTCGGGCTGCGCGAGGACGTGGCCGAGGAGAGCCGCCAGTATCCCTTTGCCAACCATCCGCTGTGGCAGGACAAGATTGCCCGCGTGTGGGACATCGAGATTCCAATACTCGTGGTAGCATCGTACTCGAACGTGCTGCATACCGACGGCACCTTCCGCGCCTGGCGGCAGTTGGGCTCAAAAGAAAAGTGGCTGCGCATCCACGACAACCTGGAGTGGCAGGACTACTACGAGCCGAAATATGTGGAGGAACGCCTGCGCTTCTTCGACTATTATATGAAAGGTATAGACAACGGCTGGAAGGACACCCCGACGGTGCGCTACTGCCTGCACGACATGGAGGACGGCAACAAGATAGACCAGCCCGCTACGCAGTTCCCACCGACCAACACAGAATATAAGAAATACTATCTAAACGGTCAGACCCGCCAGTTGCAAAGCGAGGCTCCTGCTCAGGACACACCCGCTTTCTATTTCTGCGAGAGCGATGCGCCCAAGGCTTCGTTCTATCTGCCGATAACTGAAGAAACGAGTTTCATCGGCTATCCCAAGGCTCATCTTTATGTAGAGGCTGATGGTAGCGACGAGATGGATCTGTTCCTCATCGTGCAGAAACTGGACAAGCACTACAACGTGCTGCGCCAGTTCACCATCCCCGCCACCTCGCCCAAGACCCACGACATGCTGGAGAACCACGGTGGCGTGGCTAAGTACAGCGGTGCATATGGTCGCCTGCGTGTCAGCCGTCGCCATCTTGACGAGCAACTCAGCACCGACATCATCCCCGTTCAGAGTTTTGATCGCGAGGAAAAACTATCGAAGGGCGAAATCGTTGAAATAGAAGTATCTCTGGCTCCCACTGGCATGACCTTCTATCCCGGCGAGTTCCTCCGCTTCATGGTCAGCAGCCAGAACATCACGGGTAACGTACACCCAGGCGTTCCCGCCTACGTATCTAAGGACAATCACGGTCGCCACATCATCCACTGTGGTGGTGAATACCAGAGTTATCTACAAATTGGAATCCTGAAATAATTATCAAACACTGATATGCGTATGAAAACAATATTGAACTGGCTTTACGAGAACTGGATGAAGGGAACGCCATTCCTTGCACTCTACACGTTCATCTTGATTTGGCTCTATGTCAAGGATGCAAATTATCCGTTGTTTCTCATCTGG
>ODAI014767449.1_pt1 | contig 10553 bp, 20 predicted proteins | sample 1539321 | NCBI WGS metagenome assembly ODAI01 (sample SAMN02144231, study PRJEB22623) | gut metagenome | biome: sheep rumen | host: Ovis aries | place: New Zealand | reverse complement strand
TGGATCTTTTTGTAGAGCTGTGTGCGTCGTAGCTCGTCGTCTATTTTTTTGATGAGGTCCGGAGCCATACCCGACGTGATGGTAATCCAGTTTTTCAACATGTCGGCCGGAATGATGTCCACGATGCGCCGCACAATCCAGGAATCCCGGTACATGGCATTCAACGTGCCAAAATCGTTTGTCATGCGGCTCATAACATACTGCGTGCTGTCTAACAGGTTCGGCGTTCCGGCACCCAGACGCGCTAAAGGATTGCTGAACCCATCAAGCGCCGTCCCGCGCCGCACAACCAGCGCCTGTGCGCTTTTCTTTTTTTTACGCATTTGCAATCCTCCTCGCTTTAATCACGGTGGAAACAAAATAACGCAGGGCGTCACACGAATGGTCGTTGACCTTTAACGGCCGCTCTTTCCCGCCCTGCTCTATCGCCTTATTATCCCAGGCATAGGACTGATGCTCTTTTATCGTGTTCACGCAGCGCCGGTGAAAATGGATCCTGCGCCGCGTCAGCAACGTGTTCACATTGCGGATGCCCTCGATAACGCTGTTGTCCGCGTTTATGGTTTCAACCGTCTCCTTCATCCGCAAGCCCCGGTTTTTGAGCTCGATCTTAAAAGACGCCGCCGACGGGTCAATAATGGTCCCCGTAGGCCAGACGTCCACCGGGCACTTGTGAATAAACCCCAGCAGATCGTCCGCATATTGGCTGTTGTCTTTTTCGTGGTTCCCGTCGGCCCGGCTGTCCCAGTAATACTCATCCACCACCCAGATGTCCTGCCCATCATCCCAGATGTCCAGGTACACCATCGGGTTCACTGTGCCGTAGTCAATGGCCAGGAACCGACGCATGATGTGCGCATTTTTGTATATCCAGTCCAGCTTCTCATCCCCGAAAAGCAGGTCGTCAGACCAGGCGTCCCGGTAGATCGCACCCTGGGCCATTACCCAGAGCCCCTGAATGAACCGCTGGTAGAACACGCCAGTGTAGGTCGTTCGGTAACGTTCCCGGACCTCTTCGGTCAGCGACGGATTGTCGTCCATCAGGAAGTGTATAAAAAGCAGTTTTTTCTGATCTGCTTTTTCAATCCAGTTTTTCAGGAACCAATGCATCGGGCTGTCCGGGTTACAGTTAAACCACATTTTAGCTCCCGGAACGGAGCACCGGCCTGTGGCCTGATTCACAAAAGACTCCGGCATCAAGGCCGCCTCATCGCAATAAAGCCCCGCCAGCGTAATGCCCTGAATCAAGTCCTGCGACGATTCGTCCCGGCCACCGAACACGTAAAAATAATTGGTTTTGTCGTCCTTGGATATTACGATCAGGTTCTCTGTGCGTGACTCCTCGATGGTGAACCGCCGGATCATCAGCACCGGTTTTAACCAGCTCCATACGTTACGCCGGAACGACCCTACCGTCTTACCGCACATGGCAAAATTCTGGCCGTCGTAGGTGTCCATGGCCCAGAGCACAAAACTGATGGCCATGGCTACCGTCTTCCCGGCACGAATAGATCCGTCAGCAATGATGCCGTTATGCTTTCGATACGGCGACTTCTCCGTCCACCACGTCAGCAGCTGCATTTGCTTCAGGCTGAACCGGCTGAACTTTACGACCGGTTTTATTTGCAGTTTTCTTTTTACGGCCATGCCGCTCACCCCACACATCGACGGCGCTGGCCTTGATAGCCTCGGTAAACCCGTCGTCCTCGTATTCCGTCAGCTGGCCGGCCGTTTTATCCGGCAACACCGTCTGCCCTATCGTGTCCCTGATATATTCCGCAGCCCGCACGTTCCCCTTGATGGCAGACGCGATCATCGCCACCAGAACCTTGTCCTGGGCAGTCATATTTGTGGCACTGTTTAGCGCCTCCACGAACGACGTAACCTCGTGGATAGGTGCATCGCTTTCTTTGAACCATGGCAGCTGTAGCAGGTACTCAAGCCCCTCTCGCATCGTTCGCCGTTCGCGCTTTGATTTGCCAGAAGCCCTGCCTCCTTTGCGGCCCTTTTCCGCGGCGTTCGCTTTGGTTATCCGCGTAGCCTTCCCGTTGGCCAGGTTCTTCTTGGCGGCCTCGATCTGCGCCGGACTACGCAATGACCTCTGCCTTGCCGCCGGTCAGCTGCTCCCAGCGTTCCACAATTACGTCGCAGTACACCGGGTCAAGCTCCATCATGTAGCAGGCCCTGTGTAGCTGCTCACAGGCAATCAGCGTCGACCCGGAGCCTCCAAATAGATCCAGCACCGTGTCGTCCCGCTGGCTGCTGTTTTTTATGCATTTAGCGCAGAGCGCTATCGGCTTCATGGTCGGGTGCTCGCCGTTCCGTTTCGGCTTATCAACGTAGATCAGCGTGCTGGCGTCCTCGGTGTTCACAACCTCCGCAGCCGGAACCCGCAGCACCAGGTTCTTGTTTCCCGACGCAAAATTGATCAGCATGGACCCGTCCGCATCCTGGCTCATAACTACCGGGAAGTTTTCGCTGATGGTCGTGCCCTGTTTCCGGCCCCCGAACCAGCGATGCTTCCCGCCGGCCTTCCAGCCATACAGAATCGGTTCATGTTGCCACTGGAAATCCTGTCGGCCCAGAGTAAAAGTGTTCTTGGCCCAGATCAGGCACTGCTTCAGCAGCAACCCGGAGTCAACAAACGCCTGCCGGAACGTTAGCGACTCGCTGTCCGCATGGCAGATGTACACCGTAGCCCCGGGCTCCAGGACCTCCTCGGCCCGCTGATAAAAAGAAAGCAGGAAGTCATAAAACTGACTCCCTGCCATTTTATCGTTTTTGATTTTCAGGTGTTCTTTGGTGCCGCCGGTGTAGTCGATGTTGTACGGCGGATCTGTGAACATCATGCTCATGGGCACCCCGCCGGTGAGCTTCGCCACATCCGCAGCGTCGGTAGACGAACCGCACATCAGCCGGTGTGCACCCAGCTGGTAAATCATGCCGGGCTTTGTTTTCGGTGTTTTGATTTTCTCCACCGCAGCCCCGAAGTCGAACCCGTCCTCCTCCGGTTCCGGATCTGGCAACTCGAACCCGAACGCCCGCATGTCAATGTCGGCGATTTGCAGCAGCTCCCCGTTCAGCAGCGACTCATCCCAGGACGCCAGCTCGGCCGTTTTGTTGTCGGCCAGCCTGTAGGCCCGTATTTCCTCTTCTGTGAGGTCGTCTGCCCGGACGCAAGGTACCTGCCGCATGCGTAACCGCTTCGCCGCCTTGAGCCGCGTGTGGCCGCATACGACCACGTTGTCCTTGTCAATCACAATAGGCTGCCGGAACCCGAACCGCTTGATCGACTCTGCAACCGGCTTCACAGCCGGGTCGTTTTTGCGCGGATTATGCTCATACGGCACCAGCTCCGACGGCTTCAGATACTCAATGTTCATGCTCATAACAGCCTCCCAGCCAATAAAAAAAGCGGGCAGGTTTTTCACCTGTCCGCTTCATACACTTTTTGCATTATAGTCATTATATCACACAATGAATTTTGAGTAAACCCCTACGTGATAATTTTTTTCCTTTGGTCGTTTCGCCGGCTTCGGAGCGGTTCCCCTTTTTTGGCCCGGCGCTTGTCCAGCTGTTCCAGAACCCAGTCGTACTCTTCCTGCGTGCAGTACAGACGGCGCTGCAGCCGCCGGTCGATCAGCTGCATCTTGGGCCTCCCTGCGCCTTCCCTGCGGCCACCGTTGTGTTTCCGGCCGTCCTCTTTTTTCTCTTCCATGCCCTCACCTCCACGGGCCCATATTAGCATAAAAGGACTTGAAAAATCAAGCCCTTTTTTTGCTGTAAACCAGCGCTTCCCGTAGGATCTTACGCGGCATTTTAAACAGCTTGTACGCATTGTCCAGCACGCCGTAGTATTGCAGGCTGGGAACGCCGTGATGCCGGTCCTCGTGCATGATGTACACCAGCGCCGGCCCGTAGCCGTCCACCCAGAGGTACTGCTTGTAGTAAAACCTTGGGTAACCTTCGTAGCGGTCCAGGCTGCGCTCGTCGCGCTCCGAAATTTCCCACAGCAGCGCCGGAACCTTGCACCCATCCTCCCGCTCGATGGTGGCGTAGCTGCCGGTCTGCGAGCCCTTGAACATGAGCCGCCACCCGTCCAGCGTGGTGGTCCCTACGAACGCGGAGTCCGGGCACCGGTACTCCATCTGGTCCAGGTCCATGTTGGACCCGTAAGCAATGTACAATTTACGCATTTTAACATCCTCCTTTTATTTGAACCGGGGCTGTGGGCCCCGGTTAGGCTGCCTGGCCGTGGCGCCATGCGCTGCAGCCCTGCAGGTTTGCCATCATGTGAATGCGGCAGGTCTTGAACTCGTCGCCGATCAGGCCCAGCCGGAGCAGCCAGCAGCGGAACGTATACTTCTCATTGTCGCTGACGGTGCGGTCCATTTTGATGCTGCGGCTGTTAATGGCCAGCGCGCTGACCGCCAGACAGAACTGCACGTAGGCTTTGATCTTACCGGCGTGGGTGGTTCCGTTGAACAGCCGGAACTCTACGGTGCCCTTGCTGAACGTTGCGTGCAGGTTCAGGCCGTGGTACCGGGTGTCGTTGTAGTGGCTGTTTTTGCCGCTTACGCTGTACCCCTGGGATTCGTACCACAGATGCTCCCATGCGTTCATGTTCGCAGGGCGCTCGCCCTTTTCAATTCGGTCGGCCAGGTTGCAGTTAACCTTCTTGGTGTAGGTGCATTCCCGGCGGCCGGTGATGGCCAGGGCCTTGTACAGCATGTCCTCCTTGGACCGGAAGATCTTGACCAGGTTTAGCAGGCTGCGTGCGTCGTGCTTGTCAGCGCCAACGTGTACGTGGATGCCGCATGAACCGTCGGCCTTTGCGCCTTTGCCCCGCAGGATCCGTACCACTTCCTGCACGTCTTCCAGGTCGTCGTAGGTGCAGATCGGGGTGACCACTTCGCAAGCATGGTCGGCATTGGTCAGGCTGCCGTCCCTCATGAACTTCCAGGTGCGGCCCTTGCGGTCGGTGCAGGTCCAGGCATCGTAGCCAATCTCGTAACCAGCGTACCGCGCGTGGGTTCCAAAGTATTCCGCAATCGCCAGGGCTGCGGTTTTCCGTTCGATCTTAACCAGCTCAACCTCTACTCCGAACGTCTGATTCCTTAAATCTAACTTTGCCATGTTTGCGTCCTCCTTTATTTTCACCGGCCCCCGCGGGGCCCTTTGCCTTTCGTTGTGTGCATATTAACTCTCATTTTTTGAAAAGTCAAGCTCTTTTTATTAAATTTTTAATTATTTTTAAAGGGCGCATAAACCCGCATGGTTGACAGGCTCGTGTAATAAAAGAGGACGGCGTGTGCATGCCGTCCTCTTGTTTTTACTCTTTTTTTCTTGTTTTTTCCCGCGGCCGTGACATTTGTTTGCGCCGCACCTGCAGCTCATGCAGGAAGCCCCGCAGCATAGCCGCCGGAATGACCACGGACCCGTTGCAATCTTTGATGTTCCGCAGGATCGTCCGCGCGTCCGCATTATCCGGCACAATGTAATTCATCCATCCAACGCCTCCGCTCCATACAACCGCAACGCCAGCACCCGGACCAGAGACGCCTTCGCCTTGGCCACCACCTGCCAGGTAGTATCGTGCTTTTCCGCAATGTCCTCGATGCTCATGCGCTCAAAATAAAACTCCACAAGCCACGGGTACCCGGCGTCCATTTTGATCGTGTTCAGGGCCCGGTCCATAACAGCCAGCTCCTGCCGGTCGCGCTCCAGCTTGGCCTGTACCGCCAAAATACGGCCCTCCTGGCGCTCCTCCGGGGTGAGCTTCACCCCTGCCTGCTCCGACCACCGCACAATAGACTTACTGGTCTCCGTCACCTTTTCCCGCCGCAGATCTTCGATATCTGCAGGCCAGCGATTGTGCACGTTATCCATGAGCACCGGGTACGCATACAGCCGCTGCTCCGTTGCCTTGTATCCAGACATCCGTGGCGGTTGGCGCTGGGCCAGCACCAACGGAACTGTCTGCCGCACTGTTTCGATGATCAGTTTCCGGACCTCCTTGTCGTTCATTGTCACGCCTCCGCCGCTTCGTCACCGCTACCAAACCCAGGAAGCGCCTGATATTTCGCGTCTTCCGGTTCCGCATCCTCCGCAAACTCCAGCACGGTCTGTGCACGTTCGCCGTTGATGTACGCCATAGCCCGGTCAATAAACTGCCGGACGGTGTACGTCAGGTCTTGCCCCAGGACGTCCTGGTTTTCGTTTTCGCGGGTCCCCGGGTACGAACCCTGATAGGTGTCAAACAGCCCGAAAAACGGAGTCTTGGATTTGACCTCGTGACCAGGCAACCCGTACATGAGATGGAACGCCACCTCCTCCGTCCAGGACTTCTTGTCACTGGCCTGCCGGAGCTCGATGCCATACATCGCGAAATGGAACGGCGGGTGCGCCATCGCAACGTCCACGCCAAACATCTTCTGCATGAGCGGCATCGACAACTGCTTGACCAGTCCGGTCAATTCAGGTACCGGCGGCTCTCCGCACCGGGCCCTAACCACATCGCCGATACAATTCTCACCCTCGGCCTGGTAGCTGTACTCGATCGGAGTGACCACCGGCGGGGTTAAAAACTTGAACGAAATAAACTGCATCAAAACCACCTCCACACTAACGCCACAAACGCCCAGAACCCTGCCAACGCTATCATCGTCAGAATAAAATCAACGTTCACGGCGCCTCGCCTCCTGCTTTTTGATAAACTGCTTCCATGCCTTCTTCAGATCTTCCGCATTCTGTTTCCTTACGGCGTCTCGATCCTGCACCGCAACCGCCTCCGTCCCCATTTCCAGCACTCATCCTCCGATAGTAAAAACAGATCTAACCGGTCACCATGGCCGCCACCAAAACGGTCCTCTACGACCCACGTGCGCCCGTCTGGCAGCGTTACGCGGGTGCCAAAGGGTAAATGATCAGCCGCGCACGTAACGCCCGCCTGTGGCCAGACTCCGGACGCTGTCGGGTTCCCTGTTTCGCAATACGCGCTGATATTCAATACCTGCCAGAACACGTTCAAAAGGATCAGCTTTTTCATTCCTTATGTGTCTCCTTTAGCCACCGCAACCACGCAATTTTATTTACATTTATTTCCACAAGGTTTTCTGAAAGATATTCGATTTTTTCCGCAAGGCATTTTGCCTTTTCTTCGGTTGATAACTCTGTAAAATGCAAGATTTGTTCACAAAGCCATTCCTCGTTGGTCAGAATAGGTCTGCCGTTTTCGTCTACTTCGCCCTTGCCTTTACACGCCGGGCAAACAATATCATACATCCCGTCAAAATCAGCGTTAAAAATGCCACCTTTGCCGTAACACGTTTTGCATTTCATTCCGCGTCACTCTCCATTGCCTTTTTTATGGCTTCTTTGATTTCATCGTAACTTTCCTGTACTTGGTACGAATTGTTTTGAAAGCAAACAAAACTTTTGTAAACGCTTTCGATATATTTGATATTGATAATTACTTCGTCACCGCTTTTTTCGTGTAAGATAATAAACATTGTTAATCACTCTCCTGCTTCAGCCTTTCTGCAAGTTTTTTTAATCTTTCCGCAACCTCGGGATTCACTCTGCCCACGTATTTTTTATAAACAAGCAAGGCTTTTTCTTGGGCCTCCGCCTTGCTACGGAAGCAATTCCTGGACCGGAGCAGCAGATAGTCCATAAAGCAGTCACGCCATACCTCCGGATGCGTTAAAATCGTCCCATCTTTGGTCCACGCCACATACCAATAAGGGTCGCCCTTATATGGCCGCCAGGGAACCCTGCGGATCTCGTCATAGCCATTAAGCAACTGACCTAACTTACACGCACATGCCCATGATGTTATAACCGTCCCATCTTTGCTTTTTCCATGCAGACCACTCTCTTCAAGCCACCAAACATAGTCGTTATGTGTGAATTTCGTCCGGAACCTTTCTCCCAGCCGCACGCCCAGCAGCCGGGCCACTTCCTGCATTTTACTGTTCTTCAACAATGACCACACCTCCCTGAATGATGACCCGTTTGTCGTTGTCAATAATCATGTTGACCTCTTTAGTCGACGATGACAGGTCAATCTTCCCCCGCCACGATCTGATGGGAGCGCCAGAATAGCTGTACACCGTCACAACGCGCTGCAGGCCGCCATTGATATCCGCGTTAAAATTCTTTATAAGCCTGTCTCTCGGGCCAGACATCAGAAATGGCCTCAATAAAGGTCCGAAAACCAGCACTCCAAAAAAAGCAATAATTAAAAAGCAACCAATCCAAATCCCAATTTTTATAACTTTTTCCGCTATATCGCTCATACCTTCACCCCTTTTTCCTCCCATGCCTTTGTCATGGCCTCAAAAACCTCTGGCGAAATATCCATGTTCTCCAGAACGACATTTGCATACGCCAGCACCCGGTTCAACCTCTCCGGGCCGAAGTGATTAATCAACCGCAGCGCGGCCACCATGGCAATCAACCCTTCCCTGCGTCCCCGTTCCCGTTTCTTATCCGACAACTTATCCGCTGCAATGGCCACGGTCCGGATCAGTTTCGTTTTATCTTTTTTCAGCTTTTTGATTTTCGATGCAGTTATCATCTCGCAACGCCTCCTTCCAACATTGTTCGCATGAATGGTCCGGGCAGGACCGGGTGTCCCGGTAGCTGGGCAGTCCCCAGCCGTCAGGACACTCAGTCCGCAGGATATTCTCATAGAGCGCCGGCCTCTTTTTCTCGCACTCCCGGAACCAGCGCCGCTTCAGCCAGACCACGTTCATGGCTCCGCCCCCTTTATGCGCCGGTTCCATGCATTGACGGCGTCCTCTTTTGTCTCCATAGCAGCAGTCCCGCACCCGCAGGCGGGGCAATGAACATACCACAAATCACCGGTAAGCGCAGCTATCGCCTCGCCACCACAATGCGGACAGGAGTCGATAAAGAACATCGGTCTGACCAATTCGTGTAAGTCTACGCCAAAAAAGGACTCCGCTGAAAAAGCAAATTCGAGCGATGGAGATGATCCGTCTTTTGCGAGCCGGCTGCAATATCCAATGCTAACACCCGCGAACCGTTCAAAATCGCTCATTTTTTTATTTTGTTTTTTTGCTAATTTCCTGATGTTGTCGACAAGGACCGATGAATCATATACCATCCCATCATCCCTCCTTTAGCAGGCCGATGCTACCGACCAACCGCTGCATCCGTTCCGCGTCTTTCCCCAGCACGTAGCTGTTCACCGCGGCCTCGTCCTTCCGCTGGCATGCCTGATCGTACAAGCGCCGTAGCTGCGCCCAGACCGTCGGCATATCCACCTCCAGCACGTTCTGCAGGTTGTCAAACCCGTAGCTGTCCACCGCCGCCTTTATCTCCGGCGTGGACCACATCGGATCGCAGGGAAGCCCGAAGTCTGGATCGTCAAACGGAATCTCTCCCAGGCACCCATGGAACCAGGTGCGTGCGATTCCCTGCTGGATTTCTTTCTGTGCTTCCTGCCAGGTCTTGACCTTCCTGGATGGATCTACGGTAGCCATCAGCGACATGGCCGCCTGCCGGATCTCCGCTACGGATGGCAGGAATATCTGCTCACAAATACATTTTTTAATCGTTTTGTTCAAAAGTTTTGGTGGAATATCAGCCAGCATACTGGCATACACGTCCTGCGTTTCTTCTTCATTTTCCAGCCGGTACGCTGTAAACAGCAGTTGCACGGCGTTCATGGTTTCAGCTGAGTATGTCATCAATATCCTCCTTGCTTAACCGGCGTCTGGCCTTCCCAGACTTGCTGTCCTGATCAGCCCAATAACAGATGGTCGAAAAATGGTCTGCATACTTTTTCCCGGAAGATTGCATATACACCGACAACCGGTCAATTTTTTGCTGCCAATCTGGGAATTTTTCCTGCAGCTGCTGCAATTCTTTTGCAGTGAGAAAAACATTGGAATGCGGGCCGTATCGCGCGCGCGTTTCTTCCCCTTCTTCCCCTTCTTCTCTTTCTTTTATAATAGGTAGGTGTCCCGTTTGTCCGCCACTTGTCCGCCGTTTGTCCGCCACTTGTCCGCCGTTTTGTCCGCCAACAAGCTGGTACTTTGACCAATTAACCACGGTAATAAGCGTGTTCCGTGGGCTCGTTTGTACGCCAATTTGCCCTTCACTTTTGAGCAGGTTTACTATCCGCCTTGTTGTCGTTTCTGGAATCCGTAAATCAGCAGCACTTTCAAGAACCTTAAAAATACCCTGCCCAGGCTGCAACGTGATGCGTTTTCCCTCGAAAACAACGTCCGTCGGGCGCCAGTTTACGCGGCCCAAAATATACATCCAGACAGCTAACACGTTAGGCCGCAGCATCCATGGGTTACGGAAAATAGACCTGTGGATCTTGATCCAGCCTTTCTCTTCGTCCATGCTGCCGCCTCCCTAAAATAAAGTTTGCACCGTAGTCATGTACGGCATAATATCCTCTACGGACCGGGCCAGGATGTACGGCGCGAACGGCGCCACTTCAGCCTGGTACTTCTTCTGCGCCGGACTCTGCCGTCCGTCCTTTGATTTGCACTCGATCAGGATCACCCGGC
>ODAI014317745.1_pt1 | contig 10553 bp, 11 predicted proteins | sample 1539321 | NCBI WGS metagenome assembly ODAI01 (sample SAMN02144231, study PRJEB22623) | gut metagenome | biome: sheep rumen | host: Ovis aries | place: New Zealand | reverse complement strand
TCTACCACCAGTTATTACACTCTTTTTCATATTCTCAATGTATATTTGGAACAATATACCAGTATAATATCCAGCATATGCATAAATTGAGAAATCAAATAAAATATCTTTTACATCTAATTCCATTAACATATTGAATAAATTTTTTAAATATTTTAATTCCTCTAATGCTTTATAGCCTTTTAATTTTTCCATTAAAGAATCTAGATATCTTAATCTTCCACCCTTTAGCATTAAATCAATTATGAATTCTGCCTTATCTGAATCTAAATTTTTATTTAATAATGATCTTAATGTAACATAATCCTTATTTTCAATTGTCTTGAAAATTTCATTTTTAATATCTGAATTAATTTTAAAATCATCTAATAATAAATTTAAAAATTTTGATGAGCCTAAATGAATTGTAAATTGATTAATATTACATGCCTTAAGTGACATATAAGCTAAATAAATTGCTTCTGTATCACAATATTCATTACTTTTACCAATTAATTCAACACCAGCTTGTAGGAATTGATGATTCTTACCTTGATACAATCTAGGGTATCTAAATGTATCAGCTATATATGAATATCTTTTAATTCCTTTTGAATCATCATTTTTAGATGCTACAAATCTAGCAATTGATCTTGTCATATCATTACAAAGTGATAATACTTCACCTTGTCTATTTATAAGATTATATAAATCTGGTTTTTGTAATCCCTTATCTGAATATAAATCAATATATTCTACTGTAGGAGTTTTAATATGGATATAGCCATAATGGTTAAAACAATTTAAAACTCGATTTTCTATATCTTTTTTAATTAACATTTCATTACCATATGTATCTTTGAAGCCCTCGGGTACATGAAGCTTATAATTTTTCATACTATCCCTCCACAAAAAAATATTTATTCAATTATACTATATTTTTATATAAAATTCTATATTTTAACTTATAAGTTAAATATTTATTCTAACAAAAAACGCTTACACTTATATAAAATATAATAAGAGTCGAAAAAATCGACTCTTATTTAGCTATTTATTCAATAATTTTAAAATATATTTCATAAATAATTCTCTCATAGGATAACCTAAATAATTAAATGAAGCGAAGCCTGGATTAGTATTTGCTTCACAAAATAATAATTCATTTTCTCCAAATACATAATCTACACTTATGATATCTCCCTTTAATTCTTCTTTTAATCTTAAGGAATCATTTATTAATTTATCATTTAATGGATAATCATAACTCAATCCACCCTGAGCTAGATTAGACATGAATCCATCTTTATTTTCTCTTTTACATGCCCCAACTACATTATTTCCAATAATGAATACTCTAACATCCTTTCCGTAGGATGTTTTTATATATTCTTGCAATATATAATCAGCAGGATTTATATTCTTTATAATATCATTAAATTCATTTTCATTATTAATTATATAAATATTTTGACCTTGCTTACCAAATCTGTATTTTAATATAAATGGTAAACCAGCAAATTCAACTGATTTTTTATAATCCATACCCTTAAAATGAATTGTTTTTATTTGATCTATATTTAATTTAGATGCGTGTTTATGTGTTAATAATTTGTCACAACAATTATTGATTGTATATGTTGAATTTATTACTTTTATGCCTTTATCCTCTAGCATTTTAGATACATAAGTATCATTACCTCTTAATAGTGCGATTTTTGGTAAATCATTCATTTCTTCATTTTCATAATAAATTTTATCATTTATTAATTTCAAATAAGGATAAAATAATAATTTTGCATCTATATTATTTTTTATTGCCTCATCATACATTCTAGTTGCAGGATTAGGCATATTTTCTTTAAATGAATCATTATATAAAATCCATAAATCCATATAAATCACCTAAATTATAAAGGATACATAAAATGTATCCTAATCTATTTTTTCTAATGTATTCATAAAATCTGTAAAATATTTTGGTAATTCGGAATCAAATTCCATCCATTCATTTGTTGTAGGATGAACAAATCCAATTTTTTTAGCATGTAGAAATTGACCTTGATCTCCAATTACCTTTCTTCTTCCATATACCTTATCACCAACAAGAGGATGACCAATATATTCCATATGGCATCTAATTTGGTGAGTTCTACCAGTTTCTAGCTTTAATTCAATATATGTGAAGCCTTTAAATCTTTGTAATACCTTAAAATTAGTAATAGCTTCTTTTCCTTCCTTATCTACAGCCATCTTTTTTCTATCTTCTTTACTTCTAGCTATAGGTAGGTTGATTCTTCCTTTATTTTCTTCTATTACTCCATAAACTAAAGCGTGATAAATTCTATTACATTCATGCTTTTTCAATTGTTCAGTTAATGATAATGATGCCTTATCATTTTTAGCAATCATTAATAAACCTGTAGTATCCTTATCAATTCTATGAACAATACCTGGTCTTATTACACCATTGATATCTGATAAGTCATCCATTTCATATAATAAGCCATTTACTAATGTGCCATTTGATATACCAGCACCAGGATGTACTGCCATACCCTTAGGCTTATTTATAACTGCAACATCTGAATCCTCATATACGATATCTAAATTTAAATTCTCAGCCTCTAAATCTAAAGATTTAGCTTCTGGGAAATTAATCTCAATTTCATCACCACATTGAGCCTTTTGGCTGGCTTTTATTGGTTTATTATTTATAGTTACATTACCCTCTTCAATTAGCTTTAAAATATTATTTCTAGTCTTATCTGGTAATAATGTAGCTATAACCTTATCTAATCTAATTCCTTCATATTCTTTAGAAACAATGAGCTTCATTTTTCTTCTTCATCCTTTCTTCAAAGAATATTATATATATTGCAAAAATAATTAAGCCAAATACTAAATATAAATCAGCAATATTTGGTGATGCAAAATCTGATTTAAATATAGCATTCCAAATATAATCTAAGAAATCAAAATGTAGCATATCAACTACACCTGGTCTACCATCTGATTCTTTATTGAAATATGGTATAACCATAATTATTCTATCATATAAATTACCGACACAGCCTGCAAGAATTATAGTTAATAATGAGCTTTTTAATTTATTGTTTTTCCAATCATTTTTAGCACAAAAATAGATTAATACTAATGTTGCGATACCTGAAATAATGATTAATAGCCAATTAGTATCAGAACCACTTAGCATACTAAATGAAGCACCTGAATTATATTCCAAATCAAATGAAAAGATATGTGGGATAACAGTCTTTCTAGTACCAGCTGTTAAAAATAATTGAGCTAAATATTTAGATCCTTGGTCTACTGCAAATAATATTGCGAATATTAGAATTGTAATTAACATCTATATCACCCCTAAATGGAAAACTATTAATAAAATACCAAATATTAGAATTGCAGGGATAATTGTATCACCTAAAGCAACTATATATGTACCTTTTATTTCGCCTTGGCTTATCGCATTATAATAAATAACCTGAGCAAAGAAAAATATGAATATGACTAATAATGCCCCAATTAATACTAATAAATAGACATAATTAATAAATATACCAAAATTTATTAATAAAGCTAATGGAGCAGATAATATTAATAAAGAAAATAATATGGCACCAATAAATGCGAATACTTTTTCTCTAAATTTTATATTCAATTTTTTTAATTCTTCATTTATTTCTTTATATTTCATTTTCATATTCCTCTAAATATTTAATAGCATCATATACAGTTTCAACCATAACAAGCTTCATTTTACCTCTGCCATTTAATGAATCATATGCTTCTTTCGCATCAGCATAATTTCCCTTAGGGCAAAAGAAAATATCAATATGGTCATCAAGCGCAGTTGGAATCTTTTCCCTTATTCCACCAATCATACCAATTGTACCATCCGAATTGATTGTGCCTGTACCTGCTATTTTTAGTCCATATGTCAAATCCTTTTCAATTAATCTATTATAAATAGATAATGTTTGAAGTAGTCCACCTGATGGACCACCAACTAATTGATTTTTTATTTTAAGTGATGGATTAATTGTTTCATAATCAATATTATATCTTTCTACAAAAGAAAATAATGTATCATTCTTTTCTAATGTAATATCCATTATTTGATTATTTCTTTTAATTTTAATTACATCACCTATTTTTAATGTTTTTAATGAAGATTTTAATGATACTAAATCATTTAGATCATAATCATTACATCCAATAATCTTATCACCAATTTTAAATTTAGAATTTTTGTAATAATAATCAACCATTAATGAATCAATTTCATAATTAATAATTATACTAGAATTGGTTTTTTTAGCTTCTGTATAAGCTTTAATTATAGCTATTTCAATGCTAGAAAAATAATCAATTCTACCTGAATCATAAATATCTTTATCACTTAGATGTGTTTCATATTGTGAAACCTTTCCTTTTTCAACAGTTGGTATTTTATCAACTATCAAATTTTGGAATATGGTTGATCTATTAAATGATATTACTGATATTGTTGAAAAGCTTCCCTTTATCTCATAATCAGTATCAATTTCAACAACACTTTCAAATTTTTTGGTGTCACCCTTTAATACAACATAATAATTTGTTCTAGTTAATGTCAAAATTAAAATTGGGATATAAATTATTAAAATAAATGTAATATGAATCCAATATTTTTTTAATATATATTTCATTATTTTTGTTTTAAAATAACTTCTATTTCAGGCATTTTTTCATATGTGACACCTGCAGCATCTAGCATACGCTTAGATGCTTGATCTGAAATTGTGCCCTTATGGATTTCTGTCATATAAACGATGTGCTTAATTCCTGATTGAATTAAAAGCTTTGCACATTCGTTACATGGGAATAATGTTACATATACTGTAGCACCTTTAATATTTCCTGAAGAGTTTAATATTGCATTTGCTTCAGCATGAACAACATATGGATATTTGTTATTTAATTCATTAGTATTTCCTTTTCCCCAAGGAAATATGTCATCACTACAACCTCTTGGAAAGCCATTATAGCCTATTCCAATAATTCTTTTGTCTTGATTTACAACACAAGCTCCAACCTGTGTTGATGGGTCCTTACTTCTCTTGGCAGAAAGTAGGGCAACACCCATAAAATATTCATCCCAAGTAATATGCATTATTAATCCCCTCCCTTATTATGGATTTAATCTATCTGGTCCACGGAATATGAACATTGCGTCTTTAATACCTTCGTTGAAAATTAACATTGTGATTCTATCTACACCAATACCAAATCCACCATGAGGAGGACATCCATATTTGAAGAAATCTAGATAGAATTTAACATCTTCGTCTAAGCCCTTTTCAGCAGCTTGCTTCTTTAATATTTCATATCTATGCTCACGTTGTGCACCTGTTGTGATTTCACAGCCCTTCCAAATAAGGTCATATCCACATGGTACACCCTTTTCATCTCTCATATGATAGAATGCTCTATTTTCTTTAGCATAGCCAGTGATAAATAAGAATTCATGACCAAACATATCCATGCTTAGCTTTTGAACCATTCTTTCACCTTCAGTTGTTAAATCACCCTTTTCAGATTCAGGTACAACATAGCCATATCTCTTTTCAAGTTCTGCATATACATCATGTAAATCCATTACAGGGAATGGTAATGTAGGTACTACAACATCGATATCATATACCTTTTTAATTTCATCACCATATACTTCCTTAACAGCCTTTAAGGCATAAGTAAGCATTTCCTCTTCCATATGCATTACATCATAATATGAATCAATATATGAGAATTCAAGGTCAAAGCCTGTAAATTGAGTAGCGTGCTTTCTTGATGCGAACTTCTCAGCTCTAAATACTGGTCCTGTTTCGAAAATACGCTCAAATCCAGCAGCCATAGCCATTTGCTTATAGAATTGAGGAGATTGAGCTAAATATGCATTACGATCAAAATAATCAACCTTAAATACACCAGCTCCTGATTCAGATTCAGCACCGATTAATTTTGGTGAATGGATTTCAATAAAATCATTCTTTACTAAGAATTCTCTACACTTATTAACGAATAAGCTTTGAGTTTTAAACATTAATGTATTCTTATCAGTTCTTAAATCAATCCATCTATAATCTAATCTTAAATCAATATTAGTTTCCTCACCCTTAGGTGCAACAATTGGAGATGGAGCTGCGATTGAATCAATCTTAATTGTATCAGGATACATTTCCATTCCATTTAATTTAACATATTCAGATGCTACAATCATACCTTCTGCTTCAATAACTGAATCAGCAGTGATTTGATTTAATGTTTCTTCCATTTCAGGATGCTTTTCCTTTTCAATTGTTAATTGAAGCTTTCCTGTTACATCCTTTAAAACAATGAAGCACATTGATTTTTTGTTTCTAATAGTTTCTACAAAGCCTGCAACATGATTTACTTCACCAAGCTTTATATTTTTTAAATTAACTCTTTTCATTTTAATTTCCTTTCTTATCACATGATGCACATGCACCAAGTGCTGCCTTATTTAATTTATTTATAATGTATGGATATACATCATATAAGCTAATTGTTTCTTGCTCATCAGTTCTATTATCTTTAATATTAATCTTGAAATCATTTAATTCATTATCACCTAATATTAAAGTGAACATTGCATTATTCTTATCTGCCTTTTTGAATTGACTCTTAAGGCTTCCTGATAAATAATCCATATCGCAAGATAAACCACCGATTCTACAAACATTCATAATCTTTTCACATTCTTGTGCTGCCTTATCACCTAAAGCAATGAAATATGCATGTATAGAATCCTCAGATACTAATTTCTTTCCTGATAGGCTAGTTGCTAAAAGTAATCTTTCAAGACCAAATGCCATACCAACACCTGGAGTTTCAGGACCACCTAAATCAGAAATTAATTTATCATATCTTCCACCAGCACCAATTACATTTTGAGCACCAAATTCAGGTACATTAACCTCAAGCTCAAATACTGTGTGGCAATAATAATCAAGTCCTCTAACTAGATTATAATCAACCTCATAAGCTAAATCTAAGCCATCTAATGTTTCAAGTACTGTATTAAATCTATTTTTAGATGCTTCATTTAAATAATCATTAATCTTTGGAGCTGTTTTAAAGAAATCCTTATCTCTATCAACCTTACAATCTAGAATTCTTAAAGGATTCTTTTCAAGTCTCATCTTACAATCTTCACATAATTCATCAATATGACCTGAGAAATGCTTAACTAAAACATCTCTATAATTATTTCTTGATTCTTCATCACCTAATGAATTAATTTTAACCTTAACATCCTTTAGGCCAAGTGCTCTAATTAGTGATGCACCTAAAGCTATAACCTCAGCATCAATTAAAGGTGAATTAGAGCCTAATGCTTCAACTCCAAATTGGTTGAATTGTCTATTTCTTCCCTTTTGAGGACGTTCATATCTAAACATTGGTCCCATATAGAATAATTTAGAAACAGGATTTTCTACATAAAGCTTATTTTCAATAAAGCTTCTCGCAACACCTGCAGTTCCTTCTGGTCTTAATGTTATTTTTCTATCAGATCTATCAGAAAAATCATATGTTTCCTTTGTAACCATATCAGATGTATCATTTATATCTCTATGGAAAACATCAAAAGATTCAAAAATTGGTGTTCTAATTTCTTTATAATTATAAAGCTTACAGATTTTTCTAATTGTATCTTCTAGCTTTGCCCAATTTCTTGATTCATCAGGTAGAATATCATATGTTCCTTTTGGTTTAGTTATCACTTTAATCGTCTCCTTTAAATTCATATTTGTAAATTGAATAATATAAGCATAAATGATCCTTATCCTTATAATTATTAATTTGACTAAATTCATATTTTAATCCGAGCCTCTTTATTAAATTAAGGCTTCTTTCATTTGTTGTTTCAGAACCAATTATTATTTTATCTAATTCTAAATATTGAAATCCAATTTCAATTGCTTTTTTTAGAGCTTTAGTCATTATTCCCTTGCCCCAATAATCATAATTTAGAAAATAACCTATTTCAGCTGAATTATCATTTTTATTATATGTATGATAATCAACCATTCCAATCATCTTATTATCTAATATTATTGCATAGCCTTTAGGAATACCATCAAGTGGTCTTTTCAAAAAGATTTCTTGAATGACATATTTCGCTTCAAACAATCTATTAAATGGACCCCAATTTAAGGTATCGCACATTTTTGGATTCTTACCACATTCATATAAATCAATGTAATCATCTATTTCTATTTCTCGTAATGTGATATTTGAAATTTTAACTTTTGGTAAATCAGTTTTCATATTTCACTCCAAAAAAAAGCGTCCTAATACAACAAAATTGTATAAGGACGTTAATTACGTGGTGCCACCTTAATTCAGCATTTAGCTCTCATTTTTCGTTAACGCCTGATACGGCCTTTTTTAAAGGCATTCCGAAGTGTCCAATAATCATTTTTGGGATGCTTTCACCAATCCATCCTCGCTTAACAAAAATAGAATTAAATAATCTTCATCAACATTTTAAAATACATTAAGTATTTTATCATTATTAGATGTTTTTTTCAAGTAAATCAAGATATAAGATTTGAAGAATTATCTATTATTTTCTCAATTAGACTAGGTGAATCTAATGAATTAATGACTGTAGCAATTGTATCGTTTAAAATTGATATTGCATCTTCTTTTGAAATCTCCTCATCCTGAGTCTTTTCATATAATTTAGCTACAACCTGTGATACGTTATCATCAACATATTCATTATTGTCTGTCTTCTCACATTCAATATTAAGCTTCTTTAGTGTTTTAGCACAAATATAATATAAATCTCTATTATTAAATATCATCTTAGTTGGCATACCAATATTAGAGAAAACATCATCTAATATACCATATATACACTGCTTATAATCTTTAGGCTCATCTAATATGAATTTGATATAGCTTTTAGATGTATTATTGTAATAAAAATATACTAATAATGGTCTAACACCATTTTCTTTTATTACAATTGGTAGGTATGATGTGAAAACAAAACAATCATCATTATAATATGTTTTATCCTTATATTCTAATACAAAATCCTCTTTCTCCTTTTTAAAGTTTGGATTGTGCTCTAAATAAGGTAGTGGAGCATAATTTGTATGATACATAAACATTTGTAAATCAACATATGCTATTACAGATAAATTGTCATTAAATGCTTTAATTACATCAGAATATTCATTTTCAATTACACTTGTTAAATATCCTAATCTTTCTACAATCATTAATAATTCCTTATCATTAGCTAATCTTTGACCATAGCCTTTTTTAAAGCGATATATTAATAAATTGTTTTCTTCTTTTATCTTTATCTTATTTTCTTTTAAAAATGCTTTTTCTTTTTCTGTTAGATTTTCTTTTGAAACTAAGATAACACAAATTGAATCACAATCACCAATTGTAATCATATCAGGGTTTTCAGATGTGAATATATCATGGACATAATTAAATCCATCATTATTAGTGAAAAATTGTAAACCGTAGGATTCACCAAAGAATGAATCAATAAATGTAATCATTGTAGAATTACCTTTACTATCTGTAAAATGGAATATATCTGCAGACGAAAAAGATTTCCAATAATCTCTTTTTATATATTTATTTATGACTGTTCTTATATCATTATAAATATTTTTCTTCATATTATCCCTTCTTATAAATAATTACTTTTTTGATACCATATGGCTTATCTTTAATTGCGACTAAACCTAAATATTCATTTGGATAATTAGATTCCTTAGCCATTTCAAATACAATTTTACCACCTTTTTTTAATAAATTAACAATAGAAGATAAAATATCTTCTATATTGTTCATTTTATATGGTGGATCTAATATTATTAAATCAAATTTATCATTACAATTTGATTCAAAATCCTTATAATCTAAATTAGTAAAAACTACATCGTTTATACCTAATGATTTACAATTCTTTTTACAAATATTTAATGCATCCTTATTCAAGTCATTAAGATATATTTTTTCCATACCTCTTGAATAAGCCTCTATTCCCATTGCGCCTGAACCAGCAAATAAATCAAGACATACTCCACCCTCAAAATATTGTCCAAGCATATTAAATATTGCCATTCTAACCTTATCTTGAGTTTCTCTTGTTGTTTCAAGGTTTGTCATATCGATTAATCTATGTCTCAATTTACCTGCAGTAATACGCATAATTATCCTCTTTTCTTTGAATTAGCTTTAATTTCTTTAAATGTTAGAGTCTTATTTTTAAATTTCTTTTTAGTTTGATTTAAAAATCTTACTCCTTCTTTTCTAATTTCAAAATAAGTTTTATTATCTTCGATAACAATCTTTCCAAAATGTTCACGATGAATCATAAATTCATCATGGAAATAATTAACTAGTTGATTAGGCTTAATATTATCAGATTTACCTAAATTAACTTCCATGATAATAAATCCTTGGTTATTATTTGATTTCTTATCCTTCTTGTTATCCTTTTTATTATCATTTTT
>ODAI011452179.1_pt1 | contig 10553 bp, 4 predicted proteins | sample 1539321 | NCBI WGS metagenome assembly ODAI01 (sample SAMN02144231, study PRJEB22623) | gut metagenome | biome: sheep rumen | host: Ovis aries | place: New Zealand | reverse complement strand
CTTGGGTGTGGTTGATTCCTTGGGAGGAACAATAGGATAATCCGCGGGAACGATGGGGGCAGTAGGCCATGCTTGCTCGTCGGTTGCAGCTTGGGGAGCAAGTTGCATTTCGGAAGGTTGAGGAATGGTGGGTGAACCAGCTTCTTCTTCCACATCTTGAAGGTCCAGCTCTTCCCATTCTACGAAGTTGTCGTTTTCGGGTGTGGGGTTTTTCAGTTCTGCAAGAATCTGTGCCAACGCCCTTTCGCGGTTCTCGTACCAGTCGATGGAATAGACACGCATGATGTGCCAGTTGAGCATTTTCAAGACTGAGGGCTGTACAATTTCGCGGTCGCGGGTGGTCTTGGTTTCATAGTAGTTTCGTCCGTCGCACAAAATGCCCAAGATGTAAGCATCGGGGTGTTCCGGTTCGGCGATGGCAATGTCCACCTTGAAATTCGACCTGCCGACAGCGCGTTCCGTCAGATAGCCTTGGGCTTCGAGGGCGGTGCAAATTTGGTTGACCATCACGTTGGTTTCTGGGGTGTGGGTGGTGCTGGACTGCAAGGGCAGAATACCTGTTTCGGCAAATTCGAGGAAACCTTTGAGTCCTTCCACTCCCCGGGCTTGCGAACGCTTGAGGTCGATTTGATTGGCTCGCAGGGTGGAGAAGACAATCATTTCGTAGCGGGCACGTGATACAGCCACGTTGAGGCGTCGTTCGCCCCCATTGTTGTTGAGTGGTCCGAAATTCATCGACACCTTTCCATCCTTGTCGGCACCATAGCCAACGGAGAAGAGGATGATGTCGCGCTCGTCGCCTTGCACATTCTCCAAATTCTTTACGAAGATGGGTTCGGGGCAGTTGTAAGCAGCGTCTTTTAGGTCGGGGTGTTTGTCGAGTGCTTCGAGCAAATCATCTTCGATGCGGTCGCCCTGTACTTTGCTGAAGGACACGACACCGATACTGTAGCGGCGCAGCTCTGGGTCGGAGAGGCGCCGGATGATTTCGTTGACGATGACTTTCGATTCTTCCGGGTTGCTACGGGTGTGCCCCTTGTCATAAACACCGTCCACTTGTACCAATCGTACCTTGGCCACATGGTCGTCGATGGAAGGGAAGGTGAGCAGGTTGTTGCCGTAATACTGCGAATTGCTGAAGGCAATCAGGCTTTCGTGCTTGCTTCGATAGTGCCAGTTGAGCTGGTGCTCGCTGAGGGAGAGGGTGATGCAGTCGTCGAGAATACTCTCCATATCGTCGATGTCGGCTTCGTCTTCATCCACTTGGGTGGTGGCGAAGAAGCTGGTGGGTGGCATTTGTTTGGAGTCGCCCACCACCACCAATGCTTTGCCGCGCGCAATGGCTCCGACCGCTTCGCTTGTGGGCATCTGTGATGCTTCGTCGAAGATGACAAGGTCGAACTTGTCGGCACTCAGGTCAAGATACTGAGCTACAGAAATAGGGCTCATGAGCATGCATGGGCACAGGGTGGGCAGGAGGGTGGGGATGCCATCGAGGATGGTGCGGATGGAGTTCCCGCGTCCACCGTTGGCGATGTTGCGCTTTAGGAAACTGATTTCGCTGTTTTCGGCCTTTGCCGATGGAATGCGTGAAGCCAGTTTGCATAGCAATTCCTGTTTGCTCAATTCCTGGAAGATTTTGGTGTCGTGCTTATATTTTTCGATTTGCTGACGGAACTTCAGTCCATTGAACATGCGCAACTGTGCATTGCTGTCGATGGTTGTTTGGATGAGCAAGTGGTAGATTCCCTTCAAGTAGCCATTCATGACCAACAGAGGCGAACGGCCTTCCTCCAGCTGGCTCACAACGGGCTGCAGCCCCATCGTCAAGAGAGTCTGTTTCTGATCAACCCAAAGATACCAGTCCTTCATCATCGTTTCGTGAGAAAGCCAAAGGTCTGTTTTCTGTGTCAAGAGGGTGTAGTCGATGGGGAGAGAGGTCAATGTGTTGAGTTCGGCAACGATGTTGCACAACTGAGCGTAGGAGTTGATGATTGTTTCGGCCTTGTGGACAAACTCCTGCTGGTTGGCTCGTGGCAGGTTGTCGAAAGCCTGCTGGCGGGCACCGTGACTGAAGCCGTGCGAGCTGCCGTAGGCAATCAATGTGTCCTCTTGCATGTCGAGTTCTTTCTGCTGCAGTTGGAAGACATCGATTTGATGGAGCAGGTCATCGACTCCCGATTCAAACACATTTCCGTAGCGTGAGAAAGACTGAAGGAATTTCTTCTTGGCAAAAAAGCGGGGCAGGAACCATTTGCTTTTTACTTCGTTCCACTCAAGCTGGAAAGCCTTGACGTTCAGCTTCAGAATGTCCTCGTGGTAAGAAGCCGTCAATGTGTCGCGCAGGCTGTTTTGTTCGCGAGCCAGGGCCTCTCTCTTAACAAACAAACTGAGCCATTCCATATTGTCCGTTTCTTTCACCCCCTCAGGAGCGTCAGTAGTCGGCTGGACGCTGATTGCCGCCCACAAGCTGCAGTCCATTGTCCGTTTGGATGCATACCCTTGCTGAAAAGCTCGCAGCAGACTGAAGAGTTGCTCGATGGACGCTTGTCGGTTGTCGGCCGGTTCCAATCCGTAGAGCGGATGTTGGCAAGGAGTGCCGATGATGGCAAGCACCGCATGGAGTTCGGGCACCAGCCCTTTACATTGGTCAATGAAACTTGTGGTGATGCTGCTGCATGCAGGCAAACCCTCGCTGATTTCCTCTTCGGTGAGAGAGAGATAACGTGAGATGCACTCGTAGAGGCTCAGTCCGCTGCTGCCCTTTTTATGGAGAGCTTCCATGTAGCTGATGAGTGCTTTGCGCTCTTGGAAGAGTTCGTCGGATTTTCGAGCAAAGGCGGCGGGTGATTTGGTCTTGGTGATTTTCAGCACCTGGTCCATTTGCTCGAGGAAATGTTTCTTGGTGGCTTTGTTTGAATGGAGTTCCAGACAATAAAGTGCCAAACCAATCTTCTGCAAACGAGACTGCACGACAGAGAGTGCAGCCATTTTCTCGGCTACAAAAAGTATGCGTTTCCCTTGATAGAGCGCATTGGCAATCATGTTGGTGATGGTTTGCGACTTGCCGGTTCCTGGAGGCCCATGCAGGATGAAACTGCGACCTCGCCCAGACTCTACAATCGCTTCCATTTGCGAGCTATCGACATCGAGTGGAATGGAAAAGTCCATGGGGGAGTTTTCTTTGTCGATACTTCTTGCATCTACAGTTTCCTCAGCACTTCCTTGGTGGTCGCAACCGTCAATGAGCGATGCCACAATGACATTTTCTTTCAGCTTGTCGGCATTGCTATGTATATCGTTCCACATCACGAACTTGTTGAAAGAGAAGAGTCCCAGCATAGATTCCTCAATCACGTTCCAGCGCTTTTGGCTGATGATGGCTTGTCGGAAATAGGTGAAGATGAGTTTCACGTCCACACCGCATCCATCCTTGGGCAAGACCTGGAGGCAGTCAAGGTTGATGTCGAAATTCTGTTTGAGCAGTTCCACCAGCGTGATGTTGAGGATGATGTCTTCATCGCGCTTGCGGATGACATAATTGTTGGAACTCTTTCGCACAATATCTACAGGCAGGAGCAACAACGGGGCGTAGCGTGGTTGCTGGCTTTTGTCCGTCTCGTACCATTTCAGCATGCCCAATGTGAGGAAAAGACTGTTGGCACCATTCTCTTCCAGTGAAGTGCGTGCAGTGCGATGCACATATTTTAGGGTGGTCAGCAGTTCCGTCTCTGTGAGGTAAGACGCTATTTTGTGGTCGTTAATGAGTTCGGCAATGTAGGTGTGATATTCCGTAGCCTGCTGGCTGGAATCGTACAGACCGTCTTCGTTCGGTTCTATTTTTTTGCCTGGCGCTGGAATGATGTGATAGTCTTCGCTCTGTTGGATGTGGTCTTCCAGATTGCTGATTTCGAAAGAAATGAAGGGCACCACCTTCCTGCCTAAGCGCATGTTGAGCAAGTTGTTGCGCAGGGAAAAGTCGAGCAGTTTGCGTTCCCACAGTGTTTGCTTGGTCATGGGTGTGTTGCTCTCTTCCAACCGCAAGTCGAAATGGTTGAGCACTTTCACTTTTTCCGTTCCTTGCTGATGCTCTAAACCCTCAGTTTCGAAGCTCCAGGCTCCGTCTTTCATGATGCGCTGCGGCATGGGCCGAATATGGGCAAGACGGCAACGATGTATGTCGATGAAAAAGAGGAACTCTTTCTCGTCGGTAAGACTTTTCATTGCAGCTTTAACAGCGTCCTCGAATCCCACAGGTGCCGACGAGGTGATGAGCGTGGATTCGAGCAGAACCAGGTTGTGCATGCCGTCGGCCGTTTCTTTCAGCAGGTAACTGGCATCGTCGCATACCATCTGAGGAAACACTTTAGGCATGAGCCAGGCTCCGACCATAGCATGTCCTTTTAACAGTAAGATGATGGGCTGGATGCCCACCGACTCTAAGCATGAGGCCACGAGCAGAGTGATGTCGATGCAATTGCCTATCTTTTCGGTGAGCACTTTGTCTGCCAAGCGGATGCGTTGACCCGTCTCCTCGAAACTGGCTGGAGCACTGCTGTAGATGATGCCTTCGTTGCGTAGGGCTTCGTACAATGCCGCAACCTGTGCACGCACGCGATTGCGGTCTTGCGTTTGATATTCGTCAAAGGCCGACGAGCCTGTCCACTGCTCCAGGTAGTCGGCTGCTTTCAACGTCACCCTTGCCAACATAGGGTTGTTGGGCACCACGAATGCAGCCAGGTGTTCAGGCAGCACCCCCGCTCCTGCCCACTCGTCATACGCCAGCAATGTGATGGGCATTTCCTCTTCGGAGAGAAGTTGGCCTGCTTCCTCCACCCGCAGCACAAAAGTAGTGTTCACCGCTTCGGTGGTTTCGCTGAGCAGCTTGATGTCGGGCTGAATGACAAGGTCGTTGACCTGTATGGACTGTCCTTGCCTAAGCTGATCGATTCTGGCACACGCTTCCTTGATATACTGTCCGCTCACGCTGACGGCTATGTCGTGCCAATCTCGTTCGTCGTTGTTCCTGATGACCAATCCGCTACAAGTTTGTATGCCACTATTCATCATCGAATAGTTCACACATGGCAAATAATTGATGTCCACTTCAATCTTCAACTTGTCATTCTTCATGTTAAATCTTCTATATGATATTTATACAAACTTTCAAAGGAGAGATGGGGTTATCTCTCCAAGAAAGTTTGCAAAAATACGAATAAAAATTCACATTCTTAATGACTTAGCGCAAAAAAAGGTCATCAAGTTGCTAAATCGTGCAGATAGATGGAAAAAGAAGGGAAAATGGTGGTAAAAAGAGTCAGAAGTCGGTGCCTTTGTAGAAATCAAGAATCTTTTTCCTGAAAAGGAAGATGTAGCGCGACTGGAGGGCTGTAGCGTTGGCCTTGTAGAGTGCATTTTTCGACTCTTGATATTCAGTGGCAGTGGCTTTTCCGTTTTCGTATTTCTTCTGCATAAGGTTAAAAGCCGTTTGGCTGCTTTGCAGAGCGGCATCGCTGCTGATGCATTGCTTTTGTGAGGCAAGTGCATTGTAGTAGGCTTGCTGAATTTCCTTATAGAGTGCTTTCTTAGTGTTCTCGAACTGTAGTTGCTGGGCAGCCACTTGTAGTCGTGCAGAGCGGACTGCGTTGCGTGTAGCGAAACGGTTGAAAATGGGGATGGAGAGAGAGAGTCCGATGCTTTGATTGAAGTTGTCGCTCAATTGCTTTCCGAAGGAATCGGCCGTAAAGCCCGATGTTTTGTAGTAGCTGCTGCCCAAACCTCCAGAGAGGTAGAGAGAGGGGTAGTAGCCAGCTTGAGCAATCTTTACGCCTCGTTCGGCACTTTGAATGTTCAGTTGTCCGGCCTGTATTTGTGGCTTGATGGTGAGTGCTTCGCCGTAGATGACATCGGGGACGGGAAGTATCACTCCTGCGGGATTGGTGGATTCTGGACTTTGGATGTCGAAATCTTCGGGTGTGGGGAGCTCAAGCAACTGGGAGAGGTCGAGCAATGCAAGCATCGCACTGTTCTTCTGTTGGGTGAGTGCGAGTTCATCGGCAGATACATGTGACTGTGCTTCAGCCAACTCCGTCTCCGACACTTTGCCATTCTTGAATAGAATCTCGATGCGGCGAGCTTGGGCGGCACTCAGTTCACATTGCTGTTCGGCTACTGCAACGAGGTCTTTCTGATAGATGGCTTCCAAGTAGGATGATACCACCTGAATACTGATGTTCTCCTTAGCGTGGTCGAGTTCAGCAAGGGCGGCTTGCAGATTCAGCTTGCTTTGCTTGATTTGGTTGGGTATTTGTCCACCAGTGAAGAGTGGCATGTTTGTGCCAAGAGAGAACGAAGTGCTTTGGGTGTTGCGGTTGGCGTAGGTGTTGTCCATCGTGAGTCCGCGACCAAAACCGATGTTCTCGCTTGCCGAAGCGTCGAGGTTGGGAAGGCGGCTGTTTTTGGCTGTGCTGAGTGCCACCTCTTGGCTCTTTACGTTGAGTTCCTGCTGTTTGATGCTGATGTTGTGCTCAAGCGCATGATTGATGCATTGGCGCAAGCTCCATGGGAAGGTGCTTTTGTCTTGTGCCCATGCAGTTGAAGCGGTCAATGCGCATATAATATATGTAGCGATGAGTTTCATTTCATTTGCTGTTTTTGTAGGCCATGTAAGCGTTTGAATTTCTTTTACCTGCTGTGTGAAGCATTGCTGTTTCCATTGTGTGGGGGGGAGGGTTAAAGATCTTCGATCAATTCGATGCCTCTCACTTTTTCACCCTCTTTCAGTCCTTTCTTCACTTCGATGAAGATGCCGTCGCTGATGCCTGTGGTGACGGGGATGCGTTTGAACTGCTGCTGGGCCGATGTGCTGTCTGAAAGCAGATATACATAGGTGGATTCGCCCTCGAAAGAGAGTGAGGCTTCAGGCACGCAGACGGTGTTGACGGCACGTTCCAGCACAATTTCGGCGTTGGCACTGTAGCCCGAACGGATTTTTACGTCGCTGGGCATTTGGATGGCAGCTTTGATTTCAAACATGTTGGCACCATTTTCCTCCACCCCTTTTGGGGAGATGTATTCGAGGGTGGCGTCCAAACGAAGGTCCTGGATGGCTCCTACTGTGATTTGCACAGGCATGCCTTCTGTCACTTTACCCACTTCCGTTTCGTCAATCTTTCCTCGGAAAATGAGGTCTTGCATGTCAGCAACGGTGGCAATGGTGGTTCCGTCGTTGAAGGAGTTGCTGAGGATGACAGAGTTTCCCACCTTGACAGGCACATCGAGGACAAGACCGTCGATGGTGGAGCGGATGAGTGTGGTGCTCATTTGGGCATTGCTCAGTGAGATGCCCTCGCGCACAATATTGAGTGCATCTTTGGCGTTGCTCATTTCCAGCTTGGCATTCTTCAGTGAAACTTCGGCTTTCTCATAGTCTTCGGCACTCACCACCTTTTCGTTGTAGAGGTTTTTCATTCGGTCGAAGTCGGTCTGTGCCTGTTTCAGGCTTATTTCAGCAAGTTTCACCCGGTTTTCCGCGCTGCTGAGCGAGGACATGTCGGGGATGACCTTCACTTTTGCTATCACCTCGTCCTTTTTTACCATTTCGCCCGCCTGTTTGTAGAGCGCAGTAATGATGCCCGAAATTTGTGGTTTGATGTTCACCTCGTCACGTGGTTCGATTTTGCCTGTCACGATGGTGGTCTTCTCAATGTCCATCACCTCTGCCGTATTGATTTCGTAGGTGGTTACTTTGGGCAACGACTTTTGGTAGAGAAAGACGAATGTGCCAATGAAGATGGCTGCGATGAGGGCGATGCCTGCCCATTTGAAAAACTTTTTCATATCTATTTTTTTATTTTTGTTCAATGTACAATTTGAGATGATTCATTCATTCCTGCGGTTTTCTATTCCTCCCTCATGGCATCGACAGGTTTGATTTGCATGGCTCGCAGTGTGGGTGCCAGTCCTGCCAGCACTCCCAGTGTGGCGAGCATGCACAGCGCTCCTACGGCAATGGAGAAGGTGATTTGAAAGACCGATCCGGGGAAGTCAGCTTGTGCTGTATTTTCTACGACTTGCAAGATGAGTACGGCCATCAGGATGCCTCCCATGCCAGCCAAGAGGGTGAGCACGATGCTTTCGCTCATAATCATGGAAAGAATGTCTTTTGGGGTGGCTCCGATGGCTCGTCGGATTCCAATTTCAGTGGTGCGCTCCTTCACCGTGACCACCATGATGTTGCTCACACCTACAGCTCCGGCAAAGAGGGTGCCCAAACCAATCATCCACACAAGGATGCTCACACCAGTGAAGAGGTTGTCCACCATTGAGAAGATGGCCTCCGCATTCACTTTCATCACCGCTTGGGTGTCGTTGGGGTGAATCATGTGCTTGCGTTTCAGCACACCCTCCACCTTTTTCTGAATGTCCGACATTTTGTAGCCTTCGCGTGCCGTCAGGCAGAGAACATCTATTTCGCTGCCTCGGTTGTAAGCATTTTGCATGGTGGTGTAGGGGATGTGGACAGTGGTGGTGGCTCGACCGCCAATGTTCATACCGCTTTCGCTTTTTCCGCTCACGCCCACCACCTGGTAGTAGATGCCGTCAATGCCGATGTTCTGCCCGATGGGGTCTTCCCCCATGGTGAAGAGTTCTTCCACAATGCGGCTTCCAATCACGCAGACCTTTCTGTGCTGCTGCACATCCACCTCGTTCAATCCTCTCCCTTGCTTGATTTGTGGATTGTCAATCAGGTCGGCATCGGGGTATTTCCCCAGCACAGACACACTCGACTTGTTGCTGTTGAAGGTGGCTGTTTTTCCCCAGGCGGAAATCATGGGTGAAAGGATGTCTATTTCAGGAACCGACGAGTGGATAAGCTGCAAGTCGTTTGTCTCGATGCGCCAGTATCGTCCTTTTCGGAAGCCCTTGTATGCCTCGCTGGTGCTATTGGCCATCACAAAGCCGGAGTTATTGGCAAAGCCTGCAAAGTTGGTTGCCAGCATGGACTGAAGCCCTTGTCCTCCACCCATGAGCAGCACCAGCATGAATACGCCCCAGAAGATGCCGAAGGCGGTAAGGAACGTGCGGGTCTTGTTGCGGGAGAGGGAGTCGAAAATCTCTTCCCATTTGTCGCGGTCGAAAAGAGCCGTAATTGGGGTAAGATGGGGTATTGCTTTTTTCATCCTCTCAAAGCTTCTATAGGTTTCACTTGAGCTGCTTTTCTGGCAGGGAAGAAGCCTGCCAATGCGCCAGCGATAATAATCACGATGGTGGCTGAGACACAGGTGCCGATATCAACGGTGGGATCGACAAAGTATTCTTGTTGAAACACTCCCATATCCATTGTCTGTCCTCCTACGGTGGCGTCCATGTATTCGCAGAAGAAGATACCCAGCAGCATGCCCATGTAGCCAAAAATGGTGGTGATGATGATGCTCTCCATCACAACCATTCCGATGATGTTGTGTGGTTTGGCGCCAATCGCCTTGCGGATGCCAAATTCGTGGGTACGTTCCTTTACGGAGATGAGCATGATGTTGCTCACACCAGTCACTCCGCTGAGCAGTGTGAGGAGTCCCAAAATCCAGAGGGCTGTGTGGAGAATATTCTTCGCTTTGTTCATGTCGGCATTTTGGCTGGCACTGTTCCAAATCCAGAGGGCCGACTGGTCGGTTGGGTCGAAGCCGTGTTTGCCTCCCATCGCCTTGAGGTAGTTGGCTTCAAACGCTTCGTTGTCTTCCTCAGTGGTGAGATTTTTTGCCTTCAGATGCAGTACATCCACGAATTTACCTTTTCCATAAATGGTGCGGATGGTGGTGTAGGGCGCATAGAAACTGTTGTCGCTGTCCATCTCGTCGGTCTTGAAAACTCCCACCACCATGTAGGACACGCTGCCCACACGCACATGTCGGTTGAGGGCTTTCTCGCCATGCTTGAAGAGGTCTTTACGGTTTTTCTCACTGATGACGATGACTTTTCTCTGCTCGTCGAGGTCTATTTTGTTGATAAACCGTCCTTCAGCCATTTTGATTGCCTCCAGCTCTTTCGCCTCTGGATAGACTCCTTCCAGGGTGACATTGCTCAGATAGTTTTCCCCCACTGAAGCAGAAGTGGCAGATTGGCTTACTTGGGTGACGGCGAGTTCCACTTCGTTTGGGAATGAGGTTTCCGACACCACCTTGTCGTCATCGTCTAACTGAATCATGCGCCCCTCTTTCATGCCTTCGAAAGGGATGGAGGTGAAACCTGGATAAACGTGGATGGCGTCGAAGGAAAATCCCTCGCTGTTCTGCTCGAACGTGTGGATGATGCCGTTGCCTGCTCCTTGCAGCACGATGAGCAGGAACAGTCCGCTCGCTACGGCAAAGCCTGTGGCGAGGGTGCGGAGGAGGTTGCGTCGCAACGCTCCGATGATTTCTAACAAGTAGTCAAACATACTCAATCTTTATTATTATTCCCCCCGATGTCCGTTCGCTTTCTGCTTCGGCTTCGTTCCTTGCCTCGCACAAAGCTACTTCCATCCCCCAGCTTGCTGGAAAAGATACTCAATCTTT
>ODAI011204828.1_pt1 | contig 10553 bp, 13 predicted proteins | sample 1539321 | NCBI WGS metagenome assembly ODAI01 (sample SAMN02144231, study PRJEB22623) | gut metagenome | biome: sheep rumen | host: Ovis aries | place: New Zealand | reverse complement strand
CCCAGTTTAGTATAGAATCAATCGATTCCAGTATCGATTTTGAGTTATTTTTATATGTCGGCCTTTCGTCAATTATTTTTATTGCTTTTACTGGACAATTGATTTCGGCTCTTTTAGCGTCTAGTATATCGGCATCTGTAATATTTGGTCTGACTTTTGCTTTTCCATCTTCACCAACTTCAAATACAGAATAACATGTTTTTTTACAATTAAAACATCCAATACATTTACTTTTATCAATTATTATTTTCATGATACACCTCTAATATCATTTTATCATAAAAGTATGCATTTTTATGCTATAATATAATTAAATTGGAGTGATACTCGTGAAAAGAATGAATAAGAAAGAATATAATGAATGGTTAAAACAATATTATAAGTTTAAAAATAATAATTTGCCAACGCCGTATTGGAATGAAGATAATAATTTTGAGTATGTACATGTTAATAAATCTAATTCTAAGGATGACGAAAACGATTTCCATAGTACGCTAGAAATCAGTTCGTCTTTGATGTACGCTTTAGGAGATGTAACAGGTAAGTTTCAACTATGGAGGGTGAAATAATGAAATTAGTCCCAATTACATATCACAATAAAAAATATCCAAGTGGTATAGTAAGCCTTATCGATGAAGTTGCAGGTAATCTTGATAAAGATAAAATAGAACCAACTAGAGCGTATTCACTTCATACAGAATATTCCCATATGCCAAGAAAATTAAATAATCAACTAATTAATAAATTTCCTAAACTAAAAACAAGTCATAATGAATATGTCCCGGAACTTTGGAAAGATGAAGAGTGGTCTAGGGAATTTGCATATTTCATAATAGAACTAATTGGTAAAAACAAGTCTCCCGAAATAATAGAGATACATCCACCATTTAGTAATTACTGTACTAATTTTGATGATTTTTTTAATAGATATCAAATATTTGAAAGCATTATATTAGAAAAATATCCCAATGTAAAAATATTTATAGAAAACAGGTGTGGTACTTTTTATAAAGGTGGTAAATTTTTATTATCTAAAACCAAATCTATAGTTTCGTTTTTAGAAGAACTTCAAAAAAGAAAAATGAGATTAAAATTAGTATTAGATTATCCACAAGTTTTTAGTGCAGAACTTATAAAAATGGATAATATCAAATTAGAAAAGATTATAGAGTTTAACAGAGAAATTAAACCATATAGAGAGAACATTGGTGGTTTTCATTTATGGGGAAAAAAGAAAAGTAAATTGGGACGTTGGACACCTCATACGGGCGATTTAAATACGTTTTTTAGTAATAACGAAGAAATGAAAAAAGAATTTATTAAATCAATCATAGATACTTTTGATGATGATACCATAAGATATTTTGTACCAGAGGTGAACAGTAGTGAAGATGACTTACAATCTATAGTATCGGATTTAATTAAGTACGGAATAGAATTTTTAGATGAAATTTAGGTGAGTTATGGCTAAAAGAGAAAGAGCTCTCTATATAGTAATATTTTTACTTATATACATAATTATCACCTTATTAAATAGATAAAAGAAAAGCATCTGAATCAATTTAGTTGAGACAGATGCATCCAAACAGGGATTGCATTTGATTCACCCAATCAAATGTATCCTTCTTTTATTTTATGCAATTTTTCTTTGCTATATACATAATAACATAATTGCCTGTATTTGTCAAAATCAGTATTCTTGTGGTTCCCTTTATGTTTGCACATGTTTATAGCAAAACTTGGTTTCCTAAACATATTGAAAATATTTTTATAGGATGTGATATAATCTTTATAGGAGAGTAGTAAATATGTTGTTAAAAAGTAATAGAGAATTAAAACAAAAAGATTTTAAAAATGAGAAAGAACTTCAGACGTATTTTGAAGCAAATCTAGAGAAAATATTGGGGTTAAAATTTATAGAGAGTGAAGTAACAGTCGGAAACTTTAGATTAGATACACTTGCCTTTGATGAGGAATCTAATTCTTTTATGATAATCGAGTATAAAAATATAAGAAATCATAGCTTGGTTGATCAAGGATATACATACTTAAAGCTTTTGCTAGAAAGAAAAGCAGATTTTACATTGAAGTATTCGCACTTTTTAGGTAAGACAATTGATATTAAAGATATAGATTGGAGTCAGTCTAGAATAATATTCGTTTCACCAGTTTTTACATCATATCAGTTGAATGCTGCAGACTTTAAAAATATTCCCATAGATTTAATAAAGGTAGCAAGATACGATGAAGATATTGTGGAAATTGTAAAGATTCCAAAAAGTAGTAACGTAAGAGTAGAAGAGATAGATATTGCAAATGACAATGAAGTAAATAAGGAAATCGTCGTATATACTGAAGATGAGCATTTGGATAAACTTAATGAAAATTTAAAAGGTGTGTACTATGAACTTAAAGATAGGGTATTGAAACTAGATGATATCGACATCGACGTTAAAAAGTGCTATATTGCATTTAAGGGCGCCAAAAATATAATCGATGTCGAATGCAAACAAAAAAAGATAATAGTATTTATAAACATGAAATTCGGTACGCTAGTAGATCCTTTAAATATAACGAACAATTTATTTAACGTAGGACACCATGGTAATGGGGACTATTGTGTAGAGTTAACTAGCATAGATCAGATAGACTCGATAATGCCATTAATTAGACAGTCCCTTGAAAATAATAAAAAATAAATAGGTGTGCGTATGGTTATTAAAGAAATAGAAACAGACGATTACTTAACTAAATCCAAGTTACCTGCAAGTGACTATGTAATAAATCCATATGTCGGATGTCCTCACGGATGTAAATATTGTTATGCATCGTTCATGAAAAGGTTTACTGGACATACAGAAAACTGGGGAGAATTTGTAGACGTCAAAAAGTGCACTAAGCCGATAGATTTAAAAAAGATTAGCAAGAAAACTGTGTTTTTATCATCTGTTACAGATTGTTATAACCCACTAGAAGAAAAATACTGTATCACTAGAGGAATACTTCGTGAGCTCATCAAGTCTGATTGTCATCTCGACATATCTACTAAGTCCAAACTTATTTTAAGAGATATTGACTTATTAAAAGAGATGCACGATGTAACAGTGAGTTTATCTATAAATACTTTAGATGAAGAGTTTAGAGAAGATATGGATAATGCAAGTACAATTGAAGAAAGACTAAATACACTAAAAACACTTCATGAAAATGGTATAAAAACTGTTTTATTTATGTCGCCAATATTTCCATATATCACTGATTTTAAAGCTATAATTGAAAAAAGTAGGGAATATGTAGATGAATATTGGTTTGAGAATTTAAACTTAAGAGGTGACTATAAAACTTACATATTAAACTATATTAAAGAAAAATATCCACAATATTATAACGAATATACGGATATATACATTAAAGGTAAGAAAGACTATTGGATAAAACTTGCAAATGAAATAAACGACTATTGTGATAAAAACATGATAAAATACTCCAACTTTTTTTATCACGACGAGCTAGTCAGAAACAAAAAAAGCAGCGTTGATATAAATATATAATAAATGTAATTAATAAATATTGGATTATGCAACAGGTTAAAAGTTCACAATTAAGTGCAAATATATTAAAAAAGTTGAAATATTTCAATTTTTTTGTTGCATTATACAAAGTATTATGATATATTATTAATGTAGACATAAGCTAATTGTAGTTGTTGTCTATAATTTTTCCGGGAAGTAGGACATCTTACCGGGTGTATGCTTCCCTCTGTGGGACACTCTTGATTTAAGTAGTCTATCTTAAGAACTGTAATTGAATATTTTGATTAGAGTTCAAGATTAAAGTGAATTTTAATCTATATAAGAATATTTACTTACAGTATAGACGAGGCGAATCAAACCTATATACCGCAATTTTTTAGGCAAGTAGCAAAATATAGGTGTGGAAGTGATTATCCATGAGTTGTAAACAATTAAATAAGAAAGCGCGCATTTATTTAATTGCATATTTGCAAAGGGAATCAATTTAATCAGGTTGATTCTTTTTTTGTTTAGTAAGTTGAATATACAATAAAATGATTTTGTGATACAATTATCTAGTACGGGAGTGATTAATTTGAGAGTAGCAGTTTGTTCTACATATAGTGAAAATATCGATAAAAAATATTATGGTGCATCGAAAGAGGTCTTAGAGTTTTTAGCGCAAAGTGGATGTGATTTAAATTGGGGAAGTGGATCTTTATCATTAATGGGACTATCCTATAATGTCTTTAAAGAACATAATAGAAAAATTTACGGTTATACTACTCCAAAATATGTAAATTATTTGGAAGACTTAAAATATGCGACACATACGATATATGATTCGACATTTGATTTAAAGAAAAACCTATTTGAGTCATCTGATTTTATTTTAATACTTCCTGGTGGCATTGGAACAGTTTCAGAATTTCTTGCATACTTAGAAGAAGTTAGAAGCAACGATAAACTAGTCCCATTAATCTTATATAATGCATATGGACATTATGATACGACTATCGCACTAATAGATGATTTAATCAAAAGATCATTCAATACTTCAAATGTAAGAGACTTCTTTAAAGTAGTAGATAATATAGAAGATTTTAAAAAGATATATGGAGAAATAAATAACTGAAATGAGTGTTTATTTTTCTTTTTTATTTACCATAATAAATGTAGAAAGGAAAAATTATATGACACAAAAAGAATTACTATATGTAGAAGATGCTATAGGACACGAGAAAAGTTTATCATCTATTTTAGAACAGTCCATAAAAAGTATCCAAGATGAAGATTTAAAAACCTTTTTACAAAAGGAGTGCGAAAAACACAAAACGATGGAACAAAAACTTATGAGTACACTTAAGGAGGAATCAAAATGAGTGACCAATTAATCATGGAAAACTATCTTCTTCTTTTAAAGAGTACCATGGAAGTATATGTACATGGCACATTGGAAAGTTCAAATAAGATAATAAAAGATACTTTGAAATGTGGATTAGATGAAACAGTTAAACATCAGGGGCGTACTTATGATATCATAACAGAATATGGATGGTACAAAGTACAAAATATTGAATCAAAGGAAATAAAAAATACGATTAAAAAGATAGAACAAAGTGCTTCTTAGGAAGCATTTTTATTTAGTTGAAATTTTATGATAAGGTGATATAATAAATTTTCAAAAAAAAGGGGAGTATTATATGGAAAACACTGTTAGAAGAGATAGCAGTAATCCGAACGATTATACAGTCAGGAAAGATTTTTTTAAAACTCATTCTAGCATTGGTCAAGGTGAGGAAGGGGTAGTATATGTTTGTCTTAATAATGATAGACCATATGCCCTAAAAAGATTTCCTTCAAGTTCAATACTGTTTCAACGGAAAATTGATTATAGAATTAAGAAGACGAATGCTCTTCAAAAAATTCCAAACCATGAAGGCTTAATAAACCTTCTTGCCCCGTTAGATTCGAAGGAGAAAGAAAACATCTCGGCTATTTAATGGATTATATAATGCCGGAAGCCCCACTTACATTAGCCGAATTTACTAAAGATTTTCCATTTTTTGAGGATAGAATTGCATTGTTAATTGATATATGTTCAGCGATGGAATATTCTCATACTAATCATGAATATTGAGGTGATATGAAAGCTAATAATTTTTTACATCATCACTCATCTACTTCTGGCCATAGATTCATAAAAGTTGATAGAGATTTTCATGCAGTAGTAGATAAAGAAACAGGAGATTTCTTAGGATTTGATTTTCTTTGCGCAATTACACAACTCTTGTTAAAAAAATATCCTTATAGTAGTTTTAAAAGAATTAAAAGTTTAATAAGTAATCTTGAATTACTGAGAGCTCTAGATGTACACGCATTTACACTGATGGCACTCGAATTAATTACGAATAATGCAATTTGGTCGCCAATAGCAGATAAGTCGGTTATAAAATACAAATTGGCAGAGCTGTTATCTTCAAATTATATTACTCTAGAGGAGTACGAACAATTGGAGGCCATTTTATCCGATACAATTAATAAGCCTTCGCCAATGTTAGTTCTCAATATGCTTAATGAAAGGAAAGAAGAAATAAATTCTTTAATCTTGTAATCTCACTCTTTTGATGCTATACTTAAGACAATAGAGAGGGGCTAATCATGAAAGAAAAGTCTAATAAATTTTTAACTATTGTATTTGGAGTAATTGCGATTTTACTCGCTGGATATATATATTGTAATAAACTTGGGTCTGAAAGAAAAAATATTTCTGAAGGGCATAAAGGTTCTGTAAAACAGGAAACTAGTATTAAAGATGTTGTTGGATTATATGGAGCGACTATAAAAGATGCCAATACCGAGGAAAGCATTACTCATTACATATATCTTATGGACAATGCCATGTTTAGTTATGTATTGAAGGGTGAAGATAAAACTGTCGTTTATATTGGAAACTATCATATAAATGGTAATAATATAAATTTAAATTATTGGTTTGATACAGATTCAAATTTGGAAAAATTTAGTATTATTAATAATAAAGAAACTTTGACTATTAATTCTGATAAAATAATCAGTCTTGAAAACAAAAGGAAACTAAAACAAGTGACTGGAGAGCAAAAAAACAATGAGCTTTCTAATAAGACATATGATCTATCTTACATTTTAAATCAAGCCACATCTGGTGTACGACAATAGAGTGTTAAACATTTGTAAAAAAGCAAATGTTTTTTTTATGCCTTTTTTGCAAGCGTTTCAAAATGGCTTGATAAAAATATTTATTTTTTGGTAAAAAAAACATTGACCGACAAACTTATACATGGTACCATTAATATGGTTAAAGTAGAGGAGGTTATAATTCTATGTGGAACGAAGCGCTAGAGGGGTTAGTCGTCGTCAAAAGAAGTGGTCAGAGAGTAGAATTTAATGCCTCTAAAATTTCTGTAGCGATTAGAAAAGCGTTTGAAGCTGTATATGAAGATGTCGATGAAACAAGCGTATTTAAAGTTTTTGAAAAAGTTTTAAGCGTAATGAACAATGACTATAAAGAAAGAAAGACTGTAAATGTCGAAGACATACAAGATCTAATAGAAACTACACTTAAGGAACTCAAATTTAAAGATGTCTATACAGCTTTTCATGATTATCGTTTGCGTAGGGCAGCATCGAGAAAAGCATTCGATGAAAAGCACCAACATAAATTCGTAAAAGCAATAGAGAAAGTTCAGGAGCAAGCCTATTCGCAGAAAGATAACTTGACGCCAAGCGATATTATCAATAAATTTGGACAGATTATCTCAAAAGAATATACTAAATCGTATACACTCGATGCCAAGTACATTAGAGCAATGGAAGAGGGAAGTATTTACATACACGACTTAGATTACTTCCCACTCGGATACCTATCACACTTAAATTTAAAAGTTTCCATAAAGGAAAGTGACGAACATCTAGATGAATTTGTGTCGCAACTAATCAATGTACGAAAAGAAGTAAGCGACGAAATAGTTATTAGTAACATCGATTTGATACTTAAGAAACAAGTACTAAATATGTATAGAAAAACATTAAAGGATTATCTAAATAGATATTTAACTATGCATGGTTTCATCGATTTTATCCCTATTAAGAAATATGATGAAGCGATAGATAAAATCGAAAATATAGACGATGCGACGGAAGAGTTGAAATCACTCTGCGTTAATAAACTAGTTGAAGACGTAGTAGGTTTTGCCATTAATGATAGTAAAAGATCGACAAAGAAATTTATCACATATGCAGTTGAAAAAATACTCAATATGCTAAGAATCAACCAAAAACCGAGATCTTTTGTTACTATGAGTATAAGCGATAGTAGAGATCCAATGTCTTTGGAAATCAAAGATGAGTTCATATCTTTTCTTAGAAATAATCCATATATAGAGACTGTTCATGTAATATTTAAAATAAGTCACTATACAAATGAAGCAGCCTTAACTGACATAGTTGGACTAGCAACTAATAACAAAAATATTTCAATTCAATTTGTAAGAGAAGGAGAAAGGGAATATTTTAGAGATTCGATTTGTCTATCGAAAGATGATGGAATATCGCCGATAGGTAGAATGTGTGTGACATCTACTTCGATTAATATGGCAAGATTAGCCCTGAAATCTAAAAATAAGACACGAGAAGAATTTTATAAAAAACTCGATAACATGTTAGAACTTACCAAAAATGAGCTCATGTTGTCATTTGAAACCATCGGAAATAAAAGTAAAGAAAACTACGATGTATTATTTAGAGGAAATATAGTAGGAGACGAGCGATTAGAAGAGGGCCAAAAGATAAGAAAGATAATAAAGGCAGGCACCATAAACATCGGACTTATCGGACTAAAAGATTGCATCTTAAATTTGGAAAAAGATGAGACCAAACAATATAAATTTTTAATTGAACTATTAGAGTATATAAGGAAAAAATGTAACCAGTTTAGTGAAGATGCTAAGTTGAACTTTAAATTATTTGAACCTAGTGGTATACAATCGAGAAAATATTTGATGAAGATAGATAAATCGATCTATGGCTGCGATAAAAACAAAAAAGAGGAAACATACGAACTTATACATACCGCTCGCTTTATAGATGGATATAAAAGGCTCGGTGAAATTCAAAAATACTTTAATGGTGGAATTTCTATACCGATTAAAGTTACCAATAAAACTACTAGTAAAAAGGTAATTGAATTGATAAACGAGATAGAAAAAACAGATATAGAACATGTTACTTTTGAAGGTGACTCATGAGAATCGCGGGACTACAAAAATTGACACTTTTGGATTATCCAGATCATATGGCATGTATTGTTTTTACGCAAGGTTGTAACTTCAATTGTGGTTATTGTCAAAACTCCGGTTTGATAGACTTCATTGGTGAAGGAACTATAGAGGAAGATGAGATTTTTGAATTTTTAAAAAAACGAAAAGGCATTCTTTCTGGGGTGGTTATCACTGGGGGAGAACCGACTGTACAGAATGATTTAAAAGATTTCATTAAAAAAATAAAAGAACTCGGTTATGAAGTTAAACTGGATACAAATGGAACAAATCCAAAAATCATAAAAGAACTGATAGATGAAAATCTTGTAGATTATATTGCAATGGATATTAAACATGTGCTAAGTAATTATAAAGACGTCACTAAAGTCAATGCCGATATTAAAAAACTCGAAAAAAGTATCGGTGAAGTAAAACGTATCCCTCATGAATTTAGAACGACTGTAATTAAAGGGATACATGATATTGATAGTCTATCATGGATTATCGAACATATCGGTGAATATGAACGATATTATTTGCAAAACTTCGTCATGAGTGATTTAGTACGAGATAAGAGTTTACTAGGATTTACAAAAGAAGAACTTGAAAATATAAAAAATACATTAAATAAAAAGTATCCTAACGTGGATGTGAGGATGTAAAGAAAGGAAATATAGAAAATGTATAAAGTAAGAAAAAGAGAAGGTAAAATTGTACCTTTCGATATCGAAAAAATTAAGACTGCCATTACAAAGGCATTCGAAGCTGAGAAAGTGAATTATGATGAAAATGTAATAGATTTTATTACACTAAAAGTTACTGCAGATTTTGAAAGTAAGATTAAAGATAATATAGTCGATATTGAGACTATACAAGACTCTGTAGAAAGAGTACTTAGTCAAGCAGGATATACGAGCGTTGCTAAAGCATATATACTATATCGTAAATTACATGAAAAACAACGTGAGGTATCTAATACGATACTAGACTATAAGAAGGTAATAGATAGTTATATAAATGTAACAGACTGGAGAGTTAAAGAAAATTCTACAGTAACTTATTCAATTGGAGGATTGATTCTAAGTAATTCAGGTGCTATAACAGCAAACTATTGGTTGAGTGAAGTATACGACGAAGAAATCAGAAAAGCCCATAAAAATTGCGATTTTCATCTACATGATTTATCTATGTTAACAGGATATTGTGCAGGTTGGAGTTTAAAGCAACTTATTCAAGAAGGTTTAGGTGGCGTTCCAGGTAAGATTACTTCTAGTCCTGCTAAACACTTATCGACTTTGTGCAATCAGATGGTAAATTTCTTAGGAATCATGCAAAACGAGTGGGCTGGTGCACAAGCGTTCTCAAGTTTCGATACATATTTAGCACCATTTGTTAAAGTAGACAACTTGACTTACAAACAAGTTAAACAAGCTATACAATCATTTGTATACGGTGTAAATACACCATCTCGTTGGGGAACTCAAGCACCTTTTACTAATGTAACACTAGACTGGACTGTGCCAAACGACTTAGCAGAACTAAATGCTATCGTTGGTGGAAAAGAAATGGACTTTAAATATAAAGACTGTCAAAAAGAGATGGATATGGTAAATAAAGCATTTATCGAAGTATTCATCGAAGGAGATGCTAATGGTAGAGGATTCCAATATCCAATTCCTACTTACTCTATTACTAAAGATTTCGATTGGAGCGAAACAGAGAATAACAAGTTACTATTCGAGAT
>ODAI010917709.1_pt1 | contig 10553 bp, 11 predicted proteins | sample 1539321 | NCBI WGS metagenome assembly ODAI01 (sample SAMN02144231, study PRJEB22623) | gut metagenome | biome: sheep rumen | host: Ovis aries | place: New Zealand | reverse complement strand
TTTGCAGTCGGTGTTGGTTTTATAATCAATACAACTGGTTTAGTCATAAACATTTTTAATCAGTTTGCACTAAAGCATTATGGTAAGGCTCTGTTTGCAAAAACGGGTCTGACGGGCGCATGTTTTTTCTGGTATGTAGTTGTCTTTGCCTTGCGACTTGCTTTCTTTGGTCACAGCCCTGCACTCTATGACTGGATCATTATGGGAACTTTGCTTTTGCTTACTGCTTTTGGTGAACCGCTTATTCGTTTGGTTGAAGGCGAAAGGCCCATTTTTGAAGACGGATTGGGAACTGCAATTATTTCTGCTGTTGTTGAATTGATTGAAATTATAAGTTCTTATCTTTCTAATACCGTTAGTTTCTTGCGTGTTGGTGCATTTTCTCTTGCTCATGCGGTTTTGGGTTATATCATCGAAACGCTCTGTGCTATGGCTCCAGCATGGGGTGCTCTTCTTATAAGCATTGTGGGAAATGCTATTGTTGTTGTGCTTGAAGGAATGGTTGTTTCTATTCAAGTTATTCGTCTTCAGTATTACGAATTTTTTAGTAAGTTCTTTAACGAAACCGGTCGTGAGTTTAAACCCTTTGTGTTTGAATATCATTCGGTTGCATAAAAGAGGTAATATGTCTGAGTGCTTTCATTCAGACTGAAATAGAGATTGGTTATAAGAGGTGTTTGTATGAACAAGAAATGCATTATTGCTTTGGTACTGATGTGCGCTGTAAGTCTTACTGCAGCATTTGCTCAGTCTTCACAGACAGCAAACAGTGAAAGTCAGGCTGTAGAAGCTGAAGCTGATTCTGGCCTTGCTGGTGGAATCAAGTATCTTGCTGCTGCACTGGCAGTTGGTATTGCTTGTATTGGTGGTGGTCTTGCCGTTGGAAAAATCGGTGCTGCTGCTATGGGTGCAATGAGTGAAAACGCAGAACTTTCTGGGAAGGCTATTCCTTTTGTTGGTCTTGCAGAAGGTATTTGTCTGTGGGGATTCCTTGTTGCGCTTTTTATTGTCTTGCTCTAAGACGCGTGGTACATGGAGTATTTTGTAATTGGAGAGCGAGAACTGGTGCTTGGCTTTATGCTAGCCGGTGTAAAGGGTGCGGCGGTTACGAATCGTCAAGATGCACTCGATGCTTTTAATATGGTAACCGGAAGGGCTTCTGCCACATCAGCGCTTGTTCATGAAAATAGACCAAAGGTTCTCATTCTTACCGAAGATGTATCGGACATGTTGTCAGATGAAGTTTTAGACTGGCAGATGAAAGGTCAGGCTCCTCTCATTGTTGAGATTCCGGGGCTTAACGGTCGCCTACAAGGAAAAAAATCGCTGACTGATGCAATTCGTGAAGCAGTGGGAATTCAAATTTAGGAAATTGCTATGGAAGAGTTACGCTCTACAGAAGTGCTTGATCGTGAAATTCGTCAAGATGCAGAAAGAAAAGCAAAACGCATACTCGAACGTGCAGATGAAAGTGCTCAGTCTTTGTTAGACGGTGTTTCAAGTCGCGTAGAAGATTCTCGTAAACAGGCTCAGGAAAAAGCAGGTAAACAGGCTGCGCTGTATGAAAAAAATGTCAACGCATCTATTCCCCTTGAAAAAGAACGATATACGGTTTCGTATATTCATAATTCTGTGCTTGAAGCTTTGAATGAATACTTTGAATCTTTGGGTGCACAAAAACGTCTTTCTGTTATTGAATCGTTAATTAAACGCTCACTTTCTATTTTAGGTGATGATGCGGTTAAAGCAAGGGTTGTAGGTATTCCCCTTTCTGATGCAGAAGCTATGCTTAAAGCGCTTTTTAAAGACCGTTTGACTTCTTGCACAAGTGGAGAGCTAACACTTCTTTCTGACGAAGCTGTTAAAGGTTTTGCTTTCCGCGAAGGAATACTCCTTGTTTCTGAAAGGGGTGTGACTTGTCGTATGACACTTGATCAAAAAGTTAGGGAAGTTTTGGATTCTCACAGTGAAGAACTGGCAGCTGCACTTTTTGACGGGAGGATTTCAGAATGATTACCGGAACTATTACCCGTATTTCAGGACCAATCGTCTATGCCTCCGGGCTTGATAAATGTGGTTTGTATGATGTTGTTTCCGTGGGTGAAAAAGAACTCATGGGCGAAATAATTCGACAGGGAAAAAATTACGCTACCATTCAGGTTTACGAAGATGTTTCTGGAATGCATATTGGCGAAAAAGTTGTTTCAAGTGAGCGTCCTCTTTCGCTTAAACTGGGACCTGGTTTGGTTGGAACAATTTACGACGGAATCCAGCGACCGCTTAAAGAAATGTTTGAACAAGGTGGCGCTTTTTTGCTTCCTGGTCAGCGAACTGCTCCTATTGACGAAAATAAAAAATGGGATTTCAAAGCTCTTCCGTCTGTCGCAGTGGGAACAGAAATTCATCCAGGCTTTGTCTTAGGAACAGTAGAAGAAACTGGTTCCATTACGCACAAGATAATGGTTCCCCCAACAACAAAAGGAACAAAACTTACTGAGTTTAAAGGCAGCGGTTCTTACACCGTTGATGAAATAATTGCGGTAACTGACCGTGGCGAACAAATTGCAATGGCTCAGTACTGGCCGCTTCGTAAACCAAGACCCTTTGCACAAAAGTTGGAAGTAAGTCAGCCTTTAGTAACAGGTCTTCGTGTTGTTGATGTTTTCTTCCCGCTTTCAAAGGGTGGCACTGCCGCAATTCCTGGTGGATTCGGAACAGGAAAAACAATGACTCAGCATGCCATAGCAAAGTGGTGTGATGCAGATTTAATTGTTTACATTGGTTGTGGTGAACGAGGTAACGAAATGACAGATGTTCTTACCGACTTCCCTAAACTAATTGACCCACGCACGGGACGTTCTCTTATGGAACGAACCATTCTTATTGCTAACACTTCAAACATGCCTGTTGCTGCTCGTGAAGTTTCTTTGTATTCAGGCATTACACTTGCAGAGTATTATCGCGACATGGGTATGCATGTTGCTATTATGGCAGACTCGACTTCTCGTTGGGCAGAAGCTTTGCGTGAACTTTCTGGTCGTATGGAAGAAATGCCAGCGGAAGAAGGTTTCCCTGCATACTTACCGACACGCCTTGCAGAATTTTATGAAAGGGCAGGAAGAGTTAATTCTCTGTGTGGTCAAGAAGGTTCTGTTACTGTTATTGGTGCAGTTTCACCTCCAGGTGGTGACTTTTCTGAACCTGTTACTCAGCATACCAAACGCTTTATTCGTTGTTTCTGGGCTTTGGACAGAGAACTTGCAAACGCTCGTCATTACCCAGCTATTGGTTGGATAGACAGTTATTCTGAATACGCAGACGAAGTTCGTTCTTGGTGGGATAAATTCGACAGTCGTTGGGCAGACATTCGCATTGAAGCTCTTGACCTTCTAAAAAAAGAACAGCGCTTACAGCAGATTGTTCGCTTAATTGGTGCAGATGCACTTCCCGATGCAGACCGTTTGGTGCTTACTGTTGCAGAAATGATTAAAAACGGATTTTTACAACAAGATGCATTTGACCCAGTGGATCAGTTCTCTGTTCCGCAAAAGCAAGTGCACATTCTTGAACTTATAATGTCATTCTACACTCAAGCGCTTGCAGTCATTAAAGCGGGAGCTCCCCTGGTTAAAGTGACGGAACTTCCTGTACGCAACGAAATTGTTCGCGCAAAGTCTCGCATTACAAACGAACAGGTGGAAGAACTTTCTACCATTGCACACCACTTAGATGAGCAGATGGCAGAACTGTCACGGACATACCGTAAGGATGCAGCAATATGAAAGGAATTGAATACGCAGGATTAAATGCCGTTGATGGCCCTATTGTTGTGGTAAAGCGCAGTGAAAATTCATTTTACGATGAAGTAGTGTATGTGCGCGATAAAAACGGCGAAAAGAAAACAGGACGCATTATCGACTTAAATAAAGATACCGCTGTAGTTCAGGTTTTTGGAACAACAACTGGTCTTGACCTTGAAGAAACCACAGTTGAATTCCTTGACGAACCAATGGAACTTCGTGTGGGCCACGGTTTACTCGGACGAATCTTTAACGGACTGGGAGAACCCATAGACGGATATCCTCCCATTATTTCAAGCAAAAAAGTTAATGTAAACGGAAACCCCATCAATCCTTATGCCCGCGTGTATCCTCGTGACTTTATTCAAACGGGCATTTCTTCTATCGACGGAATGAACACTTTGATTCGCGGACAAAAGCTCCCTATCTTTAGTGGTAACGGTTTGCCTCATAACAAACTTGCTGCTCAAATTATTCGACAAGCAAAACTACGCAATTCAGACGAAGAATTTGTTATGGTTTTTGCAGGCATGGGCATTAAGTACGACGTAGCTCAGTTCTTCCAACATACATTCGAAGAGAGTGGTGTTCTTTCGAAAGTAGTTATGTTCCAGTCACTGGCAGATGCTCCTTCAATCGAACGTATTATTACTCCTCGTTGTGCACTTACTGCAGCGGAATATCTTGCTTTTGAATGTAACATGCATGTTTTGGTTGTTATGACCGATATGACAAACTATTGTGAAGCATTGCGTGAAATTTCTACAACCCGTGGTGAAGTTCCTGGTCGTAAGGGTTACCCCGGATACTTGTATTCTAACCTTGCAGAATTGTATGAACGTGCAGGAAGAGTTCAGGGTTCAACAGGAAGTATTACACAAATTCCAATTCTTACTATGCCTAACGATGACATAAGCCATCCTATTCCAGACCTTACTGGTTACATTACCGAAGGACAAATTGTTCTTGACCGAGAGATGAGCCAAAAGGGAATGTATCCTCCTGTAAGTGGACTGCCTAGTTTGAGTCGTTTAATGAAAGACGGCATTGGTGACGGAATGACACGAGAAGATCATGCTGCTGTTTCAAGTCAGCTTTTTGCTTGTTACAGTAAAGTTAAGTCTATTCGTAATCTTGCTGCCATTATTGGTGAAGAAGAACTTTCAGATTTAGACAAACTGTATTTGCGCTTTGGTAATGAACTTGAAGGAAAGTTCTTTACTCAGGGTGAATACGAAGATCGTTCCATTGACGAAACACTTGATTTGGGATGGAAAATCTTAAGCATTCTTCCTCGCGAAGAATTGTACCGCATTAAAGATGAATTGCTTGACAAATATCTTCCTACGGTAACAGAGGCGGTGTAATGTAAGATGGCACGCTTGAACATTGCTCCAACAAAATCAAATTTACTCGCAATAAAAGAACAGCTTTCGGTAAGTACAGAAGGTTATGATCTTTTGGAACAAAAACGAGAGATTTTGGTTATGGAGTTGATGCGTCTTGTCGAAAAAATTAAACTGCTTGAAAAAGACATTGATGCTTGTATTGGAAAAGCATATCCTGCGTTAAAAAACATGCTTATGGCAGTTGGTGGAGATAGAGTTGAACGCATTGCTCACTCTGTTGACTATTCTTTTGACATTTCAGAAAAGCCTGTTATTGTAGGTGGCATGGAGTTTACCAGCATTGATGTTACGCTTCCCCAGCGACAGTTATTCTGTTCTTTCGGCGGAACATTTCCTGATAGCGATGAAGTTATGGCAGACTTTTTTGAACTGCTTACGCTTTTAACACAGATGGCAAGTATTCGAACTATTGTTTGGCGTCTTGCTATGGAAGTTAAAAAAACACAGCGTCGTGTAAATGCCTTGGACAAGATGGTTATTCCCCAAGATAAAGAAACAGTAAAATACATAGAAAGTGTTCTTGAAGAAAGAGAGCGAGAAAATGTATTTGTTCTTAAGAGTCTCAAAAATCGTCAAAAATCAGATGGGGGTGCACAATGATAAAGCCCTTGTTTCAGCGTGTTCTCGTAGCCTATGACGGTTCGAAAGAATCATTACAGGCAGCTTTGTATGGCATAATCATGGCAAAAACGCTTAAATGTCAGCTCAAAGTGGTCTATGTTGTCGATACCGCAACTATTAAACACCTTGCACTGAGTAAATTTCTTGTTGCAGAAGAAGCAGCATCTGCAGAACAATCTCTTACCCAAGACGGAGAGCGTAACCTTGCGTATGTAGAGCAGCTTGCAAAGACAAAGGGTGTAAAAATTCAAACGCAACTTTTGCGGGGCTCTGTCTGGTCTCAGATTATTGCTTGTTCTCAGGAATTTAAGGCAAATGTCATACTTGTGGGCGGAAATACGACAATAAAGTCTGCAACTGAACATAATGTTGTGGGTTCAAATAACCGCGAGCTTATAAACAGTGCAAAATGTTCAGTTATGGTTGTGCGTGAACCCTATGTTGAGCAACTTTTCAAACTCGCTTAAGGTATGAGGTGTATACTAATACATATTTTTAAGTTATGCGGGGTTATGTATGAGATTACTGTTAGTAGAGGATGAAGTTCGCCTTTCTCAGGCACTGGTAGAGATTTTCCAAAAGAACCGCTATGGCGTTGATACAGTGTATGACGGTAATGAAGGTTTGAAGTATGCACAGAGCGGAATTTACGATGCAATCATTCTTGATATTATGTTGCCCGGAATGGACGGACTGTCACTTTTAAAAACCTTGCGTGATGAAAAAAACATGGTTCCCGTTATGTTGCTTACTGCAAAAGATGATGTTGCAGATAAAATTCGTGGCCTTGACTGTGGCGCCGACGATTACATGACAAAACCCTTTAACACAGACGAACTGCTTGCTCGTGTTCGTGCACTTACCCGCCGTAAGGGAGACATAAAAGAAGAAAGCGTTATTTGTGGAGATTTAATTCTTAACAAAAATAATTGTGAACTTCAAAATGCAGCAGGAGAGGCAATAAAGTTAAGCCTTAAAGAATTCCAAATCATTGATTTGTTCTTCGACAATCCCCGTCAGATTATAAAAAAGGAACGCTTCATCGAAAAAATATGGGGCGGTGACTCTGATGCTGAATACAACAATGTTGAAGTGTACATTTCTTTCATTCGCAAAAAGATGGAACAGCTTAAGGTAAAGACTACAATCCGTACTGCACGTGGCATAGGATATTCTCTCGAAGAAAGCAAGTAATTTATGACTGTTGATGTATTCAGAAAGCTGCGCAAAAAAATGTTTCTGGGCGTGCTAACCGTCTTTCTTGTGCTGCTTGCCTTGTATGTCATCATCTTTAACATGTACTTTCAAATCTCTGAGCGTCGTTCTGCAATACTTTTCTTAAATGAAATTTCTGCAAACAAAGGACTTTCGCTTAGACAAGATTATGCAAGTCGTCAGGCTCAAAGAAAAAAGTGGTCTCTGTTTTCTTTTGTCGATTACCGGGGAACTCCATACTTTTCTGTCTATTTAAATCATGATGGTTCTATTCACGAAGTAATTCACCGTTTTTCAGAAGACATGACAGATGAAGATGTTGATTCAGTTGTGCAGCAGTTGGTGAAACAGCAAAGTGAGCGTGGTACAGTTGGAATGCTTGCATACAGTTTAACTGAACAAGAACCCTATAATCTTCTTGTTGCCTTTGACAGAACAAAAGAGCAAGAGTTTCAACGACGCATGTTAGCTACGTATCTTGCGGTAACCTTGGTATGTGTTGCTGTTCTTACGGTTGTAGCAGAATTTATAAGTCGCATTATAACAAAACCTGTTGAAGAAGAATTTGCAAAACAACAAGATTTTATTGCCGACATAAGTCACGAACTAAAGACACCTATTTCTGTTATAAGTGCAAATGTTTCTGTTCTAGAAAATGACATGCCCAGTAATAAATGGATTCAATACATAAAAACTGAATGTCAGCGTATGAATACACTTGTTCACGACATGCTCTTTTTGGCAAAAGAAGATTCTGGTCGTCTTACTATGGACAAACATTCTTTTGACTTAGCAAATGCCATTTCTTGTGCTGTGCTTCCTTTTGAAAGTGTTGCCTTTGAAGACAAAAAATTATTAGAGTTTGACATTCCCAAAGATCAGCTTTTTATTCAGGGTGATGAAGAAAGAATAAAACAAATCGCTGTTATTTTAACAGACAACGCAATAAAAAATTCGTATGAACATTCAGTTATAAAAGTTTCGGTTGGAGTAAGTGCCGATCGTTACTTTGTTTCTGTTTACAACGAAGGCGATGGAATTCCCCCAGAAGACTTAGACAGAATTTTTGATCGCTTTTACCGCGTAGACAAATCTCGTGACAGAAAGACTGGTGGTTACGGACTGGGTCTTTCTATTGCTCAGACTATTGCAAAAGAACACGGCGGAATTATAACTGTAAAGAGTGAAGAAAAAAAATTCGCTCAGTTTACCCTGGAAGTTCCCATGAAGCATAGGAACCATCGCTTACTGCGCGCGCGGTGACGGTCACGAAAAGTACGGACCGCCACGCCGTCTTTTACTGCCTGACGTATTCGACGGATGTTCCGCCAACAGCGCCCGACTCAGATGTAAATTTTCCATTTGAGATTGTCACTTCTCCAGTGAGGTTTGCTCCCTCTAAGCCCTCTATCTCAGTCACTGGGACAAGGGAGGTGCCATTGTACATATGAGTCGTTGTCACCGTGATTTTGCCGTCAACTGTCGCGTTACCGGTGTATGTTCCCTTTGCCACATCAGCCTCATATGACGGTTGAGTCATTTTATCATGTACCACGAAAGATCCGTCCGACTCGAATGTGATGGTCTCGATGCCCTTGTAAGGCTGACCTTCAATAGTGGTGTCTATGTTTGCCACATACACCGCCCGCTGCTGCGCGCTAGAACTGGAATTGGGGTTACCGCAGGAAGCCATTGCGAGTGCCGCCACCAGCAGCGCAACCATGGAAATGAATTTCAGAGCGTGTTTCATATTGCTCCTCCTTAAGAAAATAAACTTTGCAGGCAACGGGCAACGCGTAGTGTTGCGAGTTGCCTGCAAAGGGCTTTAGTCAAGCCCTTTGCAAAGTGTACACTTTGCAAAAATTTTACGGTGTGGGGTGCGCACTATCTTGCGGCTTAGCTCTTGTTTCGATAAAATGAATTCTACAAGAGGTACTTTATGGTTGAACGTAACGAAGGTTTTTCTAATCTTGCTGCAGGATATTTGTTTCCTGAAGTTGCAAAGAGAAGACGCGAGTATCAGGCTAAGCATCCCGATGCAAAAATTATCAGCCTTGGAGTAGGTAACACTACAGAACCACTTACTCCCCACATTGCACAGGCTATGGCTTCATACGCAAAAGCACTGGGAACAGTAAAAGGATACTCTGGTTACGGAGACGAGCAGGGTTTGACTGCCTTGCGCGAAAAAATTGCAAAAGTATTGTATCCCAAAATGGCAAGTGCAGACGAAGTTTTTATTTCTGATGGTGCTAAGTGCGACATTGCTCGTATTCAGACTTTGTTTGGAAGGCGAACAAAAATTGCTGTTCAAGATCCAGCTTATCCTGTCTATGTTGACGGAAGTGTTATTACTGGCGCTGCAGGAAAGGCTAGTGCAAAGGGACACAAGGGAGTTACCTATCTTCCCTGTACAGAAGAGAACAAGTTTTTCCCTGACCTTACAAAAATAGCTCCTAACTCGCTCATTTATTTTTGCAGTCCTAACAATCCTACGGGCGCTACCAGTACAAAAGCTGAACTTAAAAAGTTAGTAGATTATGCTCGTAAGAATGGCTGTATTATTATTTTCGATGCTGCTTATTCTGCTTTTGTTCGTGACAAAAAACTTCCTCGCACCATTTACGAAATTCCTGGCGCAAGAAAATGTGCAATCGAAATAAACTCTTTCTCTAAACTGGCTGGCTTTACTGGTGTTCGTTTGGGTTGGAGTGTAGTTCCTTCAGATTTGAAGTTTGCAGATGGAACAAGTGTTAAGCAAGACTGGAACCGCATTATGACTACTCTCTTTAACGGAGCTAGTAACATTGCTCAATCTGGTGGACTTGCTGCTCTTGACCCTGTAGGACAAAAAGAAACAAAGGGTTTGGTTGACTATTATCTTGCTAATGCAAAACTGATGCAAAAAACGTTAACGGGCAAAAACTTTGCTGATGCAGGTGTAAAGGTATTCTACACTGGCGACTCTCCTTATTTGTGGGTTCAGTTCCCAGGTTGGAAGAGTTGGGACATCTTTGATAAAATTTTAGATGAATGTCGTGTGGTAACTACACCAGGTAGCGGTTTTGGTCCGAGTGGTGAATCATACTTACGCTTTTCAAGTTTCGGTCACCGCAAAGATGTTGAAGAAGCCTGCAAGCGTTTAAGCAAGTTGACTTTGGTGTAATTTATAAAAGCAATACTTTTAGAAGAGGCTGTCCATTAGGTCTGTTGCCAAGTGGGCAGCCTTTTACTTTTTTTACATTGCAACCTTAAAGCCAACAAAGGCATCGAAAGCAGTGTATGCTGTGCTACTGGGTATAAAGGCAAGGGGGTTAAAGGAAATAGCTGTTTTAAACTCTCCTCCCAAAAGGGGAATAGAAGCGAATGGCGTTACATACAAACCAATGTTGCCTATTATTTCAGCAGGATTTGTTGAAATGTCAGAAATAAGTCCTGTTATGTTTTTTTCGTAACAGGCAGTTAAATGTCCGCCCAGTGTTATATTTGTTGAACCAATACGTAATGT
>ODAI010080147.1_pt1 | contig 10553 bp, 6 predicted proteins | sample 1539321 | NCBI WGS metagenome assembly ODAI01 (sample SAMN02144231, study PRJEB22623) | gut metagenome | biome: sheep rumen | host: Ovis aries | place: New Zealand | reverse complement strand
TCATTGCCGCGGATGACATGGGTGATGCCCATCAGATGGTCATCGACCACATTGGCGAAGTTGTAGGTGGGATAGCCGTCGGACTTGATCAGGATCATGTCGTCGAGTTCCTTATTTTCGACCGTGACATCTCCGTAGAGCTCATCCGTAAAGGTGGTCGTTCCCTCCTGAGGATTGTTCTGACGGATAACAAAAGGTTTGCCCTCTGCGAGGTTTTTTTCGATCTCTTCTTTAGACAGATGCAGGCAGTGCTTGTCGTAAACGTTGATCTCCTTGCCTTCAATGGTCTGTGTCAGAGTGGCCAGACGCTCCGGCGTACAGAAGCAGTAATATGCCTCGCCCTTGTCGATCAGCTCTTTGGCGTATTTCATGTAAATACCTGCTGCGACACGTTCGCTCTGCACATAGGGGCCGACACCGCCGTCCTTGTCGGGACTCTCGTCGGGGATCAGTCTGGTCTCTTCGAGTGTGCGGTTGATGATCTCCACTGCGCCTTCGACCTGGCGTACCTGGTCTGTATCTTCGATACGAAGGATAAAATCGCCGCCTTCATGTTTGGCGATCAGATAGGCGTAAAGTGCTGTGCGCAGGTTTCCGACGTGCATGCGTCCGGTGGGACTGGGGGCGTATCTGGTTCTGATTTTCATATTTTTAGCTCCAATTAATAGTATAAAATTAACGGTTACTTAAATCTTATATTCACTGTACACCTGTGGAACCGAAGCCGCCTCGGTCCTCGCTTTCCAGGTGATCCACTTCTTCGAAAATAATATCCGGCTGGCGCCGCTCGATGCGGAACTGGCAGATCCTGTCGTTGATATGGATCTGCGTGTCGCGCATGGCAATGACGGGCATTCTCCACAAGTCCCCGTCACCGCAGTAGGCGTTGTCGACCACACCGTGGTGGTTGGCCTGGATGATCCCGAAATTTTTGTAGGTACTGCTGCGGGGAACGATGTGAGCCTCATAGCCTTCAGGCAGCTTCATGGCCACACCCAGGCTGATCAGACGAAAATCGCCCTTTTTGAGCTCGACATCCTCCGCGGCGCGAAGGTCGATCCAGTTGGCGCTGTTGGTCGGAGGCTGCAGCTTCTCGATCTTGTCGCTCAGATAGCGGATTCTGATCTTCTGTGCGGGCTCGGCTTCCGCAGGATGATAGCTCCCGGTTTCCGAAGATACAGAAGCATCCGCCTCTTTTTTTCCTTTGCCGGATGACGCAGAAGTGGACAACTGTTTTTTCATGGGTCCGGATAAGGCAGCAGCGGCCACTTCTTTTTTCCCGGTTTCAGAAGCTGAAGAAGTCACATAAGTATTCCCGGCTGCATCTGCCGAAGCGGATGCATTGCTCTCGCCCGGCTCAAACCAGTCCGAAACCCGGCTGAAGGGCTCTGCGCTGTCATCCAGACTCCAGCCTACTTTGTCGGCAGCACTTGTCGCCAGCTTGTCGCAGCGCTCATTTTCCGGATGGTCGTCATGACCTTTTACCCATCTGAAGCTTATTTTGTGGGGGGCGATGGCATCGAGAAGCCGCGTCCACAGATCCTGGTTTTTGACAGGTGTTTTGGAGGCCGTGACCCAGCCGTTCTTTTTCCAGTTTGTGATCCAGTGTTTTTCAAAAGCGTCCACGACGTAGCGGGAATCCGAATAGATCAGGCCCTGGCAGGGCTCGTCCAGGCGTCCGATCTCTTCCAGAGCGGCAATGACACCCATGAGTTCCATGCGGTTGTTGGTTGTATGCGGGTATCCGCCGGAGAGCTCCTTCTCCAGGATCTTCCCCTCTGCATTTTTGATCCGGATGATCGCGCCGTATCCGCCGGGGCCGTCCGGATTTCCGCGGGCGGCACCATCTGTAAAAATGATAACTTTCATAATTGTGTTCATGGGCATGTGCCCGTAAATATGTCTGCCTGCCTGACGCAATCACTGACCTGCATTTACTATCACTGACTTGCTCTGCTCAGCGGCAGGATGAAACTTTTATATGCTCTGCTGCCAGGTGCCGTCCGCGAGAAATCTGTCAGCGCGCGCCCTGGCCTGTTCGACGATGGATTTGTCATAGCCGAGGGCATTCAAAAGAGCGATGGCATTGCAGGATGTGGACGGTCCGGGCATGATCCTGTAGGAGAACCTGACATCTCCGTCCACGATCTCCTCGCTGAAATGGTAGTTGTCGTAGACATCTCCGAGAAGGCCGGTCAGTTCGAGATCATGTGTGGCCGCAAAGCAGAGGGTCTTCGTCCTTGCAAAGCAGCGCAGGATCTCTGCTGAAGCCGCGATCCTCTCCACAGTGTTGGTCCCGCGAAGGACCTCGTCGATACAGCACAGTACTGGATTGCAGGTCTCTGTGCCGATCTGGGCTGTCCCGGGCCGGCTGTCTTCCGATGCCTCCAGAATCCTGCGCAGGGATTTGATCTCTACGATAAAGTAGCTCTCGCCGTCCTGCAGGCTGTCCCTGAGGGCCATGGAAGTAAAGATCCGGTAACAGGATCCCCGATAGCTCTTTGCAGGTGCAATGCCGACCGTCTGTGACAGGAGGGCGCAGAGAGCAGCCGCCTTCAGGAAAGTGGATTTTCCGGAGGCGTTTGAGCCGGTCAGCAGTATGGGGCGCACTGCCTCGATGCTGTTGCTGACTGGTTCAGCAAGCAGGGGATGATAGAGCTCCTGTACGGAAAAAGCCGCCTTGTCTTCCAGCCGGGGGACCGCATAAAAGGGAAGGGTCTCCCGCCAGGACACAATGCTGATCATGGCATCAATCCTTCCGGTGACCGTGAGGAGGGCGTCGATCTCTTCCTGCCTGCCCCGCAGCTGTGCCAGCATGCTGTTGAATTTGATCAGATCCAGATGGAAAAGGATCCTGACATATTCCAGAATGAGTCCGAAAAGATCAGACTCACCCGCACTGCTGCCCAGGAAGAAGGAAGAGCCTCTGCGGAAAGAGGAAAAAGCCTTTAAGAGGGCCGGAATCTGTTCTGTCTCCTCTTTAAAAGGGGGACAGTTTTCCTTTTCCAGAGCACGGGCGCAGTCCAGAAGCCGCAGAATGTAATTGAACACCTGGTAATAGGGGGCGATCTGGCCCTTTTCCTTAAAATAGGTCACCAGGTTAAAAGCAAACACCGCGAGGAGAAGGATGATGCCGATCCCGGTGTGCACAAACATCAGGCCGAAGGCCGCAAAAGGCGCGGCGGCAGCGATATAGTGTTTGAGGTTGCTGCGGGTGCCCAGTGCCGATGTAAAATCGATATAATCATACAGGGAATAGCGTCCCGCATGTCCGAGCTCCGTGAGGATCTCCTGAAGCCGGATCCTCTCCTCTTCGTGGGCGCCTCCGCCAAACCATGCATATTGTTCCTGTGTAAAGGCAGGATCCTGAGCCTGCATGGAAGGACTGCGCAGAAGGTAGTAGAGATACTCCTCCCCCGAGGCGCTGCAGGTGCTGTCCATGACATGAAAGAGCTGGTCAAGATCCAGGTCATTCCATGTGATGTCATCGATCCCGAATCCATCTTTGTGGTGCAGAAAGTACTGCGGAACCTGGGCGTAGCGCTCCGGCTCCATCTTTTTTGAAGACGGTCTGCCGAAGCCTTCACGCAGTGAACGCAGCAATCTGCCGCGGGTCCTCTTCCGTTCCTGCATACCCAAAAGCAGGGTGACGATCACAAACAGAACAAGGATCCCCGCCAGTGAAAATAAAGAATGATATTCTCCCATATTTTAAGTAATCCGTCTGCTTACGGCTCTATAGCAATGATCATTCCTCGACGATCTTCTCTACGACATGGTCTTTATCCTTGTATACATGCCATGCGGGGACCACGCCGCGGATCATGGAAAGAGGATAGATGTTGGTGTGGGGGCCGACAACGCTGCCGGGGTTGAGAACGGAATTGCAGCCGACATCCACCCAGTCGCCCAGAATGGCGCCGATCTTGCGCAGACCGGTCTCTGTATGTGTTCCGTCACAGTGGATCATGACGTTCTTCTTGTCCGCTTTGACATTGGATGTGATGGAGCCTGCACCCATGTGTGCGTGGAAGCCCAGAACACTGTCGCCGACATAGTTGTAGTGAGGGACCTCGACCTTGTTGAAGAGGATCACGTTCTTGAGCTCAGTGGAGTTGCCGACAGTTGTACCTTTTCCGACGATGGCGCTGCCGCGGATGAAAGCGCACTGGCGGATGGTCGCATCCTCATCGATGATGCAGGGACCGCCGATATAAGCGCTGTCAAAGACTGTGGCGCTCTTTGCCACCCAGATATCCTCTCCCCTCTGCTCAAAGCGGTCTGCGGGAAGAGTCGGGCCGATCCTGCGGATAAAATCACTGATCATGGGAAGAACTTCCCAGGCATAGGTGGTTTCTCTGAAGAGTTCCGCCGCGATGGTTTCATTGAGATCAAAAATCTTCTCATTGGTAAAATCGTTGAGCTGCATAGGGTCCTCCTTAATTTGAATTCGTGCTTTTTGCGCCGGATTTTGTGCCGGACTTGCGGGACGAGCGCTTCCGTGTACCGCCCCCGGCGGATCCGGAAGCCGCCTTTTTAGAGGCCGTGCGCCTTTTCTTTGCCTGCGTTTTTTCCGGATACAGGGCCGCATCCTGCGCGTACTGCTGAATCAGGATCCGGTGGAAATCCGTATCCTTGATATAATTGGTCCTTCGGGTAATAAAACTGTTGAGTTTTTCTGTATATTCCGCACTCGTCACACTGCCTTCCGCCACCTGGGTAAGTCCGAGCTCCCAGCTGGCTGTCAGCCGGGGGTCCAGCAGAGGCTTGAGGGCACAGCTGCAGGTGTCGAAGATCATTTCTCCGGTCTGTGACGGTGTGATGACCTGCGTCTTATTGTTGAGACGCAGATAATCGTTGTTGAACAGCTTTTTGAGGATCTCCGCGCGTGTGGCGCTGGTGCCGATCCCGCTGCCGCGGATCTGTTCACGAAGCTCCTCTTCTTCGATCAGCTGGCCCGCGTTCTCCATGGCCAGGATCATACTGCCTGAGGTATAGCGTTTGGGCGGTGCCGTTTCGCCTTCCCTGATGGAAAAAGGCCCTGCCTGGAGCCTGGTTCCTTTTCTGGCTGTCTTGATGAATTCCGGCATGGCGGAGACATCCGCGGCCATTCCTTCTCCCGGGCTGTCCGTTTTTTTGGACTCTTTTTCTCCGGTCCTTGAGGGATCTTCCGACAGACCGGTCTGTAAAGCACTGTCCTCCGGCCCGGTCTGTCCTTCCTGTCCTGACTGCACTTCCTTTTTTCGGAAAAAGGAATATTCCAACGCGTCGAGATATCCTCGTTCCACGCAGGTGCGCAGGGAAGCCGTGAAGGCTTCGGTGCGGATCCGCAGTGTCAGTGACACCCTGTCGTAGACAGCCGGCGGATAAAAGATGGCAATAAAGCGGCGTACGATCAGTTCATAGACATCCCTGGAACGTTTTGAGAGCGAAGGCAGAGCCTTGAGTCCCTCTCCGGTGGGGATGATGGCGTAGTGGTCCGTGACCGCCTTGTCGTTTGTGTAACGTGTTTTGCCGATCTTTTTCCAGGATCCGCTCTCCAATACCGGAACTAGAAGATCCCGGTACATCTGTATGGTCGAGATCCCGCGCAGGTTTTTGCCGATCTCTTTGGCGACCGCCGTCGTCAGGACACGCGCATCCGTGCGCGGATAGGTCGTCAGCTTTTTTTCATAAAGCTCCTGAGCGACGGCCAGCGTCTGGTCAGGACTGATCTTGAAAAAGCGCGAACAGTCATTCTGCAGCTCCGCCAGATTATAGAGAAGAGGCGGGTTTTTCTTTTCCTTTTTGCGCTGGATCTGTTCCAGCACCGCAGGAACACGGCTCTGTGCCGCTTCCGAAAAAACCTCTGCCGGAATGGAACTGCGGCTTCTCGCTGCCGCATCCAGAACAGACGGCAGGACCGCCGGATCCGCTTTCTCTTTACCGGTCTGGTCTGCGGCTAAAGTGTCTGCGTCTGTTTTGCCGGCTCCGCTTACAGCAGATAAGCCTGTTTCCGCTTTTCCGGTTTCTTTTTTTGCAAAAATGTCCGCTTCGGCTTTTCCGGCCAGGTAAAGGATCATCTTTTCCGCGTCTTCCCTGTGCAGAAAGCCGGTGTCCTTATAAAGACGGGGAGAGCCGAAACAGATGGACTTGTCGTCCGCCTGCCACTGGGCAGTAAAGGAAGGGGAGCCTTCCGGCGCACCCGCCTGGGTGATCACGGCCTGGATACGGAAAAAGGGGGTTTTAACAAAGGAGCGGATCTCCCGCTCCCGCCTGACCACCATGCCGAGGACACAGGTCATGACGCGTCCCACAGCGATGGTCGTATGTTCTGTTCCCAGTGCCCGGCTCATGGCATCGCTGTAGCGCAGGGTCAGGGCACGGGAAAAGTTGATGCCCATCAGGTAATCTTCCTGTGCGCGCAGATAGGCTGCTGCGCCCAGATTATCATAGGCCGAGGACGGCTTCGCCTCACGGATCCCGCGCAGGATCTCCGCCTCTGTCTGGGAATCAATCCAGACACGGAGCTCCTGCTTGCCCTTTACACCTGCCTGGGCTGCGACGAGTCGGTAGATATACTCTCCCTCACGCCCGGAGTCCGTGCAGATATAGATCTTGTCGACCTGGGGGTCTGTCAGGATGCGCTTTACGATGCCGAATTGCTTTTTTACACCGTCGATCACCTGATATTTGTATTTGGACGGAATGAAGGGGATCGTGGCCATGGACCACTTTTTGAGAGAGGCATCGTAGGCATCCGGGTAGGACATGGAAACAAGATGTCCCACACACCAGGTGACGATGGCGTCCTCCGCCTCCATATATCCGTCTGCGCTGCGGAAGTTTTTGCCCAGCGCGGAGGCAAAGGCGCGCGCCACGCTGGGTTTCTCCGCTATATAAACTGTCTTCGTGTCGCACCTCCAGTTCCTGGCAGAACCGATGCAGTGTCCTTATCTGTGTCCAAATCTTACAGAAAAATCAAATTGTGACAAAGGAACCGTCCCTGCTGACAATGACAATGTTGTCAAAGGAACCGTCCCCCTGACAACTCTTATTTGTGAGTGATATAGCCGGTTGCCTTGAGGAGTTCTGCGCACAGAACGCCGCCGCCGGCAGCGCCGCGGATGGTGTTGTGGGAAAGGCCCACGAACTTCCAGTCAAAGAGGGTGTCGGGACGGAGTCTGCCGATGGAGACACCGAAGCCGTTCTCGTAATTGACATCCAGCTGGACCTGGGGACGATTGTCCTCATCCAGATACTGGATGAAATTCCTGGGTGCATTGGGAAGATCGAGTTCCTGACGAGCTCCGCGGAAAGCGCGGAGTTTCTCAATCAGAAACTCCTTTTCGACTTTCTTTCTGAATTTGACGAAAGCGGTCGCAGTGTGGCCGTAGAGAACAGGCACGCGGATGCACTGGCTGGTGATGGTCAGGCCTTCCGCGGGGCGGATCACACCGTTTTCGATGCTGCCGAAGACACGCAGAGGCTCGCGCTCACTCTTCTCTTCCTCGCCGCCGATATAGGGAATGATATTTCCTTCCATTTCGGGCCACTCGCGGAAAGTCTTGCCGGCACCGGAAATAGCCTGATAAGTGGAGACCAGTACCTCGTAAGGCTCGAATTCCTTCCAGGCAGCAAGTGCAGGGGTATAGCTCTGGATGGAGCAGTTGGGCTTTACTGCGATGAAGCCGCGGGAGGTGCCCAGGCGCTTTTTCTGGAACATGATGACATGTGCGTGGTCCGGATTGATCTCCGGGATGATCATGGGAACGTCGGGGGTCCAGCGGTGGGCGCTGTTATTGGACACGATGGGTGTCTCAGTCTTCGCGTACTCTTCCTCGATGGCCTTGATCTCGTCCTTGGACATATCGACGGCGCTGAAGCAGAAATCCACCTCGGATGCCACATCTTCTACGTCCTTGACATTCTTTACGACGATATTGCGGACAGACTCGGGCATGGGAACCTCGAGTTTCCAGCGTCCCTCTACACACTCGCCGTAAGTCTTGCCTGCACTGCGGGGGCTTGCCGCGATGGTTGTCACTTCAAACCAGGGGTGATTCTCCAGGAGGGCAATAAATCTCTGTCCCACCATTCCCGTGCCGCCGAGGATACCTACGCGTAATTTTTCACTCATTTCTTCCTTCTCCTTATATAAAAAAATGCTATTTATGAAAAGCAAACTAATCGATATTGTCTTTATGCCATTTTTGTTTATCTACGTCAATACTTTTTTATGACATTGCTTTTTTATGACATAAGCATCTTTACCAGGGAGCTGCAGCTTTCAAAATCACTGTGCCTGAAGCCAGCTGCGGCAGGCGGCGATTTCTTCAGCCATGGCCGCTTCGCCGGGAGCGCCGGCAGTGAGTCTGCGGTTTACACAGGCGCGGAGAGAAATAGCCTCGAATACGTCCCCTTCGAACTGGTCGGAAAATGTCTGCAGTTCTTCCAGTGTCAGCTCCTCTATGCCCTTTCCGGCATCGATGCAGTGGAGGACCAGGCGTCCGATAATGCCGTGGGCATCCCGGAAAGGAACGCCTTTGCCGACCAGATAATCCGCCGCGTCTGTCGCGTTGGTAAATCCGCGCATGGCACTCTTCTCCATGACATCCCTGTTAAATCTCATGGTGCTGAGCATGTCCGCGAAGAGAGGAATGCAGGCCAGGGCCGTGTCGATTGCGTCAAAGGCGGGTTCCTTGTCCTCCTGCATGTCCTTGTTGTAGGCAAGAGGAAGTCCCTTCATGGCGGTCAGAAGTGACATGAGGTCTCCGTAGACACGCCCTACCTTGCCGCGGACAAGTTCGCAGATATCAGGGTTCTTTTTCTGAGGCATAATGCTGCTGCCGGTGGAAAAAGCATCGTCCATTTCCACAAAGCGGTATTCGTTGGAGTTCCAGATGATGAGTTCCTCGGAAAAACGGGAAAGGTGCATCATCAAAATGGACAGATCCGAGAGAAACTCCAGCAGATAATCGCGGTCGGAGACACTGTCCATGGAGTTCCTTGTCGGGCAGTCGAAGCCAAGCTCTCTTGCGACAAAGGCGCGGTCCAGAGGATATGTGGTACCCGCCATTGCGCCTGCCCCCAGAGGGCACTCGTTCATGCGGACGCGGCAGTCGGCAAGCCTTGTGCAGTCCCTGCGCAGCATTTCAAAATAGGCGCCCAGATGATGGGCCAGGGTAGTGGGCTGTGCCTTCTGCAGATGGGTGAAGCCGGGCATGAAGGTGTCCGTATTTTTCTCCATCAGATCCAGGATCACTCCCAGAAGACGAAGGGTCTGTGTACGCACTTCCTCGACCGCACTCCTGGTATACAGACGCATATCAAGAGCAACCTGGTCATTGCGGCTGCGTCCGGTGTGCAGACGCTTGCCCGCGTCGCCGATCCGGTCGATGAGATTGGCCTCCACGAAGCTGTGTATATCTTCGTACTCGGAAGTGATCTCCATCTTACCGCACTCGATATCATCAAGGATCCCCTGCAGGCCTTTTACGATGGCTTCACAGTCTTCGGGGGTCAGGATGCCCTGTTTCCCAAGCATCCTGGCATGTACCATGCTGCCCTCTATATCCTGTCTGTACAGGCGCTTGTCAAATCCGATCGAATCGTTAAAAGCCTTCACTGCCTCATCTGTCTGCTTTGTAAACCTGCCGCCCCATAACTGCGCCATACTCTTCTCCTTTGTTACAATGATGTGCAAAAATCCGGCTGCTTCCGGAAACAGCGATTGCAATATCGTTATCTGTTAAAAAAATATGCGCGGACATGCTCCACCCTCTCTCCGGTCATGCATATCCGCGCAACAAAGAGCTGGAAAAGGGACTCGAACCCTCGACCTACTGATTACGAATCAGTTGCGCTACCGACTGCGCTATTCCAGCATACCATACACACGCCTCCTATTCGGCAGGCGACTTATTCATTATATAGACTCAGTGCTGATTTGGCAAGAATCTTTTTAAAAATCTTTGAAAGTCCGCCGGCCGCCCGGCCGCCGGTTTACATGGGGTGTCGCCGGGGGTGTCGCTGGGGACGGGTCCTTTGACACCAGGCGTATCACCCGGTGTCACAGGGAACGGCCCCGTGACCCCCCTGCCCGTCAGTTCACGTCGGCGACAACATCGGATACGGGGATCTTTTTGTCGATCAGGCCGTTTTCAAACATCCAGTCGATATTTTCCTGCCAGGTCTGTTCTGTCTGGGAAAGGAAAGGAGCATCCGCTGTCTCCATGAGAGGGATCAGAGTCTCGCAGGACTTTTTCTCCACAGAGGGAGAAAGCGGGAAGTTCTCTTCATTCTGATTGTTGAGCAGAATCTGGAGGCAGGCGTCGGGATCAGCCTGAAAATCATCAAATCCCTTTTCGCAGGCGCGCAGCAAGCCTGCCAGCCCCTCCGGCTCGTCATTGATCATCTTATCGTTTGCCAGGAAGACGGCTTCGTAGTAATTGGGGATCCCGTACTCATTGACAAGGAAATAGTTGACGTCAAAGCCTTCCTCTTCAAGCTGGGGCACTTCATGATTGACCAGGCAGCCGATCGTCGCATCGACCTGATCCGTGGTCATGGAG
>ODAI011498203.1_pt1 | contig 10554 bp, 18 predicted proteins | sample 1539321 | NCBI WGS metagenome assembly ODAI01 (sample SAMN02144231, study PRJEB22623) | gut metagenome | biome: sheep rumen | host: Ovis aries | place: New Zealand | reverse complement strand
TTCGCGGAGATCTCGCGCCCGTTGAGTGTGTAGGGCCGCGGGATGGTCGGCTTCACCTCCACCCACTTGAGGATGGCGTCGGGCGGCGGCCAGTGCGGCTTCGTGTCGTTCTCCACGTACTTCCAATAGTCGCGGAGGTTGACCACCACGGACCAGGTGCCGTTCTCCGTCACCACGCGGGTGCGGACGGACTCCAGGAGCTGGCGGGAGGCCACGCGGTCGTGGGCGATCAGCCGGTCCGCATATTCGGTGTGGAAGTATTCGGCGAAGCGCTGGAGCACTTCGGTGAGATTCGGGTATTCGAGCAGTTCGGCCATGGCGTGTCAGTGTGTCATTTGGTAGAGTTCGATCTCGCGCTTTTCCTTGGCGTTTCGGTCGATGCGGTAGGCGATGACGTTCAGGAACTCGAGCGCCGGCATATCGAAGACCACCTGCCAGGAGCAGCGCATGGTGTCGCTTACGATGTCAATCTTTGCAAGCCAGCCCCAACGGTCTGCAAAGAGTTCGTCAGGTCCCGCTTCGTCTGGGCTATCCTCGCCCGGATCTCCGCCCGCTGCTTCGGATCCCGGATCCGCTTCGTGCTCCTGGCCTCCTTTTCCAAAGAGCGCAGGGTATCCTGCGTTAATCTGAGCCACGACTCGAAAAAAAAAGCGACCAGGGCGAGGGCGTCGGAGACGGGGAGGTTGTCGCGGATGGCGGCCTGCACGTCCAGCGGGTCGTAGCCGTCGCCGTAGGCGTGGCCGACGGGTACCAGGAAGACGGACAGCAGCTCCACGAGCTTGGCGTCCCCTTCCGGGGCGTAGGCCTGGAAGTCGTAGTACTGGGCCGTGGTGACCTTGCGGAGGTCGCCGGTGGGCTTGAGGATCAGGTCGCCGAGGACGTAGCGGTCCGCGGGGCGCTTCACGGAGGCCGGGGCCTTCGTCAGGAAGGCGGCCTGCTGGACCATGTCGCGGTATTCGGCGATGGGGAGATTCAGCAGCTCGCGCTCCGTGAGGCCGGAGAGGGCCGAGAGGATGGAGACCTGGTAGTTGAGGTCGTCGAGGATTCCGCCGCGGTCCGCGTCTTGGGGCGTGGCGGCCAGGATGTCGATGTAGGTCCCGATGGGGAGCTTGTCGTAGGAGTTGATCATTATCGGATGACTGAGAAGGAATAGTTGCCGGTGGCGGCGTTGGTGATGAATGGGCCCATGGCGTAGCGGAGCGCGTCGATCTCATGGTTGAAGAAGTCGATCGGCTCGTTTGTGAAGGTGCCGTCCGGGCGCTGCTTGTAGAGGTACTTGCGACCCTCGTCGAGCAGGTGGGCGGAGCGGCGCGTGACGTAGATGGTCCAGCCGCGGAGGACCTGGAGCTGTTCGTGGACCTTGACGCGCTTGTCGCAGGCTCGGACGTTCAGCCCGCGTCCCGCGATCTCGGAGATGCTCTTGGGCTCGGCGGCGTCAGCCCATACGATGGGGCCGCCGCGGTGGATGCCGCAGTCCTTCAGGGCGGCGGCGATCTCGGGATTCGTCATGCCGGTCTGGTAGAGGATCTCGTCGGCGTAGATCTCGCGGCGCCCGGTATGCACCAGGCAGCGGACGCAGGCGGTGGGGTCATGCGTGAAGCCGAAGTCCAGGCCCCAGGTCTCGACGAAGCCGTCCGGGTCCGGGAGCTTGTCGCAGACCTTGAAGTCGAAGACCTGGCCCTCGATCTGGCCGATAAGACCGAGGCCGTAGACGCGCCACCAGTTGCCGCTGTCCTTGTTGGCCTCGATCTCGCGGCGGACTTCGTTGGGGAGGAAGTCATTGTCTTCGTAGGTGGAGTGGACCAGCTGGTAGCGGTCACGCAGAGGGAGGATCTCCGTGCCCCAGAAGGGTGCGGCGGGGTTGTAGTCGTAGATCACGAGCCCGGAGGTACGGGGAAGCAGCTGGCGGACCGTCTCCCAGTCCAGGAGGTTGGCCTCGTTGATCACCAGCCGGTCGCGGGCCGGGCCCAGGGCCTTGCCTGGCGCGTCGAGGACGCCGTAGAACTCCAGGATCGAGCCGTTCTTGAAGGTGTAGATGGACTCGCCGCGGGACCAGCGGGCCTCCTCCCACCTTCCCAGCAGATCCATGGCGAGGCGGAAGTCGCGGATGGCTCCGCGCTTGAGGTGCGGAAGGGTGTCGGACACCACGGTATTGATGGTCTTGCGGTCGCCGTCTCCGTCGATGATCGCCACGAGCAGCTGGAGCTCTGCCACGGTCTTGCCTGAGCGGGCGCCGCCCCGGTTGTCGATGTACCGGGGCCTCTTGTAGAGTGCGTCCACGAGCTTGTCGTAGGTGCGGGTGGTGTTCTTCTGGCGTGGCTGCATCTATTCGTCCTCATTTGCCGGCGCGTCCGGCTGTGCGTGGTTGTCGATGATCTCGCGGAGCTTGGCCGCGGTGTCGCTGGAGCCGACGACGATGGGGATCCGCTCGTCCTTCTGGCCGCCGAGGTTGAGGTCCTGCTTTTCGCGCCAGTGCTCGGGGGCGATGTTGTTCAGCAGGTATTTGAGCGCCAGGATGTCCGGCGCGAGGACGGTCTTGATCACGATCTTGTCCTTGATCACGCCCTTGTCGGTGGTGTAGCGCTTGACCAGCTTGCCGGTCTTCGGGTCGTACTCCTCCACCTTCTGCGCCTCCATCTTCGTGCGCTCCGTCTCCTGGACCGCGCCGCCCAGCGCCCGCTCGATGAGCTTGTTCACCGCCTTGTCCTCGATGGTCCGGGCGAACTTTTCCCGGGCGTGTGCGATGGCTTCCACAAAGTCCACCTTCTTCTGCCAGCGGCGCCAGGATTCGTCGGAGATCCCCATGGCTTCGCAGAAGTCCTTGATGGAGGCCCCGCAGGCCTGGGGGTGGAGCCCATGCTTTTCGACCCACTCGGCGCACTCTTTGATCTTGGCGGCGTTCAGTTTCATATCAGGTCAGTTTGTTTTGGATCTCTTGTTCTCTGGGAGAGAGGTGGAAGGTGTGGATCCTCTTCTCCTTCTCCTTCTCCTTCTCCTTCTCTATGTAAGTTGCTCTGCTATTGCTAATTAGATACCCCCCCCCGTACAATCCGCGGCCCTGCTCGTCCATGGCGTCGAGGTTGCGGATGTAGGCGCACTCCTCGGCCATGATCTTAAGCTCGCAGCCCTTCACGCCAGCGATGGCTCCCAGGCGGGAGGATGTGATGACGCAGGGCGGCAGCAGGTATTCGTCGATGGGGTCGGTGTTTCGCTGCACTTCGCGGATGGCGTGGCGGAAGCCGGCGGGGATCCAGATCTTGACGCCGGGCGTCATGTCCGTGATGAAGCCGGTGGAGACGACGGCGCCGTTTTCGTATTCGACCGGGGCACACACGGGCAGGTAGGTGAGATCCTCGATCTCCGGCGCGGAGAACAAAGTCAGATGCGGGCCGAAGATGAAGAACTGGATCCGGTGTTCGTTGTAGAAGCGCAGGATCTTCGAGAGCAGGGAGAAAGGCGGGTTGTCGATCACCACGGAGCCCTCCGGGTACTGCGTCAGGTCCTCGTAGTTTCCGCCCGGGAAGAAGGGGCGGATGACCTTGCGGCCCTGGAGCGGCGCGACCTTCTTGTCCACGAAGTCACGGACCACGTCATAGACCGCCGGCGGCGTGTAGCAGTCGTCGGTGGTGAGCTTCTGCTTGAACTTGTCCACGAACTCGCTGTAGCCCTCGGCGCCTTCCTTCCCCTGCGATGAGAGTCCCCCGTTTTGCATTTCCCGCTGTGCGGATCCGGCGCCGCCGGTGATCCACTCCGGGACGCCCCAGTCCTCCAGCTCGAAGGTCTCAACGGGCCAGGAGGCCAGCTCGTCGGTGTCCCAGGAGCCGAAAGATCCGTTGTCCTTGATGGCGCGGCGGATGATGGTGTCCCGGTCCTCCTTGGAGATCCCCTCCGGTCGGTAGACCACCACGGGGGCACCGGGCCAGCCCAGGGCGCGTGCCGCAGTGAGCCGCAGGTTGCCGCAGAAGGCGACGAAGGTGTTCTTCTCCGGGCCGGGCACTGCGAGGATCGGGCGCTCCTGCATGAAGTCCGGGTCCTCGTCGAGGCTGCGCTTCGTGCGGTCGATGTCGGTCTGCGTCCAGGTGCGGGGATTCCTTGGGAGCCAGTCGATCTGCCCCTCGTTGAGCTGGATCTGCTCCAGCGGGATGACTTTCACGGGGTCCTTTTTCATTTCTTGATGGTCTTTTTGGTGGACTTGGTCCCGGACTTGGCCGGGGCTTTCTTGGGGGCCGGATTCGGTGCAGGCTTGGGGGCGGCTGCCTCCATGGTGGCGGCCACGGCCTCGGCGCGTTCCTTCTCGTCGGCGGCCTTGCGGTCGAAGTAGAGGCGGCCCGCCTTCTTGAGCAGGCGCAGGATGCAGGTGCCGCAGGTGGTGTTCAGGGTCGGTGTTTGCGGGTCCACCTCGCGGAGGACGGCGTGGATCTCCCGCAGGCCGCGGGGACCGGGGCTGCGGGGGTAGCTGGAGTCGATGGCCGTCTTCATATATTTCTCGTAGGCGGCCAGCCTTTCAAATTGTGAGTCGTTCAGCATGGTCTATCGGTTTGGTGTGATCAGGTCGAAGAGGGCGCTCAGGGCCTCGCTAATAAATATCATGAGCTCCCGAAGTGATTTCGAGAGCAGGGAGAGGGCCGCGGCGGAGGCGAAGGGCAGCAGGGAGAACTGCCCCTGGATGACGGCCCAGAGGATGCAGCCCCAGAAGGTGGCGCACTTGCCGCAGTCGAAGGGCGGGAGGGGCCGGAGCTCCTCCACGTGGAGCCAGCGGGCGAGCAGGCCGCGCCAGCTCTCGGTGAAGCCGGACACGTCCACGCAGTACGTGAGCGCGGCGGCGAGGATCAGCTGCTGGAGGTAGATGTTCATAGCTTGATGGGGGTTGAGTCTGCGATGCGAAAGAAGCTCTCGAAGTCGCGCGTCCAGAGGGTCTCCTGCGGGAGCGGCTGATCGTGCTCGAAGATGGTCTTCTTGCGGGATGCGTCCCACCAGATCCACTCATTCACGAACTTCTCGGCGGCGGCTCGGTCGGTGAACGTGTCGAGGTGGTACCACCAGGACCCGTTGTAGTGTTGCTCGAATGCGGAATAAAAGGTCATAGATTCGGATCGTATTGATGGAGGATGGTCTTGCGGATGCGGGCGATCTCCTTCTGCAGGGTGACGTAGGAGATCCCGAAACGGGCGGCGAGCTTGCGGAGGGATCCGCAGTCCGTGTACATGATGAAGAGGACGCGGTCGGCGGGCGGCAGGCGGGCGATGATCTCCTTGACGCGGCGGAGCTTGTCCGGCTCCTCGCTGAAGATGGAGCGGTCCGGCGCGTAGTCCTCGCGGATCTCCAGGTAGTCCTTGACGACGTCCTCCTCCTTGCTCATGGCGTGTGCGGTTGAAGGGCGTCCGGGATCGAGAGCCCGCAGGTGCGGACGGTCGGGTGCCGGATCAGCCGGTGGAAGTAGCTGTTGTTGGAGCGATACTGGTTGATGACGATGCGGGCGATGAAATAGCCGAGGGCGTCCGTCTCCCAGAGGTCCACGACCTTGTCCTCGTCGTAGTCGAGGATGTAGGCGTAGACCATCTGGCAGAGGTCGCGGAGGTCCTGGGACAAGGCGCGGGCGTGGGCGGTGTTCTGGACGATCCGCTCCACGCGCCGCTCCCTGGCGAGGGTCTCGACTATTTCCACTTTGGTCATCGTTTCAGGGCTTCTCGGAGGTGGTCCTTGGTGTTGAGCAGTTCGGATCGCAGGCAGGTCTTGTCGCCGCGCTTGGGGCACACGTAGCGCTCCACGGCGTCGCAAAGGGCGTCGGCGGCTTCGCGGACTTCATCCACCTGCTGGGCATACCAGCAGATCGTCAATTCCTTGGAGTCAGAGAGCGCCTCCTCCATGCGGAAAAATCCGAGATCCTCCAGGACCCCGCGGATGGCTTGGTAGGCTTTCATAGCTCGATGATGGTGGTCTTGGTGGCCTTCACTTCGTATCCGCGCCGGCGGAGCTCGTCGGCGAGCATCTGGTCCGGGGCGTCGTGGACGGACGTGTCGCCGGGGTTGAAGCCCGGAAGCAGACCGGGGTCCAGCTCCTTGGGCGCCGGCTCCTCTTGGGGCAGCTCAGGCGGCAGGTTGTAGAGCTCGAAGGGATGGATCGTGCTCAGATCGAAGGAGTCCCCGTCTTTCCGTACGGCACGGCCGTATCGGTCGATAGTGTAGATGTAGCCGTCCGCGTCCTTGATCTGGTCGCCGACGCAGACGTTTTTGTAATTCTTGTCGAGGCCCACGTTGGTCCCCTTTTTCATTGTTTCCATGGTGCTATTGGTTGAGATATTCGTTGATGGTCTTCTGGAAGTCCTCGAAGGATCTGCAGACCGCATAGCGGTTGCCGGCCTCCTCGGCGGCCCGCTGCCAGGCCTTCTGCTCCGGGGACTGCCTGCCCTTCTCCGTCTTCATCTCGACGCAGAGGCAGGCGTACTTCCCGCGGGGGACCAGGAGCAGGAGATCCGCGACGCCCGGCGTGACACCTTCGGCCTTCAAGATGGCGGCCTCGACGCGGGAGCGCCCCCCGCCGTTGGGGACGGCGAAGAGCAGCGGGGCGAGGTGCCGGTGCTGGAGGCGGAACCAGGTCACGCAGTTGCGCTGCAGGATGGACTCGGCGTGTGTCATTCCTTCCCGGCCTTGTCTTCGTGGATGTAGAGCTTCTGCAGGAGGGCGTCGGCTGCATCGACGGCCCAGGCGGCAGCTTCGGCGGGGTTGCGCTGCATACCGTCCGCGCGGGCGAGGCCGGCGAGGATCTGGACGGCGATGTCCTCGCGCTTGTTCAGGAATTTCCGCAGGGCTGCGGCTTCGGTTTTTGATTGTGTTTGTGCCATATTGTTTTGGTTTGGTGTTTGGTAGCCCGGAAGGGTATCACCCCCGCCGGGCCTTCCCCGTCTTTCCGGAGCGCCAACATACTAAAATAGCGATAGCGCATTCCCGATCTTGCGAATCGAAAAATGTTGCTATTCATTCGGTAACCTTCCGCCTCGCGGTTTCCGCCAAATCCGATAAATCGCTGCCGTACCGCCGGGATTCACACCCGGAGGCCCGCCTTTCCGGGCCCGCATTGATTGTTGAACTTGTGAGGTGCGCCAGCGCTGGATGAAGCGCGACCTCGTTACCTGGAAAGAACTTGACCAGCGGCTTTCGGTCCTCCGGGGGGATTCGGACCCCCGTCTCCACGCGCCCCTCTGCTTGCTTTCAGATACGGGGCCGGGCGTTGTCACCACCACACTGCGGAGGACTGGCTTATGAGTGATAAGAGGCGCCTCACGGCGTCGGGGTCTGCAGTCGTATCGTGTAGCCCTTGACGGGCTTGCCGGTGCGGACGTGGTCGTTCACGCAGGACCGGGAGATCTCGAAGATGTTGGCCAGGGTGGCCGACGTGCCGGGGATCCGGCGGACGCCGTCCGGGGTCTCCTTCGTGGCGAGCAGCTGGCGGAAGCGCTTCCCCACTCCGTAGCCGCCCTTGCCGAGCTGGCGGCAGAAGTCCTGACGGAGGCAGCCGCAGGAGCGGGTGCGGCCCGTCCGCATGGCGCGGCCTTCGGTGAAGAACTCCGTGCCGCAGTCGCAGCGGACGCGCCAGTAGCCGACCTTCCACTCTGGGGCGTAGCGGAGGACCACCAGGCGCCCGAAGCGCTGGCCTGTGATGTCGATGAAGTTGTGCGAGTGTCTCATGCTTGCAAGGGTTTGCGGTTGATGTCGAGGCCCTGGGCCTTGAGGGTTTCAAAGTATGCCCGGCAGAGCTGGGACTTCCAGTACATCTGCAGGACCGGCGTCGCGTCGATGTCCGCTTCCGGCATGGTGCGGTAGCGGCGCGGGTCGTCGTGCCGCAGTGCGGCGCGGGCGTCCGCCTTCGCCTGGGCGAGCGCCTCGGGCTTGAGGATCTCGCGGATGTTGTCGGTCCCGATCAGGCGGTAGAGGGCGGCGGCGTAGCCGGGGCGGAAGCCCCAGCCCTCCTCCTGGAAGGTCTGCCAGGCGCGGCGCAGGCCGTCGCGCTGGAACTCCTCGCGGAGTGTCTCGGCGGCTACGGCGTCCGTGCGTGCGCGGTCGCGGGCGGACTGCAGGGAGATCTGCTGCTGTGCGGCGTGCCGGTCCCCGCAGCAGGCGTAGGACTTCACCCAGCCGGCGACGTTGGTCTGCGAGAGTGTCGTGGCTTCGTGGGCGAGCTCGCCGGCGGCGCCCATTTCCAGGGCGATCGGGACCTCGGCCTCGAAGAGGATAGTCTTCGCGGCGGTCTGCAGGACGGACACCACCAGGCCGCCGACCTGCGAGGTGAGCAGGGGCTTGCCGGATGCGGTGCCGATCTCCACGAGCTTCGCGCGGACGGCGTCGCGGAGGGCTGAGTCGTTCACCTGGGCGGCCATGCGTCCCTGCATGGCTCCGATGATCTGCTGCTGGCGAGGTGTCATCCCAGGACCCCCTCCCCTCGGTCGTGCATGGCCTGGACGAAGGCGTGGAACTTGTCGTCGTCGTCGCAGGCGATCTGCGTCGGATTGTCGATGAAATCCCACCCGCGGCGGATGGCCACGTCGATGGAATAGCAGCAGGCCTCGACGTCCCCGCAGTCGCGGAAACGGTCCAGCTGCTGCTGGAGCTGGCCGGGCGTCTTGCCCTGCCACTGCGGCTCCCGGAGCAGGCGCTTCCAGGCCTCCAGGAAGTAGTCCGCCTCGTAGGGTATTTGCAAAATATCTTCAGAAAATAAAAAGCCGGTGGTGGTGGTGGTTTTCGCGCGGGAGCGCGTGGTATTTTTACCACAACCACCGGATATATATTTATTCCTGGTAGAACGTATAGGGGTTGTGCAATCGGTTGCACTACCTGGTTGTGCAATTTTTGACACGGATTGCACAACCTTCCCACGCCCCGCCCAGTCGATGCGGTCCTTCATTTCGGGGCGTGTCGCGTCTTCCGGAAGAATCGCCCAAAATTCGGACATACAACCACCGGGCCGGCGACCTTTCTTCGGTATTGAGACCACGCGGTGATCCACCAGCCCGAGGTCTTCGAGCTGGCGGATAATGTTCATAGCCTGGCGCCGCTGACAGCCAGCCCATTCGGCGAGGTTATTTGCAGTTCCGCGGAAGACGGAGCGCCCGTCCCGGGAAAAGCCCCAGATTATGGCGTAGATGACGCGCTGGCGGGCGGTCAGTGGGATCTGGTACATCCATCCCTGGATGACGATGTAGTCTTCGTTTCTCATAGCCTACAAGGGTAAATCGTCAGCGGGTGCGGATGCCGGTGCCGGAGGTGCGAGCCGTGCGTTCCTTTCCTCCACGGCGAGCTGCTGGATTCGGTCCAGGGCGGCGGGCTCGTAGTCGTACTGCGCCTTGAGGGATTCCAGGCCGGCGGCCCAATCGCGCATATCGTCGTAGTCATGCTGCGATAGCTCGGAGATCAGGCGCTTCGCCTGCCCCTTCTCGACGGCTGCGAGCGTGACGGTCCGGCGGCGCGGTGCGGGCGCGGGCGCCTGCGTGCCCGTGGCGGCCCCTGGAATAGGGCTGTTTTGGGCGCGTTGGGGCTGGGTGGTGTAGTTGCCCGCCTGGGAGTTTCGCGTCGAATTTTGGCCATAATTTCGGGCCTCGTACTTCGAGCCGTAGTCCCCGCCGGTCTTCTGCTGGTCCGCGTCTTTGTGGGACTGCCTGCCGGTGTATACGTCGGCGGCCATGCCCAGGGCCTTGCACGCGACCGAGATCGCGTCCGTGGTGGCCATCTTCCAGGCCTCGTCGTTCAGGCCGTCCCCGCGGCCCTTGCCGCAGAGCTTCGAGCCGCCCACGCCCTCGATGGGCTCGGACCACTCCCCGCGCCCCAGGTTGATGCGGAGCTCCACCTTCACGAAGGCGCCGACCTCGCCGGCGCACTCGTTGGTCCAGCGCTCCGCCTCCCTGACGGTCCAGCCGAAGCCACACGGGCCGAAGGCTTCCGTCAGCGCCCGGAAGCGCCAGACGGGGTTGATGTCGGTCTTGCCGTTGAGATTGCCGCCCTTGATCTCCTTGAGCATCCCGGGGGCGACGTGTTCCCACCTTCTCCAGAAAACGATGTTCTGGTCCAGGTCTTGTTTTTGTTCTTGATCTTTCATACCTTTGCAGTGATGTTTGATTTGTGTGATGTTCAGTTACGCAGTCAGGCGTTTGTGATTTTCGCAGCCGGGCCGGGAGGGGTCCGGCTGTTTTTCATCTCGCCCACTTCAGTTCGTTTTGGATTTCCTTCAGGCGTTCCCGCGTCGAGGCGAACTTGCCGGCCTCCGGGTCGATCTTGTCCCACTCCTCCGGGCGGAGCTTCTTGGCCCAGGAGAGCAGCCGCAGATCCTCCTCGGGCGGCATGAGGCAGGAGGTGTTCCAGATTTTCTTCCAGGCCTTCGCGTAGGCGGCGTACTCCTCGCGGTCGTACCCTTCACGGGTGCCTCCCTCGTAGATGGAGCCGTACAAATGCTTGCGGCGTCCCTCCTCGTAGAGGCGGTCCAGCTCCTCCTCGCTCCGGCCCTCGATGATGCCCTTGCCGTCGCAGTACTGATACCAGACGACGTACCAGTGCAGGGTGATCTTCT
>ODAI014586278.1_pt1 | contig 10556 bp, 10 predicted proteins | sample 1539321 | NCBI WGS metagenome assembly ODAI01 (sample SAMN02144231, study PRJEB22623) | gut metagenome | biome: sheep rumen | host: Ovis aries | place: New Zealand | reverse complement strand
CCCCTGGAGTCTGGCTTGTGCTCTCTACCGTAATAATCTTTCTGATTGGAGTCTGTATATGGGGCGTCTTCGGCCATATTGACTCCACAGCCAAAGCCGCTGTCGTGTCAACAGAAGGCGAAACGCTCTGTCTGGTTCCGGAGGATGCCTTAAAGAGCGCCATCGACAACCGATCTATCAAAATCGACGGAGAGGACTATGAACTTGCACCGGAAACACTCGATCTGGTCCCAAAAAGAGCCTCAAAAAGGCCCAAAAGGTTAAGGTCTGGAGGGGTCTGGACTGGAACTTACTCTGACAAGTGACCCCAAAAGGTCAAGTTCAATAATTTTAAGATTTTTTAGCCCTCTGATAATAGCTTAACGTATATACTAATGAATACAGAAACAATAAAGGTGCTGAAAATTCTTGGTTTCTATATATGATGGAGGTGGTGAATAAGGCGTAACCGGTCTGAATTGTAGAAAAATTTTGAGTTGTACATTATAAATAGATATGATATAGTGAACTTAATAGTATATTGAATTAAAGGCATAAAAGTCTTTAAATACAGAAAGGAGTTAATCATGGCTGATAATAAAATCAATTTTAATGAATTTATGAAAGAAGCAGCAGCAAATGGGGTAGAGTTGACTGATGATATGCTTGATGCGATTTCTGGTGGACGTTATACTTATGAAGAGTGGAAGGCAATGACAACAATAGAGCGTCTCAATGCAATGAATCGTTCTGATTTCCACAGATCTCAAAATGAACCGTGCGAGCTCGACTGATAATTTTGTTACCGTGAATTGTTCAGGCTTGCAAGTATTTAATAAAGGCTGAGCATGAAATAGAAATGGGGTAAATTGTAGAAAAGGAGTTTTATAATGTATAATGCACCGGATTTTATTAAAGTTTCTGTTAATGTAGAAGAAGCGTTTACGTCATATTGTCATGCTGCTGTAGGTGGTTTGTTTGGTGAGACTGACGATTATTGTATAAGTATGCAGAGTGTTAAGCATACAGAAACAAGCGATGCTTATCAATGTATGATAAATGACATGGAATAACAATAGAAATGATAGAGATTGATATTAAGTGTGAGATTGATCGTACAATACAGGACCTCACTCATCAATTCTCAGAGTTTGAAAAAGTGGAAGATAAACTTCCACTTTTTCTTGTGACTATTTATGAGGGAGTTCCTGATGAGATACAGTTATCACACTATTTAAAATATACTGTCAATGGATACCGCTATTATAAAACTGAGAATAGCTATTATATTTATTATGATATAACAGATGCTTATAAATACGCAATTTGCATGAGTGATTCGTTTGAAAAAGTTGCTGTTTATTATAATAAAATGCCAATATCTATGGGCAGTAAACCAATAGGGGATTTATTATATCAAGGTTATAGATATCGAGCAGCGGTAAAAGAATCAATGATGATTCATGCTGTTGCTACAATATACAAAGATGAATGCATTTTGTTTTGCGGAATGCATGCGGCAGGTAAGAGTACACAGGCAAATTTATGGGTTAAGTATTTGAATGCCTGGATATTAAATGGTGATACTCCATGTATAGTAACAGAAAATAATTCAATATTAGTGAATGGCTCTCCGTGGAGTGGTAAAGAGAATGTATATATAAACAAGTATGCACCGTTAAAAGCAATTGTGTTTGTTGAAAAAGCGACAGTTAATCATGTGCAGAAAGTATCTAATAGAGAAGGATTCTCCTTAGTGTACTTAAACAATTATCTTATTCCTATAAATACTGAACTGGAGAAAGCATACCAGGATCTGATAAAAAAAATAGTTTGTAAAGTACCTGTGTATCGATTATCGTGTACCATTAGTGAAGAGGCTGTAAAAGTAGTATATGAAGAAATATATTCTAAATCATATAGAGGAAGATATTGGGATGAAGTATAAAAGAAAGGCACACTTTCAAGTTACAACATTGGCGGATGACAAATTAATTATGGCAAGAGGAGCTGAGGCGATTAAATTTAATGGTGTTATCGTTCCCAATGAATCATTTATGATTCTTTGGGAAAAATTGTTGGAATACTGCGAGAAAGACGAACTATCTCAACTGTTGGTAGATAAGTACGGAATAGATTTATCTGTGGCAATAAAAGATGTTGATAACTGTATAAAAAAAATGTTGGAGTATCAGCTGCTTGATACAAAAATGTGATAGTTATGGAAGAGTTGTATACTTTTTTAAAGAAGAATAATGGTGGCTATGGGGCGTATCTAAAAGCTAAAACAGCATTCGCACGAGAAAAGAAATTTTTGGAAAATGTTTATATACAATTGACACCGTTATGCAATCTGTCCTGTAAAATGTGTTATGCAAGAATAGATAAAAAAGAGTTGATTAATAACGGCGATACAATTATGCGATTTGAAGATTGGAGAATATATATAGATTCAATCGCAAAAATGAGTACTCCTAATGTAACGTTTACAGGAGGCGAATGTACAATTCACCCAGATTTTGAAAAAATATATTCGTATGCATATGAACAGGGTCTGTCAATAAAAGTTATGACAAATGCCACTTATATAACGGATAGAATACTGGAATTATGGAAAAAAATGCCACCTGCAATAGTTTCTATAACAGTATATGGCAAATCACCGGATGTATATGAATCTCTCTGTAATAATAAAGCGGCTTGCTTACAAGTATATAGAAACATTGATATATTGATCAAAGCAAACATTAACCTTCGCTTAAAATATACAATTGTTAAGGAAAATATCGAGGAATTAGAAGAAACATATAATTATTTTTTGGCAAAAGGTTATACACTTAGTTATGATGAGACTCTGATTTCCTTTGGCGAATGTAGTGATGATACGGTTAATCAAGAGTCGGTAGATAGTAATAAATTAGATGCAATAAAATTAAAATTAGAAAATGTTGAACAACTGCTTTCCGCACAAGATGCTTTGGAAAAACGAGAAAAATGGATTCAAAGATCTATTAAAAGATTAAAAAATCAGGAAATTGTTGAAAAAGGCATGCTGTGTTCAGCTTGTCGTAATGTCTGTCATATTACTTGGAAAGGATTTGTTACACCTTGTGTGACACTTCAAGATTATATACTGGATCCAAGGAGTATAGGTTTTGAAGAGTGTTGGAACAGATTAAAGGCATGGGGAGATGAGGTTCCTCAGTTAGTTGAATGCCAAAATTGTTTGTTTTATGAAAAATGTACGTCATGCGTAGCAATGCATTATAATGATACACATGAATTTGGGAAACCGTCCCCTAGGCTATGTTGGAAATGTAAACATCCGGAAGAGGCGGCTAATATACAACAAGAAATAGAACAAAGAGGCTTATATTCTTTTAGCAAAGGCTTATAAATATGAGAAAAATCATTTTAGGAGATATTCATAATCAAAAAGCGACAACTCTATTGAAGGATGAGAAGAGCTGTTGGATTTATAAACCACGAAATGCGAAAACAGAAGTTGCCTTTAAGACCTTCCTTCTTAACTTAGAAAGGGAAGGTCTTTCTTTTTTTCCAGGGGTAGTTGAAATATTACAAGAAAATGAAAATGAACATACACAGAAAGTTATTGAACAATTACCGGCAATGAGTATCGAAGAAGTTAAGCTATTTTATAAAAGATGCGGTGGTTTTTTGTGTATAGCCTATTTATTCTCATCGAAAGACTTGCATTGTGAGAATATAATAGCGAACGGTTCGTATCCTATATTAGTTGATTATGAGACCTTGCTTTCAGGAGAAATCGATAGAACTTCAGATGAAATTAAGCATTCTGTTGTATACTCAGTGCTTTCGTCACATTTATTACCTTGCTGGAGTGTCAAAAATGGAAAAGCTATAGATTGCGGGGGTTTGTCAGGCGAGAACAAAAACATTCTATTTTTTGATAATAAACGTACATATATTTATGAATACATTGATGCTGTTGTCGAGGGGTTTAAGCATACATATAATTTTATACTAATGAATAAAGAACTCGTAGAAGAGAATCTGCAGCTCTTTAATAACTGTGAATTTCGTGTTTTGTTGCGACCGACGCAGCTATACATGAAGATTATAGAATTTATTGATAAACAAACCGTTATAGATAAAAAAAGTGCAGCCAAATTGCTATTAGAGCGTGCGTATTCTAACGATATAGATACAGAAAGAAGAAACAAAACATCAGCTGTCTTGGAGGCAGAAATAAAGAGCGTTGTAGCGGGTGAAATACCTCTGTTTTGGACGCACGCTACTAAATGTGGTCTTTATGGTTATGATGGTCTATTACAAAATAATTTCCTGAAAAGATCTCCTATCGAAAGTGCGATACAAAAGTTAACAGAGTTTTCTGAGAGTGATTGTACAGATCAGATAAATATAATTACACAGACGCTCCAGTATATAAAGCCATTAAATACACAACAACAGAACGCTTGTCGATCTGAGTTTGTCATTAAAGATATATTTGATATGATAGAGGGAGCATGTATATACGGGTTATCCTCGCATTGGATAATGTTAGAGAAAGGTATGACTAATTCATTGTTTATTATAGATGTCGGCTATGGTTTATATGATGGCCTTATTGGCATTTTGTGCATGTATGCTGCTATTTATAATAAGACAAGAAACGAAAATTATTTATCAAAATTATTATATCACTATAATGCTTATCGAAAATATGCTTTACTTAATGAAATAAATATTTCAGATTCTGTTTCGGGCATTCAGATGGGGGCAGGGGGACATATACTGTCTTTGTCGCATATATCAATGCTTACCGGTGAGGATTTGTTTTTGTCGGATGCAAAGCGCCTTTTAGATGCAATTGTATTACCATACAATTTGGAAGAAGGCAATTGTGATGTTATGACTGGCTATGCTGGGTTGGCTATTGCATTGCCTTATGTAAATAGCGCAAAGGCAAAGAAAATCGCATTACTAATAGGTAAGAAATTGATTAATTGGACGCCTACTTTGACTGGTGTGGCACATGGCGCTGCTGGTGTTTCTTTGGCATTAGGTGCACTTGGTTCAGTATTAGATACCAATGAGTTTGATGAGAAGATACTACAATTGTTACATTGGGAAAATGCTCAATATGATGAAAGAGAGAATAACTGGTATGATTTGAGAACAGGCACCAAAGGAAATTACATGTTTGGATGGTGCTCAGGCGCACCAGGAATAGGAATGGCACGTAAAAGACTATCATCATACAGCGCAAACGAGAGGATAAAACAATTATGCGAATCAGACATAAATAAAGTAAAGCAAGAAGTAACAAGACATAAATTGTTGCGTAGGGATAGCCTTTGCTGTGGAAATTGCGCAGTTTTAATGTCTGCATCGATGTTAGGAGTTAAACTTGATAGTGTCTACCATGCAATAGTAAAAAAGGTTAAAGATGGAGAAATATCACTTTACCATCCGGCTAATACTTGTGACTTTAATGCCGGTTTGATGCAGGGATATAGCGGAATTGGTTATACACTTGCGATGTATGGCAATGAGAATTGTGGCGGGATGTTATTATAAAATAATGATTTTGGAATTAATATTCCACACTACCTACATTAGAAATAAAAAGGTGTGATTTATATGAATAAGGTTAAAATATATTCATTTAGCGATTTAATGCCAATTATTATGGCCGTTATAGAAGAGGGTGATTGCTTTCCTTTAGCAGTAAAAGGAAATAGCATGTATCCCTTTTTGCGGGAGGGAAAAGACAAAGTTGTGTTTTCTTCACTTAAAGGACGTACCATCAAAAGAGGAGATATAATCTTATTTCAGAGAAAAAACTGTCAATATATAGTACATCGCGTGTATAAGATAGAGAATGATAATACTCTTACCATTGTTGGCGATAATCAAGTATTATTAGAAAAGGGGATAAAGCTCGATCAAGTGAAGGCGTATGTTGGATCTGTTGTCAGGAATGGAAGAGAAATAGATTGTGAACAAGGAATTATTCGATGGTTAATGACAGTATACATGATAATTAGAGTACATAATCCAGTTCTTTTTCGAAAACTGGTTAAATTGGTTACGCTATTCAGAAGTCAAAAGCACATTTCCTTTCCTTCTGATAAGATTAATAGGTAACTCCTAACCCGGATTTTTAAATATAGCTTTCCCAACGAGTTAGGCTATTCGCATTAATCATTATTTCTTGATTAAAAGTGTTCTTCATCCGCAGGCACAGATTCGATTAATCTGTACCTGCGAGAGTATCAACTGATTTGATATATTAGATACAGAATAGGGCTTAATATAAGAGTTTTACTGATTGAAAAATGTAAAATCCGATCAGGGAGTTTGTTACCCACGTTTTTATAACGAAGAATTTTCTACTTATCTATATAAACACCCATTTTCTCCATCATTTTTTTTCTTTTTTTTGCCTCAGATAAACCTTTAATAAAATTTTTTAATACATTAGGAGTAGAAATAACCTGCCGAAAATATCGAAATATCTGATAAACTCCCGCAAACGGCTTTAACCACCTATGCCCTCTATATGCCTCCCAATTATATTCTCCAGCCCTTTGAATATTTATAAAAAAGTTTGACATTCCTGATAACTTATTACTTACCCTGGCTATCTTCCCTATTTCCTGGCGCTTTTTTCCAGCATTTCCATTTGCAAAAACATATTCCAAGAATTCTTGGCATATTTGCGAATCAACCTTATTACACCATTTTATTTCAGTTGAAAGCCCAAAATAAAGTTGTCCTACTCTTGTCACTACTTTTGCTAATTTTTCTAGCCCTGCCTTTTTCGCCATGACTTGGAATGCATTCCATCGTTCATCATCTAGTTCTCTATTGACATAAACAAGCCAATCTAACACTTGCTTCATACCTAAGCCGCCCATTAAGTGATGCGCAATATGTTCCAAAAGCACTATTCCATTAACACTCACTGAAGGCATTTTAAAATTCATATAATCATCCGTGTATCTTACCCAACCAATCTCATTCTTTTTACTTTCTTGAACACAACACTGATCCAGCAATCCATCCACATATTCCTTACTTCTTCTTCCATTAACTGTAGCATATGTCTTATGAAGCTCATAGTATACATTATCCCGCACAAAACTCAGATGCCTTTTATTGTATTCATCATGTTTATTTTCTATATATCCACTTTTACGCATTAACTCAGCAGCAATATGTAATTGATTTGTTGGAACATACAAATCCACATCGCCTACAGTACGCAGCAACGGGTTTGGATAGTTAATTGCTGCTGACGTTCCTTTAATAATTAAATAAGAGATACCTTCTCTCTCAAACAACTCATCTAACTGCATTTGTGCATAACCGACAGCTGTAACACTTACCATGATATCTATTGCATCTTTTTTCCATTTCTTTTCCACTATAGACGGAAGAGGGATGCTTTTTAAGTTATTTATCACTAACCCCTGCACAGTCTGTTGACTCATTTCATAATACACTTCATTCCAATCTATCTTACCACTCACCGGGATATCGCTATTAAACAATGCTTTTCCTATCAACTGGCAAACCGCCAGCTGGATCTCTGTCATATTACTCTTTTCTCCTACATATAATTATTATAACTAGCCCAACCAATAAGGCTATATTAAAGCCTATATCAGGTCCGGTTAAGGCGATTTCAAAGACAGTTTCTGTCTCGGAGACCGAAAGATACAGAATGCTAAAACCTTCATGACGACCGTCTGCTTGCCGGCATAACACAGCTGATAACGGCAGGCGTAGCCAGCAGCATCCACAAACCTGAATACTTCCGCTCACTTAAACGCCTCGTAGCATAGGATGCCGGATCTGAATGCTGGAAGAGCTTAATAAAGTACTCCAATTTTCAAGGTTCAGAGCAGATATCCACAGTAACTGCAGAATACCTGCCGGTAATGCTCTGGTGAAATCCGGCATAGCCGAATTTCGACCTTGTTTTGTTCAGTTATATTAATTCTCCACTACATGATTATACACACTAATTATCTTCTGGCAATATTCTTCTATCGTACACATCTGTTGAGCATTTAGCAATGCGCTTTCACTTAATTTTATATAGAACTCAGAATCAGTGAGCAATTTATTGATTACATTAACATAGTCATTTGTAGTTTCACATAAAACGCCTCCACCATTTGAAAGCAAATACGGTATGCCTCCAACAGGTGATGCAACTATAGGTTTTCCTAGGGCCAATGCTTCGGCTATCGCAAGTCCATATCCTTCCCATTTTCTTGGTGCACACATTATCTTAGAATTCTTTATATATCCATATGGGTTGCTTACCTTACCTGTTAATTTAATATGCTCACGAAGATCATATCTTTTAATTTCCTCAACTACTCTTTCCCATTGAGGGCCTGATCCTATCATTACTGCTTTTACTGGTTTTATAGCGTCAACAGCTGATATTATCTTTATAAAACCAATAGGATTCTTTGCTTCACGAAATGCTCCTACAAACGCTATGTCGTATTGCTCAGTAATCTCCCCATCACTCGCAAGTTTTCTAATTTTATCTATATTAATTGGATTACTTTGGACGAGTGCTTTCGTCTTAAATATATTATAAAATGTGTTTTCACTTAGCACTTCTTCTGATACACCGATAATACATTTAAATCGTTTTGAACTCAAGCCATACAATAATGTGCGAAAATTCACCTGACGAATCCAAGGCGGATTTCCGTGTAAATGTGAAATAATAGGTACTTTTACCATTGACAGTGCACAGAGAACACTTGCTGTATATCCATGTGCATGTATAATATCTGGCCTATATTTCTTTACCAGCCTTCTTATTTCCTTGCAATCCAGTTTCTGTATAAATTCACTCACTATCTCTTCGTTGGCTATATCATTCTTAATCGCTCCATCCATTGATACATATATTGCATTGTACATTGGATCAATATATTTTATCCCCTGAATGGTTTGAATAACCACATTCTCAGCCCCGTTTCGGCTAGATGACTTTAATATGTTAAGTATAAGCATAGTTCATAAAGTAATTTTAATATTTTAACTTGTATTCAGCAAGCACCAAATAGCAAAATGCTTTGCTGCTCGGTGCTACTTTAACGTCTTTAAAAAACAGATTAACTTTCCTTATCCTTTTTACCCAGACTTCTGTTTCTGGAGTAATTCTCGGTTATCAACATATAGTGCTTCAATTATCAGGGAAAAATATCACTTCGAAACCAATAGCGTAACAGAAAAATGCTTACTCTCATTTACTTTGCGTAAACTCAAATTAGCTATTAATGTCGTTTACTATAACTACATTCAAGGTCAAAAAGAATAAAAAATCATTATACTATATACCTATCTTTATCTTACGATAACAGTAGTTAATACCTGGGAATCCATATCAAGTGGTAATTCAATCTTTGAGTCTGCTTATCATATCAAGCTTTAATACACTATTGGAGAAGAGATAGTATATAGTGTTGCTCATTCATCAGCATAAGAGCCTTCCTTTTTCTTTGAATTGCTACAGGTTATAATTGTTATAACTTTCCATATCAGCCATCCTACTACCGTACCCATCGTATTCTTTAGTAAATCATCTAATTCAAACACGCCTCTGCGAAAGACAAACTGACCAGTTTCAATAAGAAGAGAAGATAGAAAACCACAAAGCGTAATTTGCCACCACGCCTTTCTCGTTTTCTTCACAGCAACTATCATGACCTGTGGCAAAAGATATCCATACGGGACAAACAACAGAAGATTTAATAAAGAGCGATGTGTAACTGCTCTATACTTTCCAGTTTGAATAGCTCTGATAAAATGAGTTGGTAACTTCAAACTTATACGCGACAAATTATTTCTCTCGCCGCGAAAAAAAGTAAAGTAAACAACAGATAGAACATATAAAACAGAAATAAAGCCCAACATGACTTTGTATTGCGATCGGTCATGTACCAACGTCAGTACTACACACATTACAGCTATCAGAGCCGTAACAAGAATTAACCAAGAATACATTTTTACTCCTTATTAAGCTTTAGTTCCCGGGTATATTTTTGTACATCTCACACGATTCCCCTATCAAGTCATCCGTAGAAACCATTCTTTTGCAAGCTTCACTGTGAGTGCTATTTTTCCTCTGTGGTAACTTCTCTTTCAAGGGGCTGTTTTAGATTCTATCTACCTGTCACATTTTCTCTTGATTACCTAATGCTTTATGTAGCCAACAAGAATCTTTCTTCTCATATCGCTTAGAGCGAGAGCATGAATGGCTAAAGCTCCAGAGTTTTCAGACAATTCATTATATCATTTTCGATTCTGTAATTCAACCAGTAGAGTAGAAAGCATTTTAGCGAACTTCCACGGCCTTCCACGCCATTACAACACATTTCCTGTGCCTCTTCAGCAGCTTTACAATACATTCACCGAACCGTATTTCCCATACTCAATCCCTTCAGCCTCCAGGGATAGATACAACTTGCACCAACAGCCGGAGCAAAGCTCTATAAAGCCTTCGACATAGTACAGTCTTGCCTCAATGGGTGCATTTACGTCATAATCGTTTT
>ODAI013664505.1_pt1 | contig 10556 bp, 7 predicted proteins | sample 1539321 | NCBI WGS metagenome assembly ODAI01 (sample SAMN02144231, study PRJEB22623) | gut metagenome | biome: sheep rumen | host: Ovis aries | place: New Zealand | reverse complement strand
ATCACCCATGTGATAGATGCCGCTGGGGGCATCCTTGGTCAGGAGACCCTTGATCACCTCCTGCAGGTTTCCGATGCTCGTAAACGAACGCCTGTTCTCGAAGGCACCCAGTGGCCAGGGAATCCCTTTGCTCACTACGCCATACAGCAAGTTCAGATTACCCTTGTTGCCAGGACCGTGAATCATACACGGACGCATGATATACACCTTCTTTCCATCCACCACAGCATCCTCATCCGTAAAGTTATGGAACGGACGCTTCAGTGCCTCCGGTGCAAACTTCTCTATGATATAGTTCTCTGCCGCAATCTTCGATTCCCCGTAAGGCCCTACAGGCGTGGGGATGCAATCCTCCGTCAGGAAGTCCCCCTCTACCCTATCTGCTGCACTTTTCACCGTCGAGAACTGTATAAATTTCTTTGCTGTCGGATGCGCCAGATACCAATCAAAAATCTTCTGCGTCAGCTCCGTGTTCACCTTAAAGTACACATCTGCCGCCGCCTCGTTCTTAGTGTCATGCGCCTTGCCAGCCAAATGAATGATGGCATCAACATCGGGGATCTCGCCTGGCTTATCAAGATAATCCCAACCAAAAGTAAAACGCACGCCTTTCTTGATGGGCGACATGATATCTAATCCATAGATGATATGTTCTTCCGACAGTGCTTTCACCAAGTTACTGCCCACAAATCCATGAACTCCAGTAATTAGTATTTTCATTGTTTCTATGCTCTTAATAGTTCACTATATATATTAAGGTGTCTCTCTATCACCACATCGAGCGAAAACTCCCTTTCTGCCTTCTCTCGCCCTGCCTTGCCCATCTTCTGGCGCAGAGCAGCATCATCTATTAGTATGCGAAGCTTTTCAGTCAAGCTATCCACATCCTTCGTTGGAATCAAGAAGCCATTCACCCCATCATCTACCGTGTCTTTACACCCGATGGAGTTGGTGGTAATGATTGGCCTGCCTATAGCAGTCGCCTCAATCAGCGATTTGGGCAATCCCTCCATATAGTAAGACGGGAATGCTACAATGTGAGAAGCCTTCAGCAGTTGTTTTACATCCGTCCGATAGCCCAGCCACTGAATATATTTGCCATCACAGACAGCATCAAGCTGTTCCTTAGTAATAGCCCCAGGATGGTCATCAATACCGCCTACCAACCAAAACTCAGCTTTGTGCTCGTATTCACTACGTAGTCTCTCAGCCGCTTCTGCCAACAGGAAAATGCCTTTTTCTTCAATCATCCTCGCTGTCAGGATTATCTTTACTTTGTCAGACGCAGCTGTTGTGGATTTGCTATCCGCGACTATTGGTTCTGGTGTATAGCAGAACTCCTGTAGATTCACTCCCGACCCTTTGACAAACCGAGACTGTTCCTTATTGATGATGCCTTTCTTCACATACATCGCCTCGTCCTCATGGTTCTGGAATATCACCAACAGGTTCTGCCCGTGATGCGAATAGCGTAACACCTTCGGCATCACCTTTGCCAACAGCGATTTGTTGTCCTCTGCAAAGAAGCCTCCGAGACCACTCACGGCATTCACCACTCCTCTGACATTAGCAAATTTAGCCGCCAACGTCCCCCAAAGAATTGTCTTCATACCTACATGATGTACCACATCAGGCTTCTCGTGCTTATACAGCTTTCGTAGGAAGTTCAGAGTACCTAATTCCTCTTTGAGATTCATACCCGACCGCGACATCGGCAGATTGATTACCTTTAGCCCGATTGCCTCAATATCCTTCAACTTACCTGTGTCAGCCGTCACGATGGTCACATCCCATCCAGCCTGTTGGGCAGCTAAAGCAATGTCCTTTCTGTGCGACAGGAAAAACCAGTCCACATTGACTATGATAAACAGTTTCATTTTCAACTTTTCTTAATCTGTGTTTTCTTATTTCGTTTCCAGAACCAATGATATACCAGCCAGATGGGAGTCCACAGCACTTCTGATGGATAGTGAGTCAACAGGTGTGAGCCATGCTTCATCTGACGACGCAATTTCAACAGATGTTTGTACCTGTATCTTTGGTCTGCTTGCCCGAAATTACCTGTCTGCATAATCTCTGATAACACAAAGCGACCTTCCTTTTCATCCATGCCGCAGCCCATCAACTTTTCCTTCTCCAGTCGGAATTGTGTATGCAACAGCCACATCATGGCGCGAGCAAAACGAAGCAAACGAAACTCTTTCAACAGTGACAGCTCCTGATTACTTCCCTCAGAGTTGAGCAGTACAAAGTAAAAATCCATCACTTGCCGCAGCCCAATCCCTTCAAACAGGAAATGCCTGTAGATATGCGTCAGAATGAATATTCGGTTGAACTCCGCTGATGGCACAGAAAAACCTTTATCCTCCAAGTATCTGAAACTGTTAGCCTCGAAGGAATTATACCACTTGGCCAACTTGCGGTCATCAAACAGATTTCGCATCAACGTTGGTCGGTGATGCAGTTCCACTTCAGTATCGCGGAACACATCAAAGTGGAAACGGTGATAGGCCACATCTGTTGTAGGTGCTATGCTCTGAACATAAGAACATACCTTGTTATAACCTCCGAGTACCCACACATCGATGTCGCCACTTTGTCGGAGGTTAGACAGTTCGCCATATTCCGTGGCTATTCCCTGCCCTTTCAACACGGCAGCATCCAATCCAGCCTCTTTCAGGTTTCTCCAGACCTGAGCCGACCGCTTATCCATCAGTTCGTTCTGTTGCTGAATCTGGGTGGCTATCCCTATCCATTGGTAAAACAACTGCATAGGTGGCTTTTGCTCCTTTGGCAATCGTTCGAAAGCAGCGCAACAGATACCCGATACCGACTGCTTCATGGCAACGTCAAACAATTGGAGCCATTCTTCACCTGATAAGCCTCTCGTCAACTGTTGCCTCTTACCGATGACAACCTGTATCAGCTGTACAAGCATGGTATTGTCTTTGCTATTTGCAGAAACTTCCATTATCACTCTTCTGGTATTGTTTCAGGTCTTTTCCTCAGTTCCATCATATCCACATACCGGGCTTTGATTTTCATATTGCTCAGTTTGTAGCGAAGGAAAGATCCATAACTCAGTTCATGGGTAGAGAATATCAGCTGATGCTCACGGAACTCGTGCCTGACAGTTTCCACAAAGCCCCAGACGTTGATGTCGTCAATGGTCTGTACGGGGTCATCAATGGCGAGGAATTTGCTTTCCGAATAGAGTTTGTTCAGCGACAGCAACAGGGCCATCATCAGTGCCACTAACTGGCCGCTGCTCATCTTATAGAGGGCATCAAAGTCAGAGGCGTACTTCGACACAAAATAGATGTATTTCCCTGGCTCGTTCTTCATAAACAAACCACGGCCATAGAAACTGTCCTGCATGATACGTCCGGAATAAACGTAGAAAAGTATCTCTACGTCTGTAACCACCTTCTTCAAGTAGGTATCTCTCTGGGAAATGATGGTTTCCTTGACCTGTCTAAGCTGAGACTCTAATGTCCCGTACTTCCCCAACAACGTGTCAAGTGCAGCAACCTCCTTTGTCAATTTTTCCATCTGCTGCGACTTTCTTTTGTTCCACGACTGTAGGAGATAGGCGCGTTTTTGTTGAATGGCATCGACTGTTCGGAGTTCCTTGGGGATATATCTTACATAGTTGGCATAAATGGTATTAAGACTATTGTAGTCAATGTTTTCATCATGGGCCTGAATGCCTCTCTGCAACTCCTCATGTAAGGCATTCTCCGTTTCTGCTAATGTCAAAGTAGGCAACCCGGAAAAGAAACCTCTTTCTCTGAGTTTCTGGATATTTGCTGAAATCTTCTCTTTGTCAATACCCTCATATCGTGTCACCGTCTCAGGGGTAATATCCCGCTCTTTAAATCTGGTGTTGAGAATTTCTATGACCTCAGATATTCTTCCACTAAGCAGCGCATAGTCTTTTGCCACCTGGTCGTTGATAGCTGTAAATGATGAGAGTTGCAGCTGTAGTGTTGTCTCTACAGAATCCAGCAACTGACGTATCGTCTCATAGCTCTGCCCGCACAGAGGGCATCGCTTTATTTGCAACTGCTCCGCATGTTCTCTCAGATGCGTGGCCAGACGGCTCCTCTGTTCCAGCAATTCATTATATGCCCTCTGAGCATCCGTAGCGGCTTTATATTCACATTTTACTTGCTGTAGCAACTGCAGCACACCCTCTATGCGTTCCTCTCCAGCCAAGTTCCTCAGTCGTTCATTTACTATAAACTGGTAACCCGTGATGTGCTGCAGGTCAAGCCGTGAGAAAGGTTCTACCATTTCTCTCTGATAAGCCTTCCATAGAGCAATGCCCTGCTCCTTAGATTGGTATTGGAGATAAAACGCATAGTCCGATGACTGTTCCATCAGTCCCGCCAGGAACCTGTTGTTCCTCCATTTTCGGAAATCATCCTGATGGGTAACAAAACTCTGTATTTCATCCAGGAGACCGCCTTCCTGAAGCAGACGTGCATAGTCCTCGTTGCTCATAGTCGGTTGCTCTGCATCCCATTCAACCTGTACTTCATCGTTGAACAGCCGCTGGTAGCCAGGCAATTCTCCAGCCTCTCCCATCCCGAACTGTCTCAATGCCTGTACGACACCTACCTTCTGCTGCTTTTGTTGAGTGGCTGCTTCCGTCTTTGCCCTCAGAGCCTTCAGCAGAACCTTGTCTATCTTATTGATTCGTCGGTCGAACTGTTGCGTGTTGAACAGAAATTTCACCACATCAACCCGTTCCGTGTCCTTGCTCTTAATGAACTTGGTAGACTCCTCCTGACTCATATAGTTCAGAGTAGCATAGTGTTTGCCGAATGCCGTCAGCCCAAGCCCATCCAGTTCTTCCTGTGTGGCGTTCCGTGGGTCATCCTGCTCGTTCTCACGTATTTTCAGGTCTTTGAACGGCTCAAAGCGCATAGGATACCTCAATTCGGCGGTACTAGCTTCTCTTGTCAGTATGCGTCGCAACGCCTGCCCGTCATTCAAGATGATTGAAAGATGCAAATCTATCCTTACTTCTGGGACACCCTCATTGCACACCAAAGGCCGCTCCACCTGACTATAAGCCCGTCGTCTGTCTATAAACGACTCCTCGTAGTCGTTATATCTGGCTATCCTGCCGGTCAGCACCAGTTCAATGGCATCAAAGATGGTAGTCTTTCCGAAACCGTTCTTACCTCCAAGGATGGCAGCAGACGTTCCCTCCATGGAAAATTCCATGTCATTCACACCTTTGAAGTTGTGCAGCCGTATCTTTTCAATTCTGATGTTGCTCATGGTTGTTGGCGTTTATCCATTGGTCGATGACATCATGAGCCGACAGTATCTCAGCTTCGGTAGCATTTTTTCCTGCCATATCCGGCAGCCCTTCTATCCAAGCAAAAACCGGCTGCAACTCGTCGCTTATGCTGATAACCGGGTTGGGGTCATACTCCTTCTTCTCCACATTCATCATCACGAAGGGCAGTTTGTGGGCTATGGTGTAAAGCAGGTGATACGGGCTCTGCTCGTTCTGCTTCACATGTTCAAACGCCTCAGTTTGCATCAGCAGGTCACCAAGGCCGTTAAAGTCTGCGGTGATGAGTCTTTTTGCTGCATCCCACTCTGCCTCTGTAAATTGGATGACATATTTCTTGAAGTAGAAGATATTGTTCTCGTCGTCTATCACCCGTTGGTAGTTCTTTTGGGTGTTGTTTTCAAGCTTTTGCAGTATCAGCAGCGAGGTGCTTTTGTCCGATGCTGGGTATTCTTTCCTAAGACCGACCAAGTTATTATATATATCTTCCTGTAGTACATCTATATCATAGCCCCCACCTATAGGACATATCACCCAGAAATCATCAAACTCCTGATGCTTCCATATTCTATCCGTCAAGGCACAATAGCGAGCCCTCTCAAATTCATTTGCTATCAGGTCAATCATATTTCCCTTCCCGTTTTTCTTGTTTGGTCATTATCCCTACCTTCTTTGCATGGAAAATACTCTTGGTATCTAGCTCTGCATCTGTTATATTCATGATGTCCTGTGCAGATTCTTCAATATTTTCTATGTGTTCGTCCTGATGTCCTACAATCCAGTCGTAGAGCCATAGAACATCAAGATTTGCCTGGTTTTCATAGATGCGTCTTACAATTCTCCTTTTCTTCTCGTCATTTCCTAAAGTGGATGGGGTTTGGGTGGAATGTTCTGTATGCCAGTCCAGATTGTCAGTGCCAAGAGGGAACTCTGTAATGAGGTTATACAAGTAGTTGACGCGTTCACTTGACGTGATGGCGTGCCAGCACTCAAAAGTGTCTGTCACTTTTTCCTTCGGATTGACGCGCTGAATGAATCTACGCATCTCATCTTCCGAAAGAGCACTTAGTCTGTTGATAAAGACATCCACTCTTCTTCTACTTTCCCCATCATCTTCTTCATCGGCCATTTTATCCATTCCCAAAATATATGCCATCTTCATCTGATGCAGAAAATCGCCCGGGGCATAGCTTGTCATGAACAATGCCAGTTTCCCCCTAATATCTGCAAAGGGAATGTTCTGTTGTCTGGAAATCTTCCAAAGCCGTCCACTGGAATCGGCCTCAAAGTATTTCTGTTGTGTATTCAGCACATTCCCATTGACCAGCGTTTCCAACGATGCCCTGACAACCTCCGTATTGGAACCGTCTTTCTTCATTTGATTCACTTCATGGTCTAACAATCGTTGAATATCACCAGGCTCGCAGTATGTTTTTCCTTCTTCAAAGGGGTAAGCCGCTATTCTGTACTTTTCGTCAATGCTCACACTGCGGTTGCAGTGAAAGTAATAGTGTGGATTATCTGGGTCTTGCAGTTTGTCTTTGTTGGCCTCTATCTTGTCTGTTATCTTTTCAAACTCCTTTGTATAATCCGCTACGTTCTTTATACACTTACACTGGTGCAGACTGTATATCCGTCCATGTTCATTCAGAATCGAGAAATCCTCATAGGCATCTAATTGCAGGGAAAACCCCGCGACTGCCTCCTGGCGCTCCTTTATCATTCTCAGGGCGACCAACAAACCGCATAGCCCCTGATAGATAAAGCCCGACCAGGAACCTATTGCTGAGTTGGTTTCTTCACGATTTGTCATAAAAGTGTTTTGAACTGAATGTTTTTCCTACAGGCGAGGAGTTTTTGCCTATAGCCACAAGGTGTTTGTCTATAGCCGCAAGATGTTTTGCGTATAGGCAAAACGAAATAAGACGGCATTTCACTCCTGCTTTCCTCTTTCCCCATTCCTTGGTTCCAGTCTATTTACCCCCTGCTTGAAATTATTACAATAGAAATGACACACTTGCAGTCATGCATTGTTTATTTGCTTTTATGGATTATAGCATGTTTGATGTGCCTTATTGCATTGTGTAAATGCAGGCGCCATACAAAAAACCTCCCCAAACCTTTTAACCTTACTTTAAGCGTCTGGGGTGCATATTTCGAGAAGAAAGCGTTATCTTCCATGTTTACAGCATCTTCAAATAACTGCTGCCTATTTGGATGTATCAGTAATGCGTTAATACGCTCTACGCCTCTTGATTTCTCAAATGGATATTCTACAATCTTCACCTTGCCCTTAATGCTTTCCAACAATGAAAGAGCCTTCTCGCTCCAAACATGTACGAGCGTGGATCCTTTGTTATCATCAAATCCTTCAAAGCCGGTTTCCCATATATCCCCAAGCGTAAAGTCAGAGACCCGTTCCTTCGTCTGATACGAACAGTTCATGCAAGACCTTCGCGAAATCCTCCCACTCAGGAATAATCGTAACCACTCATCAGACTCACTGCCCCGGCGATAGACATCCTTGCCTTTTTGCCTGTCATCATGCGTAAGGTAATGTGCCATCGTACAATATAGGAATCCCCGTTTCTTATCACGGAAAACGACATCAGAAATACCCCCTTCCTGGCCCTTTTTGTATTCCACATACTTCTTGAATATCAAAGGGGATGGAACAGACTTACATACCACATCAACAGTGACAAGCCTTTCATAGTCTCTACCGAGAAATTTAATCAGTCCATTGATTTGGCAAGGCGTTCCACTGAAGCATACCCATCTACCTTCATTCAAAAGGTGCTTGACATGGCTATAGCAGTCACCTATCTCGCTTTGCACATACTTAGAGTTACGGAACCGAGCAAGGTCTTCCATAGTTTCTACACAGCCATGTACGACCCTCAGATCTTCCGTCATCACAGCACCAAACACAACACCTCCACGTCGTATTACTTCTTCAGCTATAGCCGTAAAGGCTCCGCCAGAGGTCGATTGGTAACGTACAGCATCGTTTTTGTGCTGCAGGACAAATGCCTCTTTCAATGCGTTCTCATTATACGCAGGATGAAGTCCAGGGCATGCTTTCTCACATGCTCCACACTCCACACATTTCTCTGCATCTACCACAGGGTGCAGAAAACCTTCGTGGTTTGGAAGCATACTGATGGCCTGTTTCAGGCACTTGTTAGCACAAGCAGCACATCCGCAACACTTATCCCATTCTACCAGTTTCGGCATACTATTTCAGAGCATTAATCAGATAATCCATCGACTCCTTTCGGCGCTGAGCCACCTTTTCCAATACATCCTTAAAGTCTATATCGTCTGCCACACATTTGTCCACATCCTCATCTCCCGTCAGCATCCTGCGGTCCAGTCCCGTAAACTTCAACAGGGTGTATAGTCGGTCATTAGCCGAGAACTTACTGCCGTCTGGCCATCTGCGGAAAGCAAAGAACTTCGTCGAGTTCAGTATGCTGAACACACAGCAGTGGAACGAGTCCGTACAAACATACTGAGCATTGCGTATCAGGTTCACAAACTCTGCAGGTCCCACGTTAAACGGCTTCTCATCCACCACATCCTCATCGTATGATATGTATGTAGCCCCATGCAGCAGTCCTATCACCCTGCATCCCGTCTCCTTACTCAGTTTCTTCACAAACTCCCTCTGCTCAGGGTTGTCACCCATCAGGTACATCAGTATATACTTACCCTCAGCAAAAGGCTTCTCTTCTTGTATGTGCAACCACTCCTCAGCCGTCAGCATCATCGTTGGGTCACACACCACCTTAGCCTCTCTTCCGCTCTCCTTCTTCACTATCTCAGCACCGCTCTCCTCTCTCACGCTTATATGCTCTATGCGCGACAGATACCTCTTTGCGTGCTTATGCAGACGGGCAGGCAGTTCAGGCACACCGAATGAAGTAGAGAACGCTATCTTCTTCACATTGTCAGGCACAAACTCCAGGGTGTAGTAACATCCCACTATGTTAGAGGGACGCCACAGCTGGTCGCTGCCCACAACTACTGCATCCATCTCCGCAGCCTGCTTTCTCAGTGCATCCCAGCCCTTCGCCATAGGCAACATCTTGTTCCATTTCTTGTTGAAGTCCTGGTACATCTTATGCCTCACCTGCATGTCTTGTGCAAAGTGATCCGACGATGCCCCCACCTGTTTCCTTGAACGGCTCGTCAGGTTAGCAAACAGATACTTCGCCTCCACGGGGTCAAACAATCTGCCAGCATAATACAACAACTTCTTAATGAAGATGCTCCTGTGCACACCCTTAATCTCAAATATCTTAGCATCATACCCCATCTTCTCCAGTGTATATTGCGTAGCATACGTCTGCAGGGCACTGCCGAAGTTATCTTTATATGTTACTGCTGCTATTCCTATCTTTTTCATTGTTGTACTGAAAATAATATTTATTATCGTTAGATTATCTCTCTATTAACTTATTTTTCTTTACTATACTCTGACCTAATGTCTTCACATGGATAGGCTCTTTACCTTTACCTATGAGTTTCTTTGCACCATTCTTTGCCTGTTCTAGTATGCTAACATCTATACTTGCAGTATTGTTCTGCACTGTTGCCTTTCCTGTCTCCAGAACGTAGATGGCTGTTCTTCCCGTTGCGTAGAGAGTATTCTTCTCTATCTTCACCTCCTCACACCTCTTGACGTTTACAGGTATTTTACGCTTGCATGACACTTGGCAGTTCTGTATCACGACCTTTCCTATCCAAGGAGTATTGGCACCTTCCTTTAATCTTCCGCGAGTAACAAGGAATCCTCCCTCACAATCCTTCACTGTTACATTCTCTATAATAATATTGTCAACAGAATCATGCCTGTTAGGCTCCACATCTATGGCATATTGCGGATTAGTACCACTAACATTGGTAATCACGCAATTCCTGATAGTCACTCCATTAGCCTTAGTTATAGAGATACCCTGCCTACGCCCATGATCCAGTTTGCAATGTTCTATCAACACGTTCCGTGAGTTCCCACCCACATATATGCAGTCACCCCAACAGTCTTTGATAGTCAATCCTGATATTGTCGCATTAATAGCCCCTTTCAGGTTTATTCCCATTCCCCATTCACCTTCTTTGCCAGTATGAGTATGCTTGTCACCTATAATCGTGCCATTGCCCCTAATGTTTATGTTCTCCCCTTTCGCCTGAATAATATCACAACTCTTAAGGTCATTCGGAGCCAATCGAATAGTTCCTT
>ODAI011284459.1_pt1 | contig 10556 bp, 8 predicted proteins | sample 1539321 | NCBI WGS metagenome assembly ODAI01 (sample SAMN02144231, study PRJEB22623) | gut metagenome | biome: sheep rumen | host: Ovis aries | place: New Zealand | reverse complement strand
CCGGCAGCGAAACCGTTTACGACCTCTATACCGGCATCGGCACCATCGCCCAGTTCGTGTCCTCGCGCGCTGCCAAGGTCATAGGCATCGAATATGTCCCCGAAGCCATCGAAGACGCCAAGGTCAACGCCGCCGCCAACGGCATCACCAACTGCGAGTTCTTCGCCGGCGACATGAAGGACATCCTCACCGACTCTTTCGTCCGGGAGCACGGACGCCCCGACGTCATCATCCTCGACCCGCCGCGCGCAGGCATCCACCCCGATGTCGCCAAGGTCATCCTCAATGCCGAGCCCGACAGGATGGTCTACGTCAGCTGCAATCCCGCCTCACAGGCCCGCGACCTCGCCGTGCTCTGCCAGAAATACGACATCACCGCCGTACAGCCCGTGGACATGTTCCCCCACACGCACCATGTAGAAAATGTCTGTGCCTTAAGGCGCAAAAACCAATCTTTTGACTAAATTTGTAATATGGTATTACAGATTCTCATACTCATTGTCGGCCTGGCGCTTGTCGTGTACGGTGCGGACTGGCTCGTCGAAGGCGCGTCCAGCATCGCCCGCAAGGCCGGCATCAGCGAATTCGTCATCGGCCTTACCATCGTTGGCTTCGGCACTTCCTGTCCCGAGCTCGTTGTCAGCCTCACCGGTGCGATAGCCGGCAACTCCGACATCTCCGCCGGCAACGTCGTCGGCTCCAACATCTTCAACACCCTCCTCATCCTCGGCCTCACCGCCGTCATCTCCCCCATCGCCATCACCCGCGAGAACAAGAAAAGGGACATCCCCGTCACCATCGGCGTCACCCTCCTCTTCCTCCTCTGCGGCATGAGCATGACGCTTTTCGGCATCGGTAATTATGACGGTCTGAGCCGTATCGAAGGTCTTGTCTTCCTGGCCATTTTCGCAGCTTACATATACTTCTGCTTCAAGTCCGGAAATGTCGAACCGACAGACGGTGAGACAAAGACCATGAAGACTGCCGCAGCCGTCGGGCTCGTGGTTGCAGGCCTCGCCGGCCTCATCTTCGGCGGCAAGCTCTTCGTGAACTCCGCCACCGAGATAGCCAAGATGCTAGGCCTGTCCGACAAGTTCATCGCCATCACCATCCTCGCCGGCGGCACTTCCCTTCCGGAGCTCGCCACCTGCGTCGTGGCCGCGATAAAGAAAAAGGGACAGCTTGCACTCGGCAACATCCTCGGCTCCAACGTCTTCAACATCCTGCTCGTGCTCGGCTGCTCGGCCCTTGTGCACCCCCTGCAGTTCTCCGGCATCAACCTCGTCGACATGGGAGTGCTGATGCTCAGCGCCCTGCTGGTCTTCACCAGCGCATATACCGGCCGTAAGGACGTGCTCGACAGGTTCGACGGAAGCCTCATGCTGCTGTGCGAGGCGGGCTACCTCGCATGGCTCATCATCCACCTATGATCTTAATGAATAACGTGATATGAGATTTGAACCTACAAAATACCAACTCATGGATGTTGGTACAGGCAGGATCTTCGAGGACGGCGAGTGGACCCTCGCCGACCCCCAGGCTCCGTCCCCTTCCCTCGTAAGGGCCGTTTACCAGAACAAGCAGTTCACTCCCCGCGCCGACCTCGACGGGCTCTACCGCTATGCCGAATGGTTGCCCATCAAGAGGACGCTCAAGAATTCCTGCGCACCCGTGACGTACAAGAGCCGCGGCCTTGCCCGTGAGCTCGGCCTCAAGAATCTGTATATCACCTTCTCAGGCTACCGTCCCAAGCTTGGCGCCTTGATGTCCACCTGCTCGTTCAAGGAAACCGAAGCCTATTCAGTATGCGCCCGCATACCCAAGGGTGAGAAGCGTGTCCTCGTCGTCCAGTCCGCAGGCAACACCGCCCGCGCCTTCGCCAAGGTATGTTCCGACAACAACATCCCCGTCGTCATCTGCATCCCAGTGGGCAACATGCACGACATGTGGTTCAAGAAAAAGCTCAAGGACTGCGTCAAGGTCGTCGCAGCCCCTCCGGGATCGGATTATTTCGACGCCATCTCGCTTGGTGAGAAGATCTGCTCCGACCCTATGTTCTTCGCCGAGGGAGGCGCCAAGAACGTCGCCCGCCGCGACGGCATGGGCACCACCCTGCTCAGCGCGGTCGAGAAGATTGGCCGTATCCCCGACGCCTACTTCCAGGCAGTCGGCAGCGGCACCGGCGCCATCGCCGCATGGGAGAATAACCTCCGCCTGATCGAGGACGGCCGCTTCGGCACCAACATGATGAAGATCTTCGTCTCCCAGAACCCTCCCTTCACCCTCATGCACGACACCTGGAAAGCTGGCTCAAGGGCCCTCCTCGACATCACTCCCGAGCAGTCCCGCAGGGCCTCCGAGGTCATCCTCGCCAAGGTCCTCTCCAACAGGAAGCCGCCATACAGCCTCGCCGGAGGCCTGTTCGATGCCCTGACCGACACCGGAGGAGACATGTTCACCGTCACCAACGACGAGATAGTCCAGTGGATCGTCCGCTTCTTCAAGTCCGAAGGTTTCGATATCCTCCCCGCCGCCGCCACCGCCGTATGCAGCGTCGCCAAGGCCCTGGAGGAAGGCAAGATCGCCAAGGAAGACGTCATCATGCTCAATGTCACCGGAGGCGGCATGCTCGAGGCCATGAGCGAAGGATATTACGAGAAAGAGCCTGACCTGGTGCTCGATCCCGCGCTGCCGGCCGAAGAGATCGCTGACAGCGTGAAGAAACTCTTCAAGAAAAACAGACTTGCACTCAGGTAGATAGAAAAAGGCGGGGCTAATCAAGCTCCGCCTTGAATTTTTCCTTTGTGATCACGGGATTGGCATATATGCGCAGGAAGATATCCTGCAGGTCCTCCCGGCTCAGCGAGCGTTCGGCCCTGCGCAAGCGATGTTTGGTATAAGCCTTGAAGAGCTCTACATCCTCGGGGGCATAGTGGTCGGAATACTTCGTGGTACGGTTCACGATGTCATAGGCTATGTAGTTGTTCTTCCATAGCTTGTACCCCTCGACAACCCTCACGTCGACAGCGTGGCGGATGGCCTGGTAGCGGTCGTTCTTGTCGCAGTAAGAGGCGGCCTCGATTTCGTCAGGCGTCAGCGGAACGCCGATATTGAGATGGACGTTGCCTTTCTGCTGGCGTATGCCGGTCATGATGCTGTGCATGTCCTCGCGCGGTCCCTTGACATACTTCTGCGTGCGCGAGATGAGGATCTCGCGGGCCTTGCGGAAGTCGCACGGCTCGTATTCGTACGAGATGCTGAGAGGGACTATGTTGAGCTCCAGGAAGTTGTCCTTGAAAGAGCCGGTACCGCTCATGTCGATCATCTTGAGGAGGCCCTGCTCGGTGATATCAACCCCGTCCTTGGTGCGTCCCTGGCGCTGGGCGATCCACACCGAACTCTTGCCGGAAGTGATGGTCTGGCGGATGTACTTGGACAGCAGCTGGGATGAGAGGTAGAGCTCGCGGGCGGAAATGCCGCGGATGACCTTGATCATGCGGTTGGAGCGGAGAAGCTTCTCCACGGTCTTGCTGGACAGGAGGTTGTCCCCCACGCATATCTCCGACATGGGGATGCCGTTCTTGTAGAGGATGTACTGGGTGAAGGCAGGGTCGAGGATGATGTCACGGTGGTTGGACATCATGAGGAACTTGCCGTCGATGCCCTGGAGGTTGGCGATGCCGTCATAGGAGAAGTTGTGGACGGTATGCTCCAGGCACCAGTCCACGGCCTTGCTCATGATTATCTGCTGGAACTCATCAATGCTGTGGATGCTCATGAGGGCATCGGCAAGGAAAGTGGCTTTCTCTTCAGGGAAAAGTGCCTTGGAGATGAGCGGGACGGCGGGATGGTGTGCGACGTCGGCAAGGGCGGCTACGGCTTCCTCGTCACTGTAAGGGCAAATGGCCTCAAACTGCGATATATCTTCCATACAATTTGCAATCAAGATACAAATCTATACAAAAAATCCCGATCTACAAAGCGCGGCGGTACAGAAGCGAACTGTCTCCGTAGCTCAGGAAGCGGAAATCGTGCGAGAGCGCATAGTCGTAGATGGTCCTCCAGTCGCCTCCGACGAAGGCGGAGATAAGGAGGATGAGCGTGCTCTCGGGCTGATGGAAGTTGGTGACCAGCATGTCGACCACCCTGAACTTGAACCCGGGTACGATGATGATGCGGGTATCGGTCTTGAGCTCGTCCAGCCCCTCGGAATCGAGGTAGCGGACGATGGCGTCGAGCGATTCCTCCAAGGAATAAGGGTACTCCCTGGTATAAGGAGCCCACTGCTCGACCGAAGCGGGCTTTCCGGTCTCGATGCAGCTCACTCCGACGTAGTAAAGCGACTCCAAAGTGCGCACGGAAGTGGTCCCAACGGCTATAACATTTTTGTTACCATTTTGAACATCTTTGTTTCTTGCGCTGATACTCTGGATGAAAGATTTTTTCACAACAAAAGGTTCGCTATGCATGGGATGCTCCGATACATGGGAGCTTTTGACCGGCAGGAAGGTGCCGGCACCGACATGAAGGCAAACTGTTTCGGTGTCGATACCCCTGGATCGGATGCCATCCAGCACCGATTCGGTGAAATGAAGGCCGGCGGTGGGAGCCGCGACCGACCCCCGGAACTTGGCATACAGAGTCTGGTAGCGCTCCAGGTCCAGCGCCTCGGTCTGCCTGTTCAGATATGGAGGAATGGGGACGGTACCGCAGGCCTCGAGCACCGAAGAGAACGGTCTGCCATCGGACCAGGTAAACTCGACGACGCCGGTCTCGCCCTCCTTGGAGAGAAGACGGGCCTGCAGGTCCATCCTGACAAGGAAAGGATCGGAATCGCGGCCATATAGATATAAGGTGTCGCCCTTCCAACGCTTGGAATTCCCGATGACGCAGCGCCACACACAACGCGAAGTGGTCGTGAAGACAGTGCTGTATTCGGCGGGATCGACGGGCTGCAGGCAGAATATCTCGATATGGGCTCCGGTCTCCCTCTGGAAGTGCATGCGGGCAGGCACGACCTTGGTGTCGTTGAACACCATGATGGAACCGGAGGGAAGCAGGTCGGGAATATCCCGGAATACGAACTCATCTACATGGCCGTCGCGGTAACGCAGAAGCTTGGAGGCGTCGCGCTCGGGAAGCGGATATTTGGCTATACGCTCGTCGGGGAGCGGGTAATTGTAATCTTCTATGCGGATATCAGGTATCATCGTGAGAATCTTGAATTCGGTGCAAAGTTAAGCATTAGGACGCAGATTTTGAAAACTCGCAGTAGCTTTTCAGAAGGCATCGAATTCAGTTTTGAAAACTAAACTCAGTATTCACATTTTCAAATTTCACAAAATATCCATTTACATTTGTTTCCATATCTGACGGATTAACTTTTGTTAAATAAGAAAGTTTTATAGGGAGTTTGTAGTTTTAATAATTAGTTAATTGTCAGATAGTTTAGATGATTCATTTAAACTAAGGGCGCAGAAAAATTTGTGACGGAAGGGTACCAACTGCCCATAATACAAGATTATACATTGTTTTTATATATCTATTATACCTATTCCCAGCAATTTATATTATCTAACTTCAAGGATTGAATTAGATTATGACCCTGCCGAAAACCACTCTGTCCCCTCCCCTATTTCATAATGTGAATTACATCTCGCACTTGCATCTTACCAAATTGATTGCTACATTTGTAAAAAGACTGTTCAGGATATGAATCAACGGTTACAGCAGTTTCTCTCTGCGGAAAACATCTCCCAGGCCCAGTTCGCCGATTCCATCGGCGTCGCAAGAGCCAGCGTGTCGCACGTTCTCGCCGGACGCAACAAACCCGGATACGATTTCATACGCAGCGTTTCCGAGCGCTACCCCAAACTCAGTCTGGAGTGGCTTATTTCCGGCAAGGGTAAGATGTACAAGCAGGATTCGCCAGTCTCAGCGACACAAAACGTAGTGGAAACGCCCTCCGAACCTGTACAGAAAGAGGTTTTCAGCGGCGAACTCTTCGCTCCAGAAACGGATAGGGACGACGATGGCACCGCCGCCAATGAACCTGCCGCCGTAACGCCTTCAGCCCCTTCCACACCCGATCCTTCGCCTTTCAGACGCTCCATATCGCGCATCATCGTCTTTTACGACGACAATACTTACCAAGAATTGAAGTAGATTTGCTATATTTGTTTGTTCGTAAGCATCCGTGCCATGTACAAACAGATATTCAGACCGATATTGTCCTTTTTCAAGCCAGAGACCTCCAGGCGGCTGTTTTTCGCCCTGGTCTGGCTGGCTGCACGTTTCCCCGGCCGCCATATCATCCGTCTGTTCCATGGCTACACCGATCCTTCCCTGCAGCGCGAGCTGTTCGGACTGCATTTCCCGCATCCTGTCGGGCTGGCTGCCGGCTTTGACAATAACGGCACATATATCAACGAATTATCGGACTACGGCTTCGCTTTCATGGAGATAGGCTCGCTCTCCGGCGATGCCCAGGACGGCGGCCAGAAACCGCGTCTGCTGCGCTACGCCAGGCAGCAGGCCATGGTCACCAGGCTCGAAGGATGCAACAAGGGCGTCAGCTATGCCATCAGCCGCATCCAGGAAAAGCGCCCGGACACCATTCTCTGCGCCAGCATCACGTTCAACGCCTCCAGCCACAAGGACGACGAGGTCAGCGGCGATTTCCAGAAGGCTTTTTCGCTCCTGTACGACTTCGTGGACATGTTTACGATCAATGTCTCGCGTCCCAATGCCGACGGCCTACTGGCGGTCCAGGACCGCAGTTCCCTGGCCGATATCCTCGATCCTTTGCTGGAGCTGCGCCTGTGCTACGAGCATTACAAACCCATCCTTGTCAAGGTTTCTCCCGACACTCCTTTCGAGCAGCTGGACGAGATGACCGACTACTGCATGCTGTCCGGAGTGGACGGCGTGGTGGCGGGCGGCACCTCGCGCAGGCTTGACCTGCTGGGTGCCGCCGCCCCGGCCTCCGGCCGCCTTTCCGGCGCTCCCATCTTCGAGCAGAGCCTCAGCGTCGTCAAGCACATTTACGAACACACCAAGGGCCGTTTCCCCATCATCGGCTGCGGCGGCATCACCACCCCCGAAAGGGCGGCGCAGATGCTCGACGCCGGCGCCTCGCTCGTCGAAATGCATACCGGCATAGCATTCGAAGGCCCCAAACTCGTCAAGAAGACACTCAAATATCTGGTTAACCGTCAGTCATGACCACTGCATCCATCTGTACAATAGGCGACGAGATCCTCATCGGACAGATCGTCGACACCAATTCCTCTTACATTTCCCGCGAACTCAACTCCATCGGCATCCGCGTACAGCGCATGCTCTCCATTGGCGACGAGCACGACTGCATCGTGAACACCCTTCGCAAAGAGCTGGAAACCAACGATATAGTTATTACCACCGGAGGCCTTGGCCCCACCAAGGACGACATCACCAAGGCCGCTCTGGCCGAACTGTCCGAAAGCAAACTCCTAGTCGAGCATCCCGGGCAGAAGGAGATGGTCTACAAGATCCTGCACTCGCGAGGACTGGAAGTCCTGGACATCAACGAGCAGCAGGCCATGGTACCCGACACATGCGAGGTCATAGTCAACCGTTTGGGTACGGCTCCTATAATGGTATTCCGCTTCGAAGCGGATCGCTTCGGCCATCCCGCCACGCTCTTCTCCCTGCCGGGGGTGCCCCACGAAGCTATCGGCGCGGTTCCGGACATACTCCAAGACATAAAGGACCACTATAAACTATCGCATATAACACACCGTAATCTAATGGTTTACGGCATGGCTGAGTCGGCTCTTTCCAAGCGGATAGAGGCTTGGGAGGACGCCCTTCCCGAGGATATGCACCTGGCATATCTCCCCAACCAACTCACCGGTGTCCGCCTGCGCCTTTCGGTCTACGGAGGCGAGGAGGAGGAGAACTCCGCGCGCATCGACGAACGTTTCGCCCGTCTTAAGGAGATGCTGGGCGATATGGTCTACTCCGACGGAGACGACACCCTCCAGGCTACGGTGGGCCGCCTGCTGAAGAGCTGCGGCTCCACGCTCAGCATTGCCGAGTCCTGCACCGGAGGCGAGATAGCCCATCTCATTACAACGGTGCCAGGCGCATCCGAATACTTCCTCGGTTCCGTGACCTCTTACTCCCCTGCGGTCAAGACCAGCGTTCTCGGCGTCCTTCCTGAGACCATCGAAAGCTGCGGCATAGTGAGCAGCGAAGTCGCGGCGGCCATGGCCGAAGGCGTGCGCCGCCTCACCGGCAGCGCATACTCTGTCGCCACCACCGGATGGGCCGATGCATACGGAGACGAGCACGAACCTGCCGGTACCGTATGGGTGGGAGTGAGCGGTCCAAGGGGTACAAAGACCGCCAGATTCAACTACAAGAACGACCGCAAGCGCAATATCGAGCGTTTTTCAGCCTCGGCGCTCAATGAATTGCGTAAAATGATAGAGTCAGACTTAAAAGCCTGACTCTTAGGATAGATAACAATCTTGTTAAAAGTAGTAACATTTTTGTTAAGCGGTATTTGAGGCCCTTTTCACCTCTTCCATGACCCGCAGGAAGTTCTTTCCGGCCACTTTTTCAATGTCGGAGCCGGTGTATCCGCGCCTTCGCATTACCTCCCAGAGCACCGGCAGTTTCGAGACGTTTTCCAGCCCTGCGGGAGCGACGGAAATACCATCATAGTCCGTGCCCACCCCGACATGGTCGATACCCATGATGCGAACTGCATGGTCAATGTGGTCCACGACATCCTTGTATGAAGGACGCGGCATAGCCTCGAGCTCCTTCTGCATCTCCACCCACGCCGCGACTTTCGCAGGGTTCTCAGGATCGGCGATGAACTCCGCTTCCACGGCATCCGCGCGGTCTCCGGCACCCGTTGCGACCATCATCCTGTCATAATCATCGGAGAGGAATGAGGGGCAGAAATTGATCTGCACGACTCCCCCTTTGTCAGCGATGGCCTTCAGCAGCTCGTCGCTGAGGTTGCGCCTGTGGCCGGCAAGGGCCTTGCAGCAGGAATGGGTGGAAACTATGGGTGCCCGGGAAAGCGCCAGACAGTCGCGGACGGTATCGTCCGAACAGTGCGCTATGTCCACTATCATGCCCAGGTCGTTCATCTCGCGCACTACTTCGCGTCCGAAGGGGCTCAGCCCTCCCCAGCGATGCTCCCCTGCGCAGGAATCACAGATCTGATTGTCAGCATTGTGCGCGAGCGTCATGCATGTCACGCCCATCCTGTAAAACATCCGAAGCATAGGCAGCGAATGCTGGATAGGAGCTCCGTTCTCGATGCTGATAAGGATGGAGAGCAAGCCTTTTGCCTTGTTTTCAAGCACTTCCGATGCCGAGAAAGCGAGCTCCACCTCCCCTTCGGCAGCATCGACCTGGTCGTACAGGTGCGACAGCATGTCGAGGGTATAGCGCGTGGCGGCATCCGGAGCCATGTCCGGAGGGCAATACAGCGCAAAGAAGGAGGCATCGACGCTGCCTGCGCGGAGCTTGGGGAAGTCTACATGTCCCCATGGGTTGTCCACCGTATAATCGCGCGCGCGCATCATCTGGGACGGCGCGTCGCAATGAGAGTCGAGTACGAGCATTTTCAGTGACTATTTCTTGACGTTGGCGTAACGCTGGACCGTCGAGGACTTGATGTTGATGACATCGATCTTGGGCTCGCCGTCGAAGACGACGGTGGAATTGCCTGCCATATCGAGATGAAGCGCCTCGGTAGCAGCTTCATAGACCTTGCAGCTATTGGACAGCTTGACCGAGCAGTCCGAAGTCTTGAGGTTGATGGCGTCGATGTACGAGGAGCCGGAACCGGTGACCGTGAGACTATTGGTCTTGCCGGTGAGATACACCTTGGAGGATCCGGATGTCGTGAGGGTGGCGTCGAGAGTCTCCCCTTCCACGTCGATCTCGGCGCTGCCGCCGGAGACGATGGCGAGAGACTGCGAATCCTGCTCGAGGCTGACCTTGGAACTGCCTGCAGCATTGAGCTTTATGTCGTCAGCATAGACCACCAGTTCAGCAGATGACTTGCCCGCGGAGGTAATGGTAACCTGTCCGGCATCAACGGTAAGCTTGGAAATGACGGCATTCTCGGAGAGGTCGATGACGAAATCCTTGCACTTGAGCTCCTGGTCGACGGCAAGGATGGAAGAGCCGGAAAGCTTGACGGATGCGAGAGGGTCCGGAGTATAGACGGTGGCGTCCAGCACCGGAGGCGCGGACCTGCGGCCGCGGATCATCTTCTTCACATCGGAGGGCAGGGACTTCTCGTCCAGGGTGATATGCAGGGTATGGTTCTTCACATATGCCTGGATGTAGTCCTTGAGCACATCTTCGACATTGAGCGTGATGGAATACTTCCTGGACTCGACCACCCTGACATTGAAATCGTAGTCGACCTCGAGGGCGTCGAAGGCCGAGAAATCGTGCGAAGTCTGTTTGGTCTGGGCCGGACTAGACCAACAGCATACGCATAAAGTAACGATGCAAGTTATTAGATTTAAAACTTTGTTTTT
>ODAI013255553.1_pt1 | contig 10557 bp, 8 predicted proteins | sample 1539321 | NCBI WGS metagenome assembly ODAI01 (sample SAMN02144231, study PRJEB22623) | gut metagenome | biome: sheep rumen | host: Ovis aries | place: New Zealand | reverse complement strand
AGATGAAAGATGAAAAATGAAAGATGAAAAGTGGATATTTATTTATTCTTGAGGATGATCCAGATGATCATGGGAGCTCCGAAGAGGGCAGAGACGGTAGAGATGGGGAGCGGGTAGATGAAGAGGGAGCAGAGGACATCACAGACGAGAAGCAGACAGGCACCGATAAGGGCGGCGGCGGGGATAGTGATGCGATGGTTGGACGTACGGAAGATGCCACGGGCGATGTGGGGGACGGCGACACCGATAAAAGCGATGGGTCCGCAGAAAGCGGTAACACCACCGGCGAGAAGACCTGTAGCCAACACTATATACAAGCGCGAGCGCGATACATTAATACCTAATCCGCGCGCGTAGTCTTCGCCCAAGAGCAGACCATTGAGGGGCTTGAGAGCGAGCAAGACAAAGAGCGTGCCGAGCAGCAGGATAGGAACAAGCATGTACATATCCCCCCACCCTACGGAGCTGAGGGAACCGAGCGTCCAGACGATGAAGAGTTTGAGAGCGTCGGGGTTGGCGAAATTCTGCATGAGGCTGACAAGCGCACCTGCGATGGAGCCAAACATCATTCCGACAATAAGCAGAGAGACATTGGATGTGACACGGCGGCTGACAGCCATGACAAGGAGCAAAACGAGCGTAGCACCGATGACGGCGGCAAGTGGGAGGCCTAAAGTTGAAAGGTTAAAGTTGAAAGTTGAAAGAACTCCGCCTATCATCGTAAGGAAGGCGACACCGAGGCTGGCACCGGAGGAGACACCGAGCGTATATGGTCCTGCGAGAGGGTTGCGGAAAAGGGTTTGCATAATCAGCCCCGAGACGGAGAGGGCTGCTCCGGCGAGGATGGCGGTAACGGCTTTGGGGAGACGGATGGCGTGCAGGATTTGCGACTCCATCGGCGAAAGAGAATCCCCAAAGGGCCAGAGCCAGATGGTACCGGAACAGACGTCAAGTCCGAAGAATAGAGCCAAAAGGACTACTAAAGAAGCAAATATTACTGTATTTTGTCTCATTTCGAGCACAAAGGTACACTTTTTTTTGGATATATGCAAAAAATGTTGTAATTTTGCAGCGTTTTTGGGGATAAAAGACAAAAGACCGCTGCGCTAAAAGACAAAAGACCGCGGCGGAGCCGCTCAAAGACCGATACACATGAGAGCAAAGAACAAAGATAAAAAATACAAATAAATGTCAGTACATGTACAAAATAGCCGCATGACGACAGCCAAACTGCGTCAGATGAAGGCCAACGGCGAGAAGATCGCCATGTTAACGAGTTACGATTTCACGTTAGCGAGTTTAGTAGATGAAGCCGGGATAGACATGATCCTGGTAGGCGACAGCGCAAGCAATGTGGTATGCGGCAACGCCTACACGCTGCCGATCACGGTAGATGAAATGATTTTCCTGACCAAAGGTGTCGTACGCGCGGCGCAACATGCCTTGGTGGTGTGCGACATGCCGTTTGGCAGTTACCAAGTGAGCGAAGAGGAAGGTGTGCGAAATGCCATCAAAATCCTCAAGGAGAGCGGTTGTGACGCCGTGAAGATCGAGGGCGGCGAAGAAGTGCTGCCTGCGATTCGGCACATGATCAAGATAGGTGTTCCGGTAATGGGTCATTTAGGTCTGACGCCGCAGAGCGTGAACCAGTTCGGCGGCTATGGTCTTAGGGCGAAAGAAGAGGCGGAGGCGGAGAAGTTGCTGCGCGATGCCAAGTTGCTGGACGAAGCAGGGTGTTTCGCCATCACGTTAGAGAAGATTCCTGCGGCGTTGGCAGAGAAAGTGACAAAAGCTGTCAGTTGTCCAGTCATCGGCATCGGCGCGGGCAACGGCACCGACGGGCAGGTACTGGTACTGCATGACATGTTAGGTCTCAACCAAGGTTTCAAGCCGAAGTTCCTGAGGCATTTCGCCAAGTTAGGGGAAGAGGTCAAGAGCGCGGTAGGCGAATATGTCAGTGCGGTGAAGGATAGTAGCTTTCCTTCGGTTGAGGAAAGCTACTGATCGCTACACTGTAGGACCACTGCGTTGTAAGACCGCTATGCTGCAAGACCGTCCTACGGACTATAAGACAAAAAAAAGAGGCGTCCGCCTCTTTTTTTATGTGCTTGGTTTGGGGGTTATGGGATGAGAGCTTGGATTTTTTCCGCCAGCTCGTCCATGTATTTGTTTCCTGTCTCGGGGTTGATGGGCAGTGCACCGAAATCAATGGTAACGAAGGGGTACGTACTATTGGAAGTAACGAGCTTAAGGTCCTTGCGTCCAAGGCGTACCTCCATAATTTCGGAGAAGCGGAGAATAATTCCCTGTGCGTACAAAATACCCTCTTCGCGGTTAGCGAGGACGTTACGTCCGGTAAGAATATCATGCCGGAACCATACTTCGTAGTTATCACCGAGGTTTTCCTTAATAATCGCTTCCGCCTGGGGGTTCAGAACCGGTGCATCGTGACGCCATTGTTCGCGTTGTTGCTCGCGCGCAGCAGCGGCTTCTCGTACGTGCTCCTCGTTAGCGTTGATATATTCCTCCATCGAGTTCATATATTGTTTCGCACGGGAACGGAGTCCGAAGAGGATGAGCAGGTCCGCCACAATCACCACTCCGGGATAGACGAGCATGCTATAATAATCATGCAGGGCGAGCGGAATCAAAATAAACCCGATCGCAAGCAGCAAGCCGATATATAAGAGTACACGGCATTTATTATGCGCATGACGGATAGCATGAATCGTTTGCTCGCGCGTGGTTTCACGAACGACTTTCAGGCGGTCGCGCGCGTCGAACCATTGCCAAACCAAGAAGAAAGACACCAATGTCAATCCAATAAGGATGAAAAGGAGGGAATAAAGCAGAATTTCCAGATTCATATGCGTACGGATTTAAGGGTTAAACGATGCATATTTAAAAGTTGGCGCAAAGTTACAACATTTTTTCGGAATATGCAAGAGTTTATGCAATTATTTTTCAAAAAAAATCATAGTGTCCTATAAAAAACACAAAAGGCGCCCGGAAAATCCGAGCGCCATTGCAGTTTTTGAATTAAACGAATAGAATATTATAACTCAAAAACAAGCTTACGATCAACCAATGCGGCTTTGTTTTCAAGCTTGAACTGGAAGGAAACCTTTTTGTAGGTCTTCGTTTCAGCCACCTTAACATTACCGCCGTTATCACTGAAGTTAGCTTCGTCACCTACGATTGTGAAGTCACTAAATCCATAAGAAGAAGCCCATGCATGATCGAAACGAATCTTGAACTCACCAGCAAAGAGCTGTACATTTTCAGCAGCATATGTGTAAACACCATCCTTTTCACCTACATATGCGAGGTCAAGATCAGTGCTCCAGTTCTGGTCTTCTGCGATAGACGATCCGATCAAGCTAAGTTTGAGGGCAGTACCATCAATTGCATACTCTTTAGTCAGAGTCGGCGTATAGGTAAAGCTCTTCTCCAAAGCACCACCATTGAGGTCCCATTTGAGCTCAAGCTTCCAGTAACCAACACCGATAGGCAGGTTCTTACCACCAGGAAGAAGGGAAGTGAACTCACCACCATCTTCAGCAGCATCAGAACCGAGGTTGTTCTCAGCCTTTACAAGACCAGCTTCATCCAATTGGAATTTCCAACCGTTGCTGTGAGCGAATTTAAATTGGCCAGCCTCCTTAACGAGTTGATCCTCAATAACGAATGTCATAGAAGTCTTGTTGAACTCAGAAGCAGTCATTGCAGAGTACCCCCAGCTATTCATAGCACCGCGAACACCCCACTCAACAGGAACAACCATAATCAGTTTGTTCTTCAAGTCACCTTTTACATTGAGATCAAGGATGATGTGATACAAGCCATTCTCAGCTACCTTCATCTTGGTATTCTCAGCCATTACACCTTGATAAACACGGATCTGAGGAACGTTATCACCTTCCAATGTGTCAGAGAGGGCTAATTCTGCACCATAGTGAACTTCTGTTTTACCCTCACGGAGAACTAACTCGAACTCTTTACCACCTTCGAGGGCGATGTACTTCTCATACATACCAGCACGTTTAACCTTTTCAACCTCGTTCGTACCAGCCGCCATCAAACCTTTAGCAGCATTGGCAGCTGTGAGAGAAGGGATTGCAGTAGCTTCACCTACTACATAGAAGCCATCCTCTACTACATCGTCAATAGAAGGGGTGTTTTGACCTCCTTTGCAAGATACTAACGTAAACGCAGCAGCTGCAAGACTCATTACAAAAATACTTAATTTTTTCATAATGTTTAATTTTTAAAGTTAATAATGTTAATTGGATTTATAAATTTGCATAGATTCGTTCTAAATAACGAATTTTTTACTAATATCCCTCATTTTGTGTCCATATCGGATTACCATTCTCATCGCGTTTACCCTTCTCTAATACCGTATATGGGATAGGGAACCATTTGCGATAGGGATCCGTAGCAGACACATATTGCACATACGATGGATCATTATATTTACCGAAACGGATGAGGTCACGACGGCGGATGTTTTCCCAAGCGAACTCACGTCCACGCTCATCGAGGATAGAAGCGAGATCAGTGGTAGCTGTAGGATAAGCAGCGGCGTATGCTGCATCCGGATCCTCCTCGTAGGCAAATGCACGACGAAGCATCTTCTGGAAATCGGAAGAAGTGACACCGCTCACGCCCGAACCGCCACGGAGAATAGCCTCCTCTTTCATCCAGAGTACATCTGCGTAACGGAAGAGGACGAAGTCATTCTCACAGTACTTATACGTTTTCGTCTTGTCAACCTCATATTTAAGCAAGCGTGCGCCATCGTTCCAAGTAGCTTTGTCAAGCGACTCAATCTCGGGACGAATAACCGCCATAGAGTCGTTCTCGTCTTTTAACAGAGACTCACCCTTAGCATCATAGATGGGTCCTACAAACCAGCCCCATTTTTTCTCATTCAGTGTTCCTTTTCCCTCATCACCAGGTCCGCGAACGTCACGTTTGTTATAGCGAGCCAAGAAAGAAGGACGAGCACAGAAGCCGTTCCAGGGTTTCTCAATAAGGTTCCAAGTCTTCTGGTGGCAATAGTGGAGCGTCAGCATGGTGATACGCAGTTTGTTCGCCATCGAACCTGCATAGTCACGATAGTCAAAGTCCGCATTACCATCCTCCACAATCACAAAGATGTTCTCCTTCGAATCCTGATTCTGGATTTTGAAGTTTGCGAAGAAATCATCCTCAATGGAATAAGAGCCCGAGTTAATAACATTGTCGCAGCACCGAATAGCGTTCGTGTAGAAATCCGATACGGAAGCAATGTCAATATTTACTTCGTCCAAGAGGACATTACCTTTCTTATGCTTGTCATCGACATCCAGGGTACGTACGGCAGCCATCACATTCTCCGGAGTACAGCCAAAGGACTCCGCATTCAGATAGAGACGAGCCAAAAGGGCGTATGCCATACCTTGCGTAACACGGCCATAATAAGCTGCGCGATTACCATCAGAGATAACCGGCATATTCGGTGCATTCTCCTCCAGACAAGCTACAAGGTGCGCCCAAACGACCTGGGGTTCCATGAGGGGTTCGGTAACATCCGCATACGCCTCCAAATAAGGGATACGCCCGAAGCAGTCGAAGAGCATGTAGTAATAATACGAACGGAGGATTTTGAGTTCAGCCGTATATTGCGCATAGAAGTCTTCGGACATATTATCCTTATTGGTCGCCAGTGCATCCAACAATTTGTTACAAAGCACGGCACCTTGAATAGTGGTATTCCAGATATTCTTGAAAGCGTCACCAAACTCATTCCATCTATGGGTATTGAGGTTTTTCCAATAACCGCCATCCGACCAGTGTTCACCGGGCACACGCACAGGACAAACACACTCATCGGCAGTCAAAGAAGCGACACCCCAATATCCCCAGTGGTCATGGAGCCACTTCACATCGGCATAGGCTTGTCCTACCAGCAGAACGACGTTGTCCTCTTTAGCCAACATATCGTCCGTCGTAGGGTTACCGTAGTTCTTCTCGTCAAGCATATGGCAAGAAACGAAGAAGGGAACTATCATTGCGCATAAAAGCGCGGACATTATAAATTTTTTCATATCTTTCATCAATTTAAGGATTAGAACAAGTTCAGATTAACACCAAACATAAAGCTTCCTGTACGGGGATAGAAACTGGTGTAATCAATACCGGCATTCCAAACGCTGGCGGTATTCACCTCAGGATCTTGTCCCGAGTAACCAGTAATCGTGAACAGGTTCTGTGCCGTTCCGTAGAGGCGGAGAGACTGGATATATTTATTTTCTTTGAAGCGGAAGGTGTAGCCTACGGTAATATTATCCAGTTTCAGGTAAGAACCATCCTCCAGATAATAGTTGGAGAAAGCACTCTTATTAGTATACGTAACACCGTTAGGGTTACCCTTCGGGTTATTGAGAATATCATACATAAATACATTCATGGACTGTGAAGCTTGCGGTCCATACGCCCAGCGTGTTACGTTGAGGATTTTGTTTCCTGCCACGCCACGGAAGAAGAGCGTAATATCCAAGTCACGCCATTTGATGGTGTTGTTCCAACCGAAGGTGATTGCCGGCTGTGCATTACCAATAATCATTCGGTGTCCCTCGTTCGGATCGGAAGTATAACCTCCAGCCGGAGTATTATACATCCATGTACCATCGCTCTTAAATCCGGCAAAATTATATCCATAGAAAGCACCGATGGACTGTCCCTCTACGAGGATCTGGGTATTGGTATTCTGAATACCGTTCTCACCTACACCACCGGAAGTAGTCTGGGTGTAGTTAAAGCCCTTGGAAGGATCGGACAGTTTGGTGATAGAGCAGTGGTTCCACGCGATGGTCGGGGTCGTTACCCAAGTCCAATCCTTTGTTTTCACAGGCACGCCAGAGATAGCCAACTCGACACCATAACTGCGCATCTGACCCGCATTAGCCAGCAAGGTAGAATACTGATACGGCGGGGTCGGCACCTCATAGTCCCAAAGCAGGTCTTTAGTATCACGGATATAAGCGTCCAACGAACCATAGAGGCGGTTATCGAGGAATGCGTAGTCGATACCGAGGTTGTACTCAAACTTACGCTCCCAGCGAAGATCGGGGTTCACGTTCTGGCTAACACCATATGTGTACACCCAAGCGCCGTTGTACCAGAAAGTACCACCGTTGGAAAGCATAGCAACCGACTTCAGATCCGAGCCGAGGTTATTACCTGTGATACCGAAACCGACACGGAGCTTGAGTTCGTTACACCAATCCTGATCGCTCATGAACTCCTCACCTTTGATACGCCAACCGGCAGAAACAGCGGGGAACCATCCCCACTTGTTATTTTTACCGAAGCGGGAAGAACCCTCTGCACGGAGAGATACGGAAAGGAGATATTTCTCATTATAGTTATAATTGATACGCGCGAATGCAGCAGCAAGGGTGTTCGAGTTGCGGTAAGAAGATACATTGAGATATTTCTTACTTGCGTCACCATTACCTATCTGATAATACTTTGCGTCATCCGTTGGGAATCCCTTATTAGACATTTCCGAGCCATCATAGAGGAAGTTCTGGTATGAGAAACCCGCTACTCCCACGAGGTTATGACCGCCTTCAAAGCTGTGTACGTAATCCACGGTAGCCTCATAGAGTTGGCTCAGGTTCATGGAGTTCTTGCGACCAGCCTTTCCGGAATTTGCCTCGTCAGAATTGATTACTTTGTTGTACCAATAATCGCGGTTATCGCCTTCCTCAATAGCGGCAAACGCATTGACCTTGAGTCCCTCAACGGCTTTGATATTCACGGTAGCCTTAATGGATCCGCGGAAGTAGTTACCGTCTTGGTAAGCCTCTTTCTGGTTCATAGCCTCAACAGGGTTGGATTGACCTGTACCTTGCGGTGCAAAATAACCGGAAGCAGTGGTAGGATCATAAATAGGGTAAGTCGGGTTTGCAATAGCAGCCTGCGTAAAATCTCCGCAGAAATAGTCGTTGCGGTAGTGCATATACGAGAAGTCGTATTGCAAATCGAGCCATCCGTCCAGCGCTTTCTGCTAAGCTGCCAACTTAGCGAGGATTTCCTGGCGATTGTTATTTTTAGCGATACCTTCAGCGTTCTTATACATCACAGAAGCACGATAGCTAAATTTTTTATGTGATCCGGTAATAGCGACATTATGGCTATGGGTGATAGCTGCTTTGCGGGTCAGTTCGCCCATCCAGTTAGTCATATTCGTAGTTCCGTCGGCGTTATGGTAGATAGTAGGAACCACCTTACCTCCGGAGATAGCCTCCAGATTGACGAACTGTTCGGGAGTAGCCATTCCCGTTCTGCTATTCACCCATGCCGTGCTCACATAACCTGAATACTCGACTTGTGTATTCGGCTGATCGGAGAAGCCATCACCACGTTTGGTGGTAATAAGGATGACACCATTGGTACCACGCGTACCATAGATAGCGGCAGCGGAACCATCCTTGAGGACATCCATAGATGCAATCTCATCCGGAGAGATGTTATCAATCGAAGAAACGGGCACACCGTCCACGATGTAGAGCGGTGCGGTACCTGCGCCCTTATCCAGAGTCGAGAAACCACGGATCTGAATGGAGTAACCTCCTTGCGTAGGATCGCTGCTGGTGTTGATAATATTCAAACCGGCCACTTTACCTTGAAGAAGTCCTACTGGGCTGGATTTCACACCTGCGTTGAAGTCCTCCGCCTTAACGGAAGCTACAGAACCGGTTACCTCTTTCTTTTTCTGCGAGCCATAACCGATAGCTACCACTTCCTGGAGTTGGTGGGAATCTTCAGAGAGTTTGATTACCATACCTTTCTTAGCAGCCACCGTCTGGGTCTGGAAGCCCATGTAACTGATCTGGATCTGCGTTCCTTCGGGTACGTTGAGTTCGAAGTTACCATCGAAATCCGTAATCACACCATTAGTCGTACCGACTTGAAGAATACTGGCACCGATAACCGGATAGCCGGTAGCATCTTCCAAAACGGTACCCGTGATCTGCGCCTGAATAGCCACGCTGAAGACCAACATAAGAGCCATCAAGCCGCGAGAGAGTGTTTTGTTTTTCATAATAGATTATTTTGATTTTGTTGTTGTTTTTAAAGGACTAAAGTCTTTAAGGTCATTAAAGTCATTAAGGTCTTTAAGGAACTTAAGGAAACAGGGTTATTCTTTCTCCTTTATAAGGAACACAGATGCGGCACCGAGGAGGAGGAGTACACCGGCAACGACCAGCATACCAGCCTGTACGTGCGCACATACATATTTAAGGAGTAAACCACCACAGAGGGCTGCGACGATCTGCGGGATACAGATGGTGCAGTTGAAGAGCCCGAGGTAGTATCCCATATTACCGCCCTTGATAGCGTTGGTCACGATGGTGAACGGCAGGGCAAGCATAGCAGCCCATGCGGCTCCGATGAGCGCATAGCTGAGCCAGAGGACGTACTGGTTGGAGACAAACCATATCGAGATGAATCCGATTGCTCCCACAATAAGCGAGATTGCATACGCACCTTTGTTGCCGGTATGTTTCTCCAAGAGCGGAAGCACCATAGCCCAGAGGAGGGATCCGACCGCTTGCACGCAGAATACCACTCCGACCCAGTCTCCGGCAGACTGATACTCCAGAGCAGCAGTAGATGCTTCGTCCCAGCCGAAGCAGTTAACCGCGATAGCGCCAATGGAATAGGTCCACATATACATGAAGGCGGCCCAGCAGAAGAACTGGACGAGTCCTACTGTCCAGAAAGCCGAAGGCGCTTCTTTAAGAAGGGTGATGAAGCCCTTTTCCTCTTTTTCTTCCTCTTTCTTGTTCAAATCTATACCGTGGAACTCCGCATACTCCTGCGGATTGAGTTCCTTCACCGTAGCAAAGGTATAGAGGCAGCAAAGGATGAGAATCGCCGCTCCGGCATAGAAAGACCATTTGACGGAATCAGGGATGACTCCTTCAGGCGCCGTATTGGCGATACCGATCCAAGTAAAGAAAATCGGGAAGAGGTAACCGACTACGGAGCCTGCATTACAAAGGGCAGACTGGATAGCATAGGCGGTACCCTTCTGCTCCTCGTTGACCATATCGCCGACCATCATCTTGAACGGCTGCATAGCGATGTTGATCGAAGTATCGAGGAACATAAGGCTGAAGACTCCGAACCACATGGCTGCATTCAGCCCGAGGAACGCCGATTGGGCGAAGGTGAAGTTACCTGCGTTCGGCAGGAGGAGCATCACAGCGACGGCAATGAGCGCGCCCACGAGCAGATAGGGTTTACGGCGACCCAGACTCGTCCAAGTCTTGTCACTATACTTACCTACGAGCGGCTGCACGATCATACCCATCAACGGCGGAAGAATCCAGAAGAAGCTCAAGGTGTGAGGGTCTGCGCCCAAAGTAGCAAAAATACGGGAGATGTTCGCGCTCTGAAGAGCGTATGCGATCTGCACTCCGAAGAAACCAAAACTCAGATTAAAGAGTTTTGCAAAGGATAAATTCCGTTTCTGCATGGTGTATTTTATTTAAGTCT
>ODAI013000563.1_pt1 | contig 10557 bp, 17 predicted proteins | sample 1539321 | NCBI WGS metagenome assembly ODAI01 (sample SAMN02144231, study PRJEB22623) | gut metagenome | biome: sheep rumen | host: Ovis aries | place: New Zealand | reverse complement strand
TAAATGTACCCATATTGGCGATTTTATAATACATATGGTTCAAATCTGCCATCATCGTATATAATACGTCACCTTGCTTTTTACTCCTAACCCTATACAAATTCTTATAAAGGTCAAAATCAACACGATATAAATGGTCTTTTATCTCAATGAAATTAGGATTCTGATTTCTGCTAAACTCACCATAATCGTCAATATCCTTCATGCCCCTATAGGTTGAAAAATATGTGCCACTACCAAAATGACCAGTTTCACGACCAGCCATCTGATATTTACTGTCACTATAGTAAGGTTTGCCATTATGCTCCTTTCCAAGATGAAAATTCCATTCAGATTCCTTCAATATACCATATTGTTTGGAATTAATGTATATTTTTTTATTAATCATGATAATAAATAGTTAAATTAACCTAAAACATTTGGCTATCTCGATTTATATATATATATTTGCTAACGATAAAATAATATTCTAAAATGGATAGAGAAGAAGCTAAAAAAATTGCATTGGATGCAATCAACAAAGAAATAGAAACACATGGAGAAGATTATGCTTTCTTAATGGCCCCACAACTAGGCAAAAATACATGGACTCTGAAAGAAGCAAAAGAATCTATCATCAATGATACAGCATTGGAAAATTCAAACTCCAATCTCATTGATGGTATCATTAATCTGTATGAATATAAAAAGAAAGTAGAACAAAATAACAAATGAAACAAAAACTTACATATAGGGAAATTGTTAGAGAATTCTTACTCTTCCTAAAAACAGAAAATGCATATAAAGGATACATAAATGCAATAAAACTACAAAGAAAAAGCCAATTTAAAAATTGGGGAAATTATATCAACATCCTTACAATTAATCCTCTCAAAGAATGTTTTAAGTTCAACCATAGTATAGACTATCTGATTGATAACGCATTCCAGTGGGCTGCTTCCAAAGAAGGGCATGATTTTTGGTCGGCATTGGATAAAAAATGGCATGATAAAATGCGAAATATTGAAATCGTAGCAGAAAAATTAACAAATAATTAAATTATGAAGCAACATTAATATAAATTTCCATAAACTATGAAACAAATGAAATACATCAAAACAATAAAAAAATACAAAAATATATGCTCATTAAAACAATAGAAGAACTCAAACAACGAATAGGAAAATTCATCATTACATCAGAATACGATGAAAAATGCAGAGACAAAGATTCATCAATGAAACTCTTAACAAGAATAGAAGATAGTTGGATTAGACATTCCGAATTTATGAGTGGAGAGAGTTCAGAACTTCTAGGATGGAGAATATATGGCAAATACGCAGCAACACTTGACCCATTTATGCCATATGTGAAAGATGATAATGGAGAGTCATACACAAATATAATTAGATACGCAAGAGACCCAACGCAAGAAGAAATTAAAGAATTCAAAAACTGTTGGAGAAAATTAATATACCAAAAATATTATAAGCAACCATTTGACCCATTAATGTTAATTCCATAATTTTTTTTCCAGAATTTTTTTTTTGATGACATATGATGGAAAAAAAGAGGGGGTGGGTCTTGGAAAAAAACGAAAATTTTTTTCAGGAATTCAGGGACAAAACTGTTGGCTCATATTAAACATCAAAAACCTGTGGGGAGGGGGCAGGTTACCTATCTCGCTACCCTACTACCCACCATACTCCCCATAATGTTTCACGTGAAACGCTTGTAAATATTTTTCATATAACAAAATGTAAAAAAAGGTGAAGATTACTCCCCACCTTTTGTAAATATTTTTCTATGCCATTTCTTTCATCTTTTTTAACGTTTCCCACTTCAGTTGGCGAACACGTTCTTCTGTGAGCTTGAATTTTTTTGACAAAGTGTACTCGCTCACCTCGTTGCAGCCTATGCCAAACAAGCCGCAAATAATGGCTTTCTCGCGTTCGTCAAGTCCTCTCATTAAGTAAGAAATCTTAACACGCATATCGTCCTCGTTAATAAGGTCATCGGCTCTGCTGCTGCTTGCAAAGCAGTCGAGTAAAGTTTTTTCGCCATCCTCGTCAGATGCGAGGGGTGCATCCATGCTTGCAGCTTGATAGGTGGCTTTCGCCTTGACCATGTGCGCACCTTGACGCACTACTCTGCTCTCGTCAGTCAGTCCGATAGTAATGTACTTGCGGACTTGTTCCAAAGCCCACGTTGAAAACATTGTTCCACGTGAAACGTCGAATGTGTCCACAGCTACACAAAGGCCGTAGTTACCATTTTGAAGAATATCCTCGAATTGGTCCATGCCGTTGTAGCTTGCGGCGATAGACCACACTATGCGCAAATTGCTTTCTATCACCTTGCTACGTGCTCTCTGTGAGCCGTTCTGTGCCTTGGTAATAAGGTCACGCACCTCGCTGTCTGATAGCGGCTTATGAGCGTTCATTTCGCTCATGTAAGTGCTAAGACCCTCGTTTCTACGCACTGAATTGTTCTCCTTGAAGTTGATGGTTTTCATTTTTATTACTTTTTTTAATTGTTAAACTTGTTGTTTCTTGTTTGCGAGTGCAAAGTTAGTGCTTTTTTTTGAATTACGCAAGCATTTAGCGAAAAAAATGCGTTTTATTAACGTTTTTTAAGGAAAACTGCATATTAATGCAAGTTTTATGCAATTATTCATATTTTATTCATTCCAACATCATATTTTGATGCAAGAAAATGAAACAGCCTATTTAAAGCTCTCTAAGACGTTTTCAAGCGGTCAGATATAAAAGTTATCCACCATCACCCTAAAACGCGCTTAAAATGCTTGCAAATGGCTTTAAAATGGATTATTCGTATTTATTTGCCTATATACGTGCATATATGTGCGTTATTCCTTGTAGTTGAAAATGTGATGCACAAAAATGGAAAAATGTGCAGAAAACGTGATTTTTTTGTAAACGAATGTTAAATTGTTGTTTGAATTGCAAAAAAGATTAAAAAAATCGTTTAAAATTTGGTAGTCTCAAAAAAAGTTCGTACCTTTGCATCGTCATTCAGACAAAGAGTTCTTTTAGAGAGTTACATACAATCGGCAATATTGCCACATAACAATTAAATCTTTAAGTAAAATGAAGCAGAGTAATTTTTCTGTAAGTGAATTGTTAACCGCAGTCGTGAACGTCTTTGACACCATCGCTGCTTGTAAGGATTTTGCATCATGCAAGTTTGGCTACGGTTTCATCGCTCGTTCAACCCCCAAGTTTCGTGCTCCAAAGGCCACGGCAGCAGAGTGGGCAGCAGAGTTCGGTAACGATATGCCCAACATTGTGAAAGTAACCAAGGTAACTAACGCAAGGGCTTACGACTACGCCAAGGCAATCAACAAACAATTAGCCAAGCAAGGTGATGCGGCTGATTTCAAGTCTGGCCGCATGAACGGCTACGAGTGGGTAGTTCCCAACATCATCAAGCGAGCTGAAAAGGATGGCTCTTTGCAGCTGTGTGTATCATTCAAGGAGAATGACCGCACCAAGTTCGAGACATTCTACATTGTGGCTGACCACTTCGCTACGGCTGACGAGCTGAACTTCATCACAGAACACCTCTACAAAGCTCCCAACAAGTCTGTAAAACAGACGGAGAGAGGCATCGCAGACGAGGATGTTGTGATAGTTCGCAACTACAAGTTCTCCAACATTATTGCAGTCGGACAGACACCGCAGATTGAGGAAATTTGGAGCAACATTGAGTAAGAAAAGGGGTCGAGAGACCCTTTTTTCTTTGCCCTATGGTGTACTTGATTAAGTACAAATGTTAAACACTTTTTAACAAAAATAATTGCTGATTGGTTTGGTCAATTCAAAATAATTTCGTACCTTTGCATCGTCAACCAAGGATGGAAGACGTACTTAAATAAGTCTAACAAATAAAAAGAGAAAATAATGATGTGGTTGAAGTATTAGCATAAAAATGTTATAGCAATGTAGGTGCAATAGAAGTAATAAGCCTCGCGCAAACGACTGACAATAATGCCAAGGTCATGCGTAATTAGAGTAACTTATAATCCTACCTCTCTCTAAAGTGCAAGAAGAGTAATATAATAATAAGAGGACAGCACTTATGTGTCATAAGGGGTTGGGACTACCCTATAACGTGGTGACGAGTATTCCACATATCAATATTGGGATTTAATTCAATGGTAGAATGCCTCCGTGATGTGTAAGGTGGTTGTTGGTGGTTCGATTCCATCAATCCCAACAACAATTTTTTATATCTTGATTTACTCGATGTGTTATGTGTGACTTGCGTTGTTATAACGTGAGCCTTTCTTACTGGTTGTATGTATGGTGTACTTATTTAAGTCCATATACATACAATAATGTTGCTGACCACTTTCCCAAGCAGTCAGCACAACAACGTTCAATTAAATAAAGTAATAGGTAACCAATTCCAAGGAGCAAGGTAGGTTTATTTCAGCCCTACCATTGCTTTCAGTTCTTTCTTGATGGTTTTGGCAGTCTCACCTCTCCAAGTGGATGCGTTTGCCAAGAAGTAGAGGACAATGCTCTTTGCCGAATCCCATCCGTAGTTGTCCTCAATGGAATCGAGCGTAGCCATTGCGTCAAGGTAAGGCTTTGCACCGAAGTGGGGGTTCTTCCAATCGTTGCGGATGTCTCGTGCAATCGCATGGAGAGGCCTGCTCTGAATGTTCTTTGTTGTCTTTGCCATAATTGTTATGAATTTAATTGTTTAACTTGTTTCGTGATGCAAAGGTACGAAAAAAAACTGAATTGACCAAATCAATCCAGTTTTTTAACATTTATTTAACACTTCTCGATGTTAGCAGTCAACAAGGCATTTTCTTCCATGTCAACGAATATCAGTTCTTTACGTGCTCTCGTTAAAGCAACATACTTCAAATTCATTTCTTGTTGGAGTTGCCAATCTAACTGATGTGGCCACTTCAAGGGCAGTTTGTTGGGCAGCAGAATAAGCACTCTATTGGCTTCAAGCCCTTTGCTCTTATGGGCAGTTGAAAGCATAACCGCGTTTTCAACTTTTTCGTCTGTGAACAACCTATCAATATAGGTTTTAAGTTCTGTAACGTCCTTAATGCTATAGAGGCAAATGTTTTCAATGCACTTGCACCTATCTTCAAGGTTTAGATACTTCTGCGCTTGTTTTGCTTCTGCTTCTGTGCATTTTCTATCGCTTCTAATGGTGGCAATCAGTTTGCTTTTTTCATTTTCAAGGTAGTCAAGAACTTGCTGAATGTTTTTTGTGTTTGCGTTTTCTATCAGCACTTTAAGGTCTTGCGCTATGTCCTTGCCTTTAACAACGGCAGTAATACCGCTTTGAATTAACTTCATACACAAACCTACCAAGGGTGCAGATGTACGACAAAGAACCATATCGTTTTCCTTAAACAGATTATAGGAAAGTTTATTTACATGATTGATTTCTCCGTCAATAGCACCCTTATGTGCTTGTATTTGTGGCACAAGTTCTTGCGCTAATTTAATCATGTTTTTGCCGCAACGATAGTTGACCGACAAAGGCAGTTCAATGGTATTGGGCAAAGATGCAATCTTTTGGAATGAATTGCAATCAGCCCCTGCGAAACCATTAATGGCTTGATTTCTGTCGCCAACGGCAACAAAACGCCCACCTCTCGCAGCACAAAGCATTAATTCTCTCTGGGCAGTATTAAGGTCTTGGCACTCGTCAATGAAAACGTATTTGTACGTTGGTATTGCATCTTTATGGAACAAAGGCAGCACAATCATGTCAACGTAATCAATTACAAGGTCTTTTGGCATGACGTAGGCATCTTCCAACAAGATATTGCAAACCTTAACTTCGTCAAATAAAGTTACCAAATTGTGTTCATCACACAATTTCTCTAACTTCTTGATTTCTCCATGCTGAATGAGATTAACCCTTGCAAGGTCAAACAACTTCTGAACGTTGCAGCAGAAACCCCACACCTTTGCAGCCGATGTGTCGGGCGTGATAATCGTTGACAAAGAATAGACGTTCTGCCTCACGTATTTTTGATATTTCCAACTATCTACCTTAACATACATACGATATTGGGGAAAGTTGTAAAGTTTTTTCAGTATGCTAAAGCCAAAAGCATGAAGCGTTGAAACGTCAGCATACCCTTTTAACTTCTCTTTCAACTCGTCAGCAATTAACTTGTTGAAAGCAAGAAACTTTACATCACGCTCATGCAGATGCAGACGTTTGCAAGCCATGACAATAGTTGTGGTTTTACCACTGCCTGCAACAGCATTAATGGCAATGTTTTCCATACCATTCTCCACCTCGTCAAAGATGTCTGTCTGATATTTTGAAAGTTGCAATCTTGCTAAAGCCATATATATTATTAATATTTTAACTCTGCAAAGGTACGAAATTATTTTGATTTGGCCAAAAAAGCCAGAGTTATTTAGCATATATTAATATTTGGCGCAGCCAAATATAAAAAAGTATTAAAAACAAATTAAAAATTTGGCTATATCAATTTAATTTCGTACATTTGCACCACGAAACAATTAAATTTATAACAATATGCTTAACAAGGAAGACAAGAAAGTTCAGAAGTTCATCAACGAGTGCGCTAATTTCTGCAAGAAAGCAGGTATGAAGACACAGAAGCAAGTTTATGAGTGGCTTCTCGCTGACCTCATGGAAACCTACAGGGGTAAAGCACCCAAGTGGAAGTTGGAGTGGATTGCAGAGGATTTCACAGAAAGCATTTGTTTGAAGTTGAACATACATCAAACTGGAGTTCGTTAAGAACTCCACTTTTTTTCAGTAAAGGAAATTATTATAAATCTAAAATAACTATGGCAAAGAAAATCAAGTTCCAATATCAAGCTAAAAAACCCATTCACATGTTTGGCGACAATAGGGAACGTTATGAGGTGAAAGAACTTATCCATGAGTGTGACCCTAACAAGTCAGACAGAGAGAATCTTGATGATGCTTTCTCCAAGGCTTGTGAACTTGGTTGTGACCCCAACAAACAAGTTAAATGGAAATTTATTTAAATTGAAAATAATTTATGTGGTATGCAAGAAATAAAGATGGGCAACTATACGTGTTCATAGGAAAACCAACATGGGATGAGGAATATGAAGTATGGGAAGATTTAGAAACCCCAGTAGAATTGAATTATCAACCGCTTCCATTGTTGGAATCATTTGGTCTTGACAAAAGGAAAGACATAACATGGGAAAACTCTCCAATAGAAATAAATTAGCCCATATTTGTACTTAATTAAGTTCGTTCTAAGGCGTTATCTCAGTTGAGGTGATGCCTTTTATTATATCCCATTAGAAATGCCCTTAAAACAAAAGGTAGATACCTCTATCACGAAGTATCTACCCCTTTTTGTACTTATTTAAGTATAGTATTAATATCTACGTGAGCAAGTTTCTATTTGTTTTCTCACCGCTTCTTTCCACTCAATGTATTCTTTTCTACATTGTGCTTCCAATTTATTACGATTCTCTTTTGTGGCCACATAGAAATCATCGAGGTCACTGATGGGGAGTTGTATCTTAATCCCCTCACTCCTAATCACAAACTTCTCGCTATTGACAGAGAGAATTGTACCATCTGTTACGCAATGGTGGCACTGCATATCCAAGCCTAACGATACAACGTAGCATGGTAAATTGTATTCAACTCCGTGTAATGTAACCTTATTCATAGTCAAAATGTTTTGTTATATTTCTTTGTATAGTTGTCGGGTTGCCACACTCCCATTCCTATTGAAACCACATTATCTTTATATCCTACATATATTGCAGAATTAAGATAAGCATTGGCATCAAGTTTTGGGTCTTTTGGTACTAATTTAACTGCCACTTTATTATCTGGCTCTATCTTCTTTTCGTCTCTAAGCCATTTTGATATTTCGCCCCACAGAGAGTTAAGCCACTCGTCAAATGGGGAAAGTCCGTATCTGTCTGATTCAACAATGCGTAAATTCACGATTGATGTATATGGATAATACTCAACAATGTCGAACCTATCCAATGTCAACGTATCTTGCAATGAAAATCCTCTTATTTCTCTTCTTAACTCTTTCATATCTTAATTCTTTTTGTTGGTGCAAAGGTACGAAAAAAAAATGAGACTACCAAAAGATAATCTCACTTTAACATGTGTTAACTCACTTATTACTCTTAATATAGGATAATACAATAAATCCTCCTATTACACCGCCTGCACTTGCAGCCAACGACATTAAAATAAATAGTCCTATCATCACTATATCTTATATTCATCTACCTTTGTATCGTAGTGCTCATATTTAATGGTTTCTCCCATGAGTTTTGCTCGCCGCCTACACTCTTTAACGTTTTCCCATGTGCATCCCATTGTAGTGCAATAGCAATGGTCTCCGTGATACCAATCAACTGAATATATCTTAGTTTTTACTACTTTCTTCTTCATTTGCTAAGTCAATTAAATCGTTACAACGTGCTTCAAGCCACTCTCTGCTAACTTCAACGTATTTTCTGTTATTGTGAGAATAGAATGTTTTTCTTTTTCTCTCTGTTGCATCATGGAAGACACGGCTCATTTTCTTCATTTGGTCAATGGCAGCGTCAGAACTATTGAAATGATACCAATGCGTACCATAGTCAAGTATCTTACCACTCGGTGATTGCCCCAAGCCGACTTTGATAGTGCCATTTAATTTCTTTTTCTTAACCATATCTTTAATACCCAAAGGTGTAAGTTGCTACCTCAACATCGTGACCATTTTCTTCAATATAATCGCTTTTAACCTCCATATAGATTTCATAGTCGCTTTTCTTGAAGTTCTTTTCAAACCTATCAAAAATCCAACGTCTTACATCACAAATGTCATCGCGGACAAGACCACATTCATGATTACCTTTTACACGCAAAACTAACTCCGTTTTGTTTTCTCCGTACCCATTAATGATAGGCTTTTTGGAGACCTTTTTTACTTCAACTGAGCCGTAGCCCATAAAATGCTTAACTTTCATAACTTAATCTCCTTTTGCTTTTTTATGCTAATTTATCTTCATCCATCCCAACTTTATACACAACTCCAATAGTTCATTTTGTGCATCAATACCATAGTAGAATTGGTTTACAAGTAGTCTAACCTCATTTAAACCATCACTATCGTTTTTGCTTTGTTTATTCCAAAGCCATTGTGAACCCTTTGGCGCGGCTGCTTTCAAGCTTGTAATGGCTACGTTATACGATTTTCTACGTAGCTCTCTTAATTTATCTATATTTAATTTGCTAATATTATTCATAATTTTATCTCCTTTTTGTTTTACAACGCAAAGGTACGAAAAAAAATTGGATTAGCCAAATTTGTTAATGAATTTTAACAAAAAACCTCTGGGGCACTAGCCACATCTTCTAGGCTAGTACCCCTCGTCAACAAATCACTAACAATTAAAAGCAGTAGATGATAGGCACGGAATCGAACCGTTTTATGAGAAAATAGCCGCTATCTGCGCTACGTTGCTATTCTCTTGCGTCTGCTATTACTAGCTAGATTTCTCAATTTCTTTGCTCAATGAGCAAAACGCAAGCCCTTTCTGCGATTACCTATCATAGTTGGAAGAGTGGAATTTATTTTTATTTTCTAATCCGCACTCTATAACTTTTTCAAAATTGTAAATATTTATAATAAAATACAACTATGATTCAATTATTTACGAAAGAAGAATTTGACAACGCAAAAGGTATAGATAAGTTACCATTACAATGTAAACATTGTGGAAAAACATTTTATATCCAAAAAAAAATGATTAAATATGCAATGTTCCATAATGAAAAATGTTCTTGTGAATATTGTTCAAAACAATGTGCTCAATTATTCAAAAAAAAGAGAATTAAAACAACTTGTGAACAATGTGGAAAAGAAATAGAAGTAAAACCGTCAGATTATTCACGTTCTAAATCTAAACATTTTTTCTGCTCTAAATCTTGCGCTGCATTTTACAATAATACTCATAAAAATTATGGATTTACTCGTTCAAAATTAGAAATTTATCTTGAATCTAAATTAAACGAATTATATCCACAAATTGAAATTCTATACAACGATAGAAAAACAATCAATTCAGAACTTGACATTTTTATTCCAAAATATAATCTCGCTTTTGAATTAAATGGAATTGTTCATTATGAACCTATATATGGAAAAGATACATTTGAGTACATTCAAAATAGGGATAAAAATAAATTCCAATTATGCCAAGAAAAGAATATATCTTTGTGCATTATTGATACTTCTTCATTAAAATATTTCAAAGAACAACGTGCTGAAAAATATCTCAATATTATAAAAGAAATAATTAATCAACATTTGCTAACTGACTGATAATCAGATAGTTATAGTTGGAAGAGAAAGATTTGCACTTTCGAAGCCACCGAAGTGACACATTAAGCACGAACTCAATGCCCATTTGTCTACATCTACCCTTGCGGATAGTTCTCCTCTGGTATCTTCCAAAAGGTGGTTTTTAGTAGTTGTCCACCGCAACCATGTATCTTGTAAGTAAGGCACTTATCGCTATAAGTTTTAAG
>ODAI014827241.1_pt1 | contig 10558 bp, 7 predicted proteins | sample 1539321 | NCBI WGS metagenome assembly ODAI01 (sample SAMN02144231, study PRJEB22623) | gut metagenome | biome: sheep rumen | host: Ovis aries | place: New Zealand | reverse complement strand
GATCACGAAGATAACAACCTCCATGATAGGGAGTATGAGGCCCTCTGACTTTGTCAGGCTGTAGCTTCTCTTGAGTGAATATCCGTTCTTCAGGAAGAATACTCCGCAGAGGATACCTACTGCAAAACCAACAAGGCCGAATACAGCGTTGAGGTCTCCGCCGGCAAGTCTCAGAATCATTCTGAACGGGCAGCCGAGGAACATGAGACATCCTACCATTGCGAAGAATCCGAGAGTGAATCTTGTCATCGGAGCGCTGCAGCCCTTTGAGCTGAACTCTTTCTTTGCAAAAGCAGCGCAGAATGCGCCGATCACGATTCCGATTATCTCAGGTCTGATGTACTGAACCGGAGCAGCTCTGTGAAGTCCGAGACCGCCGGCAGTATCACGAAGGAAGCATGCGATACAGAATCCCATATTCTTCGGGTTTCCGAGGAATGCGAGTCCGGCCGCAATAACTCCGATGATAAGACCTGCTATGATAATCATAAGCTTATCATTTTTCTTAGTCATAACCTTTTTCCTCCATAAAATAACTTTCCATATAAAATATTAAATAGCAGTTGAAGCCGGGTCGATTGACCCGGCTTCTATTTATTTTACTCTTTTATTCAGGAATTAGTTGTTAACAAAAGCAATATTTGGTAAACGCGTTATATAAAATCTCTATAATTCTCTCGACCTGTTTGTCGAATCAATTACCGATTTCATGACAGCATAGCGGAATCCGCCTTTCTCGAGCGCCTCAACGCCCTCGATCGTTGTTCCGGCAGGCGAGGAAACCATGTCCTTGACCTGTCCAGGGTGCATGCCTGTTTCAAGAATCATTTTGGCAGTACCGAGAACCGTCTGCGCAGCCATCTTCATTGCAACCGGTCTTGTGAGCCCTTGTCTTACGCCGCCATCAGCAAGAGCCTCGATGAACATAGCCGCATAAGCAGGGCCGCCGCCTGAAAGTCCGCAGATAGCATCGATGTCATATTCCTTGACCCATTCAACGATTCCGATGGATTCAAAGAGATCGACTGCGAATTTCTTCTCATCTTCCGTGAAGTCTGTCTCCTTGCAAAGTCCGAAAGCTCCCTCAAATACCAGAGCCGGTGTGTTCGGGAGAAGTCTGAGGATTCTCGGATTCTCACCATCGATCGCGTTCTTCAGTCTCTCGATCGAAACGCCTGCGACGATTGAAAGCATCGCTTTGCCCGCAAGAGCCTTCTTGCACATTCCAAGCGCCTCTTCCATCTGCTGCGGCTTCACTGCAAGCAGGATCACATCAGACTCTGCGCAAAGCGCCTCATCATCAGCGCACACATTGAGCCCGAGCTCGCGCGCTTCTTCATTTCTGACTTCAAGAATGTCATAAACATTGACGTCTTCCTTGTTGAATGTGCCTTTGGCGAGAGCGCCCTTCACGATCGCGCCGCCCATGTTACCGAAACCAATTACTCCGAATTTCATGTGTGTCCTCCTAATCTTCTTAATCAGAACTCCTCCGGTGAGAAATCAAATATGCGCTCGTAATCCTCCCTGCCGAACAGGTCGACATAGTCGCGCGCCGCTTTGCCTATGATCTCTTCCGCATCATCAGGGAATGCCTTCTTAAGCGTATCCGTGATCGCATAATAGATGTGCGCAGTATGATAGTCAAAATCACGCATCGCGCTGGTTCCGAGCTCTGCTTTTTTGTCAGCGATTTTCGCAAGTTCTTCTTCGCTGAGAGGTTTGCCCCAGTCGAACTTGCAGATCTCGCCGCCCCAGCTCATGGATTTTGTGATCGGCGTGCAGACTGCTCCGCAGCCAAAGCCCTCATATACCGCCGCATCAACGTTTACGCAGTATTCGCGGCCGTATTCCAGGATGTCATATTTCTTCCAGGCCTCGCACCATGCGCACTTACTGATGTAAGTCACAAGCGTAGGCTCTGTACTGACATTGCCAAATTCCATCTGCCCCGGATAATCAGGTTTCCATTCTCCATACGCCTGATTGGTCCAGAGGTCCACCGGATCTCCGTTTGCTCTTGCACGAGCTGCCATTCTCGCGCCGCGCTCCCTGCCATACCTGGTCATTCCTTCCTGAATGACCTTGCGGCCTTCTTCGCCTTTGGCAAGGATCGTGTACTTGCTGAGAAAAGCGAACATCATCGCCTGATTCTCGATCTTCATAACAATCCTCCACTACTACGATTTATTCTTATACTCAGGCCCGGCCAGTGCAGCATTGACCGGCATGCCGGTCGGGTCTACAGCTTTTCAAGCCTCCAGACAAAGCCCTGATACTCTTTAAATCCATGCGGGACCGCAAATCCCATCTCCATGAGAGCATCCGCTGCCGCGACAAATTCTTCCGGAGCCTCCGCCAATGGGGCAAAGTCTTTCGGCGTTTTCATTCTGACCTTGTAGAAAGCGCCGCTTTCAAGGCCCCTCGGCCTGATGTATACCGCCGGCATGTTTCCATGCGCCGTCTGCATTACAGCGCATGCAACTGCCAAGCTCTTATCTTCACTTATATATTCCCACGCTCCGGCAACATCTATGGCCGGATCAGTCAGCCTGTAATAAAGCCCTGTTCTTACAAGCTCAGACATCTCCCTGAACTCTCCGAGCTGCTCCCTGATTGACGCTTTCTCATCATCAGAAAGCTTTGCCGGATCAAGCTCATAGCCGAAGGTCCCGCTCATCGCAACGATTCCTCTAGTATCAAACGGGGTATTCCTTCCTGTCTGGTGATTCGGGCACGCCGAGACGTGCGCTCCGACCGTGCACGACGGATAGCCAAAGGACGTTCCATACTGAATCTGCAGTCTGTCGATCGCATCCGTATTATCACTGCACCAGATCTGAGGCGTGTAGTACAGCATTCCCGCGTCAAACCTTCCGCCTCCGCCGCTGCAGCCTTCTATCAGAAGATCCGGATAACGCTCATTCAGCCTGCCGAGAACATCATACAGCCCGAGCATGTAATCATACAGGACATTCCCCTGATTTCCCTGCAGGTCCGCATGGGAATACACGTCAGTGATCGAGCGGTTGTAATCCCATTTCAAGTATTCAATGTTCCCCTGCTCGAGCACACCGCAGATAGTTTCATAGCACCAGTCGCACACATCTTTACGCGAAAAATCAAGCACCAGCTGATACCTTCCGCGAACAGGATTCTTGCCCGGGATCGAAAGCGCCCAGTCGGGGTGCTCCCTGAACAGCTTGCTGTCCTCACTGACCATCTCAGGCTCCATCCAGATGCCGAATTTTACGCCTTTTTCGTTGACCCTCCTGACGAGCTCTGCCAAAGTGCATCCGAGTTTGTCCTCGTTAGCGTCCCAGTCGCCGAGTCCGCCGAGGTCGTCATTTCTCACGCCAAACCACCCGTCATCGAGCACCAGCATGTCTATGCCGAGGTCTGCCGCCTCGCCCGCAAGACTGACGATCGAGTCGCCGTCAAAGTCAAAGTACGAAGCCTCCCAGCTGTTCAGAAGGACAGGCCTTGCAGCATCTTTGAATTTACCGCGGCAGATGTGATCCCTTATGCATTTGTGGTGTGCATGTGAGATCTTCTCAAAGCCCGATGCGCTGTAGCTCATGATGACTTCAGGTGCGGTCAGGCTTTGTCCCGGTTCAAGAACGTAAGCAAACTGTTCCTCGGACAAACCCATCTGAAGGCGTGTCTGCCCGTACTGATCGCGCTCTGCTTCCGCGGTAAAACCGCCGCTGTATACAAACTGCATCGACCAGCACCTGCCCGAAATCTCGCAGGCATCCCGGTCTGACAAGATAACGAACGGATTATATTGATGAGAGGACGCGCCCCTCCTGCTTCCTATAATATGTGAGCCTCTGCCTACGCGCTGTCTTTCCGGTACGCGCTCCATCGCGTGCCTTCCGCAGAACGTTGTGAGGTCAAAGTCGCCATTAACAAAGTCCAGACAAGCTGACTGGAGCTTTGTGACGGTAATGGCGCCGGAAAGCACCGGGTCACGATCGCCGGAAACCGCCGGATCACCGGAGTTAGTAACGACCGCGCTTCTCGTAATAATATCGAGCTCAGGCAGAACGCCGTAAAGCAACGTGACGTCAAGCCCGAGCCTTTCATCCCTGAGAAAGACCTTTAGCGACATCGCCTTTTCATCCTCCGCATATACAGCAGGAAGTCCCTCAAGAGAATACTTGCCGGCTTCGATCTGGTGTCCTCTGTATCTCAGGTCACAATCATAAGTCCCCGAAGGATCCTTCACTACAAGGCAAGGGCTTCTGAAATCGCCCGTTCCGAGAACCGGAAATTCCTGTGGAAGCGAGTCCAGAGAATATGTCCTTTCAGTGCCCGCATCATAAGGGCTGCCCGACATGCCTCTGTCAGCATATACAGGCAGATAGTCCATGCACCCTTCAGTGCGCCTTCCGTAATATAAATGTAGTAAATACCCGAACTTATCGATTTTCATCTGATAAGTTGAATTAGCAGTATGAATGGTCAAAGTCCGGTTATCCTGGTTGAATTCAATGCTCATATATAAATGTACTCCCGATAAATTTCTGTCCCCCTGAATATTGGGGGATAATCCTGGTTTTTACTTTTGCTGCGAAAGGACTCCGTTAAATCCATTTACAATCAAGTTGCTGAGACGAAGCGACAGCTCCTCTACAGGTTCAGACCTGTCGGAATTGAACCACGACTGATAAGTCTGGAGCATACCCGCGACTGCAAACTCCATGAGCTGACAAATCGTCCGGTCATCTGTGAGTATCTGATCGCCCGATGTCTTCCTGATGCTGTTTATCAGCGCCGCGGAGATCCTGCTGACCATTGCCCCGTCGTATTCAAGCTTCATGAGATGCGTGCATATATCCCGAAGATTATATCCTATTGCAAGCAGTCTTCTGCAGACCTCCTCAGGATCATCCAAAGCCCTTCTGAGGTCGATTCCCTCCATGGCTTTGTCGAATGCCATGATTATTTCGTTCTCCATCTCAATGACGAGTTCGCCTATATCAGTATAGTGATTATAGAATGTCTTCCTGTTGATATCTGCAAGTCTTGCGATATCTCTCACTGTGATGTCTTTGATGTCTTTCGTTGTCACCAGTTCAACGAAAGCATTGTGGATCGCCCTCTTTGTCTTTATGACGCGCCTGTCTGTCTTGTTCTCTATCATCCCTAGCTCCTTGCCCAGATCTAGGATCTATATCCCCTGTAATTATCCTGAAAAAAACTCCAACTGAATGATAATATGCACCTGTTACTTAAGTCAAAGAAAACAATGGCAATGTCACAGATTTTTTTTGCGATTTTTCGCGGCGCGAAAAAGTTTCTGCTCCGTCCGGACAAAGTAAACCCCCTTCCGCCGTTTTCCGGTGCAAAAGGGGCTCAAATCACTTCCGTGAATAATCATTCTAGAGCATGATCTCGCTCTTCTCCTTGCTCTGTGCAATCAGTCTGTTCAGCCCGAGCGCCGGCTTATAAAGTACAAGCCCGAACACTATCGAACCCAGAATGAATAATCCGAGAACTGCCAGGCAGTGACTATATGTGTGATCATACATTCCCGCTATACACTCTCTCATGGCATCCATGGAATAGCGGAACGGCATGAACGGAAACAGGACTCTGAATACCTTTGGCAGGACCTCCACCGGATACGTACCGCCCGATCCTGCGACCTGCATTACCAGTACGATGACCCCAAGTCCGAGTCCGATGTTATCAAGCGCGAACACCAGAGCATAGTTGATCATCGTAAAGCATATTCCATTGACACATGCCGCAAGCACGAATCTCAGAGGGCTGTGGCACTGGATCCCAACATACAGAAGGTCTCCGAGGGAAACGATCAGCGCCTGAGCAAGTCCGATGAACAGGTACAGCCCGTACCTTCCGAAGAACCGCTCAAACATATTCGGATTTGGCAGATCATCTCTCTTCTTGACGCCGGTCTTGATGAGTACTGCAGTAAGAAGCGCTCCTACCCACTGAGCAAGCACCGTATAGAACGGAGCCATCGCCGAGCCGTATGTCTCGATAGGATAGATCACTTCTGTATTCATCTTTACAGGAGATGCCAGATATGACGCGAAATTCTCGGTGTTCTCAGAAAGGATCCGGTTAGCCTCGCTGAGATCCTCGTTGCCGGATACCCTCGCCATGAGATCCGCCAGAACATCGATTCCGCTCTGCATCGACAGGAGGTCAGCGCGTGTGCTGTAAAGATTTCCGTCGAGGTCTCCGAGCGATCCATTGTAACCGTCGAAAATCGATCCGAGCTGTCCAAGCAGTCCGCCGAGTCCTTCAAGCGAATCCTGCATTTCAGTGATTGCGGAACTTGCTTCGGAGAGAGATTTTCTGAGCTTCTTGTCCAAAGCTTCAAGATCGGCTTTCTCGAGGGATGTCGCGATCTCCTCTGCTCTTTCGGTGACGCTTCCGCCCTTCTCCTCAGCATTTGTTATGATGTTCAGTATATCCTGGACATTCTGCTGCATTTCCGGCCAGTTTTCTTCCGTAGCCGGAACGAGTTTGTTAAGGATCTTAGAGATCGCCTCGAGGTCAGCCGCCTGCTCTGCAAACTGATCTCCAAGTGCATTAAGGCCGAGCTTCTTCAGCGACTCAGAGGCGATCTTGTTAGCCTTTATCATCCGTGAGACGATTTTCTTCTGAGCCGGAAGGTCTCCCTTGACAAAGTCATTATAGAGATCCATGTCATCTTTGACTTTGTTGATCTTGCTCTCGACCTTGCGGATATTGGATGCGGTCTCTTTGTTGATCTTAGTTACCGACTTGGTGACCTCGATAAATTCGGTGCTCTCTTCAGGAATTATATCTGATGCTGTATCCAGGACTTTGCTGTCTGCATCGATAGCTTCATTTGCACTGTCTGTCAAAGTACCCGACACCGCAAGCAGGCTCTCTGCTGCCGATGACAGCGACGTTGCCGCATCGAGCATGACGATGCAGTCGTCAAGCCGCTGACTCAGAAGAGAAAGTCTCTCACTGAGATCTCCGATCGTACCCTGTGGGTCAAGTCCCGTGGCATCAGCTACTGAAACGCCTTTGGCCACATAATCTGCAAGCGTTTCGACGAAAGTCGCATTTACCTGCTCTATGACTGCGGTCTTTGCTTTGCCGGTTATCTTAGGCGCGATCGCGTTCTTCTTCTCATTTTCGTAGTACTTGAGCTTAGGATTCTTGAGATCGCCATTTACGAAGCTCAGTACGCTCTTACTGAAATCCTCAGGTATTACAAGCGCAGCATAGTAGTCTCCGGAGAGAACTCCCTCTTTGGCCTTCTCAGCAGAATCCGTGAATGACCATCCTATGGCGTCATTGGCTTCGAGGCCGGTCACGATCTTGTCGCCTACATTTATCGACAGGCCCAAAGTCTCAGAGCCCTTGTCCTCGTTAGCGACGATGACCGAGATCCTTCCGGTCGCTTCTGATTCATATGGCTGCCAGTTCGAGAGAATATTGAACCATGCGTAAAGGCAAGGCACGATGCAAAGCCCCATGATTGTTATGATTGCAACTACGCTTGATCCGCAGCGCTTCAGGTCGTGCCACATTATGTTGAAGATGTTTCTCATTCCTCGGCACCACCTTTCTGCGAAATACTGTCAGTATCCGGAGCGTCTGTTCCCGAAATGTCTTTATCCGGAGCGTCCTTATCTGCGGAGGCAAATCTTCTGCGCTCAGCCGCTATCTTATCAGCCAAAGCCTGTTTTGCCGCTTCCCTACGCTCAGCAATCGCACGCTTTGCCGCTTCTCTTCGTTCAGCAGATTCTTTTTCAGCGATCGCCCTCGCAGCTTTTCTTTCCTCGATGTGCTCACGCACTTTGCCCTCGATGGCATCCGGTCCCACGAAAAGATCGTCAAATTCAGCTTCCTGATCCGCCGCATCATTGAGGGTTTTCAGGACAAAATCATCCAGATACTCTATAAGCATGAGATATGCACAAAGCACGAACATGCAGAGGATCCATATTATGAGGAAAAGAACTTTATCACTGTTCGTAATTGCCCTTATCGCAATCAGCACGATCGGAAGCACCACAAGAGCGATGAGCCCTCTTCTGATCCTGCCTTTGTTACTTTCGTGGAGGATCTCGGCTCTTTCGTTCATTTCCGAATAAAGCCCTTCATAGCTTCTGTTTAAATTCTTGTTATCCATCAGAACACCTCCGTATCTTCAAGCTTTTCAGATACAAAATGATTCATTCCGATGAATGGTTTGCGGACTCTCAGTCCTATGAAAAGCGCTACTGCAAAGAACGCCAGAAGTTCAAGCAGATAGATTATATAGTCGTGTCCGTAAGTTCCGCACAAAGCCTCACGTATCGCATTGATTGCGTACGGGAACGGGAAGAACTTGTAGATCTTTCCGAAAATCTCCGGAAGTATCTCGATAGGATACGATCCGCTTGAACCTGCGATCTGAACTACCATTATTACTACTACGATCGCTTTGCCGACATCTCCGAAGGAGATCGTCAGCGAGTAGATGAGCGTTATAAATACAAAGCTCGTAACCGCCCCTGCAAACCACATGAGCCACGGATGTACAGGCTCGCAGTGAAGCAGGAAGATGTCTCCGGCTACGATTACCGCAGCTTGCAGCTGACCTATCAGAAGGAATATGAGCATCCTGCCAAAGTAACACTGCGCGTCTCCTGCGCCCGGGAATTTCTTTCTGTTGACGTCTGTCTTCAGGATCGAGACGAGAATTACGCCTCCGACCCAGATGGCAAGTACCGAATAGAACGGAGCCATCGCGGCGCCGTATGAAGCGATCGAATATACTTCTTCGACTTCTACCTCAACGAGATTCGAGAAGAACTTTGCATACTGATCCGGATCGCCGCCAAGGAGATCCGTGAGCACCTCAAGTTTGTCTTCCTCCTGGGCATTCTCAACTTTTTCAATTATTTCGTCAATCTTGTCAGCCGATGCTCTGAACACGAGCTGAAGCTGAGCAAGTGAAGCATCGAGGCTGTAAACGGTGTCGCTCGCAGCATCAAGTACAGGTTCAACATCATCGAGCATGTCTGAGACTGCCTCTACCATCGGTCCGAGCATTTCAATGGTCGAATCGAGTTTGGCGACCATCTTCTTGTATCCCGGTCTCAGGCTGTTCTTCTCCCAGTTCTTAATGGCTTTGAGGAGCTCGACCATCTCTTCGACTTTGTCCGGCCTTTCAAGGATCAACGTCTGGAGATCTTCAGAGTTCTCGATCATCGCATCAAGAGCGTTATTGATCATCTTGCTGCCGGTGATGCTTCCCTGTTCAGGCATTATCGCCCTCCAGGCCTGCAGTTCCTTGGTCAGTTTGTCCACACGGTCAGCAGCGTCTGCCGCGAGCTTCTTCTGCTCTTCTGAATCCGGAATTACTCCGTCTCCCTTGAGCTTGTTGATGGCTTTCTCCAGATTCTCGATGTCCTTGTCGAGTTTCTTCTGCCTCTTAGTGAGCTCTTTGTTGAGAGCCGCAGCGGTTTTTCTGACCTCTTTGAGTTTGGCCTTCGCATCCTTCACGGCTCTTCCGCCTTTGTCCTGAGTCGATTTGATCTCAGCATCAGCATCCGAAAGTGCTCCTTGAACGCTTGCACTGTTCGAAAGGAATGAGCCGATCGTGGCATCGTAAGAGCGCAAAGTGGAGCTTATTTCCCTGAGCCTTGCGAGTGCGTCATCGACTGTGTCATCGTTTTCGATCTTGTCAGCGGCCTCGCCTGTCTTATTGAAAATTATGTTGAAAACCGTCTCGAGATATTTGGTGTTTATGGTCTCGAGCAAAGTGGACGCAGCGGTCTCGGTAATCTTTGAAGCGACTGCGTTCTTCTTCGTATTCTCATAGAAAGTGAGCGGCACTTCATCACCCGAAAGCGCGTGCTCAAAATTGTACATGTTAGACGTAAAATTGTCTTCAAATATTATTGCAGCATAATACTTGCCGGATTCAACGCCGGCAATTGCCTCCTCGGGCGTATCGGGGAACTGCCAGCCTATACTTGTGCTCGTCTTTAGTTCCTCAAAAATATCGTCCGTGCTGTTGACATACGTCCCGTCTTCCAATGTTTCCCCCGGGTCACGCGACGCGACAGCGATCTTGATATTGCCCGTATTGACATATGGATTGGTGTTAGCGTAGATATTCACCCACGCATAAAGTGCCGGAAGGATACAAATCGCAAGTGCAATAGCCAAAGCAAAGAAATGCTTAGCTATCGATTTGATATCATTCCCGAAAATCCTGAATACAGTACCCAATTAAATAACTCCGATTCTACCTGAAAATAATGGCATTCCGCCATTTTACATACGTAGTAATAATACTCCCCTCATCACGCCTATTTCAATCTAATATTTTTTAAGACAACGGTCCGGAATACCGGATTATCGGATTCGCAGACCCTCCCACTTGAACTTCAGATTCGCGAAACTTCAAATGCGATATGGGACGGTTCTTTGTACATTTTGAACTTTCGAGTCGCATAACTTCCCTGTACTTTCGAGTCGCATAACTTCTCGAATGCAATATGGAAATTTCTTTGTTGCACTTTGATTTTTCGGGTCGCACAACTTC
>ODAI012604747.1_pt1 | contig 10558 bp, 6 predicted proteins | sample 1539321 | NCBI WGS metagenome assembly ODAI01 (sample SAMN02144231, study PRJEB22623) | gut metagenome | biome: sheep rumen | host: Ovis aries | place: New Zealand | reverse complement strand
GCCAGCGACAGGGCCGGTCAGCTTGCCTTCCTCGGCGGTATAGACCGCGCCCGCGAGACCGGGATCCACACGGCCGCCCATAGGGGCGAGGCTGAGTGAAGGCTCGCTGGTGATGCTGGCCTCAAGCTTGTCTGCAACCTCCTGGAGGGTGGTGCAGCCCTCGATCTTACCGGCAACCTCTGCCTTCTTGGCCTCGGCCATCTTCTTGACGAAGAGCTGGCTCTCGATGGATGAGGAGACCTCGTTCAGAGGCTTCACACCCTCTTTGTGGGCGCCGGTGACCTCAGCGATGAAGAAGTACTTGTTGTTGACGGTGATGATGTTGGAAGCCTTGCCGACCTTGTTGTCGAATGCCCAGCGGGTGACTTCCTTGGCGTTTTCGATGGAGCCGTAGGAAGAAGTGGCCTCGGTGATGTTCAGCTTGTGGGAGTAGACCTTCATGGTGTCAACCGCGGCGGCATATCCGGCAGCAGTCTGGCCTGCGATGGTGGCAAACTTGTTTGCCTGGGCATAGACGCTGTTGGTGGTCTCCTTGCTGGGAACAGCGGTCTTCTCGAGGATGGCGACCTGCTTCTTCATGTGAGGGGCAGTAACTTTGCTGACCACCACGACATGGGTGCCATACTGGGTCTTGAGGACCATGGGCTGGTTGACGGGGGCGGTGATTACGCTCTCGAATCCGGGGATCATGTAGGTCTGGGTCATCCAGCCGATATTTCCGAGTTCACCGTCGGCGGCGGAATTCTGATCCACCGAGAACTCTGCTGCGAGGGCGGAGAAGTTTCCGCCTTTGCGCACCACGTTCACGAGGCTGTCGGCAGTCTTGCCGGCATTGGTGCCCTGGAGCAGGATGTGCTTTACGTAAACAGAGTCGGAGACGAGTTTGCTCTCCATAACGCGTACGGCATAGAAGGTGTCGCCATCGGAGATGATGGGGGAAACACTGCCCTTGCCGTTGAACACGAATTCGTTGACGTCGGCATTGATGCTGTTCAGCTCGCCGGCCTTGTACCAGTAGTTGCTGAGCTGACGGTCGGAGTTCTTGAGAAGGAAGTTCTTTATGTTCTCTGCGCTGCCAAATTCTGAGTATGCTTCAGCGAACTTCTCGTTGGTTGCGGACACATCCTCTGCAGAAGGGGTTACCTCGAACACCACATATTCGATGTCGCGGCTTGCGGTCTGACGGAAGAAGTCCTGATGCTCCTTGTAGTATTTCTTCACCTCGGCGGGAGCAACCTTGACGGTGCTGTCGGGAGTGAAAGGATAGGACACGTAAACATAGTCCACGTTTGCCGTGGTATTGTTCTGCGCAATGTTCAGGTTCTTCTCAAGGGCATTCTGATAGGTGCTGGCGTTGAAGATGGAACCGTACTTTGCGTAGTACTGCTGGGTGTTCAGGGTGTTCTGGAGATAGTTCCAGTAGAGCTGGAGACGGCCGCTTTCGTCCGAAGGGATCTGGTTGACGAAATCGCGGACACGGTCGGCGGAGAAGCTACCGTTCTCGTCCATGAAGGCGGCGTTGCCGGCGATGATGGGGGAAGGGTTGGCTCCGGTGGTAAGGTCCAGGATCTCGGCCTCGCCGACAGTGATACCTGCAGCCTTGGCATTCTTGATGAACAGATACTTGTCCACAAGCTCCTGCCAGGCAGCGTCCCTGATCTGCTGCTGGGTCTGCTCATTCTGCACGCTGGTGCCGGTGATTATTTCGTTGATCTGGGTATATCTCTCCACATCCTCGAGATAATCGGTATAGGCAATGGCCTTGCCGTTGATGAGACCGACATCGTACTTGCTCGACATTGAATGCAGTGCGGATTCGAGGGTGCTGGGATCTATGATAAAAGACAAAAGGGCCAGAGCGATGATAATCGATATCGCAAGCCCGAACTTAACGCGAATTTTTTCAAGAACCGCCATTTCAGTTTATATTTTTAATTATTAAAATCAGTTTAGCCCGCAAAGGTAGTAATTTTATCTTAAATTTTTGACCAGAGGCCCTATAAAATTCACGGAATCAATAACTACCACGGTACTGTCCTTCACGGTGTAGCCGTATCCGTTGAACGGTTCGAGCAGGATTGCGTTGCGGGCATGGTCGTCGGAACGCATCCCGTACCCCTGCAGGAAGCCCTGCGGGGAATACATCTTGACGTAGCAATCGGTGTAGATTTCATTCTTGGCCTGATTCCAATAGAGGGTGTCGGTTTCCATGGTTTCCTGTTTCAACACATTGTGGATAACCACGTTCCCGAAGGCCTCCCAGATCTCTTCCTGCTGGCGTGTAGACCTGTTCTTATTTGTAATGTGCCGCCCGTCGTCCGAAACTATTATGGTCTCCAGAAGCCCCTCGTCGGAGTATCCGTAGATGGCTATCCCCTTCGGGAAAGACTCGTAAGAAGAGGAGTCGTTCTGGTAACGTTCCATCACCGAACTCTCCACCCGCATCACCACGAGGCCGTTTTTAGTCTGCACGGCGAACATGTCGTCGATGGTCTGGACGGGGGTGTCCTTCAGGTTCAAGGCCTCCGCCTGGGCCATTTTACTCTTGCAGGAAACAACGAGGATAGCCGCCGTAATCACGACAGCTATCCCAAGATAATTCAGATAAATCCTGCTGCGATCCACTTTACTTCCTTGTGCGGACGGTGGTGGAAGCGCTCATGCCGTTGCAGACCACCTTGTAGGCCTGCCCGTCGGTGACGTTGTACATGAACGCCTCGGCGGTCTCGGGGAAATAGATGCTGAAAGAACCTATCGCCCTGTTGGCATCGTCGGCGAGGGAAGCATCCGCGGCCTTGGCCTTGTTCAGGTAGTCCACGGCCACCCAGTAGTGGGCGCGCTTCTCGATTTCGTCTCCGCCACAGGAGGTGGCACCCCAGATCTGACCCATCAGGAAGAAAGCCTTTCCGGAGATGCTCTCATCGAGCTCCTGAGCCTTGGAAGCATAGCTGTAGGCCTTTGCGAGACGCCCGTTCTTGAAGCAGAACGTTGCAGCCTCGAAGCTGTATCCGGCGTCTGTCGAAGCGTCCGAAGCCTCATATGCGATAGCCTCGTCGACATACTTCAGGGCAGCGTCTATATTTCCCCTGGAGGCGTTCAGCCTGTAGAGGTAGTATGCAGAATTGTAGGAAGGATCCAGCTTGTACATGGAGGTTACCGCATTCAAGAAGAGGTCGTTATCCTGGCAGTCCTCGGTGATGCTCAGCATCTTGACGATGTTGGACATCAGGGCGAGATCCTCGGGATTCGCCTCATAGCGAGGGGTGAAGAGGGCGATAAGGTCGTCGCACTCGGCCACCTTGCTGGTGATGAAGAGGCTCTCCAGGTCGGTCTTGACCTTGCGGTTCTGCTCGGCAACGGCTTCCGTCTTGGCAGGAGCCTTGTCCAGGAAGTCCACGTTCCTCTGGTAGGTATTGATGACATCCTCCGCGGAAACAAGACCCTTCTTGTAGAGCTCGATAGCCACGTTCATGTCCTGGATGAAGAGGCTGGTGCGGGTGTTGACTCCATTGCGGGAGATAACATCGTTCAGCCCTTCATAGACGGCCTTCTCGTCCCCGTTCATGTAGTTGACGATATCCACGCCCTTGTTGTTGAGGGCAGATACGGCATACTTGGGGAAGAGCTTCGCACGCTCCTCGTGGAGGGTCATGAGGGTGTCTATGAGAGAAGCACGGTAAACCACATTGCTCTTATTCTTGTTGATGAGCTTGCGCACGAGCTCGGTTCCGTTGGTGAGCATGGTCTGCCTGATCCCGTGAGGGCAGGAACTGTATGCCTTGCGCCAGTTGATCGTGGCGTTATCATAATCCTTGGATTTGTAGGACTCATCGTAGAAGGACAGGTACTTTATGCAGTTTGCACTGTCTGCGCCCCACTTTCCCTGTGCCGAGGCCCTGAACCCGGCAAGAACCATAACCATGGTCATTAATGCTACAACAATCTTTTTCATATCTTTCAGGTTAATTATTATCCTATTCATATCTGCGTTTCTGGAACCAAATATCGTGCAGGTTCAGCCCTACGCAGAATCTTATGTACCTTTCTCTCACAAGCCCTGCAGCCGTCGTTCCCCTCTGCCCCATATCCACTCCGAGAGATATCCCGTTATGCAGATATGTCTCCCTCACAGGGATGGTTGCACCAAAAGTGATGCCAAAAGTGCCGATTTCGTTGCCTGCAACCTTGTAATATTCTGTGGTATAGTAAGCTCCGGCACGGTAGGAAAAGCGTTTCCAGCGATAGCGGACATTGAATCTGTCGGGGGTATATTCAAGCCCCGCTCGGAAGGTCTGGCGCACTCCGGCGGCAAAAGGAGTCTTGCTTTCCGGGTTGGCGAAACCCGAGGCCGTTCCCATGCCGGTGTTCCTCCAGTCCGCGAAAGTATAGTCCAGGTTGGCCCTGATCCTGTCTTCAATATTGAGGGACACACCCACTCCGAGTTCCGAAGCCAGGCGCACCGGGGCGGAATTGACTCCCAGCGTGTCTGAATCGGACGACACCACAACCGTCTCGGCGCTGCCGACCGACTGATGCTTGTAGTCTACGGTTCCCTTCAGGTCGCTTCCAAGGGTGTATGTTACCCCGAGGCCGAGTTTTGCTTTGGTGGAGAGTTTCTGCTCGTACTGGACACCGAACTTACCAGTGAATGAGTGCAGGTTCATTATATAGCTGTCCTGCACGGTATTGTATCCCGACTGGGAGAACTGCTCGGTGAAATACTTCCCGTAGTTGCCGAAAATATAGTCTGCTTCCGCACCTATGGAGAGGTTTTTGAGCAGGGCATAGCCGAGACCTCCGTAAAGTTTGTAGAGGGCTCCCTGGCCATAATCGTGATAGGTAATGTTCCCGGTGTTGGCTATGACCACAGGGTCGGTCTCTTTTACAGAGTAAGCGTAACCGCCGGCACTGTAAGGACTTACGCCAACCATCATAGCCAGGTTCCTCATGATGGGGAAGGACATTGCCATGCTCCCTATGTTGGTGATGTTCCTGGAAGAAGTCATATCCCCCTGCCTATAGATGTTATTTGAGTTGAGCAGGGAGAAATCCAGCATGAAGGAAAGGGTATCCCGCACCGGGAGTGAGGCGGGATTGAGGGAATTCAGGTAACGCACACTCCTGGATGCAATGCCTGCTCCCGCCATGCTGCGGTGGTATGCGGACCCCTGCTGATAGAGGTCCCCGACTCCGAAGATGGAGTATGGCGTATAGGCCATGTATTCCCCCGTCTGTGCGGAAGCGCCGGTGCCGGCCGCTGTCAGGGCCGCCAGGATGATGACACTACTGAATATTCTTTTCAACATAATCGTCCGTAATAAGTGCCAGGCCCACCTGAACAAGGTTGCTCACTATGAACAACGACTGTTTCATGCGCTTGGCAAAATAAGTGGCATCCCCGCCGGTGAATACCACAACATGTCCCGGATGCCGGCGGATGTACCCTTCAATTTCAAACATTATGCCCGAAACCACTCCAGACTCGATGGAACTCTCCAGAGAGTTGCCTTCGTGGGGGATGCGGGCGGGGATATTCATCAGCGGCAGCGACTTGGAATAGCGGTTGAGGGCCTTGAAACGGGTGAGAAAGCCGGGGGATACATTTCCGCCGCGGTACTGCCCGGTTTCTGAGGTAATATCTATGGTGAGGGTGGTGCCGAAGTCGAAAACAATGCAGGGTTTCCCCTTGAAAAGATAGCGCACTGCAAGAAGCGAGGCCGCCCTGTCGTAGGAAAGATAATCGGGGAGGTCGTAGCGCTGGAGTATATCTGTGTGGGTGCTGTCCAGGATCATGAGATGCCTGCATTCCCCACGCAGGGTAGCTTCCTCTTCGGCTGTGATGGGTTTGGCAGATACGACGGCCATCACTTCGGCCTTTTCCTTCTCGGTGATGGAAAGGATGAAATCCATTACCTTCTCCCCCTGGAAACGATAAGTCTTGCCGAGGGTCATTCCCTCCGCCCAGGCGGCTTTCAGTGCCGTGTTTCCAACCTCTATCAGTAAATTAGCCACTTCCTTTATTATAAAGCCTACAAAGATACGAAATTATACCAATTTATTCAAGAGGGCCCACGCGCCCTGCAGGCCATCCAACCCATGGGCCACAAGTTTGAGCTTCCGGTCCGTCTGTTTCAGCACGAACGGGGTTGTGCCCGAAGAGACGGTTGCGAGTATCTTTTCGAACACGTCGGACTTGAAGTAGGGGGAGTGCTCCAGGGAAATGAACCAGCAGATGCACATCCCGTTCTTGATTATAATCTTTTCGAAGCCCAGCCTCGTTCCCAGGTTGCGGATCTTGACCACGGTGAAAAGGTTGGTGACCGGCTGCGGGATACGGCCGAAACGGTCGGTCAGATGCATGGAAAGACGGTCCAGATCCTTCTCTGAATCCATGGAATCAAGTTGCTTGTAGATGCGTATCTTTTCTGCCAGCACATCTATGTATTCATCGGGGATGAGGGCTTCCTGGTCTGTTTCAATTGTGCAGTCTGAAATAAATTTCTCCCTACTCTTATTTACACGCACACCAGTCTCTATCCCAAGTTCGTCCATAGCTTCATTTATAACCTTCTGGAAGGTCTCATATCCCATATCCATCATGAATCCGCTCTGTTCCGCGCCCAGCAGATTGCCTGCACCGCGGATATCGAGGTCCTGCATTGCGATATTGAACCCACTGCCCAGGTCGGAGAATTCCTCTATTGCGCGGAGCCGCCTGCGGGCATCCTCGGTGACCGATGCCAGGGGCGGAACTATGAGATAGCAGAAAGCTTTCCGGTTCGAGCGGCCCACCCTGCCACGAAGCTGGTGAAGGTCGCTGAGCCCTATGTTCTGCGCCTGGTTTATGATGATGGTATTGGCGTTGGGGATGTCCAGCCCGTTTTCTATGATGGTAGTGCAGAGAAGTATATCGTAGTCTCCGCGGATGAATCCCAGCATCCTGTCTTCCAGCTGGCGCGATTCCATCTGCCCGTGGGCTGTGCAAATCCTTGCATCCGGCACCAGCCGCTTGAGGATAATCTCTATGTGGGGTAGTTCCTCCACCTTATTGTGAAGGAAGAATACCTGGCCGCCCCGGTTGAGTTCGTAGTTTATTATGCCCTTTACCTCGTTTTCGTCGAAAAGGATTATTTCGGTCTGCACCGGGATACGGTTGGGGGGAGGAGTGTTTATGATGCTGAGGTCCCTGGCGCCCAGCAGTGAGAATTGGAGGGTGCGGGGAATGGGGGTAGCTGTGAGAGTGAGTGTATCTACCGATGCCTTTATCTGCCTCAGGCGCTCCTTGGCCGCCACTCCGAATTTCTGTTCCTCATCTATTATAAGGAGCCCCAGATCCTTGAATTCGAAGCCGCCGCCCAGAATCTTGTGGGTGCCGATGATAATGTCTAACTGGCCCTTGGAAACCCTGTCTTTTATGTCGGAAATCTGCTTTGCGCTGCGCAGGCGGCTCACGTAATCTACCGTGCATGGAAAGTTCGCAAGGCGGGAGGTGAAGGTATTGAAGTGCTGGAGGGCAAGGATTGTAGTGGGCACCAGCACCGCCACCTGTTTTCCGTCGGTAACGGCCTTGAATGCGGCGCGGATGGCTATTTCCGTCTTGCCGAAACCTACATCGCCGCACACCAGGCGGTCCATCGGGCAGCTATCCTCCATATCCCTTTTTACCGCAATGGTGGCGGCTTCCTGGTCGGGAGTATCTTCGAATATGAAGGATGATTCCAACTCATCCTGTAGGTAGGTATCTGCCGAGAATGCGAATCCCTTCGTGGCCCGGCGCTTGGCGTAGAGCTGGATGAGGTCCTTCGCTATATCTTTTACCTTGCGCTTGGCATTGGCCTTAAGGGTAGACCAGGTCTTGGATCCGAGTTTGTTGATTCGCGGCTGCTCGCCTTCGGCCGAACGGAAGAGGGATAGTTTATTCAGGGCATGGACGGATACGAACACCACGTCTCCATCCTTGTAATTTATCTTTACCACCTCTTTCACCCTACCCTTGTCGTCGTACATGCGCACCAGGCCGCCGAATACTCCGATTCCGTAGTCTATGTGCACTACATAATCGCCTATGTTGAAGGAATTCAGGTCGTTGATTGTGAGCTGCTCGCTCTTTTCTACCGTGCGCCTGATAGCCACACGGTGGAAGCGGTCGAATATCTCGTGGTCGGAATAATGCGCTGTCCTGGAATCTTCATCCACAAATCCCTCGTGGATATTCTTTCCTTCCACAAATCCGGGAAGTATCCCTCCTTCGCTGCTGATTATGGAACTTATCCTGTTTATCTGGGATGCCTTTTCTGCGTAGATCAGCACCTTGTACCCCGCTTCAATCTTACGGCGTATATCCTCTTCCAAAAGGTCGAAGTTCTTATTGAACCTGGGCTGCGGGCTTATGTGGAACTTTTCGGCGTCAGCCTTTTTCTCGCCTACCGGAACCTGAAGGAAAACCCTGCGGAAAGACTCGGTCTGCGGGAAAAAGTCCCTGTCTTTATATACATCAGACGAATCCAGCCAGAGGGTGCTGCCGGAAGGAATTATATCCAGGAGGGAGTTTCCCTGTTCGGCAGTATCCGAGAGTATGCTGCCTATTATATCCACACTGTCCCTCTCTCCTTTGGATATCTGGGTGTTACAGTCGAATACGCTTATGGATTCCACCTCATTTCCCCAGAATGAGATACGGTAGGGTTCGTTGTCAGAAAAAGAGAATATGTCTATCAGGGATCCCCTGATTGCATACTGCCCGGGGGCGGAAACAAAATCTGTACGTTCGAAGCCTTGCCCGCCAAGGGCTGATATAATGGCATCGAATCCTATTTCCTGACCCTTGGAGATAGTGAGGATGTTGCTGCCTTCTTTTTGAGCGGAAGGAATCTTTTGCCCGAGAGCATCTGCGCAGCAGACTATAAACACCTGTTCCCCTTTATTCTTCAGTATGGCACTGATGGCAGCCGTGCGCTGCACGCTGATGGATGATTTATAATTGCTTCGCTCTATTCCCTTTCCGTCCGGAGGAAGGAGAAAAACCTTATCTCCCTGGGTGAGCTGATAAAGGTCGGATGTGCAGTACTCGGCGGATTCCTTATCGGGCAATATAATAAGGTTCACTCCATCGGGGGCAGTGTCGCTGAGCACGAACCACCTCGCAGACAGGAAGAGTCCGCTGCAGTAAACTGTATTTTCTTTATCTATTCGGGTTTTTAACATAAACTCCGATAATCCTATTGATAAGTTGTTGATAACCCTGTTAATAACTTATTAACAACTTCAGCTGTTTATTTATTAACATCTTCTCGATAGTTCCTTAAAAAGGTTTTCAACAATCTAATATTTTGTAATCACTTTAAAATTAATACGTTATAGAGTTATCAACACTTTTAACAAGCTAATAAACAATAATAGATTTACAAATAAAAAGAACTATATTTGTATTTGGAATTTAAAAACGGGACAGATGTCGGATTTCAACCCCCACGATACAAACGAAGGCAAAGATAAGGAATTGGACGGAATTATCCGCCCCCGGGAGCTGGAAGATTTTACAGGACAGGGAGAAATAGTCTCCAATCTCCGGGTTTATATCAAGGCTGCAAAACTCCGCGGGGAGACCTTGGACCATACCCTTTTCCATGGTCCTCCCGGTCTGGGAAAGACCACCCTGGCACATATCATAGCCAACGAGATGGGGGTGAATATGAAGATCACCTCCGGTCCGGTGCTTGACAAGCCCGGCGACCTTGCAGGACTGCTCACATCCCTGGAGGAGGGCGACGTGCTCATCATTGACGAGATCCACCGCCTCTCCCCCGAAGTGGAAGAATACCTGTATTCCGCGATGGAGGACTACGTGATCGACATAATGATTGACAAAGGTCCCGGAGCCAGGTCGGTGCGTATAACTCTCAACCATTTCACCCTTGTGGGGGCAACGACGCGGAGCGGTCTGCTCACGGCGCCGCTCCGCGAGCGCTTCGGCATTACTTGCGCTCTCGAATATTATGATACTGAAGAGCTTGTGAAGATTGTCAAGCGCAGCGCATACATCCTGAAGGTCGGCATCGAGGAGCAGGCGGCGCGCGAGATTGCGATGCGCAGCCGCGGCACGCCGCGCATCGCCAACGCGCTCCTCAAGCGCGTCCGCGACTTCGCGCAGGTGATGGGCGACGGACACATCGACCTCAAGATCGCAAAATACGCCCTCGACAAGCTGAAGATCGATACGCTTGGACTCGACTCCATCGATCACAAGATCCTCCGGACCATCATCACCACCTTCAAGGGAGGTCCCGTCGGCGCCGGCACCATAGCCACCGCCATAAGTGAGGACCAGGGAACCCTCGAGGAGGTATATGAGCCTTTCCTCATCAAGGAGGGATTCATCGTCCGCACCCAGCGTGGCCGCGTGGCCACTGAGCTGGCGTACAAGCACCTCGGACTCGAGAGCTTCCTTTCCCCCGATTCCTACGGGCGCAAGGGGCCGCAGGACGAGGTCGGAAGCCTGTTTTGATAAAACACAGAGTATGAAAAAGTATATATTCGCATTCCTCATAATGGCCGTTAT
>ODAI012173386.1_pt1 | contig 10558 bp, 9 predicted proteins | sample 1539321 | NCBI WGS metagenome assembly ODAI01 (sample SAMN02144231, study PRJEB22623) | gut metagenome | biome: sheep rumen | host: Ovis aries | place: New Zealand | reverse complement strand
CTCTGTGCACGCGGTTTTCTGGCGGAAGTCGTGAACACTCCCGAGGAAGCGAAACAGCGGATTCTGGACTATATCGGCGATCGTTCCGTCGGTATCGCAGGTTCCGCCACGGTGCGCGATCTGGGGCTTTATGAAGCGCTGACCGAACGCGGCAACACGGTCTACTGGCATTGGAAGGTCGAAAAGCCGCAGGTCGAAGAGACGCGGATTAAGGCGATCGCCGCGGACGTCTACCTGTGCTCGACCAACGCCGTCACCGAGGACGGACGCCTGATCAATATCGACGGCACCGGCAACCGCCTCGCGGGCATGATCTACGGACCGAAGACGGTCATTCTTGCCGTCGGCAAAAACAAGCTCGTCAAGGATTACGATGAAGCCATCGCGCGCATCAAGCGCGACGCATGCGGTCCGAACGCACGTCGGCAGGGTTTTCAGACGCCCTGTTCGATCGACAACGTGTGCCGCGACTGCCGCCCGCCGGTGCGCATGTGCAACGTGACTGCGATCACCGAGTATCCTTCGAGGCGGCATCAGGCGTTCCGCATCATTCTGATCGACGAAAACATGGGACTGTGAGGACTTGTTATGACCATCAATGAATATCAGAAGCTGGCGATGACCACGCTGAACCCGAAGCTCAACGAGACCGAAGTACTGCTGAACGGCGTCATGGGTCTGTGCGGCGAATCCGGCGAGGCGATCGATCTCGTGAAAAAATGGATGATGCAGGGACACGAGCTCGATAAGGAACACTTTGCAAAAGAGCTCGGCGACATCGCGTGGTATCTCGCCGAAGCCGCAACCGCGATCGGTTACGACCTTGAAACGATCCTGCAGAACAACATCGACAAGCTGAAAGCCCGCTATCCCGACGGCTTTGATGCCGAGCGGTCCATGCACCGCAAGGAAGGCGACGAATAAACAAAAAAGCAGCGCCCCTCTCCCGGCTATGGGAAAGGGGCGTTTTCTTTATCCGACAATGCTGCCGTCGATCGCGTTCAAAACCAGCAGAACGTCCTCAACTTCATACCATTCCATATTTTGATCGAGAATGCGCTGCTCTGCATCCTCCGGCGCTCGATATTTGATAATGAACCGCCCGATTACCGCACAAACGGGGATCAGCTGATACTGCCCGACAGAACCGTAAACCGGCACACGCTTCATTCCAAGCTGAATGCGGCTAATCTCGATGCGATGCGACTGCTCCTCCTGATCGCGCGGAACGCTGTATTGAAAGGTCAACCCGTTGACAATCCTGTGACAAAGCTCCGAAAACGGCATCACCGGAACCTCCTGCGCTGCCTGTCCGATTTCGGATTTCGATACCCAATCTACTCTCACGACCCGGCCGTTTTTGCACTCGAAATGAATGGATTCGTCGCTCCACGCCGGTTCCGTAAACAGTGCGCCGTCGTCATAGTCCCGCCACTGCAGCGGCGTAATGCCGTACGCTGCAGAATATGGCAAAGTCGGAAACGTCCTTGTATAAATCAGATCCGTCAGCTGTTCCCGGCTGTGCTCGGCACAGTTGAACGCAAAGTCATCGACGCCCGCCCTCGAAAGCCAATCCTCGCAAAGCGGCTTCAGCTTCGCTTCATCCTGCTCGCCGGGATCAATCCATGCATCGTCGTCTATGAGCCAAACGATACTGAACTTGCTGGAACGCGGATCGCCCGCTTCGATCCCGCAGGTGAGCTTGCCTCTTGCGACGGTAATTCCGGATGCATCGATCAGGCGGAAATCGACCCTGTCCTGCTCGATCAGCGCCGATGCTTCGACGAATCCGACGGGCAGGTCCCGTACGCGGCGATACGTCTCCTGCAGTTCGGATAATTCCTGCTGTTCTTCCTTGAGGTACTCTTCCCTGTCCGTCTCGGACTCGAACACCTTTGCGTCGATGTTGTTGATGTTGTTCAGCGTCTCCGTGATCGCTTTTTCAAGGTCCTGAAGCGTCATTGCGCCTTCGCCGACCGAAATGCGCGTATCCGGCGCAAACGCCGAAATCAGCCGTTCGACTGTCTCCGCGTCGAAGGATACCGGCTTTAAAGGATAGACCGGGCATGATCTGACGTCCGTATGCTCGAGCGTCGCCGCAAAGTGGATCTCCGAAAGCGAGCCCTTGTGAACCGTTACGCAGTCCTCATAATAATCCTGCGCGAGCGCAGTGTTCGTTGCGGGTTTCTCCGTTGCCGCCCCAACCGCCGTCGGTCCGCTCGGCGCCTTCCCCACGACATAGTCCTCCTCCGGCGTCGGGACGCAGGCAAGGAGCAGCGTCAAAAGCAAAAGGATGATGATTCGTTTCATGGCATTCTCCTGTAAAATGCCGGAGGGTATTTCGCCCTCCGGTTTTTCATGTTCGGCTTATCGTTTTCTGAGCCCTTCTCTCGCGTTGACCGGCTGTACATTTGCGCCGGCAGGGTCAACCGTGAAGGTAAAGTTGTACGTGCCGATGTATTCTCGCTCACCCTGTTTGTTGAGGTCATAAAGCGCCCAGTTTTTGATCTCGATCGTGATCGGTCCCTCATACATATCGAACCGCTTTGCGGGTACGACCTGCCACGAATCGATGATCCACCGTGTTTTCTCCATGCTGTAGGAGTCGACGAACTCCGCGATCCTCTCGTCGGTCATACGGAACGGTTTCCACTCGAAGTCCCATGCATCGAAACGGAAGCGCGGCGCAGGTTCGCCGTTGATCGTGATCTCTTCGGGGAACGTCTCCCATGCCATGACCTCGCATGCCATGTTCTCTGCCTGATAGAAGATCTCCAGGGTGCCGTCCTCGCAGAACGCCACGCGGCTGATACAGACCGGAACACCGTTTTGCTCCTGCTTTTCGGTTTCGACTTCCATCACGCAGTAGGAGGGATTGATGAAATCATACGCGCGCTCATAAGACTGCAGCGGTTTCGGCGTGAACCACGCATCGCGTTCTTGCTCGTCTTTCGGCAGCGTGACCTTGCCTGTACTGAGATCATAGCGGAAGACAAACACATCCTGCTGATAGGAGGTCGGCGGCAGCCAGCCGTCGTCCGTTTTAGTCTCCTGCCCGCTGATATCGACACACGCGACCGTCAAAACGGAATCCAGATACGGCTCTTGCGCATAGTACGGCAGACGCACCGCCATCGTGTTCGTATGCATATCGTCGTTCCATTCGTACGCGAGGTCTTGCTCCGCGACGCGATAACCGTTCATGCAGAAATACTGAAACCGCGCTGTGCCTTCACCGTCGACGCTGACCGTGTTGGTCAGTCCGAGCAGGATCCCCTGTTCATCTGCCGATACATCGTGGAAGGTCGTAAACCCGACGGTCTGTTCAAGCGGCGTCGCCTCCTCGGGCAGGCGGTTCAGATTTGCCGACTGTTTTTCGTCGCGAGTGCGTTCCATCATCAGGATCTGCTGTGTTTCGCGTTCGATATCCGCTTCTCGCATCTCGTCGGTATACGCATAGACAAACGGGATCGAGAATGTACCGATCTCGCCCTGCCGCGCACCCGTGCGGTCACAGCGATAGAGCGTACCGGAGAACGTCATCTCCGTGCCGTTTGCGATCTTCGGCATGCCGAAGAATCGGATCACCAGATCATCACCGTTTCCGTAGCCGAGCGCGGTCGGCATATCATCAGAATAGTACGGAGCATAATCGCTGCTGCCGACTCGCAGACGGAAATCCTGCGCATCAATGCCTATTTCACAGAAGGAATCGTAGGTTTCGAGGACCTTTTGCGTGTGCACATCCTCTTCCGAAAAATCGTTGCCGAATTCCAGCACCATGCCCGTCCGTTCGCTCTCCGCCGTCAGCGTCAGCAAAAGCTCGTCGCCGTCGCATTCTACCTCGGTGCAGTGGATCGTCACGTCCTCCGCCGACGCGGATGCTTCGAGCGGGATTCTTCTTGCGAACGATGCGCTGTCCACGATTTGCTCCGCTTTTTTCCGTGCCGTCCGATAACGCACCTCCTCCGCCGTCCCGAGGCGTTCCTCGGCGTTCTCCTTCAATCTGCCTGCGGTCGAAACGCCGACCGCAGCAGCGGTTCCCATCGCGAGAACCAGCGAGGCAGCAGCAATGATTGCGATCCATGCACGCTTCCCGATCTTCCGTCTGCCCGCAAGCCCGACCGGTTCCATCTTCGATTCGCTCTGCAGCTTTCGCACAAGGCGCTGTTTGAACGCATCCGACGCTTCGATGTCGTCATATCCTTTATAAAGCTTGTTCATCGGTTTCTCCTTCCATAATCGTCCTAAGTTTTTGTCGTGCGCGGGAAAGCCGCGATCGCGTCGTGCCCTCGCGCTCGCCGAGGATCGCCGCGATGTCACGCGTGGTGTATCCCTCATAATAATAGAGGTACACAGCATCACGGTCCTTTTCGGGCAGTGTGCGGATCGTTTCGAGCAATTCAAAGCTGTCCTGCGAATATGCCGCCGCGATCTCTTCGTTGAGCGGAACGTTCATCCTGTGCGACGCCTTGCGTGATTCGTCGATGCAGATACCGATCGCCGTGCGAATCAGCCATGCTTTTTCGTGCTCCCGCGACTCAAACCGCGGCTTTTTGCGGATGAGGCGCTCGAACGTACTCTGCACGACATCCTCCGCCGCCGCGATCCCCGGCATGCGGTTTAACGCAATGCGCATCAGCATGTCGGAATATGTTTCGACGATGCGCACGATCTCTCTGTCAAGTTCGGCTTGCTTGTTTGTTCTCTCCATTTCCGACTCCTTTCACCCATAAGACGAATGAAAATGCGATTTTGCTGCAGAGATTGAAGAAACGGACAAAAAAACGAGGGGATGTTCCCCTCGTTTTTCTATATGGATACGGAATCGGTTTAGTTCTCTTCGTCTTCCTCGTCCTCGTCATCGTCGGCGGACATGAAGGAGAACAGGCCCTTCTTTTTCTTTTTGGGCTTCTCTTCTTCCTCGTAATCGTCCACTTCGTCCTCGTCTTCTTCGACTTCCTCGATGCCGAGCATACGGGCGAAGAAGCCCTTCTTGCGCGGCTTGGGCTGTTCTTCCTCTTCTTCCTCCTCTACGGCAGGTGCGGGACGGGTCTTTGCGGCCTGCGTCGGCTGCACCTTGACGGGCTCCGCCTGACGGCGCGCCGCAGGAACCGGGTCCTGAACCGGCATCGAGATCGGCGCAGGATCGGGCGTCGGAACCGTGAGCTCCGGCATCGCAGGTCTCTTGCGCACGTCGAGTTCCTCGCGGTTTCCGTTGATCATCTTCATGTAGTCGTTGAGATAACGCTGTACGTCGGCAAGAATGTCGTCCGCATAGGCGCGCGCGCCGCCGCAGATCGAATCCGCGTTTTCTTCCGCCGCGTGCTGCAGATCCTCTGCGCGCTTCATCGCCGCCTGATAGATCGAGTTCTCCGAAATCAGTGCTTCGTATTCCGCAACCGCCTGACGGTAGACATTCTCCGCCGCCTCCTGCGCTTGCTCATGCAGTTCGTTTGCTTCTTTTTGTGCGTCCGCAACGATCTGATCCGCCTGCTCGTTCGCATCACGCAGCATGTTGTCCTTTTCTGCAAGGATCCCGCTTGCCTTGCGGATATTCTCGGGGATCGTCGTTCTGAGGTCCTCCAAAAGTGCGCCGAGCTCGTCCGCATCGATGATGCGGCGGTTTCCGGTGTTGTTGAATTTCGGCTTCGGGCTCTCCTCCACAAGCTGTTCGATCTTCGAGAGGATGCTGAAGATCTTCATCGTCTGTACTCCGTTCATTTCTGCCTTGCCAACCTTTCCCGTAAGTAATTGATATTGCAGGACGGAACCAGTCCCTCGATGGAACCGCCCATTTCTCCGATTTCACGCACATTCGAGCTCGAAAGGAACGAATGCGCCGGATTCGCCATAAAGTAGATCGTGTTGATCTCCGGTCTCAAATGGCGATTGACCGCGTTGATCTGGAATTCGTATTCGAAATCCGTGATCGCGCGAAGTCCGCGAATGATGTAGTGCGCGTTCAGCTCTTTCGCATAATCCACGAGCAGTCCGGAGAAAGAACCGGACCGGACGTTTCGGAAGCCCTCCGCCTCGATCACGCGGTCGATCATATCCACGCGTTCCTGCACGCTGAACACCGGCGACTTTGCACTGTTGTTCAGAACCGCCACGTATACGACGTCAAACAATTCCGTCGCGTTCTTCAGTACATCCAGATGTCCGATCGTGAACGGGTCAAAGCTGCCCGGATACACGCCGATCTTCATTCCCTGTCCTCCTCAATGAGCGAATAACCGCACCTGCCGAACTTTTTCGACCGTCTGACGCGGAACAGTCCTTCGATCCCGTGCGGCGCAAGCTCCGCCGCATGCTCCAGGATCACCGTTCCGCCCTGCCGGATCAATCCGCATTCGAACAGCATCCGAACCGCATTCTCGGAAATCCCCTCCCGATACGGCGGATCCAGAAACGCCAGATCGAACGTCACGCCTTCCGAACTAAGCCGGTCGATCGCCGCCGCATAATCGAGATTCATCACGCGCGCGCGATCCGAAAAGCCGAGCGTTTCGGCGTTTTTTCGAATGATCGCCGCACACTGCGCGTCGCGATCGTTCAGGATCGCAAGCTTTGCTCCGCGTGAGCACGCTTCGAGCCCCAGATTGCCGCTGCCCGAAAACAGATCGAGAACCGTTGCATACGGAAGCTGAAACTGGACCGATCCGAAGATCGCTTCCTTTACGCGGTCGAGCGTCGGTCGGGTTTCCAGGCCTTCCCGCGTTTCGATCTTTCGCCCGCGAGCCGTTCCGGATATAATTCTGACCATAGAAACCCCTATATCTTGTATTGTGTATCCCATTTTAGCACCAAGGTCTTGAAAAAGCAAGTGTTTTTGAATAATTTGTTAACATTTTTTCGATCAAATATGACGAAGGGGAATTTACCCGCTTTTTACGCAGAAGAATTGACATTTCCGACGGCTTCTTGTAGAATTTGTTTGGAAAAAATGGAGGTTGATTTATGCTTCGCAGTACTTATGCAGTCATTCATCTGCCCGCGCTTTTAAAAAACATCCGCTATGCAAAGCGGTCGCTTAAGCCGGAAACGAAGTTTCTGGCGGTTATCAAGGCAAACGCGTACGGTCACGGCATTGTCCCGGTCGGTCGATACCTCGAACAGTCCGGCATCGTCGACATGCTGGCGGTCGCGATCCCCGAGGAAGGGCTTCTTCTGCGTACGCACGGCATCACGCTGCCGATCCTGATCCTCGGCGTGACCGATCCGGAGCACATCCCCGCCGTTGTGGCGAACGATCTCTGCCCCGCCGTCTTTACACCCGATCAGATCTTTGCGCTCGAACGCTGCGCAAAAGCCGCTGGAAAGGATGCGCACGTGCATCTGAAACTCGACACCGGCATGCGGCGCATCGGAGTATTGGACGATGAAGCGCTCGATGCGGTACTCGATGCGTTCGACGCCTGTCCGCACGTCAAAATGGACGGCGTGTTTACGCACTTTGCCAAGTCCGAATCCGACCCGCAGTTTACCATGCTGCAGGCGGATCGGTTCAATGCCTTTGTCGCACGCATTCACGAGCGCGGCTACCGGCCGACGGTGCACGCCGCAAACTCCGGCGCAACGCTCGACTTTCCGCAGCTGCAGTATGACATGGTGCGCTTCGGTATCTCGCTGTACGGCTATCATCCGGACGCAAAGCGCACGGAGCAGACGGGGCTTACCCCCGTGATGTCGCTTGTGACGCATATCTCCAATCTCAAAACGCTGCCCGCGGGTGAAGGCGTCAGCTACGGCCTGCGCTACACGACCACGCATACGACGCGCATCGCAACGCTGCCGATCGGCTACGGCGACGGTTACAAGCGCTGTCTCACCGGCAAAGCGGATGTTCTGATCGGCGGCATGCGCTGCCCGCAGGTCGGCACGATCTGCATGGACCAGATGATGGTCGATGTCACCGAGGTCCCCGGCGTTGCAGTCGGCGATGAAGCCGTTCTGATCGGACGTCAAGGCAACGAAAAGATCACGGCGGACGAACTTGCGGAGAAGGCGGATACGATCTCCTACGAGATCCTGCTCTCAATCTCCGAGCGCGTGCCGCGCATTTATGAGGAATAACAAATACGCCGCCGTTTGAGGCGACGCGCAAACAGGATCGAACGGAGCAGTCGGACAGGCTGCTCCGTTTTGTTTGTTTCCGATCGGCGCCGCGCATATCAGGCGGCTTTATTCTTGACGAATCCGGACGATCCACGGTATAATAGCCGCATGAAGGAACGATGGCAAAAACGCATAGCGGAATGGAAACGGCCGAAAACGTGGGCGGCGGCGATCATCGTGCTCGCGCTGCTTGCCGGCTGTATCCTGTTCGCCGTATGGGTCCGGCGTCCGATCGCGAAGTACAATCCCGACCGCAACGATGCGGCACAGGTCTATTTCTCGCACCTCGCACTGGCAGCGGACAGCAACCGGCAGCTGTTTGAGACCGGCTCGGTTTCCGAGCTCTACGCGGATGCCGCTCCGGGACTGAAAACGTATTCCTATGCCTATGCAAAGGTGCTTGAAGTGCTGTCGGACGATTCGCACGAAGATCCCGATACGGAAAACGTGCATGTCGGCTCGCAGGTGCTGCGCGTTGAGATCACAACCGGCGTACACAAGGGACGTCAATTCGAGCTGACAAACTACATGAGCAAGCTGTTCGACAAGCACGCCGCCGTCGGTACGTCGCTGCTCGTCTTTGTTCTGACCGACGAAACGCAGCCGGACGAAAACGGTCTTCCCTCCGTCTCCCTTTCGGTCATGAACTACAACCGTCAATGGCTGCTTTTCGGATTGGTCGCCGTATTTCTCATCGTCGTTGCGCTGATCGGCGGCAAAGTGGGACTCCGGTCGATCCTCGGGCTCGCGTTCACGCTCGCCTGTATCATATTTTTGCTGGTCCCCGCCCTGCTGCGCGGCTTCTATGCGATCCCGTTTACGCTGCTGCTCTGCACGGTCGTGACGATCGTCTGCTTCCTGCTTCTCGACGGGCTGAGCCGCAAGACGGTTGCGGCGATCCTCGGCACGGTCGCAGGGTTCTCGATCGCCTGCCTGTTCGCATATGCCGCCAGCCGGATCGCGCATCTGGACGGTCTTGAATACAATGTCGCCGAAACCGATACGCTGGTACAGGCAAAATATCAGGGCACGCTGATCAACCTGCGCGGTCTGTTCGTATCCGGCATCATCATCTCGGCGCTCGGCGCGGTGATGGATGTGGCGATGAGCATTTCATCCTCGATCAACGAGCTGAAGTCCGTGAATCCCGATCTCGGCTTCCCGGCGCTGCTGCGCTCCGGCATGAACATCGGACGCGATGCGATCGGCACGATGACGAACACGCTGATCCTTGCCTTTACGGGCGGCGCGCTCGTCAACCTGATCCTGATCCGATACTATAACTGGGATTTCAAGGCGATCGTCTCCGGCGATTACATGACCCACGAGGTCATCACCGGCATTGCGGGCAGCGTCGGGCTGATTCTTGCCGTACCGCTGACCGCGCTGATCGCCTCCGCGCTCTTTGATCGGGCGCAGACGAACCGGAAACCGGTCGTAAACCGCCCCGCCCGTCAGCAGCAGAAGAAGACCCGCTGACTGCGCGACAAAGGCGTCGCCGTTTCCGAGTTCCAGCACCGTGCTCTGAAAGAGCGTATAATCCCCGACTGCACGGCAAAACAGCATGACAAAAGGCGCCGCGGCGATCGCGAGCGCCTTTGCGTTTCTGTCGCGGCAATAAAACTGTGCAAACAGAACGGCAGGCGCTGCGATCAGCAGTCCGAGCTCCGCAAACAGCGGAAACGAGTCCGTCAGCTTCCATCCGGCGACACCCGCAAACGCGGCGGTGAGCAGCACGCCGATCGGCCGGTCGGTGGGACACAGCATCGCGCACAGCAGCAGAAACGCGCACGGTGCGGCATAGGCATGCACATACGTTTCTTTGAGCGGCGGCACGTAGGAAAGCACAAACAGCGCGGGCAGCGCCGCAAGCAGAACGGTCTTTTTTCGCCGTCCGAGCGGCGCGTCGAACCAGCCGCCCGCAAGCAGCAGTTCCGTGATCAGCAAACAGATTCTCGCAGTCCACATAAAAAACGCATATCCCCCGTTTTTTCGGATAGGATATGCGTTTTCTGTTTCTTTATCCGTTATTTCAGCCGCTTGCCTTCGCCGTACACCGCCACAATGTCTTTCGGCTCCGCAATATAGACCGCGCGGTCGAAGCGTTCGCGCAGCGTGAGCATGTCGGTGTCCGGATACTCGCGATCGTCGATGACCACCGCATGAAGCCTGTCGCCCTTTCGGAAACCGGGCTTTGCGCCGAAATACGATGCACCCGCGGTCGTGCCGAGATAGTATCCTTCGGCGACCGACAGAAACGGAATCGTCCAGTTCGATTCGATGCGCTTGTTTTTGGACGCACGGATCGACATCTGAATGACGTTCAGCATCGAAAGATGCGCGCCGCCCGCGATGTCGCTGCCCAGAACCACCTTGATCCCCTCGTCGAGCATCGTGCGGATCGGCGCGATGCCGCTGCAGATGTTCGTGTTCGAAT